>SWCD01021334.1_pt1 | contig 29347 bp, 34 predicted proteins | sample 4693011 | NCBI WGS metagenome assembly SWCD01 (sample SAMN10267278, study PRJNA491770) | bioreactor metagenome | isolation source: DHS bioreactor inoculated with marine | place: Japan: Omine Ridge, Nankai Trough | reverse complement strand
TTTTTTGGAATCCTACTGGAACCATTTTATCCAGCATCAGTGTGCCTCGAACATCCGCAGTAGCTGTTACGCTAACTTCTAATTTAAGTAGCTCTATGCCCATCAAATTAGCGACCATGCGAATGGATGAATCTTGGCAGGCCGCCAATGCTGCACACAGCAGGTCTCCAGGTGTTGGGGCATCGTGTTTCCCTCCGACGGCAGCATGGACACCAACTGGCACCGAAACACCACAACCATCCATAGGTTCAACTATAGAATGATATGGATCTGCAGCATCTTCACCTGAAGTTTTGGCGTGGTCGATGACCATAGCCAAGTCCGGGTCTTTAACATAGCTTTCCTTAAGAGGTTTTTGCGCTTCGAAAACACTTGGTTTCATCGATTTCTCCTTTCGTGGTTGGCTGTGATTGTTAACGTCCGAAATAAGTGGCGAAGCGTTTTTTGCGGAGTCCAAGCCGGCGTCTTTTGCCGGCGCACTTGATTGATTTGTTATACGATTTCATCCTACCGTAAATATTTCACAGGTATTGCCATCGTGCGATGCACTAATTATGTATTGTTTATTCAATAAAAACACTTGCTGTATTATATTTCTGGTTTCTTTAGACCCTGGCATATAGCATACAATCTCTAATATATGCTCTCCAGGCTGTATAATAGCCTTGTCACCTATGCCTTGGGTTTTTGTGCCGTCTATACTTAGAATAAGAGAGCCTCTCCCTTTTGGAGTGCTAGGTGAATGCGGATTTAATCCTTTAATTATTACTTTTTTATTGCTTGAAAGTTTGCCAGCCTCATCAGATATGGAATCATCGGATTCTGTATTGTTATATAGATTGTATGCGCTTTGTGTTACTCGAAGCGTAGCATCCGTCGATGAGCATCCAGCCAGATGAAAAAGTAATAGAGCAGTTATAAATAGATTTTTTCTTTTACTAAGCATTCTAGAATTGCCTTGTTGATAAAGTACATTTTCCTGAACTTGATGTTATATATTCATTATTTATGAAAGTAGAAGACTCCGCTTTTAATACTGGTGCGGTATTTATATAGTTAGTAAAACGAGAAATATACACAGACTCTAGAATAAGCCCCGTTTTTTTATGTTTTGTGCCTGTATATACTCTGTCCAGTTGTAAATATTCCTCAGTAATATTTGAATATTTAAATCTTTCTACACCATCTTTAGGTTGATTATCTGCTGCAAATTTTTCAGAGTAAGCGATACTGTGTTTTTCATGGTCATAGATGAATGACTTTAAATCAGTTCCATTTATGCCGCATGTAAACAAGTACGTCTCTGCAGATGCTGTTTCATAAAGAAGAAGTAAAATCAATGTTAAATATTTCATGAGGTTCCTTAAGGGTTGTTAATATATTGCGCATAACGTCTCGCATCAGCGGGCGCAAAAAATGGCGCGTTTTTTGCGACGCTTTTTGCGCCCGCTGCATGCACTTGTTATGTGCTGTGATTACCAGTGATAACCAAGCATAAGACCAGCATGTGTACCACCGGCCTCGCCAGTCTCACCAAATAAGGTAACATCAGCCTGTGAGTAACGTAAGTCCAAGCCAATATTAAAGGTTTGACCTAGAGTCCAGTAAATACCGCCGCCCAGCCAAATGCCTGTGCCGTTGTCATCTTCTGAAATACTTGTGAAGCCAGTAGCTTTTATTTCGGCATTTATTAACGCAACACCACCGCCAATATAAGGCTTTATAGAGCTACCAGGTGTTACCCAGATTTTACGAACACCAATATTTATTTCTGATGTTTGGCCTTCAATTAAAACTCCTGATTCTGTACCATCGTCAGATGATCCTAAAATATCAATAGCAATACTAACGGGCCAGTCTTGTTGTTTGAAATCCACTAGAACGCCAAACTCCGGTTGTTTGTTTATAAAATCCCAGTCTTCTTTATCTAAAGTTTTTTGCCCTAGAAAGAAATTAACATTACCGGTCCATTCATTTGCAGATGCGCTTATAGAGAACAGCATTAAAACTATAACTAATATATTTTTTTTCAAGATTATCTCCTTAGTTTTAAAAATTAAAAATTGTTGTTGAGTGCGTATATGTGGCTGTATTCCTTAACTATAATACTATCCTTCAACTAGTTGTTTTATTCACATAACGCTGAGCTAAGGGGCTCGCGGCGTGTTTCCGCGAGTCCCGCTTGAGCGTCTTGTTGTATTGCGAAGCCAAACTATACCACGCATTATTTGGGTTAACTGAATCTGGCTGTAACGTTTGTATACGTGCCACAACAGCGTTGCTAATTTTTCTACCCTTTTTGGGCTGCCACCATTCATGCTGGGGCAGTGCAGATATTGCTGAATTTTTATAGTGGCATCATATCTGTCAGCAGCAGCAAACCTAAAAGCTATTTAGAGGTAAAGAAAGTTTTTAACAATAAACTTTTTACCGTAATTTGTTATTTATGCAATACAACGCCCTTGCTAACTTGCAGGCGCGTTTTCTGCGCCTGTCAATGTTGAGCTAATTGTTAGGGCTTTTGATTCCACGATATATCAACTTTGCGATGCTGTGAAATACAATCGCGCAGATACAAATTAATTAAGCTTTGATAAGGGACGCCTGAATCCTCAGCCATGCTCTTAAAATAATTAATAACATCTTCACCAAGACGCATTGTTACTGGCTTTTTAAGTTTTGATGCATAAGGATTTTTACGTGATTTCATTTTGGACAAATCATACTCTTTTTTCATGATGCTTCACCTTTATAGAGCTTGCGCTCTTTTGCTGTTGCTTTACGAGCAGATATGATTCGAATGGTATTGCCTGATTCTTTTTCGCAATGGCAGATAAGTAAAATCCTCGATTGATTACTGTGCCCTAGTAAAAGAAACCGATCTTCTAACTCAGAGTTATCGTCATCAAAGAACTGGATGGCGAAGTCGTCATAGAATACAGACTGCGCCTCTTCGAAAGTAACGCCATGTTTTCTTTTGTTTGATGATGCTTTGGAGGCATCCCATTCGAATTTAATCATAAATACATTGTATTTACATTCGCTGAGATGTCAAGTGCCTGTTTTATGCGGCCCTAACGTCGAAAATAACTGGGCGTTAAAAGCGTTGCGTGTTTTTGACGCAACGCTTTTAACGATCCATGTTGATTTGCCTTGTTAGCCTTTTTTATACCTTACTGTGTTTTTTACCTTGCCGCTGGGTCTTGTGGTGGGTTCCTGCCACCGTATATTTTGAACCTTTCTTTTGCTGCTTCCGGGCTTAGCCTTTTTTGTTGAGCATATCCACATGCTTTCCTTGCTGGAAGTCGCAAGGTTTTCGGGGTCGCCCCAACCGCCCATCCTTTCTTTGTCTCTGTAGCAATATAATTTGATACACAGCTACAATAAGATTTGAAGTCTTCAATCTTATTCCACATTCCCGCGTGAACGACACACTGTAAATATTGAAACTGCTCAATTTTATCAGTTGCAACACAGGCATTAGATATGTCTGACAAATTATAATGGGCATTATTGATGCCCTTTGCTCGAAGCGCTCGATACTCTTTTCCCCAGCACTGACAATTGAGTATTTTACGATTTGGATGGAGACTATTGCAGTAGTTTTTTAGTTCTGTGGCTTTTTTATCAATATCTGCTGGGTCAATTATTTCTTTTACCTTAACCGGGGCGACATATAGGTGAGTATAATCTTTACAAGCCGGGTTCCCAATTAAATTAGGTGACCAAAGGCACGTATAACACATCGAGTTATTATTTCCTGGAGGAATATCGCTACATGCATTCTTTGCGTCAGCAGATGACATGCCGGCATGAGACCCTGCCCCCAATGAACTATTGTTCAGAGGCTTAATATTTTTTTCTTCAGTAGTAGAATTAGAACTTATACTTTTTGCAGGTGCAGGTGCAGGTGCAGGTGATGTTGATTTATTATCGCTTGAATTAATATCTTTTCCGAGTGATTTTGCTTCCTTCTGTATCTCTGTTACTTTAGCTTTTAAATCATTAAAAAAATCTGCTGAACTATTGGGAATAATGAAAACATTCATAGCCAGTGAAATCGTAGCTACATATAATAACTTCATAATATTTATCTCCTTAGGAAAGGTTCTAAAGTTCTTTTTTACGGCTAACGCCTTGCTAACCGGCCATTTATACAGAGTGTAGCGAAGCGCAACGGCGTATAAATGGTCGGGTTGAGCTAATTGTTAGCTGTACTTCACTAGTGTTATTTACCACTGTCACAATAATTTATTACCTTATTATGTGTTTGTGCATTTATTTTAGAAGAAGCAAGAATTTTAAACCCTTCTTCTGTTATGTTATCAAAACGAAATTTAAGGCTTTCGCAATGACATTCTTTTACATAATTGATTTCTCTATCAGTTTTTGCGAATTTAATAGCTTCGATAAAATCTGAATATTGCACGCGGTACTCATTGTAAAACACCCTCATTTCTTCTGACCTTATAGGCTTATTTATTTCGCTCATTGGGTATGATCGTAAATTAGTGCTGCATAATGATCTAATACTTACAATGTTGGCATCTGATTGTTTAGTTAGATACATTTTTTTTGGAATGCTATCGCAGCATGGGCCACCGTAACCAACATGAAGGCTACTAGTTTCTATATAACCCTCTTTTGAAGCATGAATATATACCGTGTCACACATAGTAACGTCACTAGATGAAAAAGAAAAATCACCATTATTTTTGCTTGTTTTGTTTATCGTTCGTAGATGCTCTGTTGAATGAAAGCCAGTATTTCTTGTGCAATACAATTCTATGTTTGCATTATTTATATAATTATCGGTTTCAGAGTCAACGACGACACCTGAGCCGCTAGACACGCTCCCTATTAATGTACATCCCGACATAAATATTAAGCTGATTAATATCAGTATTTTCATATGTGTTTTACACAGCTAACGCCTTGCTAACGGGCGCGGCGCTTTTTCCGCGTCCGGTTGAGCTACTTGTTGTATTGCGACGTTAAACTATACCACGCATTGTTTGGGTTAACTGAAGCTGGCTGTAACGTTTGTAATAGTGCCAGGACAGCGGTGCTAATTTTTCTACCATTTCTTGGCTTCCACCATTCATGCTGGGGCAGTGCATATATTGCTGCCTTTTTATAGTGGCTGCATATCTGTCAGCATCAGCAAATCTAAAAGCTATTTAGAGGTAAAGAAAGTTTTTAACAATAAACTTTTTACCGTAATTTATTATTTATGCAATACAACGCCTTGCTAACGGGCGCGGCGCTTTTTCCGCGTCCGGTTGAGCTACTTGTTGTATTGCGAAGTTAAACTATACCATGGTTTATTTGGGTTAACTGACTTTGGCTGTAACGTTTGTACTTGCATTACTAACAACACTATTAAATGTCTTACCTTTTATTTAATGCTGCCATCATGCTGTGGCAGCGCGTATATTATCGGGTTTTCATAGTGGGGATAATCGAGTCGCACCATGAAGACTAAAAATTATTTAGAGGTAAAGTACGTTTTTAACAATAAACATTTACCTCGGTATTTAATTGTTTATCAATACAACGCTCTTGCTAACCGGCCATTTGTACAGAGTGCAGCGAAGCGAAACGGCGTATAAATGGTCGGGTTGAGCTAATTGTTAGATGCTTATACGCCAACTGCTATTGAACCTGCAAATAGTATAAATGATAAAACCTCGATTAAAGTAAAAAACATTTGCAAAAAATAAACCTTGATAGATTTCTTATGTGCGTACATTGGGTCTTTCATTATTTTAACAAACATGTTTTTAAGATAATTTTGAAATGGTTTTGGGTATGCATCGATAAACATTGATAACACACGCTCTATATTTATTTCTGTTTTAACAGCTATATTATGTGGCTCAGCCATTTCCTCAATTTCGTTTTCTACTTTTTGATGCTCGCCATATATTGCTAATGCAATGTCTTGACCTGCTTTCTCTCCAGCTTGATGAATTGTGATAACTAGTGCTGTAATTTTAGCTAATACACCAAATATCATTGCTACACAAACGAAGGCAAGGGTGATTTTGTAATTTACGTTACCAACAATATTGCTTATAGAGCTTAAGTTTGATATCAAAAGTACTGATGTTGCGCCCGCTCCAGCAAGTAACCATGTTGCAAATTGATCTATATATTTACTGGAATCTAAAACCCCTCTGAGCATACCCTCAACTAGTCTTTTTTCAGAGTCCTGAATTGTAATTTTCGCCCAATCCTCTAGGCTACCTTTCAGATTGTTAACTGATTGTTCATATTCGTTATTCATTGTTTTTACATCTAACGTTTAGGGTAAGTTGCGCCGTTTTTTGGTGTCAACTTAACCCGCTTGTTATACGCTATGCTGCCGAGAGCTGCTTTACATCCAGCTCTTTACGATGTTGCTCTGCTTGCCAAAGATCATATTGTGTTTGCTGATTTAGCCAGCTTTCAGATGACGTGTTAAAAGCTATAGATAGGCGAACGGCCATTTCAGGGCTAATACCCGATTTACCATTAAGAATAGCCGATAATGTTTTACGGCTAACACCCAGTGCTTTTGCCGCCTCTGTTACCGTTAGCCCTAATGGCTCAATGCAAAGTTCTTTTAATACTTCGCCAGGATGTGGGGGATTGTGCATTAACATAACAATATAACCTCAGTGATAATCTTCATAATCAACAACTTCGGCATCGACACCATTAAAACGAAAAGTAACACGCCAATTGCCGCTAACTCTCACAGACCAATATTTTGAACGATTGCCAGAAAGTTGATGAAGATACAGGCCTGGTAAATTCATATCCTCAGGTGATGTTGAGGCATTCAACCGGCCTAAGATTAGCTGCAATCGCTTTGCATGCTTAGCCTGAATGCCTGATTTTCGACCAGTTTTAAAGAAGCGCTCTAGTCCTTTATGCTTAAAGCTCTGTATCATTCCTTAAATGTAACCTATAACGTTACAGGTTGCAAGTCATTTTTGCGTATAACGCCTGCATAACTTGACGGTTTTACACAGAGCAGAGCGATAGCGGCGCGGCGTGTAAAACCGGTCAATGTTAATGCACTTGTTATACCCATTTATATGATATTTGGATTTATGGGTATTCTGGTTCAACATGCTCACCTTGATTTGATACACGACCAAGCTGTTGTAGCCATGTGGCAAGTTTGATTACAAGCTCCTTCTCCGAGCCAGCATGTACGACATGCGGCTGATCTTTAGGCCAGTGAATGTGCCACGCTCCATCATGCTCGAAGGAAAACTTTGGTACAAGCATTCTAGCGTGCTGTAAACATTTACTAGCTGACAATTTTGTTGTTTTTGGATTGTTAATCACTGGGCATTATTGAGGCAAAGAAAAACGTGGCGAATATATATCCAGTTATTATCCTGCCGGTTAATGGCGAGTTAAAGAGGCTGTAAAACATAGCATCTGTAGCGCCTGTTTCTACAAGTATGCCAGGAATGAGAAAAGAAAATATTATATAAGCAATGTTGATTGGAAAGTGCCAATTCTCGGGTAGGGCGATCTTGATTCTGTGCAGAATATATATAAATGGCAGCACTGGTAGCAGCGGAAAGATAGCCGCATATTTCTCTATGTACTGTTTAAAGCCAGTGTTAGCCATTGGTGTGATGTATTCTCTCAAGGGGTATAACGACTTGAGGCAAGCGGCGTGTTTTTTACGTCCGCTTAGGTGATTTGTTAGTTGCCGTTTTATTTTCATTTAATTTGATTATTTATGCAGTTACCCCTTGACAGTTACGCGTAACTATTATAATATATAGTCACTGGGTAAGGAAATACAAATAATAGGAAACGAAGATGAGCAAATTAACTACAGACAGACAGGGAAATATAAAAATCAATAATATATGCACGGGGTGGACTATAGAAAAAACCTCAAAAGGATGGATAACAAGAAACTTCGATGACGACAAAAGCGAAACATTTAAAACCAAAAAACAAGCATTAGGCGCAACAGGACTTGATTGGTAATGAACTGGCAGCAATAACTGGCAAAGGATTGCCCGCCAGAGGACTATAATGTTTTACTACGCAGCATAGGCAGACCAGACATGGCGCTAACTAATACACAAAAACAAGCTGCTCTGCGCAAACGTAGGGCGGCTGAAGGGCAAAAAGAAATGCGCGGCATCTACGTTACCGACGAGGAAGAAATTGAAGTGAAGAAGAAAGTACGAGCCATGCTGAAACGTATGCGTAAAGGCAACTAACAGTGTGTTAGACGGAAAGCCGTGTTTCTATAATATATGGAAGTCTATATATCATTGATAAGCATCCGGTCTTGGTAATAGTGTCATTGTGTTTTACAGGGAATTTAATTTTTTCGCAAGGAGTATGCGTTATGGCTGATCCGGTTTTCCGTTTCTGGGATAAATATATATCAAAAACAATATTATACAAGGTTCCTGAGGGTTCGCGTCGGTGGTATGTCAGGCATGTCGAGGCTTTTATTAAGGCACGTAAAGGTGTGCGTTTGGCGACGGTTTGTGCGGCTGATGTTGAAGCATATCTGGAGGTGATAGGCCGAAAGCGTTATATGGTGGACTGGAAGTTTCGTCAGGTGGTTGATGCTTTGCCGATGTTATCGGTTGTTTTACCTGTGGGGCGCTGAGATCGTAATGTATGGAATCGAAAAGTCGGGGTGTGACTTATTGAAATATATGGTACCGAGGGCCGGAATCGAACCGGCACTTCCGTGAGGAAACCGGATTTTGAATCTGTCGCGTCCTACTTTTAACAAGGTTTAAATTCTTCGAAATTCTTTTAATAATCATCGTATTATCTAGTATTATAGCGTTTAACTTGTTTGACAAGGTTTGACCAAAAAGGCTAATATTTGAATTCTACTGTCTACACTGCGTCTACACCAAGATGCATAGGATTATTAATCTTGCGGATCACAAAAAGTTTTGTCGATAAAGTCGATATCCCACAACGTAATGCTCAGGGGGTGAAAACACAAGCGTTTCATCGTGATAGTCAGATTACGGGTTTTTGCCTTCGGGTCACCAGTGGAGGTGTGAAATCTTTTATTGTTGAAAAGCGCATCTTTGGCAAGGTGAAACGAATCACGATTGGTCGTTACGGTAATATCACTGTTGAACAGGCGCGTAAGGAAGCCATGAAGTTTTTAGGGGAGGTTGCTACCGGCCATGATCCTATTGCCGAAAAGAAAGCCAAGAGTGTAAAGCGCATAACACTAGAGGAAGCTTTTGAGGATTACCTGAATACCCGTAATGAACTCCGGCCAGCCACCGTTAAGGATTATAAGCAAGTTCTTAAAACAGGATTTCAAGATTGGAAAAGCAAATCATTGGTTGATATTTCCAAGGACATGGTTGAATTACGTCACAGTGAGCTAGGCAAGACCAGTAAAGCACGCGCTAACAACGCTATGCGCGTCCTCAGGGCGATTTTTAACCATGCCAAGGCCAAGTATGAGGACTCGAAGGGAAATCCTGTAATCGCCTTTAATCCAGTGGATCGGCTCGGGCAAATTCGCGCATGGTACAAAATAGAACGTAAACGTACCCTGATTAAACCACACCAGCTCTCTGACTGGTATCAGGCCACCATGCAATTGAATCTGCAAACTACGCGGGATTATCTGCATTTAGTATTGTTTACAGGCCTTAGACGGTCGGAAGCTTCACGTATTAGATGGAGCGATATTGATTTTAAGGCGAAAACGCTCGAAATCCCTGAAACGAAAAACCATCAAGTTCATACCTTGCCGCTTTCAGATTTTCTTTTTGATTTATTCGAAAGGCGGTTTGATGAGCGAACCAGTAATTACGTATTTCCCAGTGATACCGAACGCGGTTATTTATTTAACCCAAAAACGGCGGTTAAACGGGTTGCTGATCTGTCAGGCGTGCCTTTTACCTTGCACGATTTAAGGCGCACTTTTGTCACCATTGCAGAAAGTTTAGATATTCCAGGCTACGCATTAAAACGGTTGTTAAATCACAAAGACCCAAACGATGTAACAGCCGGTTACATCGTATCAAACGTAGATCGTCTTCGAGAACCGATGCAAAAAATCACCGATTTCATCATTGAACACTGTGAGAAATAATAAAAATTTGCTTTAAACGCCGAAAATTTGCCCTCAAATTCCCGTTACGTTACGTAGGGAGGGGGCTATCAGGCAATTTCAAAGTATGTCTTTAATAGAGGGGAGGATAACAATAATAACAAAGGCATAATAATGAAAACAAACTTACTAACAACCGCAGACGCAGCAAGCTATCTTTGTGTAAGCAAAGCATTTCTAGAACGTGATCGATGGGCCGGTGCACGTGTACCATTTATAAAAATTGGTTCTCGTGCCGTTCGATACCGTCAATCTGATTTAGACGCGTTCATTGACAAACAGCAACGACTATCAACTTCTCAGGAAGCATAGTCATGTTGACAACACTTCCGCCGCCACAGACAAAGCGCGCCTTAAATTTAACTAAAGCTGATCGTGAGACATGGGATTTAGGTGATCCATTAGATCGTGAATACAGAAACGAAATATTTGATCATCACCCCAATGCATTATCTAATGCAATGGCGGCTACGTATAAAAAGCAATGGAAGTCTAAAGGCCGTAAAGATGCCAATTACTGGTTGCTTAAAGCTGATGAGGGTATAAACAGAAATCTAGTTAATATTGCTTTGAGCGAAGATGCGATTTCACATTTAGCCAAACTAAAAGCTCGAAAGTGTCAGCGTTTGGGGTTGCTGTTTAAGAAGGCGAAATCCATATATGAAGAGCAGGCCAAGGAAGTTCTTAAATCAGGGTTAAAGCCGCCTGTTATCAACACAAAAACCACGTATATCTCAGCGTCAAAAAGGATGGTATGCAAGCAATGGTGGCGTAAGCAAATTAGGAAAATGAGTGCGCGTGAATTTGAAACGCAGGCCATCAAGCTAGGAATGGTGCATCGTAGAAAATCCATATATGTGAGCGATTCCATATATGGCCGGTATTTAGATCAAGCGCGACGAAATATTGAAACACTCTCAAAACTGGAAATGGTTAACGAACAAGATGAAAGCTTAGATTTAATTGAGCTGTTAGAGCATTCTTTAGCAAATCCAGCCATCAGACGGGGAGAGCTAATGACTCGAATTGCGGGGTTTGACAAAGTTGCCGTTGAAAATGGACATGATGCGCTACTTCTTACTATTACTTGTCCGTCTAAATATCATGCTCGCATGTCCAATACTGGAGATGAGAACCCAAACTATGCTGGCTGTAGTCCCAGGCAATCACAAGCTTATTTAACGGCCTTGTTTGCTCGCGCACGTGCACGACTCGCCCGAGAGGGTATAGGTTTATATGGGTTTCGTGTTACTGAGCCCCATCATGATGGCACGCCTCACTGGCATTTATTGCTCTTTGTAGAAAAACAAAATACGAAAAACTTGATTGATGTTTTTCGTCATTATGCAATGGAGGAAAATCCAGATGAAACAGGTGCAAAGAAGCATCGTTTTGATGTGGAGCATATTGACCGTAACAAGGGCACAGCGGCCTCGTATATAGCTAAGTATATTTCCAAGTCCATTGATGGCTATGGCGTTGATACAGATAGCTATGGAAAGGATGCTAAGCAATCTGCACCTAAAATCGTTGTTTGGGCCAAAACCTTTGGTATTCGTCAATTCCAGCAAATAGGTGGCCCTCCTGTCGGAGTATGGAGAGAGTTGCGGCGTTTAAAAGAGCGGCCTAGTGGAAATATGGGTGAAGCTTTCGATGCGGCTGATTCTGGTGACTGGGCTGGTTTCGTTAACGTTATGGGTGGGCCATTTGCAATCAGGTCTGAGCGAACTATTAAATTAGCCAAACTTTCTGCGACTGATTTGTTAACGGGTGAAATACGGTTAAATCAATATATGGAGCCAGCTTCTGATCAGGTCTATGGAGTAGAAGAGGGTAGCCGGTCTGTGTGTACCCGAATCCATGAATGGCGAATTCAAACTAAAACTAACGATCAAGAGCCAGGTTGTAACGTTACGTTACGGGAAAAAGACCCGTTACGTAACGTTAACGTAACGGGATATTTCGAAGAAATCCCGTACGTTAACGAATCACCCTTGGAGTTCTGTCAATAACTGTACGGAAGCAATTCATAATAATGATATGTGTATAAATTGAGCGTCAGAAAACGGCCATGAACAGACGCACGACAAATATTACAGACATAAAAAACAGCAGCCATAAAGACTGCCGCTATCATGCCAGTGAATTTATTTATACCTTACGTCTAGCGACTGCAATCAATCCGATAATGCCAGAACCAAATAGCCATACTGCTGCAGGCACTGGGACTGGTGACCCATACACCAGAAACGACGCTATATCACTATAAACAACATTAGCGCTCACGTTTAATGTTGGATTATCTTGGCTCCAACCTAATTCTTTACTCTGCAACGCGCTATTACTGACTCCGGTGTTATATGATATGGCCGTTCCGCCATAACAAGTTAACCCTCCCGCGTTGCAATCTGGTGATCCCCCATAATAACCAAATGCGTACTTAACTGTGTCGTACATGACCGATCCTCCATCTACGAGCGATTTACCGAACTGACGTGAGAGCGAAACCGTCCTTGTAACACCAAAATCATTCGTAAATCTGTTCATACCTTCAATCACGAAAGATGCGCCGTGGTATCCACTTAATCCATCCCACGATGAATACGACAACAACAGTTCTTCGACTAAACTCTTAGATGCATATTCGTAGCCATACAATGCGCTATTCACGTCATTCAACTCGGCTTCAACTTGATTACGACTCATCCCAGTCGTTGCTGTTAATTCCAACCATTCGTAATCAACACCATTGAGTGTATTTAATACAACAGCATTAACATTTATAGAAACCACTGTAAGACAGGCGCATATCGCACCAATAATAGATTTAAAAACCATATTCCCCTTCCTTTATTTAGTTCATTTACTCGTCATTGCGATGAAAATTGTTATTTGGAATAAATACTAGGCAATATTTATGCCGCAATAAATATTTATACTATTATCAATAAGATAACAAAATATTAGTATTTTATTGATTTTTAACGTGTAACGAATGCCATACATTATTAAGGGTTATTGACTGGAAAGGTTAGGAATTTTTTACAGCTGCCGAACGGCAGTTATGGGTCGATAGCACTCATACGGGCGTTTGAGCGGTAACTTGCTTTGATTTTCTTAAAGTTAAGTAATTCGACACATGCTGACCGTCGCATATGGGTCGAAGACAGTCAGTCGAAGATGTGTTGAAAATAACCTGGACCTGACTGTCTGTTGCCGACCCTAAGCGGACTGCCGTAAATACCTACTTGAACACATATTTTCCTTGTATATGGAAATTTATAGTAATGATTGACAAACACAACAAGTCATTGAACCAGATACACGCAAAAGACGCGTGTATCTGGTTAATTATTTCGTTGCGTTATACTCACATAGCACTGTCAAAAATCACACCCTGAATTTCCTGTCTTTTGATAAAGCCTCCAAGCAGAGGAACTGCGAAAGAATACTTTCCATACCTGTTTTTATATACAAGTCCAGACTCTGATAATGTAGAGAGCATTTGATTTATATGACTGCTACTAAATGGTTTTTCTAAAAATTGTTTTGATTTTGATACAACGTCCTGAACGGAAAACTCAGTATCACAACCCTCCAATTCAGCAACTACTGCAAGTAATTCACGTTGTCGGTCTGTTGCTCTAGCCCAGCGACCAGCAAAGAAATCGGAATCTAGTTTTTGAACAATTTCGGAAATAGGAACCGAAGGTGGATTTCCTGAATCTATCTGCTGAATAAATAAATCGTATACTTCTCGACATATAAATTGAATAAAATAAGGATACCCGCCAGATAATTCGACTATTTGATCAATTGATTGATCTGATAGCGGTATTTTATGACCTACTAGTGGTTTTTTAATTGCTTTTTTTACCGATTCATCATCAAGTTTATCAAGAAAGATTACTCTAAACATTCTTTCCGCATATGTTCTTGATTCCACTAGCTTAGGAAATAAAGTAGGAAGGCCAGTTAAAGCTAACATAAAAGGTATATCTTTCTTTTGAATCGACTGAAAAGTATCCAGTAGTAAAGACAATGGAAATTGATCTTTATCTGTGTGATCCGCTAGATTTTGAGCTTCATCATATGCAAATACAATTCCTTTAAAATTTGAAATGTTTTTTAATATCGACCAAACAAACTCTAGAACATACTTCAGCTTATCTCCAGGAAGGCCCGGTGTTTGCTCATACATTTGTTTTAGCGTTTGAAAGTTCAATGTTTGGTTTTCAGTCTCATTTGGTGAAGTAAAACCGATACTCCGATGTTCAGTTTGATTGATTACAACTGAAGAGGTCAGTAGAGATAGGTCAGTTAATAACCTAGTAGATATATTTTCTTCATTGAGGCTGGCCGACTCAGATAAATCAGTCCCCACCCAGAACCATCCAGTCTTTTGAGCAATTGGTTTAAATACATCAAGGAGGACTGTTTTTCCAACTCCCCGTAGCCCAGTCAAAACCATATTTTCAAGAATTGTTGACTGGATTAATAGCTTTGAAAACTCTTGCTTTTCTGATTCTCTACCTGCCAAATAAGGCGGCATATGGCCTGCACCCGGCTTGAATGGGTTAGTTAACCTTGAATCTACCACGGAAATATCCTCATATTATTGTCTTGGCTAAATTTAGCCTCTGGACTAATTTTAACCTAATGGCAATAATATACGAAGATTTGATATTTGCAAGGGAATATATAACAACACACTGTGTTGTCGGAACAATTTTCCGCTCTTTCGTAGATACAAATTTTCCGCAAAGCGCGGCGTTAAATGTCTTTTATTGGCCGAAAGTAGACGTAGAAAGTGAATGTATAATATTAATTCAGCCGTCTACACTGCGTCTACATGAGAATTATTTAGTTGTTTGCAGAAGAAAATAAATCGAGAGATTTACACGTAACTTATTGATTATAAATGGTGCCCAGGGCCGGAATCGAACCGGCACGCCCGTTAAGGCGAGGGATTTTAAGTTAACTGTCCTTTGTTTCAGCAAATGCTAATTGCTAATTTTCGATTGAAGATCGCTAAGAGGGTGGTGTGTATTTAGAAGATTCAAGTGTCTACACTGTGTCTACACGAGAAATATAAGGGTTATATGAATTGGCGCGTTATTGTGTAACTTGTTGAAATATATGGTACCGAGGGCCGGAATCGAACCGGCACTTCCGTGAGGAAACCGGATTTTGAATCCGGCGCGTCTACCAGTTCCGCCACCCCGGCATATATGCAGCGCGCATTTTATAGGAAATAGTGTTGGGTTAACAGCCGTTGTCGAATTAATTCGGAAAGACTTTTTTGAAGGGTTTGATGGTGACGTTGGCGTACACACCGGCGACGACGTATGGGTCGGCATCGGCCCAGGTTTGGGCGGCTTCCAGGCTTTCGAATTCGGCGACCACCAGGCTGCCGCTGAAACCGGCTTCACCGGGATCTTCGCTGTCGATCGCCGGGTGCGGGCCGGCCAGGATCAGTCGTCCTTCATCCTGTAGCGCGGTCAGGCGTGCCAGGTGTTTTGGCCGGGCTTTGATGCGATCGGCCAGGCTGTTCTCTACGTCCTGTGCGATGATGGCGTATAACATTATGGTTTTTCCTCGTTGTTATCCGCGCTTTTTTCAAGATCGTCTTCAGAGATATGACGTGACAGATATAAAGCCTGAATGATGACAAAGGCGATAGTCAGCCCCATCAGACCAAACAGTTTGAAATTTACCCAGGTGTCCATACGTGCTTCAGCCGGTGCGCTGATGTTGTAGTAAAAAGCGACATACAGGTTGGCGGCGCCGCTGATAAAAAAGAAGGTTACCCAGGACAGGTTTAATGTGCGCCAGACGTTTGCGGGCAGTTCGATGTGTTCGCTCATCATGCGCTGGATGATGGGTCTTTCGCCGATGTGCATGCTGCCGAGAAACACGCCCGCAAACAGCCAGTTTAAAACGGTCGGTTTCCACTGGATGAAGGCCGGGTTGCCGAGAAAGATGGTGATGCTGCCAAGCACGGTGATCAACACCAGTGAGAAGATGTGCATACGCTCAAATCTGTGCGTTTTAAACCAGTGGATGCCAACCTGTATGAAGCTGGCGAGGATGGCCATGCCGGTGGCGACGATGGTGGCGGCGATAAAGTGAGGTTTTGCGGGATCGATCAGCTGGCCGATGAAGGTGTTTTCGATCAGAAAACTCGCCTGATAATAGCTGATAAAAAAGAGGATAATCGGAAAAAAATCAAAGAGTAACTTCATTATTTTAATGTTGTGTCGGTGCTAAAAAAACCAGCCGGTTTATCGAGGGTTGGCATTATACCGGAGTTCGTTAATGAAAAGTGATTCACCACAGATTAGGGCAGGTCACCCGTAAGTAGAACAATGCATGAGCAATTGTCGAGGCACAGAGAACACAGAGTTTTTTTGTTAGCTGCGCCTGCGGCACAGTTAACAATACAAAAGATTTTCTCTGTGTTCTCTGTGCCTCTGTGGTGAATAGTTTTTGTATGTGTTTTTAAATTACCGCGATATAAAACACAGTTCGTATTTTAAACATCGCCCGTTTTGAAAGCAGCACTCGATGCGTCGATCTCATCGATATTAACAAGCTCACCTGTGTGCAAGTCGTAATAACAGCCGATGAGATTCAGTTTGTTTGCAGCGACCCGGTCGTAAATCCAGGGGTAGCTCATCAGGTTTTGTAATGAATAATTCACCGCGGTTTTTTCGCAGGCATCGGTCTGTAGCTCGAGCGTGTTCAGCTCTTTTTGTGCCAGCACTTTTTCTTTTGCCGGGGCGGCAATCTGCATCCAGCTGTCGATAAAACCATCGGATTGAATCGAGTCGTCTTTTTCCATCAGGGCGCGGATGCCGCCGCAGTTGGCGTGCCCCAGCACCACGATCTGTTTTACTTTCAGACCGGTGACGGCGAATTCCAGGGCGGCGCTGGTGCCGTGGTAATCGCCTCTGGTCTCGAACGGCGGCACCAGGTTGGCGACGTTGCGGACGACAAAGATATCGCCGGGTTCGACATCAAATAAAATGCTGGGGTCAACCCGCGAATCACAACACGATATGATAGCGACCTCGGGTGTCTGTTTCTGTGCCAGTTGCTCGAGCCGGGCTCGGTTGCGTTGGTAATAACCGTTTCGGAAGCGTTCGTAGCCCGCGGTTAATTTTTCGATCATGTCTGTTTCCTGATTTAAATCTAAATAACTGTTGCATTGAAAGATGTTTTGCTGGGGTGTTAATCACCAAACCAGAATGCCATGTTCTTTTCCAGAAATTCTTCGTGGCGCATATAGTGTGAGCCGTCACATGAAAAGTTGAGTCCGACCATGCCGTTCACCACGTTCAGTGAAGCTGAGCGTAGATAGATCGTTTCATCAGCAAAACGCAGGGCTTTGAACTGCTGGAATATCTCGCCGATTTTTTCCGGTTTGACGATGGCTTTTTCAAAATATTCCTGGTGCCGGTAGGCCAGGCAGATATCGGGATCGTTGAGTTCGGCAAAATTTAAAATCTGATAACTGTAGGGGTTATCGACCAGCCAGAAAGTCGCGCGACTGCTGGAGAAATGTAATTTTGCATGAAACACCCCCTGGTACAGGATCAACTCTTCGACCAGGCTGAGCACGTCATCGATGTTTGCGTCCATCGCACTTTCTACGCGCTGTTGCGAGAACAGTCCACCGCGGATGGCCGGGTCACCTTTTACCTGCAGCCAGATTTTTTCATCTTTATATTGCTCGGTCGTGCGTGGCAGTTCGCGCAGATCGAAGTCAGCACCGAGATAACCGCTGGCTTTGCCATCACTATCGTAGATGGTCTTGATCGCGGTCAGCGACGGGCGCTTACGATGGCTACTGATGTAGGCCTCGGATAGGTAATAATCATCGCCTTTCAGTGCGCGTTGTAAATAAGGGCGGGCGATGCGGTCGCGTCCGACCTGGTCCGTCTTAAAACCGGTGCGGGTGACGTCTTCCGTAATCTGGATGCCAGCTGTATCTACCACCCAGAGGTATTTGCAATATTGTGCTCGGCTCATCTCGTCTGTGAGCAGCGCTTCCAGTGCATGACGATCATCCATCTTGTCGGTACAGTTTTCTGCCAGCTCAGACATCGAGTCAAATAATAATTCTGTCAGCATCGTCCGCTGCCTGCTTACGGTTTTCTGTAAAGTTGTCTCGCTAACCATATGTTGCCCTGACTACGCAATTAAATCTTTCACCGCTAGGGTGTGTTATTCGGGCAATTTTACCTGCTGTGCAGGAATATGTTCATTCTATTTATGGGGAGACGAATGAAAAGCATGCCCGCTACCCAAGGTTGCCTGTCGCGGAGGGGGTGCGACGTACCTTAGCGGCGAATTTTGAATAACGGGCATGCTTTTCATTTGTCTGTTTTTGTTAAAAATAATTCCTTCATCTGGATAAACTTCGCATCCATCCGTGCATGGTTGTAGAATTTGATGACAGCGCATTGATGAAGGTGTTTGGTAAAGAGGGTGCGGGTATTTTTATCGCACCGGCAGTGCTCGAAGCCGAGGTCGAATTGCAGTATCAGGTGACCACTATCGGCCGTATCGATGAGGTCAAGGAGCACTTTTATGCGATCACCGCCGAGCGCCGGGTGAAACACCCTGTTGTTAGTGTGGTGGTGGCCGCCACGCGTGAATCCCTGTTTGTTAATAAATCTTGATGATTAATCGATTTATCCGAAGTGAAGTACCATAAGATTCGAATTATTATGTGTCATCATGGTCGATTAAATAGCACCTAATAATTTAGCCAGAGAGATTTTTATGTTGTTTAAGTTTTTTCAGAATACATGCACCACGATCAAACAGTGGAATGTACGCGATGGCATCACCCGCTGGATAGGCGAAGGCCATGCGTTGAACCGGGCACGATTTTAATGGCCAGGGCTGAGAGATATATACCGAGATTTTGAGCATGACAGACAACCCTGATATCAACATGAAAAAGATAACCGCGCATAAACAGCGGCCGTTAATCGACCTGCTGCTGGGCATCGTCATGCCTTCCTTTATCCTGATGAAATTCAGCGGTGAAAATGAGCTCGGTGCAAGCACCGCGCTGATCATCGCGCTGGCCTTTCCTCTGGGCTGGGGCCTGTTCGAATTAATCAAATACAAAAAATTCAACTTCATCGCGTTGTTGGGTCTGGTCAGCGTGTTGCTCACCGGCGGCATCGGTCTGCTGCAACTGGACACGCAATGGCTGGCGGTCAAGGAAGCGGCGATTCCTGCTGTGATCGGCATCGCGGTGCTGGTCTCTACCCAGACACGTTATCCGCTGATCAAAACCCTGCTGTACAACCCGAAGATCATGCATGTCGAAAAGATCGCGCAGAAACTCGATAAACTTGGTAATGCCAAAGCGTTTGAATTGCGGCTGATGAATGCCACTTACCTGCTGGGTGGTACGTTTTTCTTTTCCGCGGTGATGAATTACCTGCTCGCGAAATGGATTGTCATCAGCCCGGCGGGCAGTGCAGCGTTTAATGAGGAACTGGGGCAGATGACTCTGCTCAGTTATCCGATGATTGCCATTCCTTCCATGATTATGATGCTCAGCATTTTTTATTACCTGTGGCGCACCATTCATGGCATGACCGGGTTTGCGCTGGAAGAGATACTCCACATCGATGCGAAGCATGATAATGTACCGGAATGAGCAGGTTCGCTGAACAGAGTCTGCTGACGAGAAAAAGCAGGCACTATGATTTTAAATCCGACCCCGACATTGCTGGAAAATCTGTACTGGATTACCTTGTTCGCCGTCGTCGTCTCTTCGGCATCAGCGGTGTTGAAGGCGGGCTTTAAACAGTTTGATCTGTTCGGCGTCGTCATCATCGCCATCGTCACCGGCCTGGGCGGCGGCTCGTTGCGTGATATGCTGCTGGATCGCGACGTGTTCTGGATTCAGGATCAGAGTTTTTTTATCGTCTCATTGAGTAGCGCGATCGTCGTCTTTCTGGCGGCGCGGCTGATGGTTATCTCACACCGGTTCTTTCTCATCCCCGATGCCGCCGGTCTGGCTACTTTCGCCGTGGCTGGCACACTGGTCTCGCTGATGGCTGGCACGCCGTGGCTGGTCGCCAGTTTTATGGGTGTGATGACCGGTATCATGGGTGGCATCTTCCGTGATGTGCTGTGCAATGAACCGCCCATCGTGTTTCACGGCTCGCTCTATGCCACCGTGTCGTGGGCGGGTTCATTGCTGTTTATCGCTTTGCTGCAACTGGGTATGGATGCTGCTCTGGCTGCCATCATCGCCGGGTTGAGTATTTTTATCGCGCGCTTGCTGGCGATTTATTTTGATATCAAGCTGCCGCGATTTCGTTTTAAATAAGGTAGCGGCGGGCAGTAACGGCAGAGCCTTATGCCGGCCTGCGGTAAAAGCTAAATATTTTTCATTTTTCATTTTTCATTAATTTTGCACAATCGTGTAAAATTCCCCCATGAGCCAGTATTTCGAAATTCATCCCGACAATCCACAGAAGCGCCTGATAAAACAGGCGGCCGAGATTATTCATGATGGCGGCGTAATCGTCTATCCCACCGATTCCAGTTACGCGCTGGGTTGCCATATCGGCGACAAGAATGCGGTTACCCGTCTGCGCCGTATCCGGCAGATCGATGACAAGCATAATCTAACGCTGGTGTGCCGGGATTTATCCGAGATTGCGACTTACGCAAAAATCAGCAACACTGATTATCGCCTGCTGAAATCGCTGACACCGGGCCCCTATACTTTTATCCTTCCGGCCACCAGTGAAGTGCCTCGTCGTTTGATGCACCCGAAACGTCGTCATATCGGTCTGCGTGTGATGGACCATCCGCTGGTGAATGACCTGCTGGAAGAACTCGGCCAGCCATTGATAAGCTGCACGCTGGTGATGCCAGGTGAGGAGCTGCCGGTGACCGAGGCAGAAGATGTGCGTTCCCGACTGGAGAAACAGGTGGATCTGATCATCGACGGTGGCCACTGTGGCATCGAGCCGACCACGGTCATTCGCCTGACTGATGGCGTGCCGGACATACGGCGTCATGGTAAAGGCAAGGAGCATGGGCTTTAGACCTGCGGTCAATGAAAAATGAAAAATGAAAAATTTTAGAAGCAAGAACAGATGGCGAGACGTTTTTTTGTTATTTATTTTTCGTTTTTCATTTTTCACTTTTCATTGTTTTTAAGTGTAAACTTCCCGTTTAAATTTAATACTTCAAAAAGATAAGAAACACCCTCGATGTCTTCAGTTCCTGAAATCGCCTACACCATTGCCGTCTGGGCTGCGCCTATCTTATTTGCTATCACGCTGCATGAAGCTGCGCACGGCTGGGTGGCGAATAAACTGGGCGACCCCACAGCAAAAAGACTGGGCCGGATTACGATCAACCCGATAAAACACATCGACCCGGTGGGTACGATCGTGGTGCCGCTGTTTCTGGCGATGGTTAGCCCGTTCGTTCTGGGTTGGGCAAAACCGGTGCCGGTGGAACCGCGTTATTTTAAATCGCCGCTGCTGGATATGGCGCTGGTGGCCGTCGCCGGACCGGTATCGAATTTTTTCATGGCCTGTTTCTGGGCGATGTTTATCCGGCTGGCGGCGATGTCGCTGGATCATTCATCCCTGCTGATCTTTCTGGCGGATATGGGGCAGAAAGGCATCATCATCAATGTCGTGCTGATGGTACTTAACCTGCTGCCAATTCCGCCGTTAGATGGCAGCCGCGTGGTCGCGGGCATTCTGCCGCCGAAGCTGGCGTTGCCGTTTATGCAGCTGGAAAGATTCGGCATGATCATCATTTTGCTATTACTTGTCAGCGGAATACTCGGTAAAATTATGTGGCCGATCGTGCAGCATTTCGTCGAAGTTATCGGTTATATTTTCGGGCTCCGCTAACCATTAACCCGGTCATTATCCGTCCCATAATAAAAAAGGAAACAACAGTTTGAATACAGTCGTTACACAACATAAACGCGTTTTATCCGGCATGCGACCGACTGGCCGCCTGCATCTGGGGCATTATCACGGTGTGCTGAAAAACTGGGTGCAGTTGCAGCATGAATATGAATGTTTCTTTTTTGTCGCCGACTGGCACGCTCTGACCACACATTACGAAGACCCTTCCATCATCGAGCAGAGTACCTGGGAGATGGTGGTCGACTGGCTGGCAGCGGGTATCAGCCCGGGCTCGGCCAAATTATTCATCCAGTCAAAAGTGCCTGAACACGCAGAGTTGCACACCCTGCTGTCGATGATCACGCCGCTGAGCTGGCTGGAACGTGTGCCCACCTACAAAGATCAGCAGGAGGCACTTAAAGAAAAAGATCTGGCGACCTATGGTTTTCTGGGATACCCCCTGTTGCAGAGCGCAGATATCCTGGTTTACAAAGCCGGTCTGGTACCGGTCGGTGAAGACCAGGTTGCGCATGTCGAGCTGACACGCGAAGTGGCGCGTCGTTTCAATCATCTCTATGGCCGCGAACCCGGCTTCGAAGAAAAAGCCGAGCAGGCCGCAGCCAAAATGGGCAAGAAAAACGCTCGCATGTTTTTTAAATATCGCAAGGAATATCAGGAAAAGGGCGATGCCGCGGCACTGAACGTGGCGCAGGCACTGCTCGATTCGCAGCAGAATATCTCCATCGGTGACAAAGAGCGCCTGTTCGGTTACCTCGAAGGTTCGGGCAAGATTATCCTGCCAGAGCCGCAGGCGCTGCTCACACCCGCCTCGAAAATGCCGGGGCTGGATGGCCAGAAAATGTCCAAGTCATACAACAACACCATCGCTCTGCGCGATGACACCGATACCGTGGTGAAAAAACTGCGCACCATGCCGACCGACCCCGCCCGCGTTCGCCGCACTGACCCGGGCGATCCGGCAAAATGCCCGGTGTGGCAGTTCCACGAAGTGTATTCCGACGATAAGACTTGTGAATGGGTGCAGGACGGCTGCAAGAGCGCTTCCATCGGTTGCGTCGATTGCAAGCAACCCATCATCGACGCGGTACTCGCCGAGCTGAAACCCATGCAGGAAAGGGCAAAAGAATATGAAGAGGATATCTCTACCGTGAAAGCGATAATTGATGAGGGAAATGAGGCCGCAAGGGAAGTCGCGCGTGATACACTTGAAGACGTTAGGAAAGCGATGGGCATCGCTTACTTATAGAATCTCCAGAGCATAGAATTCCAGGGCGAGCACAGGCAAGATGGCAAATCCAGACATACAGGAAACCCCGCAGCACGAGACACTGGCCGAAGCGGCCAATGCGGAAAAAGCGGGTGCCGATACAGCCGATAAAAAAGCGCAGATTGCCGCGCAGGTGGCAGCGCAGGGTGAGATGCCATTCGCTTTGATCCAGGGCGAGCCGTTAACGGTCATCCCGCAGGATCTCTACATTCCGCCGAACGCGCTGGAAGTCATCCTGGAAGCGTTCGAAGGCCCGCTGGATTTATTACTGTACCTGATCAAACGCCAGAACATCGATATCCTTGAGATTCCGCTGGAAGAAACCACGCGTCAGTACATGCAGTACATCGACATGATGCAGAATCTGAAGATCGAACTGGCGGCAGAATATCTGCTGATGGCCGCCATGCTGGCCGAGATCAAATCGCGCATGCTGCTGCCGCGGCCGGCGGAAAGCGAAGATGAAGATGATCCACGTGCAGAACTCATCCGCCGCCTGCAGGAATATGAGCGTTTCAAAGACGCGGCGCAGAACATCGATGCATTGCCGCGGGTAAACCGCGATATTTATCTGACCGATGTCGAGTTGCCGGAGATACATCAGGACAAACCGCTGCCCGAGGTTGACCTGCGCGACATCCTGTTTGCCTTCAAAGATGCCATGGCGCGCGCCGAAATGTACAGCCATCATCACATCCAGCGCGAGGCGCTATCGGTACGCGAGCGCATGAGCAATGTGCTCAGCAGGATCAGCGCTGACGGTTTTACCGACTACACCAGTCTGTTCACCATCGAAGAAGGCCGCCGCGGCGTGGTGGTCACCTTGTTGGCGATCCTTGAGCTGGTGAAAGAACAACTGATCGATCTGGTGCAGTCTGAAGCGTTTGCACCGATTCATTTAAAAGCCGCAGGTGCTGATAATGCGTCGACCGGCGATGCATGAAATTGATGCGCAGATTGATCCTGATAATTATCGAAATGCCAAAGTTAGAGGCTGAATCATGGAAATGAAAAAACTTAAAAATATTCTTGAAGCCGTTCTCCTGGCTGCCGAACGCAGCTTAACAGTGATCCAGCTGGAAACTTTGTTCGAGCTCGATGAAGAGCGCCCGACTCGCGATGAAATTCGTAAAGCGCTACATGAGATGGAAGACGATTATGAAGCACGCGGTTTTGAGCTGAGACATGTCGCCAGCGGTTACCGCCTGCAGGTGAAACAGGAATTCTCCACCTGGGTCGGCCGCCTGTGGGAAGAACGTCCTGCACGTTACACCCGGGCGCTGTTAGAGACGATGGCGCTGATCGCTTATCGTCAGCCCATCACCCGAGGTGAAATCGAAGAAGTGCGCGGTGTCAGCGTTAGCTCAAACATCATCAAAACTCTGCTGGAACGCGACTGGATAAAAGTTCTGGGGCACAAAGATGTGCCCGGTAAACCCACGCTTTACGGCACCACAAAAGAGTTTCTCGATTATTTTAACCTGCGCAAGCTGGACGAACTGCCCACGCTGGCTGAGATCAAAGATCTGGATGCGATTCACCCTGAGCTTGAGCTGGATGAAGATGCTGTCGAAAGCAATGAGGATTCTGCGGCGAACGACGGATCGCAGGACTCTTCCGTGGATGATAGTGATGTGCAATCATCCACAGAGTTTGATGAAATAGCCTCTGAAAGTGCGGAAGATGAAACCGCTGAAGACACAGAATCTGCGATGCCAGAAACGGAAGATACCGCCGAAGAAGTGTCTGAAGAAGCTGATGCTGAGCCGGTGCGACCGGCATTCAATGTTTGATCGCCGTATCAAGCTGTATACTTTTTTAAACTAAATCCACATGGCCGAAAAACATGCAACCGCTGAGCCCGAAAAACAGGAACGTGTTCAGAAAGCGCTGGCGCGAATGGGTTTTGGTTCGCGCCGCGAGATCGAGCGCCTGATCGGCGAACAGAAAATTCGTATCAACGGCCAGCTGGCAAAACTGGGCGACCACGTAAAAGCCGGAGACAAGGTCAATATCGGCAACCGCCGCGCAGTCATCACTACTGAGATCGGCCGCATCCGGGTCCTCATCTATAATAAACCTGAAGGCGAAATCTGCACCCAGAAAGATGAAGAGGGTCGCAACACCGTCTTTGAAAGTATAGGCAAGCTGAAGACAGGGCGCTGGATCATCGTCGGCCGGCTTGATATTAATTCCAGCGGCTTACTGCTGTTTACCAATTACGGTGAATTAGCGAATCATCTGATGCATCCATCGAGTGAGATCGAGCGCGAATATGCGGTAAGAGTTAATGGCGAGGTGACTGATGAAATCATCAGGACATTGTTAAAAGGTGTCGAGCTCGAAGATGGTTTTCTCAAGTTTGACAGCATTACCGATGGCGGCGGGCAGGGCGCTAACCACTGGTATAATGTCATTATAAAAGAAGGCAAGAACCGTGAAGTACGACGGCTCTGGCAGTCGCAGGATATACGGGTCAGCCGTTTGATACGTGTGCGTTATGGCAACCTCACGTTGCCGCGTACATTAAAACTGGGCAGAAAAGTGGAGTTATCACTGGATGAGATCAAAGTACTGTTCGATTTCGTCAAGCTCGAATGGCCCGCGTCACGCGATGAGGAAGCCAGGCAAAGAAGCAACAAAGCCAAAAATTTATCGATAAAGCAGCAGTTATATGGAAACGGCGGGCAGGCAAAAACTTCTCGCTCCGGTACTGGTCAAAAGCACAAGGCCGGTTTGAGAAAGAAGCCAAAGTCAGCACAATCGAAAGTAAAGAAAAAACGCTAGGGAACCTCTAAAACAGAGCGGTTCAGGTTTTTACCCTGATGGTGCCTCGCTACTGTATATGAGTTTACCTTAACGGGAGGTTTCTTAATGATGAAGACAAGTCCATTAAAATTAATATCTGCTGTGTTCTGTGCTGTCTTTATCTTTTCATCGCAAGCTTACGCAAAATCAGAAGGTGAGCTCGATGCGGGCCTGGTGAACCCCGGTCACCAGGAACACCCTGCCTGGTTCAAGGTCTCTTTTCTCGATCTGTTCGAAGATATTGAAGATGCCACTGATAGCGATAAACGTCTTCTGATCTATTATTATCAGGATGGCTGTCCTTATTGCAAAAAGTTATTACAGGAAAACTTTTCTCAACGGGCGATCTCCGAAAAAACGCAGAAATATTTTGACGTGGTTTCGATCAATCTGTGGGGCGATAAGGAAGTGATGGTCGGTGACAGAACTTATACAGAAAAAGAATTCGCAGAGGCATTAAAAGTACAATATACCCCCACTTTGTTGTTCTTCGATGAAAACAAAAAAATCGTGTTCCGCGCGAATGGTTATTACCCGCCAGAAAAATTTAGCGCGTTGCTGGATTATATCGGCAAAAAGCAGGAATCAAAAATAGGTTACCAGGATTACATCGAAAAGATGAATCCGCGGGTTTCAACAGGTCGTCTTCACGATGATATTAACAGTGTGGCTTCAGTTTCTGACCTGACCCGGACCAGCAAACCGCTGCTGGTCATGTTCGAACAGAAACAATGCAGCACCTGTGATGAGTTGCATCTGGATATATTAAAGCGCAAACAAAGTGTCGATTTGCTGTCACGGTTTTCTGTCGTGGTGTTTGATATGTGGTCGAACAAGATCGTGAAGACCCCGACGGGCGAAAGCATGAAGATACGTGACTGGGCGAAAAAGCTGGATGTGAAGTATGCACCAAGCCTGCTTTTTTTCGATGACAAAGGCAACGAAGTGTTTCGAGCTGATGCTTACCTGAAAGCTTTTCATACACAGTCGGTACTGGATTATGTTTCTACAGGCGCATATAAAACGCAGAGTAACTTCCAGCGTTACATCGATGGGCGTGCCGACCACCTACGTGAGCAGGGTATCGAAGTTAACCTGATGGAGTGATCCGTACAGGAAAAACTTTGAGTCATTCATGAGTCAAACTATTCAAACAATCCCGCTGCTTAATTTATCACTTGCTTTTATTCCTGCGCTATTAACGGTGGGGATTCTTTTTAAGTGGTCATTAAATTCAAAAAATGCGCTCTATGCAGTTTTGCGAATGCTGGTGCAGCTTTTGCTCATCGGGTATTTTCTGAGCTATATTTTTGATTCGGATAGTGCGGGTGTCATTCTGCTGATCCTGGCGGTGATGATCCTGGCATCGAGCTGGATCGCGCTGGGGACGATCGCTGAAAAGCGACTTCTGCTATACAGGCATGCCTTGTTAGCGATCACTGTCGGTGGCGGTATCACCCTGGCTTTGATCACGCAGGGGGTTATGATGCTTGACCCCTGGTATTCGCCTTCGTCGATGATTCCGATCGCGGGCATGATCTTTGCCAATGCGATGAATAGTGTCAGCCTCTCTGCGGAACGTTTGAGCGCAGAAATAAGCAGAAATGTGCCTTATGATGAAGCGCGCAATATTGCGCTGCAATCCTCTTTGATACCTGTTATCAATTCTTTGTTTGCTGTTGGTCTGGTGTCTCTGCCCGGTATGATGACAGGGCAGATTCTGTCCGGGGTGTCGCCGCTGGTTGCTGTTAGATACCAGATCATGGTGATGTGTATGATTCTGGGTGCGGCCGGCATCGCAACGGCTTATTTTCTAATATTGGTGAAACCGGTATTTGAGAAAGATCGCCTGGATACACCGGACGATCTAAGCGATAACGTCGGTTAACTCATCAAGTCGGAAGGTTCTGCCGTGTGAAGCTTTGCCGTCGATGGTTTTGCACTCGTTGCCCAGTAGAAATGCGGCGGCTCTGGCAACTTCATCAGGCCTGGTTAACCCGGCTGGATTTTCCGCAGGGAAGGCGCCTGTCCTGAACGCGGTTCTGGTTTTGCCAGGAATTAAACCGGTAACATTGATCGCCGTATTTTCGACCTCATCGGCAAGGATCTCCATCAATGATTTTAATCCCGCTTTTGATACACCGTAAGCGCCCCAGTAAGCGGTGCTCTTGTCATCGAGATTGAAAACGATTGAGCTGGGTTCCTCGTGTTTGAGTAATGGGATGCATGTTTGAGTCAGCATGAATGCGGCGTTTAGGTTGATCTGCATGACCCGGTACCAGAGTTTTAAGTCATATTGCTGGATGGGGGTGGAAGCACCTAACCAGCCGGCGTTATTAAACAGGCCGTCTAACTTACCGAAGTCTTTTTCGATGACCTCTTTTAAAGTATCACAGTCTTCGGGTGTTATCTTTTCAAGATTCAATGGATAAATGACCGGTTCTGTGTGACCGGCCTGCATTATCTCATCGTACAAATGTTCGAGCTTGGGTACGGTTTTTCCGTGTATTATCACCGTTGCGCCCTGTTTGGCACATTCGATCGCGGTGGCTTTTCCGATTCCGTCGCTGGCGCCGGTGATGAGTATGGTTTTATTTTTCATTGTATTTGTTAATTGCATAATAGGCTGACAGGCTTTAAATTGGTCGCCTATTTTACTTGTCTTACCCTCAAAAGCTATATGCAATATACAAATTTAATCTGGCGTGATGGCCAGCCTTACAGTGAGTTATTCGATGATATTTATTATTCATCAGACGAAGGCGAAAATATTCCGGGTGAAAGTGAGTTTCGACATGTGTTTTTCAGGCACAATGGTTTGCCCGAACGTTGGCGTGAGAGAGAGCATTTTGTCATTGCCGAGTTGGGTTTTGGTAGTGGCTTAAACTGTGTCTTAACGATACGTGAATGGTTAAAACATTGCGCAGCATGCGATCAGAAAAAAACACTGCATTACATCGCGATAGAAAAATATCCGTTATCGGCAGCAACGATTGTCGAACTTGTCTCACGGTATCCTGACTTAAGACCGTTCTGTAATGCCCTGCTCGATGATTACCCGCCAGCCATTGAGACAACGCATAGCCGCAGCTTGTTTGATAACCAGGTAGTGATACATTTCAAATTTATGGATGTCTTTGATGCTCTGAATGGCGGCGGGCTAAATGTTGACGCCTGGTATTTAGATGGCTTCTCACCGGCAAAAAA
>SWCD01003829.1_pt1 | contig 29364 bp, 27 predicted proteins | sample 4693011 | NCBI WGS metagenome assembly SWCD01 (sample SAMN10267278, study PRJNA491770) | bioreactor metagenome | isolation source: DHS bioreactor inoculated with marine | place: Japan: Omine Ridge, Nankai Trough | reverse complement strand
CTATAACTCCGAAACGGGTGGCACAAAACGAACCGAATTATCCACCCAGGTCGCTCTCTAGAAACCGGGGGTAAAAGGCATCGAACTGCTCTGTTTGTGAGGTAAAGGTGAAGGTGTGCTGAAATCCGGATAATCTTCGTATTTTGGTCATCGTATTTAAGATCAAAACACCGTTTTTCGAGCTGTAGCCTCATCTTCGAGGTTTTATTATACCTAAATTACAGATTAATTAACTGATTTACAATTGTTTAGGATGTTTTTGAGGGCACGTAACTAATCTTGGATAGTAGAATCATGATTTAATACTAAAGCCACCTAATTTCGGCATGATATTCATGTCCAGTCCTAGTATAGTTCCAAGGCTTTTGCTTGTTGTAAAAGATCGATCAAATTGTCTACGTTCAGTTTTTTCATCAAGCGAGCTTTGTAAGTGCTGATCGTTTTTTCGTTCAGGTTCATCTCATGGGCAATTTCTATGTTCCGTTTTCCACTGGCTAATAATTTTAGGATCTCTAATTCCCTGGTGGATAATTTTCTAAATAACCTGCGTGGGTTTTTGGTACCTTCGTCAAAAACTAGTCGCTGTGCAAGATCGTTTGTAATAAACATACTACCATTCGCTACTTTTTTAACAGCTGAAACGATATGGTCCGAATCGGCCGTTTTAGACAGATATCCAAAAGCCCCCAATCTAATGGTCGACATGGCATAAACATCGTCCGATTGTCCACTAAACATCAGGACTTTGATATCAGGATAATCTAGTTTTAATTTTTTTAGGGTTGCGATCCCGTTTATTTCTGGAATATCCATCTCCAGAATAATCACGTCCGGATTCACCTTTTTAAGTTTTTTGAACAATTCAGCGGTAGTTCCGGCTGTGTCTACAATTCGGATATTGGACACGGAAGAAAGAACACGGTCAAGACCCATTCTAACTATTGGATGGTTATCGGCAATTAAAACTTTGATCAATATTGTACGGTTTTTTAGGGTGATTATCTATAAAATTAAATCGCTCGCAACGACTAATACTTGTGTAGGCTAAATTATCCAATTCTAAAGGAAAATGCAGAAATTTCTGATTAGAAAACAATTTATCCATTATAATTGTCGATATTGATACTGTTTTTAATTTAGCACCTTTTGGGAAAGCCAATTGGGAATGACCAGATCCGACATCAAAATATTTAACCTTGGTTCGTCACCTGGCCGAACACTTAGTTTTTGTAGCCAGTACATCTTAGCTCAATTTTAACTTATCAAACAGAATCTTATTTCTCTGTTTGGCATCTCTAATTATTTTCTTAAATGGTAAAACTTCTATATATGACCTTGAAGATTTAGTTTCATAAAATCTAAAATAACCAAGACCATCAGGGGTTGGTTCAAAACTCTCAAAATCCAAAATATTGATAAGTGTCGGTGTTAAATCAGCGACAACATAACAATAAAAAGGTGTTCTAATATTTGCATCAATTCTTTTACCTTTAATTTTTTCTTTTCCGTTTATTATTTCTTCAATATAAGTTCTAACCTGTTTGATTGGGTCATCTTTGTAAATTCCGTGAACATAATTATCTCTTTCTGGCTTCTTAAATTCAACTATTGTAAAAGATTCAAATGGATATTTTTCCTCAGAATACAAAGTTGCATTTTCAAAGACTTCTTCCTTTTTTATCATTAAATCCATTCTTTTGGTTGAATCAGAATTTAATGGCTCAATTTGTTTGAATAGTTTGTCAGATGCTAAAAGGGAATTGTAGGTTAACCTCTCATCTAATAACCATAAATTTTGTTTTTCAGTTAAAACAGAATCTCCTGTTTCTCTGATTGGGAAAAATAAGCTGTGAACTAAATCTTCATTTTCAAATTTATCAATTTGATTTAATTCAATAAGTTTATCCAACAAGTCAATAACAGCTCTTCTATGAACAACGTATCTGGCTAAATCCGATTGCCCAATTTCATTAAATTCTGTCAAGAATTTAGCATAATGATGTTTATAATCCTGAAGTTCAGTTATGTCTTTTTTCTTATCAATTAACTCAATTCCTTCCGTTTTAACTTTGATTCTCCACTCACTTTCAATCTCATATAGTTTTAAATCAAGTTCGTGGTTTGAAAGTCCAACTGGAAGATTTTTAACCTTTTCCATATTATAGTTTATAACACTAGTATAATTAGGGAACTCTTCTTCGATAATTGGAAAGTATTTGTCTAATTTTTCTTTTCGAACTTTTTGTAAAAAATCGCTTAAAAGTTCTTCGACACAATTAACTGCTCCTTTTCTAATTTTTGATAACGTAATTTCTTCAAAGTCAAATTCCTCATCGTCTTCATTTAACGAAAAATTAAAACTAGTTCGTGCCTCGTTTACATTTTTGTTAAGAAACTCTCCCACAACAAAAACTTGAAAATAAAACCCTTCTTCATTCTCATTTTCTATCCTAAATTTTAAATCTTCAAGATATTTGGAAAGCCCTTCATCTCTTACCGTCCTTTCGTGTGCACAGTAGTGAATTTTATGACTTTGAGCTTTGTATGATTTAGAAATAAATATTTTGAATTCTTGATTTGAAATTTCAAAGGGTTTTTCCAAAATTTCCTTTTGAAATTCTCTAGTAAATAATGTTGTCAAATTTAACTCGACTTCATCTTGGTTCATTACAATTATTTCAGGCTCAATTTTTTGAATAAAATACAATTGAAAGTGTGTTATTATTTGACGTCCAATTTCAAGAATTTGTCGTGGAACTAGTTTCTCATATTTAGATTCATAAACGGATAAAGTAGCGCTTGTTCCAGTGCCTTTTATACTTGTTATTATATCATCCTCGTATTTATCAAATCCATCCTTAGATTTTTTGTAATGAAATTTTCTTAATTTATGAACATTGTCCTCGAAGTAAATACTTTCGATTATTATTTTCTGAAACGCTTTGAGACAAATTAATCTCCCAACCCCTTTTCCTCCAATTTCTGCTTTTTTCTCTGAATCAAATTCGGCAAATGACTTTATATTATCATCATTCAATCCGATTCCATTGTCAACGATTTTGAATGAGTTTATTGGGTATTCTTCAATATTACTAGCTTGTTTTAATACTTCCAAATCTCCGTTTCTAATTATTGTAATAATTATTTTTCCTTGAAAATTCTTATTTATTTCTTTTTTACGCTCTTGTATTGCGTGAATTGAATTACTAATAATTTCGAATAATGGATAAAGAGCCTTTGTCTTTGGCAAGTAAAGTTTATTGACTCTATTTCGAAGATTAGTAGAGCTATGTGGTAACATGTAGTTTTAGTGATTTAGTTTGTCCGTATTGACTTCAACGTTAGGTATGAACATTGATTATATTCCCATTAATTGGACTAAGGTAATAAATCCTCGATATTTATAAGGAATCTGTTCATCACATGGGTATACTTTTTGTTTGACTTTGTAATATGCCTTTGAAAGAATGTTAGTAATCAATCGCAACCTCGGAATACGCTACGGGATCGGTGATATCCTCTCTATTGGAATCCACTTTGGGATTATAAAGTTCTTTGCTAACGGGATAGGTTCTTAGAAGTTCGTCAGGGAATCGTCCAACCAAACATCCATATCGGAATCGTTTAAAATAACGGGTCGTCTCAACTTGGTGTTGTGGATCTTGGCAAAAAGTGGAGTGGCCGGTTTTGTTAGAATTGTAAATGTATTGTAGCCATCTTTGGTTATCGTGTAAATTCCGGCAAGACTCATAACATCTTGGTTCTTCCTTTCAAAATAAAATGGCACCTTAAACTTTTTTGGTGCCGTATGGGGCTCAAAAAAGCCATCAACGGAGATTATACAACGTCGTGTTCTGGCACTATATCTATAAATAAAATGATCAAATAGCTTTTCCGAACGTGCATTCAGGCCTGCACCTTACCGGACGGCCTCCTTGTAATATTCTAAATAATCCGCATCTAATTTATTGGCGGGAATAATTCCCCACATGGAAGGAGTAATCCTGTTTCTTTCTTTTTGCGGTATTATCCACATGAGCGGAAGTGAAAACCATTGGCATGAAAATAGACCAGCTCATCTTTTGGTTCCTCCTTGCCAAATAGTTTGGTAACATCATAAAATAGCTCCAATTTCTCAGCCTTCCGCTTGATTCTTGTTCCGTAACACATGGTCTTCATTTTATCTTCAATTTACCCAAATAAGTTAAAATTTAAAAATTGTTGTTATAAATTTATAATTTTGGATATATTCCAATTTGTTGGAAATATTCCAAATATACGATTGGTTATGAAATGAGCTTGACAATTCTAGATATAAACAGAAATGTTGATTTGCGAATTACATCTGACCTATAAAAAACAATTAAATATCAACAGATGAAACAAATAGTTTTTAGGAATTTTGATAAATACGGTATTACGAATGTACTAAAGGAAATAGGGGCGCACAGGATTAATATGGAATGTCAAAATTTAAGAATTTCAACTCCCAAGCGATTAAGTCTTTTCTATATTGAGAGTAATGATGAATGTGTTTTTTTGGTGTACCAATATCCGCAGGAAAAAACCAGGATTATGAAATTGGATGGTTATGAACTGCCGGAAACTGGATGGGTAAGGGTCTGTTTAAAGTAGAAATCTCGTTTATAACTAAAAATTACGCCATTTCAGAAAAGGTAAAAGGACCCTAATCTAGTGCAACGGATACCGTTGTTGTATAAAATGCTTTTTTCTGGCGGTTCTGACAATCGGTCATCCGCAACAGTTATATTATGCTTGGATTAAACAGACAATTAGCAGCACGTATTGATTGCGTACAGATTTGATTAATCAGAGTAATTGAAATTTTGAGGATATATTGATTAATCCCCTTTCTTATGTTTATGTGGCTTTAGTGTTGGTGTGTTTTTTGGAGTTTCTTTATTATCTCGTTGACGCCTGTCTGGTTTTCCCGTTGAATCAGCAATTCTTTTTGGTCCTGGTTTAATTCCCATAATGTACTTCCTTTATTAAAATTAAATTTTATTACAACAATTTAAGAATTTTTTTAAATATTATGAAGTGATTTAAACTTTTTTTGGATTGAAAGCAAAGATTGCGGATACCCCTCTAAAGGTAACGGGCAGGTTCGTGTCGAGAAACATAAATAACGCCAAAACAACCCTTTATACACAACCTACTTGACAGAGATGTGATAGAAATGGAAATCGCGATTATTCAGTTAATGAAAAGAGGATTCCCTACTACGGTCCTAATGGCAGAAATCGTCAATACAAACCTCTATAAGCTAAAGACGAGTGTGCAATTGAGCTATACTAAAATAATACTTTTCGAACTGGCATCCATTGCCGAAAAACGGCCATTGTAAAGAGCCGTTTTTTTTTATAAAAAGGCAGCTATTTTCACACTATATAGTTTTAAAAACTATAGAAAAATGCCCTTATATTTTGAATAATCGGTCATCTCGTCCTTAAAGCCGTTATATACTTCCTCTTCCTTATAACCACTGCTGCCCAATAGAGAACTAAATATATAAACGCTTTTACGTAAAATGGAGGCTTGTTGGGCATTGATCTTTTGTTTGGATACTTCCAATATTTTTTCACGGAGTCCATTCTCCAAATGATGTTCCAGAACATCACGACATAAGTTTGGAGTAATGCCCTCGTAAACCAACATAAATGCAGCTTTACCGTACAATCCCCTTTCGATCATATTAGTAGCCCATAAATGTTGCAGTTGTCCCCTACCTTCTGCTTTGATGCAATCTGTAATCTTGCTTTGACTGCCTAAGGTAATTTCCAAATCTTTTACGGAATTTAAGTAGGCCTGCGTTTTAGGAGCAAGCTGTATACTGACCGGGTATTTCGAATAAATGGAACTAATGTGAACTTTATCATCCTTTCGCTCAAAATAAAACCCCTTTGCAATGAACAGTTTTATGTAATCTTTTGGGGATTTTTCAAATTGGCTATGGTTCCATTCCGCAGTTTTTAGGTATGCACTTAAACTTTGCTCTTCAAATTTCCTTCGATATTCTTCGATCATAGCCCCATAAAGCTGCGGCAGCATCAAGGGCAGGAAGAAAGAAGTACCGTTCAGATCCTTATCTTTCGTTTGTTCCTGTCCCGTAAGAATTGCTAAAACCTTTTCGTTCTGATTGATTATCCCAGTTGATATATAGGAGTCATTATTTACGGGAACCGGAATCCTTCCAAGGTCGATTGGCACCGAATGCTGATCCGAATTGAGATAGGAAACCCTTCCGTCACCATATTTTAAACCCATGCTTTGCAATAGGTAAAAAGAGAGGTCCTTGTTTTTGTCGGAATCGAACACCTCTCCGCTCAAGACTTTTTGGACCAATGCGACCTTATCCTCCAGTCCCTTGATTTCCCTTTTGGATTCGGTGTCACATAGCTCTTGTCGGGTAGCCTCGAACACTTCTTGTATTGCTTTTATTAGAATTCTGCTGTTTTTGCCTTCCAAATAGTGGTTCAAAAAAGAAAAGGAATCCGAACCCGCCATAATCGGGAGCATGTCCCTTAAATTTTTGGTCATTACGAATTCCGATAAAAGCATTTTGCTTTTGTTTGTGCCCAGATACGATTCTTTAAAAGCGTTTTTTATCAATTTCTTTATCTCGAGTAAAAATTGGCTTCCTTCATTATCGATACGGGTTTCTCCGTTCTGGTTATCCATCAACCGCGATTGGTTCATAAAATCGGCCTGGTTGCCCATTTTCGAGGCCTTGAACATATAGCCGGACTTATCGTAGATCACAAAGTCCGCTAACTGTTGGTTTTTACCGTACTGTAATTGACAATCGATGTTCTGATAGGATTTTAGCACATCCGGTAGGTCCTCGTACCGAATGCTTTTAAACAGTTTAAAAGTGGTCGCCAATTGCTTCTCCAAACGCTTTTCGTGTATCGGCAGCAACTTTGATCTTGCATTTTTTTCAAATAGGGTGTTCAGCTTTGGCCCGCTCAACTTTGGATGCACGGTATAGCCATTGATAAAATGGGTCTTGTACTTCTTTTGGTTGTCAATGCCGTAGGCCACTCCTGCCCTGCCCTCTTCGTTGGTCATCGTTCTCAGGACGATATGGTACGGCTTTAACAAAAACGCAAGCTGATCAAAACTTTGCACCTTGTACCGCTGTAGCATGGTATTGATCACATCCTGCATATAGAATTTCGTACCGTTGGTCTCGTCGGCCCGGAACTGCAACTCGGGCAATCGGTACATGGGTAGTTCCCTATTTGATTTCGTTTCAGGGGATGGGGATAGACCGTAGCTTTTTTCGAGATATTTCTGTGTCGCCACGTTCCGTCTGTAATCATTTGCAATATTTACCATACTGCCATCTTCATTTATGGTCGTTGAAACGATATGGATATGGTCATGGATGGTATCGGTGTGTTTTATCACGACGAATGGCTGCCCTCCATAGCCCATTTCGTTCATATAGTCTTGCGCCAGCCTAAAGAATGTCGGATCGGCCAAGTGCTCCCCATGGGGTAGATTGAGCGTAATATGGACATATCGATTTGCCGATTCATGGCGTTGTCCTTGAAAATGCAGCAAGCTCGTGAACAGTTTTTGGGATATTTTTTGCGAGAATGTGTTTTGAAATCCAAGTATGATACGGCCTTCCTTCCCGAATACATAGTTGAGTACTCCGTGGACGTTCTCGCGATATAGGATACGGCCGATCATCTTTCAGAAATTTTGACCATTATTTCCAAAACTTGCTCCAACAATTCGTTACTTCTATCGATTTCTGCGTCCAAACTGGCCGATGGGCTCCTTAGATTCTTGGATCGGGCAACAGTGGTCAGCTGATTTATATTGGTCCCTATTTTGTTGATCTGAAAGACTAGATTGGAGGATATGCCCGGTAGTTTTTTATCTTCGACGATTTTCTTGTCCAATATCAACCTCCTTAAAAATGGTCCCATGACACCTCTCTTGTTGAAATCGAGATTATAAGATCCTATAATTTCCTTGACCGTTTCCAGTTCCGAATCATTGAACCTTAACATGATCCCATTGGTCCTTTTCTTATCACCAAGACGCTTTCTTCCTCCTTTGTTCGTTGCCATTTGATGTTCATTTTGGGCAATTTTGGCCGTTTTCACTTCGCAAGAAGTAGTAGTTTTAAGATACTTAAAACATAACTTGCAAAATTCTGTGAATTTAAATATACGGAAATATTTTCAAAATTATTTAGGATGTTTATATGGATTTGAATTCGTCGATTAATAAATATTTTGGGAAAACGACTTGAAGTTAAAAAAGTAGAATTATGGATATTGTCTATCTATACTATGGCATTATAAGATTGCGGACTATTTTTTAATAATATAAGGACATAAACACGATATCCACTTCATAGGAAGATAACCTCATTTGCCATGGGTGGGCAGAAACAGTTCATGGTGCCCTTCGCACCATGTGCTTTTGAGCGGTCCCGAGGTTGCCAAGGTCGCCGATAGGCTGCCTTGGCTTCCAGGGTCATGGCAATACATAGAATTGTCCAACTCGACTATCCATCATCCTGAAATATGGCATCAGAACGGTTTATCTAGACCTATCAAAAAAGACCGTTATTTTCACTCTTTTGATAAAAACACGCCACCTAAAAACACGCCGGTTTCAATAATTGTCCCCGGTCGTTTTCCATCATTTTTCAATCAAATTCAACTCCCGTAAAACCATTTGAATTCTTGTGCTGGTTTCATATGGCCTTATATGGTCCTATATGGTTTTACAGAAAAATATTTTGATTAAACATCTAGTTATTAATTAATTATGTTCTTATATTCAACTAGAATTATATAATTAATGATTTATATAAATCATTAATTACTCAAATGTTTAATCAATTATTTCATCAAATATTTAAATAATTATCGAATCAAATAAGTAAGGCATATGGACACAAAAATCATCAGTATAGTAGGTGAAAAAGGAGGTATCGGTAAAACTACCCTGAATATTCTTTTGGCCAGCGACCTTCATTACGCAAAAGGCAAAAAAGTGGTGCTTTTGGATGCCGACAATCCACAATACTCCATCTCTAAAAAAAGAAAACGGGAGCTTGAAATTTTGGATAGGGAGGAAAGGGAGGGATTAGATCTATATCCCATTGTGCCGGTAACCGTAGAAACCATCCAGGACATAATCATGAAATATTACGGCCTGGTCGACTACATCATCCTGGACCTTCCTGGCAGCCTAAACGTGGAAATGGTACGGGGACTATTATATATCGAGCATGTGTTTATACCATTTGACCACGACGAGCTGGAAATAGACAGTACTTCCAATTTCTACTTTACCTTGAAAAGCAATTTCTTGGATAACGAGGAACGGGTGCTAAAGAGTATCAACCTGTTCTTCAATAAATACAAGTTGGTCAAAAAAAATAAGTTTTCCGTTCTGCGCCAACAGTTCAGCGATGCTGGCATTCCATTGATGCAAAGCGTGGTTAAGGACAGGACCGTTTACAAGGAACACTACCGGAATACACTCTATCCCATACCTGAGAACAAAGAACTGGGCGAAAAGGATATCAAAAGGTTCTTTGAGGAAGTAGAATTTATTTCAAACCAATAAAACCAAATACGATGGCTATAAAACGAAAAAAAGTAAATACCTTGGAGCTGATCCAGCAAATGGCGCATAAAAACAAGGAGACCGTAAACACTATCGAGGGGATAAAACAGGAGCGTTCTTCGGAAATTTCCGAATCGGCAACAAAACAACATTTCCAAACAAAAAGCGTTAGAAAAATGGCCCGGACCTCGAATAGAATGGGGGATGAACTATCCAAGCCAAGCGTTTCAGCGTTGAAAAATCGAGGTGGACTGAAAGAAGTTGAAACAATGTTGGATACTGACGTTTTTAGGGACAAGAAGGACACTTTTGTGATGTCGCTCAGTGCTGAGTGCTTGTCCAAATACGAAATATTGGCCACGGGCATTTCCTATAAAATGGGCATAAAGACGAAAAGGAATACGTTGATGCGGAAGGTTCTGGAAGACTTTATAAATAAAAAGTTTACAGTGACAATAAAAGAAATAGACCAAAAATAACTTTCAAAAATTGAGCAGCTTCTGGTACATATCTATCGGGATTTCCCTCCTTTGTCTGGGGTACGTCGTTTGGGTGCTACTCTTTTGGAAAGGACCAAAAAAGAAAAAAGATTCAAAAAAACTTGCTTATTTGCATTTAAATGATAAATTTGTAAATAAATCATATAACGAACAGACCGATTCAGGAGCTGTACTCAACCAGATAACCGAGGTGGAAAACACTTCCAAACTTCTGGAAGCTTTTAAAGAGGGTTCGTTGGACGATATTTCAAATTCCTTAACTCGCAAAAAGCATGAAAAATTCAAAGTTATCCGCAACACGGATTCCGACGATGAAAATGCGCCGGATCCAGAAACCTGAACTTCTCTTTTTACTGGCTTTGGCACTTCTGCCGACCTTCTGCAACGCACAATTTGACACACTGCTCCAAGAGACCCAAGAGTTCAAGAACAATTCCAAGGCCCTATCCAGGGAAATCGTATACATCATTAAGATAATAGCCGGGGTGGCCATTTGCCTTATGGGCCTTGCCTATCTCTATATCCGTGATCAACAGTCCGATCTCGCGAACAAATTGGGCAAGGCCATTCTCGGAATCGCCATTTTTTTGACCATGATCGCCATTGGGGAGCAAATTGCCAACTACTAAAATTTGTGCATCATGGAAATCCATTATATCCCTATCAAAAAAGGGCTACAGAAGGACGTGCTGTATAAAGGTCTTAAGGCCAAGTATATCTTCTATTGTCTATACCTAGGTCTAGCCACCATTATTTTGGGCCTTGTTCTTTCTTCCTTTATACCCATGGCTTGGGCACTTTTAGTCATTGTCTCATTGATTGCGACCATCTTTTTGATCCTACTCTTTTATTCCCGCACCTATGGGGCCAACGGCTTCGTCAAAAAACTGGCCGATGCCCAAAGGCCCGGTTCCATCAAATCCTCCAATTCGTTCGAAAACCTTTTGTTATGGAAAAACAGATAGCGCTATGGGACGCATTCCCTATCTACGGATATGAGAAAAGGGCTTTGATCTCCAAGGAAAAGGGATGCGTTACCATTCCCCTTCAATTGGAACTTCCAGAGGTATTCACGTTGGATTCATCCGAATATATGATTCTGCAAGAGCTTTTCTTTAACGTTATCGAGGTAATGGGATCTAATTCCCTTTTTCACAAACAGGATTTTTTCCTTCAAGAAAACTACGTGCCTATAAAAGAGCGGTTACAAGGTGACTTTTTGGAACGCGCCAATGAACATCATTTTGAGGGCCGGCCATTTCTCAACCCTTCCCATTATCTGTATATCAGTTATGTCCCGAAGAACTATATCAAATATAGTAGCCGTAGGGCGAATTCATTTTTGGACAAGAACCGGGACTTTTACTTGAACAATACCGTACCCAGCGAGTACATAAAGTCGGATATCCTCACCGAATTCGAGAACAGGGTAGAAAGTGTTAACGACCTGATAAACAATTCCGGTCTGGTACGGTCAAAGATCCTGGATTATGATGATCTCTTTTTGGTAAACGGGCTATACTCAAAATATTTTGGGCTGTCACAAGATAGCCAGGGCCTATCCGATATCGATTTCAGCGACAAATCCTTGTGGGTCGGGGAAAAAAGAGTGCAGTTCTTTACTTTGGAAAATCTGGAACAATTTACCAAAGAGCATGTGACTACCCATGAACTGTACGGCAAGTATACCACCAGGTACAACCTTTTCCCGATAGGCAATCTCTTTTCCTTGGGTTTCAAGATTCCATACGAACATATAATCAACCAGTATATCTATGTACCGGATCAGGAAAAGGTATTGAAGCAGTTCCGAAAAAAGGCCAAGCGTTTTCTCCAATTCGGGAACGGCACCAAGGACGACAGCAATGCCATCTATGCGGACCAGATCTACGAGTACAACAAGGATATCCTGGAGAACCACAAGGAGACCGTTTTCTATCATTTGAATGTCATGGGGTTCACCGATCAAAAGGAAAATTACGGGCAATTGGGCAATTCCATCATGGCGGCCTTCAAAAAATTAAAGATCAACGCCAAGCGGAACACTATCGATCGCAAAAACCTATTCTTTGGCGGTGTACCCGGAAATGGAATCGGTATTTCCTCCGATATGTACCTGCCGATGTCCAGTGATATGGCCTCCTCCCTACTCTACTTCGAAGGTGCCTACAAAGACCCGACACTGGCAATCGACGGACTGCGGTTGGTGGACCGTACCACCGGCCGGCCGTTGACCGTCAGTATCTATCGGGAACCCGAAGAAAGGGATTGGATCTTCAATCGGGGCATGTTGGTAGCTTCGGGCTCCGGGGGCGGGAAATCCTTTTTGGCCAACCATTATATAGCCTCGGAGCTCCGGCAAGGGGCGGAAGCGGTAATCATGGAGGACGGCAATTCCTATGACCGGATAACCGAGGTTTTCGGGGGGGTTATCCTGCAGCACGACAATGAACGTCCTTTTACCTTTAATCCCTTCAAGTTGGATAAACACGATGTGGTCCGCAACGAGGCCGGGGATAAGACACTATCAGAGGGCAAGCTATTGTTCCTGGTCACCCTATTAAAGCTCATAACGGGGGACGGCAGGGGAAAACCCGACAATTCCCTTACCGGGGAGATGGGTAAAACCGTTTTCGAAATCCTGATAACCGGATACTATGCTTTTATGTGGGGCCAAGGAGATGCACATTTTAAGTTCGATACTTTTTTTGAGTATTGCCGAACAAATCTGGTTGCCCTGCTTAAAAAGGGTAATATAGCACGGGATGTGTTCGATTCCAACGTACTGCTTTTTCTGTTGGAAAAATATTACCGTAACGGGGCAAGGGGCAATTTGTTGAACAAACAGGATGACCGTATCGCCCGTTTAAGCTCCGAAAAGGTGGTTTATTTCAAGTTGGGAAAGTTGATCGACAATGAATTGCTCTTCCCGATTACTGCGCTTATGGTAATGGACGTATTCAACAAAAAATTGAACGACCCATCCAAATTGTCCATCAACAAGATCATGGCCGTGGACGAGGCCTGGAAGGCTTTGGACCGGCCCGAACTGGTGGAGTATTTCAATAGCCAGTCGCGAATGGCCCGGAAATTCGGGGGACAGCCCATCTTCATTTCCCAAAAGGTGGACGACTTTATTGCTTCCGAGGTCATCAAGAACGCCATCGTAGTGAACTCCCATATCAAGGTATTTCTCGACATGAGGGATTTTGCAAAATCCTTTGATAAGATCCAATCCATTATGGGCCTGGGCGAGAAGCAGAAACAGTTGATTCTTTCCATTAACAAAGGACTCCCCGAAAAAAGGAAATTGAGGGAAGTGGCCATCTGTTGGATGGACAAAGTAAAGGTCTATGGCGTGGAGACTTCCTTGGAAGAAAAATGCATTTATGAGACCAATCCTACCGAAAGTGCCAAAATAAGGAAACTACATATAGCAAACCACAACAATTGGGAACTCACTGCAAAGGCGTATGCCTATGCATCTTCCCGTAAAAAAGAAGAACCATGAAAACACTATACTATATTCTCCCGCTCATTGCCCCATTGCAAATGGCGGGACAGATTCCCGTTACGGATGCGGCCACTAATGCCAGCATCGGCATTACGAACGGCCAATTGACCAGCATAAATAGCCACTTGGTGGACATGAACGCACAGCTGAAGGCCATCAACCAGAACCTGGCACAACTGGTAAATCTGTTGGACCAGAACAATGAATATGCACTTAGCTCCAAAAATACCCTCAAGGAGGAACTGGATGCCAAAAAGAGCGCCCCCGATTATGTATTCAACTCCCCCGACGTCGACAGGGCGGTGGACTTAAAGGATAAGATCTTGGAAGTTTACAGGGCTTCAAGGAACAGTGTACAACATTTTAAATATTTGGATAGGAAGGAGACCCAGGAATTCTTAAGCTACACCTCGGAGGTGGTACAAGAGACCCGGAACCTGTTTCAACAATGCACCGAAATCTTGAGGACCAGGTCCATCATCCAACCGGAGGAACGCCTAAAAAAGGTCAACGCCATCAATATAAAGCTCAGTGAAATTTTGGATGGTCTTATTGCTTATAATGGAAAACTTTCCCAGATCAACTCCTATAGGATGGCAAGAACAACCCTTATAAATATGAACTAAGAAGAGGACCATGGGAATTACAGATCAGGGAATACGGGAAATTGTCAACCAGCTTTTCGACCAGTATATATCGGATGCGTTTGAAGCGGCAGGCCCCATTATAGGAATCGCACAGGTATTTGCCTATATAGGAATCTGTCTTATCGCTTTACGTGTCTTCCTGAACCCAGAAACCAGGACCGATATTTTCGCTTACCTCAAATGGGTGCCCTTGGCCATGCTGTTGTTTAGTTATAAAGAAGTGACCATGACAATATTCGAATTCTATCAGAAAATTGGGGAATCGGTTCAGGCCAACGACATTGGCTGGGATGTACTGCAGATGAAGGTATATGTGGCCCAAATACAAGCCATCGGCACCATCGCAGGGTCGTGGAGCCTTTTATCCCTAAATGCGGAAGGACTGGAATCACTCGCCCTAATCTCGATTACCTCGAGCCTGACGGCGATTGCCTCCGTTATATCTGCAGTAGTATTTATCGGTATCAAGGCGATGTCGGTAATCTATTTATTCGTCCTGATCGTTTTTGGTCCATTGAACATAGGACTTTCCTTTATTCCTGCTTTTGCGGGTATGTGGAAAGCTTGGCTGCAAAAGTTTATGAGCGTATGTCTTTGGATTCCCATGCTCTACCTTATCGACAATTTTATGCTGAACATCATGGACAAGCTTATAGAATCCTTGCTCTACGGTGGAGAGGCAAATTTGGGCCTCGTACTTACCAGTGCCCTTTTGATCCTTATGAACGTTTTTGTCTACTTAAAGGCTCCGGTACTTTCAAATTTTGTCGTCCAGGGAATGAATATAAGTGCCGGCCACTTAAAGGAAAGAACAAAACACTATGCAAAAAAGGCCGTACAGACGGTAGTCGATACCAAGACCGGGGGTGCGACAAAGGGAGTTAGGACTCTTATTCAATGATATTTTAAACGGAAAAAATAGCCTTTTAACGAATACTATAAAACAAATGAACGATAATTATAAGGTTTTCAACGATTTAGGAAAGATTCATGACAATAGTAAGAGAATTCTTTATTTATCTTTAATACTAGTGGCCTCCTCCACTTTGTTCAATATTTTCTTTGCCTATAAAACCAATGAAAGCGCAAAGAACAGCTTTTATCTATTGGATAAGGGGCAAAAATTGGGAGCGGTTCGTGTAGGGGACTACAAAAGGGCCTTGGATATTTTGTGCGAGGGACATGTGCGTAACTTTCACGAACTGTTCTTCTCCCTTGAACCCGATCTGAGGTTCATAAAAAGGAATATTGAGGGCAAGGCCCTCTACATGGTAGATAACTCGGGGAAAAGGCTGTACAACCGGTTATTGGACCAAAACTATTATGAGGACATCGCCAAAAGTGATTATTCGATCGAAGTGGAGCAGGATTCCATCCAGATAGACTATTCCGCCTATCCTTATGCTTTCCGCTTTTTTGGCAAACAAAAGATCGCAAAAAACGAAAATACGGAATACCGAAATCTAGTGACGACCGGATTTCTAATAGAGACCCGGTCCACCCCCAATAATTTGAACGGCCTTAGGATCATCCAGTTCAATGTTTTGGAAAACAACGATCTATAAAGGAGAAGATATGAAGTTCGAACTTGAAAAACTCAATCTTTGGATTAAGACCCACAAGCTCTTCGCTTTGTCGGCGCCCTTTATTATGCTGCTTTTGGTCTATTTTGTTACTTCTACTATAGGTGCCATGCGAATGGATGGCGAGAACATGATTGCTGAAGATGGCTATAACGATTCACTGCCTGGGCAAAATAGTGAATTAAAGGTCCAAAAACCAAATGAACTCTACAAAAAATCGCAGAGGGATTCCACGGAACGTCAAAGGGGCAAAAACCATATCGGCAACATCACGGGTATCCAAAACAATAAGGACTCCCTGGAACGTATCCTCGAGGAACTGGACGGCTTTTCATTGGATGAAAGCGATAGTCCCGGAAATATGACTCCTACTTCCCTATCCGAACAAACAAACATCTCCACCACTTCGGATAAAAAAACGGAAGCGGAGCAAAAAATGGAATACAGAAAATTGTTGATGGAGGCAAGGAACGAAAGACGATCCATAAGTCAGGATTATTCGGCCCCTATTGCCGACAAATCCCACGTGGATCTTGTTCCAGAAATAAATGTAGGAGCCTCGGTCTACCATGATCAGTTCATCTTGCCCGGGGATAGGGTCACACTCATATTGAACGAGGATCTTCATTATGCCGGCACTTCATTTCCAAAAAACACTTTTGTATACGCTACTGCCAATATTCAGGGATCAAGGGTCCTGCTCAATATTAGCAACATCAAAAAGGTGCCTTTGGCTCTTATGGCAAAAGACCAACAGGACGGGATTATTGGGCTGCACAACCAAAGGGCCGGTGAACTATTCCAGGAGTTCGAAGCGGATCTTACGGAACAGGGCATCAATGAAGGTGCGGCCATTTTGAGCGCGTCTGTCGATCTGCCCATGGCCGATAGCATGATCCGGTCCTTCGGAAACTTTTTTAAAAAGAAGAAATACAAGCAGAACGATAAGATATTGTTGATCAACGGGGACCGGTTGGTACTGGTTCCAAAAAAATAGGCCTATGACAAAACCACTACTCTACCTTTTGTACTTTTTTACTTCTTGCATATCCTTTGGTCAAACGGACACCTTGGAGGTATCCCGGAAATTCAAGACCATTTTGATCTTTCCAGAGAACATTGCAGAAAGTATCATCGGGAACGACTTTGGTTTTGTGGTCGATCTGCCCAAGGAAAACGGCAGTATGTACAATGGTAGGATCCTAAAATTGTACTACGACGATCTAGCCAAGGAAAAGGAAAATTACACCAACCAAACAGTAATCACAGAATCCGGGAATGTCTATGATTTTATCCTAAAACTGGCCCCTAGGCCCAAACAGCTGACCTGGCTGATCACATCGGAAATGGCCGTCGCCAATATTGGAAGGAACAAATCCCCAAGAGATAACCTGTCCCAAGGAGGCATTGGAGGTCCAGCAAATCCGTTGTCCGAAAATGTGGAAAGTATCATAAAATCACAGGGAACGGAAAACAATAAACCGTCCAAGGCGGTTTCAAGGGATTCCATACAGGTGGTGGCAACGCAAGCAATGTACGAAAACGACCCCATGGAGTATTATAGGCTGCGGTGCTATTACATGCAGTTTGATAAAGCCAGGGTAAGTCGCTATTTCTCCCGCGTGGACGATGTCTTTCTTTGGCTCAAAGGGGTCTATTACAACGAGAACGAACTCTATGTACAGCTAAAGGTGGAGAACAAGGAGGGTCTGGACATGGATGTCAATTTCTTTAAGTACAGCTTGGCGACCACTTATAAAAAAAGCAGCAGCAACCAAAGATTGGAGCTTACACCGGTCTTTGTCTATAAACAGCCCAAAACTGTGGCGGCTAAAAGCGAGAACCACTTTGTGGTGGTCTTTAAAAAATTTGCCCTGGACGAAAAAAAGGAGCTTTTGGTGGAACTGGACGAGGAATCGGGAAACCGGAACCTTTCCCTTGAAATTGGCCATGAGATCATCAATAACCCTATATCCTTTTGAACATGAAGACGAAACTGTACATTACATTATTGCTCTTGGCGAATATCGTTGTTTGCCATGCCCAGAACGGCAACTACGCTTCTTCCATCGGCATCAGTGGGGGTTATGCCGAGGATGGATTTGGGGTTATGGCCACCTATAACCATCACCTGGATCGGAATTCCTTTGCCCAATTGAGCATTTTTGCGGCCATAGCGGAGGATAAGGGCACCTTTGACATTCCCTACAACATTTTCACCGTACAACCTGGGTATTTCCGTAAAGTTTGGGAGCAGCGCAATTTCAAAAAATACGCCCTTAACCTGGGTGGAGGTGGCGTTCTGGGCTACGAGGTCATCAATAATGGGAACAATACTTTGGATAATGGGGCAATCATCGATGCCAAGAGCCAATTTATCTATGGGGCCTATTTAGGAATGGAATTCGAGATCATTCTTGGCAATTCCTTTTCAATATTGATAAAGGCCAACGAATACTATCACGCCAACAGCGATATCGGAAATTTCTATCCCTATGCGGGGATCGGTCTGCGATACTTTCTATTTTAAAAATATGGGAAAAATTAAAAAACTTGAATTTTTTAAAGGCGAGTTCAACGGAGTCAACCAACAATTGTGGGTAGCGATCTACGAGAACAACAATATATTTAAAACCTCGGACCTAGAATACTATAATAACGTCCCTGACATTAAAAATACAAAATGGGAGTATATCTCCTATGAAAGCTATTCTAGGATTGTCGATGAGATGTATTTGTTTCAAAAAATTGATTTTGAAATTAAAAAAATTAAAAAATCCAACGGGCTGCAAATGTAACCTGTTCAAAATCGAACAAAGAATGGAAAATAAAATCAGACCAACGATAATATTTTTAGGATTGCTTGTACTCATTCCCATCGTATTTTTTGCCTGCAGCAAGGATTTTGAGGATGCCATCCTCGACAATTTCGATTTTGCCTTTTCCGAGGAACACGCGGATAAGGGACTGATCTTCGAAAGTACCCGTACCTCGTTCTCATTGGTCCCCAAAAGGGAAATTAAAACCGTGGACTATTTTATGAAATATTCGGTCACGGGTGGCAAGGGCTATTTTCTGGGTATCGAAGGGGATACCATCAGAGAGAACGATACTTTGGCTGTCAAAGGACCGAACTGGGCCTACAACTATATGCCCTTGGATACGGGACTGCACCAGGTCAAGGTGCTGGCTTGGGATTCAAACGCCAACCAAAAGGAACTGGAACTCCTTTACCATACCGAATATGCCAGTTTCAGCTTCCTGCTCAACAAAGGCGTTAACGACTTTATCATCAATTCCAAGAACCCGGTGAACGTTACCCTATTGCGCGACAAGGAGACCGAAGGTCCTGATAATGTAGGGGAGTTCGAGGTTTCCTACCAGATCGGGGACGGCTCTGGAAAACTATACCTTGGGGACCGACCTTTCGACCCTGGAAAGCAGATATTGTTGCCAAAGGGAATTTCAGGGTTGTTCTACCTTCCCACAACATTGGGGGAACACAGCCTTAAGGTCACTGCAAAGGCCCCGGATGGGGCATCCCTGGTCCAAGAACTTGTCCTGACCGTTCTGAACCTTGGTTTCACTTTCAATGCTACAGCTGCCTCCACCCAAGTGGAACTGGACACCAATCTCGCCATCAATATCGATTTGAGCACCCAGGACGACAGTTCAGAGGTCACCTATGAAATATCCCATTCCTTTTCCCCCGAAAGTGCGGGAGGCGGCACGGTAAGGGACCAAAACGGGGGAGTAATGGAGGCCGGGAAATTCAGGTCCCTGGTCCCAAGCTCCCAAAACTATACGTTTACCAGCACGGAACTAGGCCCAAGAAAGATATTCTTTGACGTTCGGGACTCCAACGGACAGATCAAAAGGGACAGCGTGGAGATCGAGGTGGCCAATATACCGTTCACGTTTTCTGGAAATTCGGAGAGCAATTCCGTATATAGGAACGAAAGGACACAATTGAACTTCAACATCAGATCCAACGGGAACGTTTCTAATATCGACTACAAGCTGTCCTTTGAAATACTGGAAGGGAATGGCAGATTGACGGGAATCAACGGGAACACCATGCAAAACTCGACGGATTATCCCGTGGAACTCGGCAACTTCGCCCTGTTCTATTACCCTGAAAGCCTGGGTTCGCACCAGATATCGTTTACGGTTACGGATAACTATGGCCAACTGGTCGGCCCTGTCCTTATTGACCTCGAAACAAAACAGAACGATTTTACCGTGACGCTTACCCCCGCTAAAACAACCGAGTTCGCCAATTTTCCGGTAAATGCGATCATCAACGTGGACGAGGTGCCGGACGGTACCAATGATGGTTACACGGCATTCTATTCATCCGGTAGGAACGGATCCCTGCGGGTAAATGGAACGGATTATAGACCGGGGGAAAAGTTTCAATTGGTGCCAAACTTGAACATTGTGGCCTATACTGGTACGGAACCCGGGCAGCACGATCTGGTATTGAGCGTGGAATCCGGCTCGGGGGTCACCCATACGACAAATGCATCCATCAATTATCAGCAGATCGACTTCCTCTTTACCGGGGGAAGCCAAAAATCCGATATCTCCATCGGGGAGACCACTTCCCTGAATTTCAATCTGACGGAGAGCATCGGTTTCTCCGATTATACGATGCGGTACAGTTCCAATGGCAATGCACTCATCCGGGATTCGAATGGAGCACAGGTCAGTCCAGGGAACATCTACGACATTCCCAAGGGCAATTTCAACTGGACCCTGGAAGGCACCGATGCCGGTTCCCTGAACATGACATTCTATGTAAAGAACGATACGGGGTTGGAAAAGACCGTGGAAATCGCCATGAACGTCGCTCCAAAGGATTATAATTTTACGGCATCGGCCACCAAATCGGATGCTTTCACTGGGGAAATGGTTGATGTAAACTTCAATATTGAGGAACTCGGTATCGGAGGCGATACCTATACCCTATATTTCTCATCAGGGAGCAGTAACGGCAGTTTCGATTACCAAGGCACCGTTTATGCCGCAGGGGAAAGTTTTACGGTACCTGTAGGTCCGTTCCAAGGAAAGTACATGGGCAACTCGGAATCGCAGCACAACGTCCAATTTACGGCGAGATCTTCATCTGGAGTAGAGAAAACGGCGAACATAAACATACGATATGAAAAATACGAGGAGTATTTTGACCTTACCATCAGCCAGTCCCCAGTGGACAAATATGAGCAACAACCGTTCGACATGACCGTGGTCACGAACGCAGTGGCCGGACATGACACCAACCAGACCTACTCAATGACCTATACCTTTGTGGGGGCCAGTGCAGGATACGTCATTTATAAAGGCAGTATTTATAGTGAAGGGGAAACGATTCCATTGGACTATGGGTCTACCCCACTCCGGTTCTACCCCGAGACCGATGAGAACTTCACAATCAATTTCCGGGTCGAGAACACGACCGACATCTCCCAAACGGAAAGCGAATCCGTGGTCATGTTCAAAAAGCCTACCGCTACCGCAAAAGGGGAGAAGAAAAACATCAATTGTGGTGGATTGAACGGTTGTGACTACGAAATTTCCGTATATACCTGTTTCTCTACCAATTGTTCAGAGGCGTATAATGGTGCCACAATTCAACTGGTCGAAATACGGATCTACAATAGCAAGGATCGCAGGTGGGATACCAAACTGTTCAATTATAACGATGCCCAAGGTACCGGTGTGGACCGCTACTTTATAATGGAGGAAGAGGGCAAAGAAAGGGACTTAAAATATCTAGATCAGAACTATGAAGTTAGGGTAAGGGATAGCAATAATCAATGGAGCGATAGAGTGACCGGGAGAATTATAAGGATTTGAACTTTATTATAAAAGAAAGGAATGTACGTCTATTCCTATTTAACCTTTTTTAAAAGTTATAGTAACTATTACATCGGTATCATCAATGAAGTCGTCCGTTTCGACAGTCAATTTATTTTTAGTCAAATCGACGATCCGCATTTCATTCCTATTATCGAATCTTATAATAGAATTGTTTATTAGTTCGTATCTATCATCCTCAATATTCGTGTACTGTTCATCCTTCTCGCAGGCCAATCCATTCTCGTTTATGCTGTAAGCTCCTTTCTCTCCTTCCCCCCTTTCGGTAAAGAAGGTAAGATTGTCTTTAATGCATTGTTTGATTTCTTGAGTATTGAACAAATCAATATTCACAGTTCCATCACCATTTAAATCGACAGCATGATCCACCATTATAGATTCATATTCCCATTGGCCCAATAAGGCCTCAGCTCTATCCGAAACGTCTACGTCGTCCTTATCTTTACTACATGAAATCATAAGTGATGCAACTAGGAAAAACACCGTTAGATTTACCGATTTCATTGGAAAGTGTTTACTTGGTTAAAGGTAAAGATAAGAAAATTCCTAAAAAGTGGCTGGGGAGATAAAGGCAAGGGGCGATTTTTCTTCGTCTCCTTGCTTTTATGTGCGGTTCCGAGGATGTTGGAAAAATCGGAGGCGGAAAGATCCCAAGTACGGACCGGCGTAGCGTGTCCGCTCGGGAAATCATAGAGCCGGAGATTTACCTTAGAATACTTGGTCATTGGCAAACGCTACAATTTTTCTAATTTATAGCGAGTTATATCTAACTAACAGTTTTCGATAAATTAGATGTAATACTCTGTTGTGTGCATAACCTCCTTTAGAACAAAATAACTTTCCAAAACACCGACATTTTCGATTCTGGAAAGTTTCAATCGTACGAAATCATGGTAATCATCAAGGCTTTGAAGGTGTATCTTCAGGAAAAAGTCTACTTTCCCTGCCATATGGTAGCATTCCTGAACTTCTTTTAGCTCCTTTATCTGCCGATCAAATTTATCTATAAATCCTTCGTTATGAAAACGTAAGGAAACCATACAGATTGCCGTTATAGGCCGATTGACCTTCCTTTTGTCCAACAAGGCTACATACTTTTTAATAAAGCCCTCTTTCTCAAGGCGCTTTATGCGCTCGTAAACCGGCGTTACGGTTAGATTAAGTTTTTCGGCAATTTCTTTGGTGGTTTTCTTCGAATTCTCCTGAAGAATTCGCATTATCCTAAGATCTATTTGATCTATTCGGTCCATAAGCAGATAAAAAATCTTTTACACTAGATTAACTTGTAAATTTAAAGTCCAATATACTAAAAAATACTATTAATCTAGACTATTTATCTGCTTTTAAGATATAAAATAAACATTTTAAATAATTTTAAATTCAAATCCATACTTTTATACTTTAGCACATTACAATGAATGAAAAAATATTAATTACAGGTGCGGCCGGTCAATTAGGCAGTGTATTGACCGAGGCACTGATAAAAAAGTACGGGCCGAATTCGGTTATAGCATCAGACATAAATGAAAATTCAAGGTTTGGATGCGTTTTCGAAACCTTGAATGCTTCCGATTCAGTAGAAATAAATCGGATTGTAATGACATACGGGGTTACCCAGATATATCATTTAGCGGCGATTCTTTCAGCCAAAGGAGAAGAAAATCCTTTGAATACTTGGGATATTAACCAAAAAACACTTTTTAATGTCCTTGAGTGCGCTAAAAGCAACAAATTGGACAAAGTGTTCTTTCCAAGCTCGATTGCGGTATTTGGTAGTTCTGCTCCTAGACTTAATACACCTCAAAATGCATACCAAAACCCTTCCACCGTATATGGGATGAGTAAAGCATCGGGAGAGCAATGGACTCAGTATTATTCTTTAAAGTACGGCTTAGATGTCCGATCATTACGTTATCCAGGAATTATAGGTCACCAATCATTACCCGGTGGCGGCACTACGGATTATGCCGTTGGGATTTACCATAGCGCGGTAAAGAAAGAAACATTCGTTTGCTACTTACACGAAGATACAAGGTTACCGATGATTTATATTGAAGATGCGATTAGGGCCACCCTAAAACTGATGGAATCCCCTAAAGAGGACCTCGTACTTAAATCCTCGTACAATCTACAGGCAATAAGTTTTACACCCAGGGAAATCGTGGAATCTATCAAAGAATATTATCCGAATTTTAAAGTGCTCTATAAACCGGATTTCAGACAGGAAATTGCAAATACTTGGCCCCAGTCTTTGGACGATACCGAAGCACGAGAGGATTGGGGATGGACACCCCTCTATACCTTAGAGGATATTACTGGAAAGATGATTACACAATTGAGATATCGATACCAATTAAAAATGACCGAACAGACAAAGAAAGAAAATACAGATAGATAGGCATTAATATAAAATTGCATTTTTAGTTAAAATATAGTATAATCATATCCAGAATTGACACTATATTATCAATGTTGTTTGTGATTTTAGGCAAAGTCCGTAAATTTATTCGCATGAAGATACTTCCATTTAAAATACCAAAACAATTAAACGAAAATTTGGTCGTACAAGTAGATCAAGGTGAATCCTTTTACAATAAACTACACCAACATGAAGAAATTCAGATTGCATATATAGTCAAGGGACAGGGAAAACTAATAATAGCCGATAGTATTCATCCTTATGTGTCCGGCGATATTTTTGTCATAGGTGGTAATTGCCCACATCTATTTAAGAGCATGGAGCACAGTAAAGTTTCCTCCCATATGATTTCCATATTTTTTACCGAGAAATCGTTTGGTCATCATTTTTTAGAAATCAATGAACTAGAATCAGTTCATCGTTTCTTTAAAAAAGCTAGTATTGGATTTAAACCTTTCACAAAAAATACATCTATGGAAAGAATAATGAGGAAATTGCCCAAAATCGGAAAATTTTCAAGATTTATACTCTTTCTTAAACTTCTTAAAAAGTTGTGCAATTGCGAGACCAAAGAGTTGACCAATTTTATTTATTCCAAACAATTGTCTAACAACGATGGGCAACGCATGCAAATCGTTTTTGATTATGTTATCCATAATTTTCAAAATGATATTACTTTGGAAAAAGTTGCCGAATTAATCCACATGACACCAAACGCCTTTTGCCGTTATTTCAAACAAAGGACCAACAAAACATTTTTTAAATATTTGATCGAGCTGCGTATAGAACATGCTTGTCAGTTATTAAAAAACAATACGGATATTTCAATTGCGCAAATATCCGATCGATCTGGATTTAAATCCATCTCAAATTTTAACAGGAAGTTTAAGGAACTCAAACGAGTTTCTCCAACGTTTTACCTAAACAAAATGGATTTAATTAAAGAGGGTGCCCTGTAAAGATGGGGTTAAATTACCGATTTGGGATTCTCATCTGACTTGGAAAAAAAGTAGAAATCTAATCTGGCCTTACTTTTGACTCCCTGAAGCGCTCAATTTCATCTGATGTTGTTGGCAAAGTATCGCCCAATAATCTGGAGCCTTGGGAGGTTATTAAAAAGTCGTCCTCTATGCGAATACCTCCAAACTCCTTGTAGGTCTCCACCTTGCCATAATTTATAAATTCTCGGAACTTATTCTGGCTTTTTCGCAATTCTATAAGTTCTGGAATCATATAAATACCAGGCTCAACCGTAAGTACCATTCCAGATTCTAGAGCTCTTCCGAGCCTGAGGGATTTAAAACCAAATTCCTTATTTTGTTTTAAATCCTCAGTATATCCAACATACTCTTCCCCTAGATTTTCCATATCATGTACGTCCAGACCCATCATATGGCCAAGGCCACATTGGAAAAATACAGTGTGGGCACCTGCCTGAACTGCGGCCGTTGGGTCGCCTTTCATCAATCCAATTTGTATCAGCCCTTTTACAATGGATTCGCACGCAATCAAATGTATATCTTTAAATAACTTTCCTGGCTTTAATTCGAAAACGGCACTTTTATAGGCTTCATGGACAATATCGTATATTTCCTTTTGCTTTACTGTGAATTTTTTATCCACGGGAAAAGTCCGGGTTAAATCCCCAGCATAGCTTGAATAAGTCTCGGCACCACAGTCGCACAAGACCAGGTCCCCCTTCTTCAAATTATTCCCTCGAAAATGGTTATGAAGAATCTGCCCATTTATTGTTATTATTGGAGGAAAAGAGGTTCCATTACCTCTGGACAGCGCAATTTTGCAAACCTCTCCATACAAGACTGCTTCTGAAATTCCTACAGAAGCAAGCTCCATGGCCCTATATTGCATCATTACTGTCGTATTTACCCCCTTTTCAATTTCCACAATCTCGGTACTAGATTTAATAGAGCGAAGTTTTATAATGGCCTTGATAAGTTCGACCGATGCCTTTTCCTTAAAATCCATTGATTTGGATTGAAACAAGGATAATAATTTTGCCTCCTGCTCCATCCGATAAGGCTGTATAAAATGTACTTGTCTATTTTTGTTCCTGGCCTTGTTTATAAAGTTGCATAATTCTAAGGACGATTGTACATCATTTACTCCTACTTCCAAAGCTCTGTCCTTCAAGGAGGATTTCTGGCCCATAAAAACAATATCGTCAATGGATAGGTTATCCCCGAAAACAATTTCCCGGTTTTCGTCTAAATCAATTATTGCGCAAAGGTTGGGATGAGCCAAGCCAAAAAAATAGAGAAAGGTACTATCTTGTCTAAATGGATACCAGTTATCTTTAAAGTTAATACTGCTCTCTCCGTTTCCCAAGAAAAGTAGAATTCCACCGTTTATCAATTTTTTAAGGTCCCCCCTGCGAGTAGTATACTCGGTTTTTGTGAACATGCAAAAATATTTGAATTGATTTGCAATTATTAAGTCAAACGCATCACCTATCTACCGCCAGAAGGGAGATTTTCTTTCCAGAATTTCTCCATGGTCTCCCTTAAATGATATGATGTATTTTCACGTTCGTGAATGGAGTGCGACCTCATGGGGTAAGCCATCATGGAAAAAAGTTTGTTGTACTTGATCAATCGATCTACGAGCATTTCAAAACTTTGATAATGCACATTATCATCAGCCGTTCCATGGATTACCATAAGATTACCCTCTAAATTTTGAGCAAAATTGATAGGAGACCCATCGTGATAACCCTTTTCGTTGTCCTTTAATAAGCCCATATACCTTTCCTGATAGGTTGCATCATATAATCTTTGATCGGACACAAACGAGACAGCCAATCCGGTTTTATAAATTTCCGGATATCGGAACATGCAATTCAAGGTCATTTGCCCTCCCCCACTCCATCCCCAGATACCTACCCTACCCGGGTCTATAAAATCATATGATCTTATAATTTCCTGAGCGGCTTTAGACTGATCCTTTGATGCCAGAATTCCGATTTGACCATAGATGGATTTACGCCACTCACGACCTCTTGGTGTTTTTGTGCCCCTATTATCAACACTCATAACAACATAGCCCTTCTCCGCAATATAATGATGCCAGAGGTCTCCACCACCCCAATTGTCCTGTACCGTGGATCCTGCCGGTTCCCCATAAACATAAAAGAACAACGGATACTTTTTGGACGGATCAAAATCCTTGGGCTTTATCATCCAGGCATCAAGGACATCATCACCTATGTTCACTTTAATAAATTCTTTTGGGTTCAGGCCCAATGCAAAGTACTTTTTCTTTAATTCACTATTATCTTCCAAAATTCGAACTTCTTTGTGAGATGGAAGACTTATTAGTGAAAATACAGGAGGAGTGGTAGTGTTTTCAAAAGTTTGAATGGCCCATTTGGCATCCGACGAAATTTGATAATTGTTTTGACCCGAATGGCTTTTGGGCGTAATCCTTTCTGCATTTCCCTTACCATCGATACGGCTCCTATAGAGATAACGCTGGGTAAAATTATCGGGCGATGCTATATAATAAACATACCCTCCTTTCACATCGATATTATCGATATTTACCACATCAAATTCACCTTTTGTAATTGGCATTATCTCTTTACCATCTCGTGACACTTTATACAAATGTAGCCAACCGTCCCGTTCGCTTGACCAGGTGAAGTACTTCTCATTATCCAACCAACGGATATCGTCATGTATCTCCAAAAAAGCTTTGTCTGTCTCTGTTAGGATATTTTTAAGGGCCATCGAATTTATGTCGCCTACCCAAACCTTATTGATATTTTGAGGCCGGTTCAACTGCTGTATCATCACCTCATTAGAATTGGGTATAAAATCCATACGGGCCAAGTAATTGTTTCTCGGATCGCCCGGAATGTCAAACCACTTGGTTTTCCCACCGCTAGCCGCTATTACCCCGACCCTTACGGAAGACAATGTGGTACCTACTTTTGGATAGGGCATGGGAATGGGCTTGGAGTAAATTGAATCAATATTATTTATCATATAGAAGGTACCTACCCCCTTGGTATCGGATTGCCAATAGGCGATATGCTCGCCATCTGGACTCCATCTAAACCCATCACGACAACTTAACTCTTCTTCATAAACCCAGTCAAAGGTTCCATTTATAACAGTATCGCCTCCATCTTCTGTCAATTGTTGAATCTCGTTGGTTTTAAGATCTTCCTTATAAATATTCCAGTCGCTTACATAAGCAACTTTAGTCCCATCAGGTGAAAACTTTGCAAACATTAAAGTGGATTCCGGCAAGGACGCTCCTAACTGTTTTAACTTGTTGGTCTTTAGATCCAACACCCAATAATCACCCTTGGTATTAAATCTCCAAACCCTCTTGGTATTCGTAAAAACCAAAAGCTTTGAATCGTCGTTGGACCAATGGTAATCAGAAATTTTCAAGGGAACCTTTTCGTTATCCGGTATTAGTTGGGAAGCCGAAACAACAACGTTCCTTTTTCCAGACTTGGCATCATATTTAACGATTTCCCGCCCTCCTACTTCACTATTGTTCTCCAAAGTAGAATAGCTCTTATTATCCTTCATCCATCTAACGGGCCCAAAACCATTTTGTTTAAAGACACCGTTTTTATAAATATCCACTAACGATAATTCCTTATTTACCTGTGCTCCAGATTGATGAGCAACAAAAAAAACCACGAGCAGTGCAATAATATTTCTCTTCATTTATTCAAATTAAATTGATTTATATTTTGATCCATTTTTGAAAATATGGATTTTCTTAGTAAATCCGCCAAGCATTGTATTTAACCAATGTAACCAGAGAATTTCACATTGAGCAATATTAAGCTAATATCTCATTTTCCTTTTTGAGTATTCTATCCAATGCTTATACTATTTTAACCTATGTTCTTTTTTAAAAAATAGAATCCTCAATGTTAGCTCCTATATTATAAAACCATTCAAAAACAAGAATCACATTATTATTGTGCACCTATAGAATTAAATTGTGAAACGATTCTAGCAATAATACTTTACAACAGGAATCAATGCTCTCTCATCTTAATTCTTTTCTTTTGATTAATATGTCATATCAAAAGTCAAAATAATTCCAATGAAAAAAAATCAAACTTTAGATAAGTGAAATTTCCTTTTAAAAATTATAATCATGAAAATCGGCCCAGTTATGCGTGGGCCCTCGAGTTCCCATTGTGCCGCGG
>SWCD01010664.1_pt1 | contig 29410 bp, 24 predicted proteins | sample 4693011 | NCBI WGS metagenome assembly SWCD01 (sample SAMN10267278, study PRJNA491770) | bioreactor metagenome | isolation source: DHS bioreactor inoculated with marine | place: Japan: Omine Ridge, Nankai Trough | reverse complement strand
CACGGCCACCATCGCCATGGGCGATGCCCTGGCCCTGGCGGCCTCGCGACGGCGGCACTTCTCCCGCGAGGAGTACGCCCTCTTCCATCGTGGCGGCGCCCTGGGGCGGAAGCTCCTTCGGGTGGAGGAGATCATGCGCTCCGGCGACCTGCTGCCCACGGTGGAGCCCGGTCTGACCGTGCGGGAGGTCCTTCAACGGGTGTCGAGCGTCGGAGATCGGCGGGCCGGGGCGGCGCTGGTGGTGAACCCCGAGGGCCGGCTGGTGGGCATTTTCACCGACGGCGATCTGCGGCGGCAGGTGCAGGCGGGCCTTTCGTTCCTGGACGGCTCGGTCGAGGCCGTCATGACCGGGAATCCGAAGACCATCAGCCACCGGATGCTGGTGGCGGACGCTCAGAAACTGATGAAGTCGCACCTGATCGACGAGGTTCCGGTGGTGGACGAGAAGGGCCGCCCGGTGGGCATGCTCGACGTCCAGGACCTGCTGGAGGTCGGATTTGCCCTGTGACCCCGAAATCCGGTTGCGCCGCGCGGCAATGAGATCGTGGCCGGCAGGATTCGAGCGTTTCGGGGAGGGCCGGGGATGAAAGTCCTCAAGATGGCCGTGACCTTCGTCGTCGTCTTCGGTATCGGTCTCGGGATTCTCCTCCTGCTCACCGACCCGAACGAACTGCCCGACCGCCGGGGCCTGAGGATCGAGGCGGTGGCGGTGGACCCGGAGGAACGCGGCCTCATCACCGTCGTCCCCCTGGAGGGGTTGCCGAATCTCCTCGCCGCCGAGGCGCCGGAGGTGACCCGCTTCGAGAGAGTGACCTTCCCGGATCATGACGGCGTCTACGAGGTCCTGGCGTGGCACCTCCGCTTTCGCGGGCTCGACATGGAGAAGCAGCAGGCCCTCGGTCCGGTGTTCACGCTCTACCCCCGTCCGGAGAGCCCTGCGGAAGCGGCATCGTTTCAGGATGCGCTCCCGAAGCGGGTGGTGGAAATCCGGGCCGACTCGGCGGCGGTCACCCGGCGCGTGATGCCCTCGCCCACCGGGGAGGGGATGGTGGAGGACCAGTGGGAACTCGATCTCCTCGAGAACGTCGCCATCTCCTCCCAGCGCGGGGAGCAGGAAATCGAACTCCTGGCGGACGACCTTCGCTGCCTGGCGCGGGATCGTCGGATTTCTTCGAAGGGCCGGGTGGCGATCTCGGCCGACACCTATGAGATCAAGGGTGTGGGCCTCTCCGGTGACGCGGAGCTCGGAACGTTCTCCGTGACGAGAAACGTCGAGGTCTCGCTGCCGACGGCCGCCCTGCTCGGAGACCAGACGCCGAACCAGGACTCCACCACGACGGTCTCCTGCGCCGGCCCCCTGCTGGTCGAACGGCTCGGATCGGACCGGGAAGACCAGCCGGAACTCACCCGCGTCCGCTTCCTGAACGACACCCGGGTCGCCCAGACCGCGGCCCCGGGCCAGCCCGACGACGAACTCACCACGCGGGAACTGACACTGATGCTCCTCGTCAGAAAGATCGGCGAGCAGGCTCCGGCCGAGGTCACGGTGCAGTCCGTCAAGGCCAGGGGCGACGTGCATCTCAAGCGAGGCGGGGAATCCGAGGTCCGCGCCCGCGAACTCCGTCTCACCCGCCTCGACCCCGGCGAGAAGGTGGAGATGGACGGCCCGCTCTCCCTTCGGCATCGCGGGATGCTCCGCATGGGAACCGCCGACGCAGAGGCCGGGGAAGCCCTGGTGAAGATCGAGGCCACGAAGAGCGCGACCTTGATCCGGGGCGGTCCCGAGGATCCGGTGGAGGCGTCCTTTCTGGGAGCCGTCACGGCTGTCCGGGAGACGCCGGAGGGCACGTCGCTTCTGCAATTGAGGGCGGACTCGCTCAAGATCCGGTCCCTTCCGGGCGGCGGAGAGACCATGTCCGCCGAGGGAAACAGCTCCTTCACGACGCCGACCGCTTCGGGCCGGGCCGACAGGATCCTCTGGACCCGCGAAGCGGATGGGCGGGAGCACATCACCCTCTCCGGCGCGCCCCACGTCACCGTGCGGGGCGGGGCGGGCTTCAACCCCTTCGGGGCTCCCCAGAAGAACGAGAAGACGGAGGACCCCGGCCGCCTGGATATCCGCTGTGAGGAGCCGATGTCCCTCTCGATCAGCAGTGAGGAGCGGAAGCTCGCCCTCGCCGGCCGCGTTCGGATCGCCAAGATCGTCGGCTCGGAAGAGGTGCTGTTTCTCGAGGCCGACCGGGTCGACGCCCGCTTCACCGGTGAGGTCCTCGACGAACTGATCGCGGAAGGCTCCGTCACCGCCGCCGGGCGGGGCGAGGCGAAGGACTCCGGACGAACCGTGGCCTCGGGCGACCGCATCCGGTACTCGAAGGTCGAGGGCCAGGCCACGCTGACCGGTTCTCCGGCGATGGTCCGGCTGACGGAGAACGCCCGGCAGACGAGCGAGATCACGGCGCTCAGCCTGGTCTTCCATACCATCGAAAACACATTCCTGGCCGAGAACGACGTCAATGCGCTCGTCTTCCTGGCCGCGGCGAAGCGCGAGAAGATCTGGCCCTACACCCTCTCCTGCACCCGGTTGACGGTCGTCCCGGGGGAGGCCGGCGAGGACAAGAACGCGGGCGCCGGCGCCCTCAAGGTCGGCCGGATCTCATCCCTCACCGCGGAAGGCCCGGTGGTTCTGACCGGACGGGACCGGGTGGCGCGAGGTTCGAAGCTCCTCTACGACGGGGAGGGCAGCCAGCAGATCACCCTGACCGGCGACCCCGCCGTCGTCAGCCAGAAAACCGAAATCGGCGGACAGTCCTACGAGGATCGATACGAGAGCAGCAACATCCTGCTCAGCTTGAAGGACCGTGAGATCGACCGGGCGGAGACCCGAACCGGCGGCCGCTTCATCCTGCACCGTCCGTTCGGAAAGGGCAGCCCGGCGGTGCTGGGCGGCGCCGCGGGAGACCCCGGCCGCGTGGAGAAATTCGTCGGGGGTTGCACTGGACCCTCGAGCTACACCCTCACCTCCGCCCTGATGACCGGCAATGCCTGGATCGAACAACGGGTCGGTCAGGGAGAGAACTTTCGGAAGATCGCCCGTTTCCAGGCCGACAAGATCGTGGCCCGACGGGGCATCGGGGCGAGTCGCCGGATGGAGTTGCTCCACGCTCGCGGAGAGGGCTCGGTACGCGGGAGCGGGGAGAAGTGGGAGGTCCGCTGCGATCTCTTCGAGGTGGATCTGGTCAAGCACCGCTCGAAGGTGATCGGCGATCCCGCCGAGGTCGTGAATGCGGGCCTGAGGCAGTATGTCGATGAGGCCTACTACGACTACGAGCGGGACGAGTGGGAGTTGATGAGGCCGCGGAGTGGACCGCGGTAGCTGCGGTGCTGCGGACACGGATCGCCCGCGCGCTTCGTGACATGAACTTTGTCTCTGGCCCGGCTTCCTGCCTTTAAAATCCACTTATGCCATTCAATCTCGGAATGGGCGAGGTCGTCGTCGTCCTCGTTATAGCCCTGCTGGTCTTCGGCGGCCGCCTGCCGAAGGTGGCCCGGTCCGTCGGGCTGGCGCTCGTCGAATTCAAGGAAGGGCTGAAGGGGAAGGCCGGGAGCTTGACGGAAGACGACGAAGACGTCGACGAGGACCTCGAGGATTCCGACGATTTGGACGACGGGGACGAAGGCGAGGATCGGGAGGAAGTCAGTCCCCCAGGTCCTTGAGGACCTCCTCGTTTGCGTCGTCGAAGAGGTTCTCCCAGTCCCCTTCCATCCCTTCCGGCGCCTCGATCGTGATGGTGCCGCCGTCCCCGGTGTACTCCTCGTCCTCACCGGGATCATCCGCGCCGAGAACGTTGTTGAGGGCGGCCGCAATCTCGTCCTCCGGCCGCATCACACTGACGGCATCGGCGGGCTTCTTCGCGTTGCCGACCGATTCGGCCAGGCTCTGCAGGCGGCGATCCAGGTCGCTCAACATCGCCACGTAGAGGAACGGCGTGAGGCCGGTTCGGGAGTGAAGTTCTTCGAGGACCGCAAGCTCCGGCATCTCGGCCACCACCAACGTGAGCACCGAGCCGAACTTCTCGATCGGCAGCAGCCGCCTGGTGAGCAATTCCGACATCGGCAGGAGTGTCTCCAACTCCTTGTTCATCTGGATCACGGACAGCTCGAGGTAGGGGAGCTGGTACTGCAGGGCCACCGTCTTCGCCAGGTCTTCCTCGGGCAGGTAGTTGCAGTCCACGAGGACGAATCCCAAGGGTTCACCGGTCTTTTCCCGATGGCGCTCCGCGTCCGCGAGCTGGGTCTTGGAGACCAGACCCTCGTCAAGGAGGATCTCTCCCAGCTTCTTCCGGGTGAGTTTTTCCAGATGCCTCATGCCACGCACTTATCGGAACGTGGCCGCTCTGGCTTAACCCGGACTTCCGGGGGAACGGCAATTTCCTTCCGCCTGGCTCCGTCCGCTCAGACGTCCAGATCGGTCACATCGAGGGCGTGCTTCTCGATGAAACGGCGGCGGGGCTCCACATCGGGACCCATCAGGATCGAGAAAATACGGTCCGATTCCATGGCGTCGGACAGCTTCACCTGGATCAGCTTCCGCGTCGCCACGTCCATCGTCGTCTCCCGAAGCTGATCGGGGTTCATTTCGCCGAGCCCCTTGTAGCGGGTGAGCTGGATCCCCTTCGAGCCCGCCTGGCGAATGCCCTCGAGAACGAGGGAAAGCCCGGAGAAGTCCTCCCCACTGCCGTTGTAGTCCAGCCGGCAGACCGGTTGCGGATCGTCCACGGAGGGGAAGTAGTCGGCGAGTTTGAAGCCCTGTCCCTCGAGCGCCACGAAGGTCTCCCCGATGATGCGGCTCTCCCTGAACTCCTGCACCAGGAGGTCCGGCGCCTCTTCCACCTCGTCGCCCACGTCGGCCACGACGAGATCCCGACCGATTTCCTGCCTCAAGGCTTCGCGATACTCCTCGAATTCACCGTGGGAGTAGAAGAACTGGGTCTCCTCGCCCCTGAAGACGCGGAGGAAGGGGAATCGGTTGGACTCCGTATTTCGGCGGGAGAGGTACTCGCGGAAGCTGACTCCCATGCGCTCGATGATCGAGGCGCGATCCTCGAGGATCGTCAGCAGGTCCAGAACCTCTTTCAGGTTCTCCCGCTCGAAGAGCTGACCGTCCGCGCTACGCGACAGGACCGAACCGTCGAGACCCAGCGCCAGAAGCGCGGCCTCCTTCTCCTTCTCGCTGTGAATGTACTGCTCCTTGCCTCGCTTGCTGAGCCGGTAGAGGGGCGGCTGGGCGATGTAGATCGCTCCCTTCGCCATGAGCGGCGCCATGTGGCGGAAGAAGAACGTCAGGAGCAACGTGCGGATGTGCGAGCCGTCCACATCGGCGTCGGTCATGACGATGATCTTGCCGTAGCGGAGCTTCTCGAGGTCGAAGACGTCGGCGCCGATTCCCGTTCCGAGGGCCTGGATGATCGTCTGGATCTCCGTGTGCTTCAGCATCTTGTCGATGCGGGCCTTCTCCACGTTCAGGATCTTGCCCCGGATCGGAAGGATGGCCTGGGTCGCGCGGTCCCTCCCCTGCTTGGCTGTGCCACCTGCGGAGTCTCCCTCCACGATGAACAACTCGGTCGTCTCCACGTCGCGGGAGCTGCAGTCCGCGAGCTTCCCGGGGAGTCCGCCGGAGAGCAGGGCGCCCTTGCGTTGCACCAGCTCCCGGGCCTTTCTCGCGGCCTCCCGGGCCCGCTTCGCGGTGATCGCCTTGTCGATGATCATCCGGGCGCTCTTGGGGTGCTCCTCCAGGAAGGTGGAGAGTCCCTCATTCACTGCCGTCTCCACGATCCCCTGGACATCCCGGTTGCCGAGCTTCGTCTTGGTCTGACCCTCGAACTGCGGCTCCGGCACCTTGACGGAGATGACCGCGGTCAGGCCCTCCCGGAAGTCGTCACCGGCGGGGATGTCGGTGTCCTTCTTCACGAGGACATGGCGCTTGGCGTAGTTGTTCAGGGTCCGGGTGAGCGCAGCCTTGAAGCCGGACAGGTGCGTCCCCCCCTCGTGGGTGTTGATGTTGTTGGCGAAGGAGAAGATGGTCTCGCTGAAGCCGTCGTTGTACTGGAAACTCGCCTCGACGATGTGACCGTCCGCTTCCTTGCAGACGTAGATGATCTCCGGGTGGATGACGCCCTTGTTCTCGTTCAGGTGCTGGACGAACGCCTTCAGGCCGTCCTCGTAGCAGAACTCGTTCTCCTGCTCCATCCCCGCTCGCTCGTCCACGAGCGTCAGCGAGACTCCGGGGTTCAGATAGGCCAGCTCGCGAACGCGCCGGACCAGAGTGCCGTAGTGGAAGGTGGTGGTCTCGAAGATGTCCGGGTCGGGCTTGAAGTGGATGCGGGTGCCGCGCCGCTCGGTCTTGCCGCGGACGGTGAGCTCGCTGGTCGGGGCGCCGCGCTCGTAGGCCTGGAAGTGGATCCGGCCGTCACGGAAGACCTCCACCTCGAGCCACTCCGAGAGCGCGTTGACCACGGACACGCCCACGCCGTGCAGTCCCCCCGAGACCTTGTAGGTGTTCCGGTCGAACTTCCCGCCGGCGTGCAGCAGGGTCATGATGACCTGCACCGCGGGGATTTTCTCGGTCTTGTGGATATCCACGGGGATCCCGCGACCGTCGTCGAGGACGACCACGGAGTTGTCCGGAGCGATCCGGACGTGGATGTTCTTGCACTCCCCCACCATCGCTTCGTCGATGGCGTTGTCCACCACCTCGTAGACCAGGTGGTGGAGACCCGCGGAGCTGATGTCCCCGATGTACATGGCCGGACGCTTGCGCACGGCCTCGAGACCCTCGAGGATCTGGATGTTGTCAGCGTTGTATTCGCCGTTTGTTTGAACTTCGTCCATCAGACCAGCCTGAAGCGGAGTTCCCGGACGTAGCTGCCGCGGACTTTCTGCCGCAGTGCGTCGAGAAGCTCCTCCTTGCGAAAGAGATCCAATTCCTGGCAAAGCGGGGCGGAATCCACCGCCACCGTCACGATACCGCTCCGGAATGCATAGATACTCGTGTGGCTTCCGGTTTCCGGGCCGGCGATCTCCCGCCAGACCTCGGTGATTTCATCGCCGCTCTTGCGATCGGCAAATCCCGACTCGCGAAGGACCCGTTTGAGGATGTCCCCGAGCGCTTCGGGTCCTCGCTTCGGTCCCCCACCCCCCGTTGCCGCAGACCCGGTCACTGCAGATCGATGGGCATCACCACGTAGGTGAATTCCTCTCCATCCGTAAACTTCGCAGGACTGGTCGGAGAGCGGAACTCGAACGTCACGTTCTCGCCCTCCATGACGCTGAGACCTTCGAGAACGTAGCTTGGATTGAACGCCACTTCCGCCGGCTCTCCGGTGTAGGTCATCGCGAGCCCGACCTGGGCCTCCCCCACTTCCGCCGCCCGGGCCGTCAGGGTCAGCGTGTCCTCGGAGAAGGCGAAGCGGACGCTCTGGGACTCCTTGCTCGTCAAGAGCCGGGCCTTGCGAACCGCGGAGATCAGGTCTTCCCGCACGAAAATCGCCTTGCGTTCGCAGTTGACCGGGATGACCTCCTCGAAGTTGGGGAACGATCCCTCCACCAAGCGGGAGACCACGACCGCGGTGCTGGTCCGGGCGGCCAACTGGTTGTCCTTGATGGAGAGATCGATCTCCTCGTCTCCGGAGATGATTCGGGCCATCTGACTGATGCCCTTGGTCGGCACGATGGCCTTGATCTCGGTGTTCTCCGGATTGCTGACCGTACTGGCGGCGTAAGCCAGCCTCCGGCCGTCCGTACCCACCATCTGCAGCAGTTCCCCCTTCAGGAGGAAAAGCACGCCATTCAGGGCGTAGCGCATCTTCTCGCGGGCGGCAGCGAAGGCGCTGCGGGCCACCAGGCGTTCGAAGATGTGCGACGGCAGCTTGATGGACTCGCGTTCCGGGAAATCAGGGATCTCCGGAAACTCCTCGGCCGGCAGACCGTTCACCCTGAAGTGCGACCGCTCACAGTCCACGGAAAGAACATGGTCCGACCAGGAGAAGTCAACCTCCTCGTCCCCCACTTCCTTCAGGATTGAGGTCAGGCGCGCTGCCGGCACCACCAGGGAACCCTGCTCTTCCACCTTCAGGCTGTCGTCCGCAAGGTAGTAGCGGATGGCGACCTCGAGGTCCGTTCCGTGGAGTTGAAGCTGTCCGTCCCGACTGAGGATCAGGACACTCTCGTACACGGGTTTCATCCCGCGCGTGGAGACGACGCTGCCGACCGTCTGGAGGCCCGAAAGAAGTCGCTCCCTTGAGCATCGAAACTTCATGGTTCCCCCTCCGATGAGATTCCTGAATCTTTTAAAAGCATAACCGTCGTATCAGTCGGTCCTGTGGACCGTGTGGACGATCCTTCCGTCCAAGCGGCCAAGTTCTTGTGTGCCAGAAGGTTCGGGTTCCCTATGACGCGCACTGTCTCGTGGAGAACCGGGTGTGGTCAGGGGATGAAGACGCCCTTTGTCCCCCACCAGTGGACACGAGCTTCGAGCCAACGTTGGATTCTACCAGTTCCTCCCCATCCCCCGAAGGGTATTTCCCCAGTTTGCCAAGGTCCCGGGCATGACGTAAGAGGTGTAGAAAAAAGGTTTTAGGGCAGCGACCTTTGGAGCCGTGAGGGCCCGAATCCCCCTGTGGGAAAAACAACACCGGGAGTCCTTTTCTCCCGGGGTTGGGCACCGGGCGGACACGCGATGGAGGATGCGGGTCCGGCATCGGCTTTGGTGGGAAGAAGACTCCCGGTGTCAGGGGGCTCAGCCCTGGATGTCCTGGATCAGGGACTCGACTTCTTCCTTGAACTTCCGTTCCTTGCCGAAGAGCTTTCGGATCTTCTCCGTGGCGTAGATCACGGTGGTGTGGTCGCGGCCGCCGAAGTATCCGCCGATCTCCTCGAGGGAGTGATTGGTGAGCTGGCGGGCCAGGAACATGCAGATCTGGCGGGGGAAGGCGATGGACTTCGAGCGCTTGCGCGACTGCAGGTCCGTCTGCTTGACGTCGTAGTAGCCCGTCACCACGTCGATGATCCGGTCGACGGTGATCTTCTTCTGCTTCGGGGTGATGAGGTTCCGGAGAGCGCTCCGGGCCACCTCCAGGTCCACGGCCCGATCCAGGAGTTTGGCCACGCTGATGACCTTCAGGATGGCGCCCTCGAGTTCGCGGATGTTGCCGGAGAACCGCTCCGCCACGAACTCGCAGACGTCGTCCGGGAAGACCAGCCCCAGGACGCGGGACTTGTGCTTCACGATGAGCATCCGCGTCTCGTAGCAGGGAGGCTCGATCTCCGCCACGAGACCCCACTTGAAGCGCGAAACCAGGCGTTCCTCGAGTGTGGGGATGTCCTTCGGCGAGCTGTCACTGGAGAGAATGATCTGGCTGCCGGAGTTGTAGAGGGCGTTGAAGGTGTGGAAGAACTCCTCCTGGGTCTGCTCCTTGCGGGCCAGGAAGTTGATGTCGTCGATGAGGAGGAGATCCACGTGCCGGTAGCGGTACCGGAAGTTCCTGAGATTTCCGCTCTTCACCGCGGCGATGAACTGGTTGGTGAAGGTCTCGCAGGAGAGGTAGAGGATCTTGAGATCCTTGCGCCGCATGAGAATCGAGTGGCATACCGCCTGGAGCAGGTGCGTCTTGCCGAGCCCCACGGACCCGTGAAGGAAGAGCGGGTTGTAGGCCCGGGCCGGCTGATCGGCCACGGCCAGGGCTGCGGCGTGGGGCAACTTGTTCGACGGACCCACGACGAAGTTGTCGAAGGTGTAGCGATCGTTCAGAAGCACATCCGACAGAAACTGCGGGAACCGTGAGCTACGGCGAAGACCCGCTTCGTCGGGGTCCCCCGGGGCGGCGGACCAGGAGGCGGCCGGTCGCTCCACGGGCTCCGGTGTTTGCTCGGCGACGGGAGTGGGGGCGCGGGCGGCCTTCGAGAGGGTCTCATCCACGATGATCTCGAGTGCGGGTTCACCACCCGCCACCTGGCGGACGGCTTTCTGGAGCACGTCATCGTAGTAGTTGCTGAGCCAATCTCTCAGGAAGGCGGTCGGGACTGCCAGCCGGACCAGGTCGGTGTGGAAAGATACGGGTTGGAGTTCGCGAAACCAGGTCTCGAATTGCTGACGATTGACCTCCCCACGGATGCAGGTGAGAACCGATCTCCAGCGCGAATCCTGTCCGGGTGCTCCCTCCATCTTTTCCTCTTCGCCCAAAATAGAAACGCAGTGACACCGCGCTCCCGGTTTGTTTGTAAGTGCTTTGCCCGTTTCCACTTAGGGGGTGTTCTCCTGAACAGGAACACCGGCTGGGAAACCGCAAAAAGCTTATGCGCGCAGGGGTTTGAAGTCAAATGTGATTTCTCCCCCCAAGGCGTTTCCACATTGCTTCCGGACCCGTTTCGCGGAGAGGAGGCCTTTCCCGGTCAGGTCTTCGGGAGGAGTTATCCACAGCCAGAAAATGTTATCCACAGTTGGGGAAATCGCGCGGATATGGCGCTGCCGGAAAATCACCTTCCCGAGACCGAGGCCAGGCGGTCGATGATGCCCGGCAGAACCTCGATCAGGCGCGCGATCTCCTCCGGTTTCGAGCCTTTGCCGGGGCAGATCCTCACCGAAGACGTGACCTCGCGGGCGTCCCGCCCCATGGCCGAGAGAACGTGGGAGGGGAGCGCCGCTCCCGAGGCGCACGCGGAACCGGTGCCGACACAGAAACCCTCGCGGTCGAGTGCGATCATCAATGCCTCCGCGGCGACGCCCGAAACGGCGACGTTCATCGTGCCCGGGATCCGTCCCTCGCGGGGACCGTTCAGGGTGACCCCGGGCAGAGCGAGGAGGGCCGCGAGGAGCGGCTCTGAGAGGGCCTTCAGGTGCGCGGTCCGTGCTTGCTCTTCCCGCCCCGCCAGTTCGAGGGCGGCGGCCAGGCCGGCCGCGCCGATCGGGTCGACGGTGCCCGGCCTCAGGCCGTTCTGCTGGTGTCCTCCGGCGAGCACGGGAACGATCGGCGTACCCCGCTTCACGTAGAGGAACCCCGCGCCCTTCGGTCCGTAGAACTTGTGGGCCGCGCCGGAGAGGAGCGTCACGCCGAGTTCCCGGACCGAGACCGGGATCTTGCCGAGTGCCTGGACAGCGTCGGTGTGGAACGGGATTCCGCGCTCCCGGACCCGCGCGGCCATCTCCCGCACCGGGAGGACCGCGCCGGTCTCGTTGTTGGCCAGCATGGCCGAAACGAGCACGGTGTCGTCCCGAAGTCGCCGCTTCAGATCCTCGGGGTCGGGGAGGCCGTCCCGATCGACCGGAAGCCTCTCCACCTCGAAGCCCTCGTTCTCGAGCGCCCGGGCGCTGGCCAGCACGGCCAGGTGCTCGACGGCGGTGATGATGACATGCCGGCCCCGATCCCGCTGGGCCCTGGCCACGCCGAGAACCGCCAGGTTGCAGGATTCGGTCCCTCCGGAGGTGAAGACGATCTCCTCCTCTTGTGCTTCGATCTCCCCGGCCACGCTCCTTCTGGCAGCCGCAACGCGCGCGCGGGCGGCGCGCCCGAGGGCGTGCGGGCTGTCCGGGTTCCCTGGGAACTCGCGGGCGACCCGCGCCATCTCCTCGGCGACCCGGGGATCGAGGGGTGTGGTGGCATTGTGATCGAGGTAGACCGGCTTCATCCGGAACATGGTACTCGGGGCGGGGAATTGAGCCTGTTTCCGTTTCAGACAGACCCGGTCGGATGTCGATAGGCGAGCATGTGAGGGACTCCGTCCAGGAGGGGGCGGGAGCCCTCCCACAGGAGCGGCATGAGCATCATCAACGTCAAGGACCGGACGATCAACGCGAAGATCGTCTACTACGGCACCGCCCTCGGTGGGAAGACGACGAGCCTGAAACACGTCCACCGGGTCATCGATCCGGCGCAGAACGTGGAACTCGTTTCCCTGAATACCGAGAGCGACCGGACCCTCTTCTTCGACTTCCTGCCCATCTCGCTTGGGCGCATCGGCGGCTTCACGGTCAGCATCCAGGGCTTCACGGTTCCCGGTCAGGTTCGCTACAACCTCACGCGCAAGTACGTCCTCACCGGCGCCGACGCCGTGGTTTTCGTGGTCGACTCCAGCCGCTCCCAGCTCGAAAACAACATCGCCGCCCTGCAGAACCTGAAGGAGAACCTCGCCGCCAACGGGTTGGACTATCACGCCATCCCCATTGTTCTCCAGTACAACAAGCAGGACCTGCCCGACCTCGTGCCGATCGAGGAACTGGCCGCCGCCTTGAACGATCGCGGCCTCTGCGGCTTCGAGACCGTCGCCACGGAAGGCACCGGAGTCTTCGAGGCCTTCGTCGAGGTTTCGAGGCAGATGATCGACTACATCGCCATGCGCTACCGTCTGTCCGGGCGGGGCGGCTCCATCGGCGAGGCCCTGGCGGAGAACCTGAATCGGCGCCTGGCCGGCTGGTCCGGTGTGAGCCCCGCCGGTCCCGGGGGGGGACTGGTGCAGGTGAGCGACGACGACGGCGACGAAGGGGATGAGGGCTCCGAGGAGCACTTCAGGCAGACCGTCGACACGAACATCGAAATCGCCCGGCTCTACTCCGAAGTCAACGAGATCAAGAACCACCTGAAGTCGCGCGTCGCGGAGATGGTCGAGCTGAACGATGTCGGCCGGACGCTGACCTCGGTGCTCAACGTGGACGAGCTGCTGCAGACGGTGCTCGATTCCGCCTCACGGTGTCTCGGCACCGAGTTCGGCTCGCTGCTTCTACTCTCCCGCGACCGCTCCAACCTGACCGAGGAGGTCGTCAACGGGTTCCTCTGGGACCCCCTGATCCAGACTCTCGCTCCCGGGGAGGCGCCGGACGGCCTGCTGAGCAGGGCTCGCAAGGGCAACGGCCTGCCGATCGACGAGGAGCACAACCGCCGGATCTTCGAGGAGATCCGCAAGAAGGACGCCCGGATCCGTGCGGCCATCGTCGCCCCCCTGGTGAAGAAGGACGAGGTTCTCGGGCTCATCGCCGTCTACTTCCTCGACGAGGATCCCGAGGGTCTCACGGAGAAGCTCCGGTTCCTCTCCGCCCTGGCCAGCCACGCCTCCGTCGCTCTGGAGAATGCGCGCCTGGTGTCGAGGATCGAGGGGTTCAATCGTGAGCTGGAGCAGACCGTCAAGGACCGCACCCAGGAGCTCCGGAGCGCCTACGAGGAGTTGCAGGAACTCGATCACCTGAAGGACGACTTCCTGTCCTCCGTCTCGCACGAGTTGCTGACGCCCCTGACCTCCATCTGCTCTTTCTCGGAGATCCTCCTCGGGAGTGATCCCGAAGAGAGCGCGGAATCGCTGCCCGAGTTCCTCGGTATCATCCACCGGGAAGCGGGCCGCCTGACCAATCGCCTGAAGACGCTCCTCGACCTTTCCCAGATCGAGTCCGGGAAGGTCCGCCTGGAGCACGACCCGCTGGATCCGACCGCCGTTCTCCTGGCCGCAGCCGATGACCTGCGGACCGAGGCCGGCGCCCGGGACATCCGCATTGAAGTGGCGGTTCCCCACGACGGCTTGGCGATCGAGGGGGACCAGGCCTGGCTGGCTCGCGCCGTCCGGCACATTCTGGCCAACGCCGTCAAGTTCAGCGATGAGGGTGGCATCGTGCGTGCCCGAAGCCATGCCATGAACGGCTCCGTGGAGATCGTGGTCGAGGACGAAGGGCCGGGGATCGCGCCCGAGTACCTCGAGGTGATCTTCGAGCGGTTCAAGCAGCTCGGCGAACTCCTGACCACCAAGCCCACCGGCGTGGGCCTCGGCCTGCCGCTGGCCCGTCGGATCGTGGAGGACCACGGCGGACGGATCTCGGTGGCCAGCGAGCCCGGCAAGGGCGCCCGATTCACCATCACCCTCCCCACCGCCACGACCGCGAACGCGACACCGTAAGAAACACGACCACCCCCGACGGCTGTCGTACCATTGGTCCATGAACTTCGCCGACCGACTCATGGATGCGATCGACGCGAAAGGAACTCCGTCGATCGTCGGACTGGACCCCCGCTACGAGAGCCTGCCCCTCGCTCTCCGACCCGACCCATCCCCCTCCTCGGCCGTCGCGGCGGCGGCCATCGGGGAATTCTGCCGCCGGATCATCGACGTCGTGGCTCCCCTCGTGCCCGCGGTCAAGCCGAACCTGGCGTTTTTCGAGGCGCATGGTTTCGAGGGCTACCGCGCGTTCACCGAGGTCGTGACCTACGCAAAGGCCAACGGGCTCCTCGTCGTTGCGGACGCCAAGCGCGGTGACATCGGATCCACCGCCAAGGCCTATGCCCGCTCGATCTTCGAGGCGGTCGGGGCCGACGCGGTCACGCTGTCCCCGTGGCTCGGCTCGGACAGCCTGGCGCCCTTCTTCGAGTACTCCGCCGAGGGGAAGGGCACCTTCCTCCTGGTGAAGACCTCGAATCCGTCCTCCGCCGACATCCAGGATCTCGAGTATGCGGGCGGGTCGGTGTTCGACCACGTGGCCCGACTCGTGGATCGGTGGGGCGCCGATTTCGTGGGCGGCCGCGGATTCAGTTCCGTGGGCGCGGTGGTGGGCGCGACCTTCCCGGAGCAGGCGGCCCGCCTGAGAAAGGCCATGCCGCGCACGCCGTTCCTGTTGCCCGGCTACGGTGCGCAGGGCGGCAAGGCCGACTCCCTGCGCAACGCCTTCGCCCCCGCCGGGGCCGGAGCCCTGGTGAACTCCTCGCGCGGGATCATCTTTGCCTACTCCCGCGAACCCTACGCTGCCGAGTTCGGGGAGGAGCGCTGGGAGGAGGCCGTCCTCAAGGCGACTCAGCACATGCGCGCCGACCTCGCCGGGGCTGTTCCCGACGCGGTGTGGAAGCGAGACGAATGACGGACCGGGCCTGGTACGAGGAGGCTTTCGGGAGCCACTACCTTGAGGTCTACGCGCACCGCACCGACGAGGCCGCGGGCGCGGAGGCGGCCTTCGCCGGGAAGATCCTCGGCCTCGGCCCCGGGTCCCGGGTACTCGACCTGGCCTGCGGGGCCGGCCGCCACAGCCGCGCGCTCTCCTCCCTCGGTATCGACGTCACCGGGATGGACCTCTCTCCGGAACTGCTCGAATCCGCCGGCTCCCGGACAGACCCCGAGCAGGAAGGGCCGCGGTACGTGCGGGGGGACATGCGCCACCTGCCGTTCGCGGACTCCTTCGACGCGGTCTGCCAGTTCTTCACCTCTTTCGGCTACTTCGAGGATCCCCGGGAGGACGAGGCCGTGCTTCGCGAGGTGGCCCGGGTCCTCCTGCCAGGCGGCCGGTTCCTGTTCGACTACCTGAACCGCAACGAAGTGGTGAGAACCCTGACGCCGGAGAGCGTGACCGAGGCGGGAGACCTCACGATCCGGGCCCGCCGCCGCGTCAGCCCCGACGGTCGCCGGGTCCTGAAGGATGTCCTCGTGCGGCGCGGCGGAGATCGCATCTCCGAGTACACGGAATCGGTCCGGCTCTACGACCCGGAGGAACTCGGCGAAATGATGATGGGGGCGGGATTGCATCCGACGAGGCGATACGGCGATCTGGCCGGTGGTTCCTGGTCCCCTTCCGCGCCGAGACTCGTCATCGTGGCCATATGTTGACCTTCGATCTACTCGAGACGGGAGACACCGGGGAGCGGGCCGTTCCGGATCTCGGGGCCGCCCGCCGCACCGCGGATCGCACCGATCTGGCGGCCTCGATCGCCACCTTCCAGCGGGAAATCGGCGCCCCTTCTGCCGCGATCCGTGCCGCGGAGTCCCTCGCCCACCCCGAATCTGCGGTGATCGTCACCGGTCAACAGCCCGGACTGCTCGGCGGCCCGATGCTGGTGCTCTCGAAGGCCCTCTCCACCATCGCCTGGGCCCGCCGCCTGGCTGCGGAGTCCGGCCGCCCGGTGATCCCCGTTTTCTGGACCGCCTCCGAGGACCACGACATCGCGGAGGTCAACCGGGCCGTGATCCTCGACCAGCAGGATCGGGTGCGGACCCTTTGCCTCGACCTCGAGACCGGTCGGCGGATGCTCTCCCGGGTCGCCCCCGGCCCCGGCGCCGAAGCGCTTCTCGCCGAGGTGGAGAGCCTGCTTCCGGGCGGGGAGTTCCTCCCCGGGGTCATGGATCATCTCACGGCCGGGCCCCGGCCTTCTCTCGGCCGATGGTTCTCGGGGATCCTCTCCCGCTGGCTCGGCGGGGAGGGCCTGGTGGTGGTGGAGCCGGAGCTCTTCCGGCAGGCCGCCCGGGGAGTTCTCGATCTCGAGAAGGCCCGGCCGGGGGCCCTTTCAGAAGCCCTGGCCGCCGGGCCGGTGACGCCGGCCGAGGTTCCCTTCTTCCGGATCGACGACGGAGATCGCTCCCGGGTGGCGTCGATCGATGAGCTCCCGGACGATCCGGCGGAGGTCTCTTTCGACGTGATCACGCGCGTGCTCGCGCAGAACCTCGCGCTGCCGGTGGCCGGCCACGTCGTCGGCCCCTCCGAGGCACTCTACTGCCGGCAGGTGGCTCCCGCGCACGCCCTCTACTCGATCCCCGCTCCCCCACTGCTCCCCCGAGCGCGCCTGGTGCTGCTGGAGCGCAAGGTGGATCGGGCCCTGAAGCGCTTCGAGACCACGCTTTCAGCGGTGCTGACCGAGGGGGAGGCGGCGCTTTCGGGGCACGAGTTCTCGCATCCGGAGTTCGATCAGGCCCTGACCGATCTGGAGCAGGCCCTTCAGAGCCGGTGGCTCGGCGTGCAGGAGGAGGCGGGGCGCCTGGACGATGTCCTGCAGCGGAAGGCGGAAGGCGCGGAGAGGGAGTTGCTGCGCAGCATCGACCGTCTGAGGGATCATGGCCGCAAGGCGCTTGATCGGGTGACCGGCAGGGATCGGGAGCAGAAGGAGAAGCTCCTGGCGCACCTGCTGCCCGGTGGGGAGCCGCAGGAACGGGCGCTGTCCCCGCTGCCGTTCATGGCTCGCCACGGCGCGGACCTGCCGGCGCGACTGCTCGAGGTGGTGGCCCGGGCCCCCGACGGCCATTTCGCCGTTCGACTCTGGAGAGGATGAGAGATGGCGCTCGACGTGCTGGTCATCGCGGCCCACCCCGACGACGCCGAACTGGCGGCCGGGGGACTCATCGCGAAGTGTGTGAAGCTCGGGTACGCCGTCGGGATCCTGGATCTCACGCGGGGTGAGCTCGGGACCCGGGGCACCCCGGAAGAGCGGGCCGAGGAATCCGCCGCCGCGGACCGGGTGCTCGAGATCACCGTGCGCGAGAACCTGGGCCTTCCCGACGGCGGCCTGACCGATGACCTCGACGCCCGCCGTCTGGTGGTGGATGCCATCCGGCGGCATCGGCCGACGCTCGTCGCCGCCCCCCACACCGAGGATCTGCACCCCGATCACGCCGCCGCCGGGCGCATTGCCTCCGGGGCGATCTATCCCACCGGCTTCGCGAAGTACGATACCGGATCGGCGCCCTGCCGCGCCCCGGCGCTGGTCCACTACATGAACCACTACCCCTTTGAGCCGAGCTTCATCCTCGACATCAGCGATGTCTTCGAGACGCGGGAGAGGGCGGTCCGCTGCTATGCGAGCCAGCTGCACAACCCGGCGTCCACGGAGCCCCTGACGGGGATCAGCTCCCCCGACTTCCTCGACCGCTTGCGGTCCCGCTTCAAGCACTACGGGGCCCTGATCGACGCTAAGTTCGGGGAGCCTTACTTCACGCACCGTCCCCCGCCGGTCACGGATCCGGTGGGCATCTTCGCCCGGAGGAAGAACACTTGAAGATCGGTATCGTCTGCTACCCGACCTACGGTGGATCCGGCGCCATTGCTACGGAGCTCGGCCAGACCCTGGCCCGCCGCGGGCACGAAGTCCACATGATCTCCTACGCCCCGCCGTTCAGGCTTCGGGACTTCCGCTCCAACCTCCACTACCACGCGGTGGAAGTCTCCGCCTATCCGCTGTTCAAGTACCCCCCCTACGACCTCGCGCTGGCCAGCAAGATCCTGGAGGTGGTGGACGAGACCGGCCTCGACCTCGTGCACGTCCACTACGCCATTCCCCACGCGATTTCCGCCTATCTGGCCCGGGAGATGCTCCCGCCGGACAAGAAGATCAAGTTCGTCACCACCCTGCACGGCACCGACATCACCCTGGTCGGGGCGGAGAAGGCCTACCACAAGATCACGCGGTTCGGGCTTCGGGAGTCGGATGGCGTGACCGTCGTCTCTCATTGGCTGAAGGACGAGACCCGGCGGATCTTCGGAACCGAGGGTGAACTGCGCGTGATCCCGAACTTCGTGGATGTCGAGCGGTTCTCCCCCGGCCTCGATCCCGAGCACCGGGCGCGCTTCGCGAAGCCCGAGGAGAAGATCCTCGTTCACGCCAGCAACTTCCGTCCGGTCAAGCGTGTGCAGGACGTGGTGCGCATCCTGTCGATGGTCCGGGAGCACCTCCCGGCCCGGCTCGTGCTCGTGGGAGACGGCCCGGAACTGCCGCGAGCCGCGGAGTTGGCGGCGGACCTGGGCGTCCGGGAGCACGTGGTATTCGCCGGCCAGCAGGAGTCCATCGAGGCCCTGCTTCGCGTCGCCGACCTCTTCCTTCTGCCGAGTGAGTTCGAGTCCTTCGGCCTGGCCGCGCTCGAGGCTCTCTCCTGCGGGCTCCCGGTCATTGCCACGAAGACCGGCGGTTTGGCGGAAGTGGTGGATGAGGGCGAGAACGGGCATCTCTGCCGCGTGGGGGACGCCGCCTGCATGGCCAGTTTCGCCGTGTCCCTGCTCACCGATCCGGCGCGGCACGAGAGCTTTCGCGTGGCCGCCCGGGCAAGCGTACTGACCCGGTACGACGCGAACAAGGTGGTGGTGGCCTACGAGAAGTTCTACGAGGAGACCCTCAGTCGTCCTCCTCGATGATCTCCTCCTTCAGGGCGGTCATCGCGGTCAGGCTGGGGGGCGCGATCTCGCGGAAGCGCTCGAGAACATCCTCCGGGTTGCGCTGGCCCTCGGGGATGATCACGCCCCCGGAAATGGCGAAACGAACCGCCTCGTCCACCGTGATGGGGATGGGGATCACGTCCTTCAGCGGGAGGAAGATGACGTAGCCGGTGACCGGAGTCGGGCTCGAGGGGATGAAGACGTTGATCAGCGTCTCGCCGGACGCCTTGTTCAGATCCTTCAGACCCAGTCCGGTGACGAATCCGAGGGAGTAGAGGCCCCGGCGAGGGTACTCCAGGGCGATGACGGAGTTGAACTGGACCGTCTTCTCGCGCATGAAGAACTCCACCACCTGCCGGGCGTAGGGGTAGATCACCTTCACCACCGGGAAGTGGCTCATGGCGCCTTCGAACCGGCCGAGGATGCGCTTCCCCACCAGGGTGGCCAGGATCGAGCCGGCCACGAACACGAGGCCGAAAGCCACGGTGAACCCGATCAGCGGCTCCAACCAGGGGGCGGAGCGATAGGCCTGGTCCAGCACCTCGGCGACCTGCTTCCTCGTCAGTATGTCGAGGTCGGCCTCGAGGACGATGTCGAGAACCTGCCGTCCGGGCCAGGTGCTGACCAGGAAGGTACGGATCCCGCGATTCACCGGCGCCACGATCGAGTCGGCGAAGAAGTTGTAGACGATGACGATGACGCCGATCGTCAGGACCGTGGGCAGGAGGGCCCGGAGTCCGCGCTTCAGGAACACCTTGAACCAGGATTTCTTCGCAGCCATGGTTCTGCTCCCGGCTACATGCGGCTTTCCCGACGATCCAGCAGCTTCATCTTGCGGATGGCCTCCTTCTCGATCTGCCGGACCCGTTCGCGGGTCAGCCCGAGGTCCTCACCGATCTCCTTCAGCGTCTTCCGCTCCAGGTTGTCCAGGCCGAAACGCTGCCGGATGATGAGCTGCTGCCGTTCATCGAGGGAATCCACCAGTTCGTGGATCCGATCCCGGTCGGACTCTTCGAAGATCTTGTTTTCCGGTCGCGCCGCGCGCTGATCCTCGAGGGAATCCGTGCCCTGCAGCATGTTGTCGAGACTGAGCGCCTGGCTGGAGGTCTGGTTCGCCCGCATCACCCGGTTGATCAGGCGCTCCTGGTCCGCAGGGATGTTCAGCGTCTCCGCGACCTCGGCGGGCGTGGGCTGCCGGCCGAGCCGGTAGGTCAGCTCCATGGAGGCGTTCTTCCACTTGGTGACCATCTCCACCATGTAGGAGGGGATCCGGACGGTCTTCGACGTGTTCACCAGGGCGCGACGGATCGACTGCTTGATCCACCAGGTGGCGTAGGTGGAGAAACGGCATTCCTCCGCCGGGTTGAAGCGCTCCACCGCTTTCAGGAGGCCGACGTTGCCCTCCTCGATCAGGTCCATGAACGAGAGGCCCCGGTTCATGTAGTTCTTGGCGATGGAGACCACGAGTCTGAGGTTGGCGCGGATCATCTGCTCGCGCGCGGCCATGTCCCCGACGCGAACCAGGGTGGAGAGATCCTTCTCCTCGTCCGCGGTGAGGAGGGGGACCCGGTTGATTTCCTTCAGGTAGGTGTTGAGTGACGGTTCGCGGGCGATGCCTTTAATCTCCTTCCCGGGAGACAGAGATCCCGGCGGGGGACGATTTAGGGGCTCGGAGCCCCTTTGGTCAAGGCATTTCGGTGACGGGCCGGCAGCGGGAGGGTGGCGAGGGCCCCGGCCGGTCAGCCGGCGAGGACCCGCCAGATCGTCCGGAGCAGGATCTCGAGGTCGAAGGCCGGGGACCAGCGGCGGAAGTACTCGAGGTCCAGGGTCAGGCGATCGCCGAGGTCGGTGTCGCCGCGCAGTCCGTTCACCTGGGCCCAGCCGGTCAGGCCCGCCGGGATCCGATGGCGTAACATGTAGTGCGGCAACTGCTTGCGGAACTCGTGGATCAACTCCGGACGCTCCGGGCGAGGCCCCACGAGCGACATGTCACCCCGAAGAACATTCACGAGCTGCGGCAACTCGTCGATTGCGAGGCGGCGCAGCACGCTTCCGAGCCGGGTGCAGCGGGGGTCGCCGGACCGAGCCCAAACCGCGCCCGTCTCCTCCTCCGCATCCCGCCGCATGCTGCGGAATTTCAGGATGGTGAAGAGCCGTCCGTCGAGACCCATCCGCTCCTGGCGATAGAGGATCGGCCGGCCCGAGGTCACCAGGATGGCGAGCGCCACGAGGAGCATCAGGGGCAGGAACAGCACGAGCAGCAGCCCGCCGAGGAGCAGGTCGGTTCCGCGCTTCAGGAGCCGGTTGATCCCGAAGAACGGGGATTCCCGCAGCGTCACCACGGGAAGCCCGCCGAGGAGGGAGACGCTCCGGTTCAGCCCGGGATCGTCCGGGAGGTCGGGAACCACGCGGACATCCACGAGGGCTTCCCGGAGAAGCTCGAGCGACCGGGCCAGTTCCCGATGGCACTGTGCCGGCCAGACCAGGTAGACCTCGTCCGGGGTCCGCCCGGCGATCTCTCTGGGCAGGTCCTCCGGGTTCCGGATCCGCCCCACCACCCGCACTCCGGTCCAGGGTCGCTCGACCAGCCGCTCCTCGAGCTCCCGGGCCGTGTGGCCCTCCCCCACCACGAGGGCCCGCACCGTGCCCCGACCGGCCTGATGGAGTTTCGCGAGCGCGCGGATCGCTCCCCGGCGCCCCAGCCAGATCGCGGGCACCGCGGCGACCGGGAAGAGCCCGAGCATCCCCCGGCTGAATGCGTAGAGATCGCGGAAGAGCAAGGTGGCGGTTCCCAGGAGGAGGGTGGCCGCCAGCACGATCCGGATCGTCAGGCGGAGTGTATCCCCGCGGGTGTCTCCGATCCGGGGGGGACGGTATCCGCCGGCCAGGGCATAGGCGAGAAGAGCCAGGGCGAGCGCGGGCACCAGCGCCTGGACGTAGGCCCGCGGCTCCCAGGGTTCGGGAGCCCCGAGCAACAGGGTGTGAAAGCGAAGGAAGTAGGCGACGAGGAGCGCCAGGGCGGTCGTCAGGAGATCCCCGAGCACGAGGAGGACCATCCGCATCTGTCCATGGCGCTTGAGCATCCGGGAATTCTCGCGGGTCCCGGGGGCAAAGGGCAAGGCCCCTTCGGGGGTTGAAAGGTGCGGGTTCGTACGGCTTCCGGCTAGAATAGGCCACGATTGCCATCATGAGCGTAAAAGACGCGCCATTCACGGGTTCTCGGGAGCAGGTCATCCCGGAAGAGGCGTTCCTCCCGGTCTTGGAGGAAGCCGCCGCGGGTTTGCTGTCGGTTCGTGAGAAGATCAGCTCGGGCGAAGACCGCGAATGGAGCCGGCGCTTCATCTCCCGCATGCTGAAGGAGGTGCACAACCTCCGGAGCGTGCTGGTCGACCACGACGCCCAGGAGAACCGCTCGTTCTCCTACTTCGTCGAGCTGGTGGCCGGCATTCGCTGCTTCGGCACGGTGACCTACATCCTGAAGCACCTCGGGGCGCGCTTTCTCCGCTCGCCGCTCCACGACGCCTTGCCATGGGCCGACGAATTCGAGGCCGAGAAGGCCGCTACGCTGGCCTGCTGCGGTCACACCCTCCGGGGACTCTTCGGCGAGCTGATCGCCGAGTGCGAACTGCTCGGCATCGCGCTTCCCGAAGTCGAGCCGACGGAGTGTGAGGACGAGGAGCTCGACCGGTCGGTCCGGCAGCATCTCCCGCACAACCTCGATGAGGAGGAGATGCGGAGCGAGGGAGACAAGGTCGCCCAGGTGGCCACCGACTTCCTCCGGGTGGCCGATCTGCACCGGTCCCTGGCCCCCAACAGCCTGACCACCTACCCCGCACTCCGCGAATTTGTCCTCACCCGTCTCGACGAGGAACAGGCACGCAGCTTCGAATCCCAGATCCACGCGATCCAGTCGAAGTACGACACGTACGTCCAGTACACCCTGAGCGAGTCCCAGGATCCGGATCTCCGGCGCCTTCGCTCCCTGGTCTCGCTGGTGCTGCACCTCTACGAGGTGACCACGCACCTGGTTCACTTCTACGAGCGGCACGAGAACGACATCCGGTCCGAGACCACCAAGGAGCGGATCGCCCGGGTGGTGGACAAGTTCGCCCTCCTCGACCGCGCCGTGAACTACACCTTCCTGACCGCCGGACGCCTGATGGACGAAGGCAAAGCGATCTGTGGGCATCTGGTGCCCCGTTACACGTCCATCCGCGAGGCCACCTTCACCATCCCCGACGACGTGAAGCTGCACATCCGGCCCGCGGCGCTGATCGCATCCATCGTGAACTACCATGGAACGCCGGTGACGATGCGGATGGGCGGCGGCGAGTGCGATGCCGGCTCCGTCACGGACGTGATCTTCCTCGCGGGTTCGAACTACGAGATCCAGGAGGTGGTGTTCCGCGGGGACGAGCGCCCCCTGGATGACATCCGGGTTCTCTTCGAAGTGGGCCTCTACGACGACGGCCACGCCGAAGTGAAGACGCGCCTGCCCTACCTCTGAGAGGCCTTCGGGCTTCGATCCGTCAGCCCGTCTCCCAGCAGATTCAGCGCGAACAGCACCAGCGCGATCATCAGCGAGGGAACCGCCACGAGCCACCAGTGCGAGGCCACCGGTGTGATCGCCCGGACGCCGTCCGCCGCCAGCCGACCCCAGGAGGGGTACGGCTCGGGCACTCCGAGGCCGAGGAACGAGAGGAAGGCCTCCTGCAACATGACCCGGGGCACGGTCAGGGCGGCGTAGGTGAGGATGACTCCGGTCAGGTTCGGCAGGAGGTGGCGGAAGAGGATCCTGAGGTGCCCCGCGCCGAGGCTCCGGGCCGCGGTGACGAACTCCCGATTCTTCAGGCTGAGCACCTGGCCACGGACGATCCGGGCCATGGTCAGCCACTGCACGGCCCCGAGCACCAGGAGCAGCACCGCCACCCGGGCCTCCGGTGACGCGCGCGGACCGAGGAAGAGAGTCATGATCAGGATGACGAGGAAGAGGAACGGCAGGGAGTAGAGCACGTCCACGATCCGCATCAGGATCGAGTCCGTCCGTCCCCCGGCGTAGCCGGAGACGAGGCCGTAGATCACCCCGATCAGGAGCGAAACCATCGTGGCCGCGGCGGCCACGAGGAGGGACACCCGGGCGCCGTAGAGGGTACGGGAAAGGAGGTCGCGGCCCTGCAGGTCCGTGCCGAGGAGGTGGCCGGAGGAGCCGGGGGGCAGATACTGGGCGGTCAGGTCCTGACGAGCGTAGTGATAGGGCGCGAGCGCCGGGGCGAACAACGCGAGCAGAGTCATGCCCGCGATCACGATGGCACCGATCCGGACCGCCGGCCGATCGACGCTCATCCCGCCACCTCGATCCGCGGATCGAGCGCCGCGAGCAGGAGGTCGGAGAGGAGGTTCAGGAAGATCAGCAGGGCCGAGTAGAGCAGGACGGTGCCCATGACCAGCGAGTAGTCGCGGTTCAGGGCGCTGTTGACGAAGTGGGTGCCGAGTCCGGGGATCGCGAAGATCTGCTCCACCACCACCGAGCCGGTCAGCACCGCGGCCGCCGCGGGCCCGAGGTACGAAACCACCGGAAGAAGCGCGGCCTTCAGGGCGTGCACCATCACGATCCGCCCCTCCCGGATCCCCTTCGCCCGGGCGGTGCGGATGAAGTCCTCCTCCATGATCTCCACCATCCCGGTGCGCATCAGCCGGGCGATCACCGCGGCCATGGGCAGGCCCAGGGTCAGGGCCGGGAGGATAAAGCCGGCCGGGCCGGTCAAGCCGGCGACGGGCAGCGCACGAAGCCACAGGCCGAAGACGGAGAGCAGGATCGCACCCAGGACGAAGTTGGGCACGGAGACGCCCAGCGCCGCCCCCGCCGAGATCAGGCGGTCGAAGGGGCTTTTCGGGTGCGCCCCGGCGAAGGCCCCGGCGGGAACGCCGAGACCAAGGGCGATCAGGAGAGCCAGACCGCCGAGCGCCAGGGAGGGCGGGAGCGATTCGGCGATGATCTCGTTCACACTCATCCCGGGGTACTGGGAGGAAGGACCGAGGTCCCCCGCGAGGAGGAGATCGCCGAGATAGCGCACGTATTGCTCGGCCAGCGGGCGGTCGAGGCCGAACTTCCGCTCCTGTGCCGCGCGGATCGAGGGGTCCACGTCCCGCTCCACGTCGAAGGGCCCCCCGGGGGCGACCCGAAGGAGGAAGAACGAGACCGTGGCGATCGCGAGCAGCGTGATCAGGAAGCCCGGCAGGCGCCTGAGGAGAATGCGGATCATCGTTCTCCCTCGGTGCCCAGGGCGTCGAACTGCACCAGGCCGAGCAGGTTCGTGGCGAAGCCGGTCACCCGCGGGGAGACCATGAACCGCGCAGTGGGATGGTAGAGCGGAATGATGGGCGTGCCCTCGGTGAGGAGGAGAGTCTCCGCCTCGCGAAAGAGCCGGAGTCTTCGCCGGGCGTGCTCCGCCGGGGTTTCTCCCGGTAACACGGTGCCGGCCCGGTCGAGGGTGCGGTCATAGACGGCCGAGGCCCAGCCGGTGCGGTTGTTCCCGCTGCCGGAACGGAAGCAGTCGAGGAAGGTGGAGGGATCCGGGTAGTCCCCGATCCACTGGCCGAAGACGAGATCGTACTCGAGCCGCTTCATGGAGGAGATGTAGACCTTCCACTCCCGCGAATCGAGGCGGAGATCCACTCCCAGCACCTTCCGGTAGCGCTCCATGAGCACCGTGGCCAGGGCCGCCTGGTCCGGGTTGTCCCGGTAGAGCAGGACCACCGGCGGAAAACCCCGGCCCCCCGGGTAGCCGGCTTCGGCGAAGAGGCGGCGGGCGCGATCCGGATCCGAAGAGAACCCGGATGCGGGGTCGTAGCCCGGGAGCCCCGGAGGCACGAGCGATCCGGTGGGCTCCTCCCCCCCGCGGGTGATGCGCTCGGCGATCACCTTCCGATCCACGGCCAGGGCGAAGGCCTGCCGCACCCGCACGTCGTCGAACGGCTTTCGGGTGACGTTCAGCCGGAGAAAGGCCGTGGCCAGGCGCCTCGTGTGGATGAAGTCGGGCCGATCCAAGAGGTGCTCGAGGATCGGTGAGGGGACGCTGAACAGGAGATCCACGTCGCCGGTCTCGTAGAGGTTGAACTGGGTGTTGGGGTCCACGACGGGCATGAGCCGGAGCCGGTGGAGCTCGACCCGATCCGCATCCCAGTATCGGGGATTTTTCTCGAGGATGATCTCCCGGTAGAAGGACCAGCGCCGGAGGAGATACGGGCCGTTCGTGACGATGTGATCGGCGCGGGTCCAGTGCTCCCCGTGTTTCTCCACCGCCTGGCGGGGCACCGGCAGGAGCGTGAAGAAGGCGGCGAGAGCGCCGAAGTAGGGCACCGGACGGATCAGCCGAACCTCGAGCGTGTGGGCGTCCGGCGCAAAAAGGCCCACCGTTCCCTCCGGGGCACGCCCCTCCTTGAACTCCTTCGCACCGACCACCTCGAACAGGAGATTCCCGTAGGCAGCCGGGCAGTCGGGATGCAGCAGTCGAAGCCAGGACCAACGGAAGTCTTCTGCTGACAAGGGGTTACCGTCGGACCATGCGGCATCTTCGCGCAGATGAAACGTCCAGGTCAGGCCGTCCGCGGAGATTTCGTGGCGGTGCGCCACGCCGGGGAGGACCTCGAGCGTCTCCGGGTGCAGACGTGTCAGCCCCTCGAACAGGGCCGCGGCGATCCGCCCCTCGCCCACTCCGGTCATGAAGGCTGGATCCAGGCTCTGCGGCTCGGCATCGAGAGCCACGGTGAGGTCCGCGGGGAGGGAGGGCGCGCAGGCGCCGATCAGGGAGAGACCGGCGAGGAGCAGGGCGGCCCGGAGTGCGGGCAATCCGGTCCCCCTACTTCCCGAGCCAGAGCCGCTCGGCCAGCACCTCGGGCAGACCCGCCCGGAGGATTTTCGATGTTGCCTTCTCGATGTCGTACTCCACCCTCTCCATGCTGATGATCCGGCTCTCGGTGTCGTAGAGGGCACAGGAGGCTTTCGGGTTCTCATCGCGGGGTTGTCCGACGCTGCCGGGATTCACGATGGCCTTCTCGATGCCGGCAATGTCGATCTCGGAATCGAAGGAATAGGAGACGGAGCCGTCGAGGAGGAACGTGATGGGCACATGCGAGTGCCCCACCAGGCAAAGCTTCGTGGTCTGCAGTTGCAGGGAGAGGTGCGCATCGTAGGCCGTCAGGAGGTAGTCGAAGTTCTCCGGATCGTAAAGTGTTCCGTGAACTAGAGTTATCTCTCCTTCCTCCAGGGTCAGGTCCAGTTCCTGGAGGTACTTCAGGTGATCCGGCGTCAAGCGCTCCTGGGTCCAGTAGATCGCTTCGCGAGCGTAGGGGTTGAAGTAGTCGAGGGAGAGACGGTTGGCTGCCGCCCAGTCGTGGTTTCCGGCGACGACCTTGGTGCCGAGTTCGCGGATCCGGTCGATGCATGCGGTCGGGTCGGCGCCGTAGCCGACGATGTCACCCATGGAGAGGTATGCATCAACACCACGCTCCTCGAGGGTGGCGAGCACCGCCTCGAGCGCTTCCAGATTCGCATGGATATCGGCGATGATGCCGTACCGCAAAAAACCACCTCCCAAGTCCGAATTTGGGGATCCTAGAGACGCCCTAAATCGAGGTCAAGGCTTTCCGGCGGCGAGTGGGGTGGTCAGCGCCAGCAGGAAGGCGGAATAGAGAGTACCGTGCAGGGCCGCAGTTACCCAGAGACCTGCGGGGAAGGGGCCGAAAGAGGCTTCCGCCGCCAGATTGAGGCCGGCTACGCGCGGGAGCAGGAAGCGCAACGTTTCGGTGCTGCCTCCGTCCGGAAGCATGGCCACGGCGTGTCCCGCGAGCAGCAAGAGGAGCGCCGCCACGAAGGCCGGGCCGGGGCGGAGGATCGAGGAGAAGAGCAGCGCGAGGGCCGCGGCCAGCATCGCCTGCACGCCGGCGACTCCGAGCGCGATCGCCAGATTCCCGAGCCCGAGCGGCGGTGTCCCGCGAACCGCGGTGAGGATGAGATGAGGGATGCCGAGCGCGACGACCGAAAACAGGGCAGCCAGGGAGATCCCCGTCCACTTTCCGATCACCCAGGCCGCCGGTCCGACGGAGCGTGAGAAGAGGAGATCCCGGATCCCGGCCTGTCTTTCGCGTGCCAGGGAGCCGGCCCCGGCCATCAGGGCCAGCAGAATTCCGAAGAGCAGAGCGGTGGAGACACCGACCTGCGCCATCATGGCCGGCTTTTCGTCGAAGGCGAAGAGGACCAGTGTCGGGGCGGCCATGACCACGAGGGCGGCCGCGGGGACGAAGATGCGGAAAGGGTGGGACCGGAGGATCTCCCGCACCTCGAGGCCGGCCACGGCGGCGGTGCAAACAAACAACGAACGTACGGTACTCCGACTCTCCATGAACGCATCATACCGCTCTCCCCCACCGGTTGACTCTCTTTCGACGAGGAGGGCCTTGCCTTTGGTGGGGTGGAGGGAGACAATGCGTTTCCCCACCGACCCTGTCGTTTACCCTGACCGTCCGGTCGCGAGGATGAGGCATGCTGAAGAAACTCGGAAGAGGATTGGATAGCCTGATCGAGCAGACCGAGGCCCCCGCTGACGTCGGAAGGGCGGAGATCCCCTGCTCCTCGCTGCGACCGAACCCCTATCAGCCCAGGGAACTCCTGGATGAAGAGGGTATTCGGGAACTCGCAGCTTCGATTGCCGAGCATGGCGTTCTCCAGCCGCCGGTCGTGCGGCGTGTGACGGAAGGCTACGAAATCGTGGCCGGAGAGCGGCGCTGGCGAGCCTGCCAGTCCTTGGGTATGGAGAAAATGCCCGTCACGATCCGGGATGTCTCCGATCACCAGATGCTCGAACTGGCCCTGATCGAGAACGTGCAGCGGGAGGATCTGAACGCGATCGAGAAGGCGCGGGCGTACCGGCGCTATCTGGATGAGTTGGGCGTCACGCACGAAGAGGCGGCGCGTAAGCTGGGGAAGGACCGCAGCACGATTACGAACCAGTTGCGCCTGCTGGACCTCTCCGACGATCTCCAGGCGATGGTTTCACGTGGAACATTGAGCATGGGACACGCCCGGGCGCTGCTTTCCGTGGGAGACGAGGCCCGGCGGCGCAACCTGGCTCGGCGGATCGAAGCGGATGGCCTCTCCGTCCGCGAAACAGAGCGTCAGGCTCGCGACGGCCGCGCCGTGCAACCTCGGGCTCCCAAGAAGGAGAAGCCGGCCCGATCCGCGCACTTCGAGGATCTGGAGCGCCGCCTGAGGGAGAAGTTCGCCACCCGCGCCCGTATTGATGGGGGACGCAAGAAGGGCCGAATCACCCTGGAGTACTACTCCATGGAGGAACTGACCCGGCTCCTGGAACTCCTCCTCTAGAAACCGGGAGTCATTTTTCCGCCCCGAATCCCCCCTCAGTCTCAATCCCCATGTGCAGCTCACAACTCACCCAGGGAAAAATGACTCCCGGTTTCGTCCCC
>SWCD01023897.1_pt3 | contig 29507 bp, 26 predicted proteins | sample 4693011 | NCBI WGS metagenome assembly SWCD01 (sample SAMN10267278, study PRJNA491770) | bioreactor metagenome | isolation source: DHS bioreactor inoculated with marine | place: Japan: Omine Ridge, Nankai Trough | reverse complement strand
AATGATAATTTTTCGGAAATGATTAGTGCAAACTTGTTGGATTCTAAGTCTTTATAAAATTTTTCAAAATATCTTTTTTTCTCCCTGAAAGCAGAGTCAATTAATAATTTTTTTTCATATTCATCATATAAGATTACATCATCTATCAGCCCAAATGTAATCAATTGCCGCTGATCCATAAATAATATTTTCCCACCATCTGCTTGAACATCATCCACATAACCCTGGATAGAATCCAATATATACTCTGTTCGGTCCTCCGAGAACAAACCTATCAGAGGATTCCCAGATCGTAATGTCCAGAAGACAGGCATAAGGAAGACAAGTATGCTCATAAATCTAATTACTTTCTTCTTTTTTTGATTTTCATGATCAAAAATATATTCAATTAGCTTTGGCCAAAAAAAAGTGGCAAAAAATATCATTGTAATTAGGAACATATCTAAATTATGTAGATCTCCCCCACCCCCGATTTTTACACTGGCTACCAAACCAACGATCAGGAAAGCTAAGGCAGGTAAAAATGCACCAAATCGTTGAAGCTGATTTAGTTTCCAATGATTTTCCCTAATCACTAATATACTTAATATTATCAATGGGCCAGCTGTAATCAAGATCCCAAAAATAATTCCTGGCCCATAAGTCGCATTCGGCCACCATCTTTCCCAAAGTAGTGCCTGGGTTAATGCAGTTGTCCCAGTAATGGGACCAATAATTGAGAGAGAACCAATATTACTTTCACCCCCCTTTGAAATCCAATCAAGAATTGGGGATAGATATATGCCCCCAATTAATCCCGCAATTCCCAATAATATTGTGGGAAATAGTTTGCCTATATTCTCTTTATTTATCTTTGGGCTTTCTAACTGAAGCAAGGAAAGAATTCCAGCCCATAACCCGGGAGCATATACCCAGCTAAACCTAGATTCACTTGCTAAATATCCAGCCAAAATGATCATTATGATAGAAAGTAGCAGGTTTTTTTGCTGTACAGCGAGATAGGTTAAAATTGCTATAAATATCAATGGAGGATGTATTGGTCCTTGTAATAAAAACATAAGTACCCATAAACCAAAAACCAATATCCCAATACCCCCCAATTGTTTTCGCTTATTCCAAATACTTACAACTCCTAAAAGGAAAAATGGCACTATTTTTATTGCTGCATCATAAAATCGAAACCAAAAAATACTTAATTTTGAATAAATAAATGGAATTCCCCAAACAAATGCCCGTCCAGGATCTGTAAATGCAAATAACTCTCTATTATCGATCGTTATATACCGCTTCGATCCAAAAAGGATCGAATAATCCCATATTCGATTTCCCTCAGACCACCCTAAAGAAAAGGGGTAGCTGGTCACCTGGTTGAAAATTCTACTTACGGAAAATATCACTCCAGCATAAAAACCAAATAATATTGCCTTTTTGAGATATTGGTTAACTGAGCTCTCTGGATAAACAAATACAACTGATAGAAACACGCAAGCTAGTAAAAGAATTATTCTGATTAAAAATGGCAATGGCCGTTGATTTACGAGATTGTAAAGAGTTAAGATCGAGGGGGTAAATAAAAGGAATCCTGCAATAAAATAACGTACTATAATAGGTATTTTAATTAAGTTTTTAATTGGGTCTGCATGCCAATTAGAAAGATATCCTTGCCATAAACCCCCAACCCAAATAATTACAGCAAATAAAAAATAAGTGAAAAACAGGATAGCTCTTTCAGAGACAAATAAATTTCCCCATCTAAAATCATGAACAAATTCAAAATATATACCAAATCCCATTAAACAAAAACCAATAACCCCCCAATAAAATATAAATTTTTCTTGATTTTCCGCTTTAATATCCATATATTTGATTAGTTAATTTTAATTTATCCATTTTTATAATAAGCCATCTTTAACAGGTAGGATTTTTCAAAGGCGTCCAAACCATAAATTGTTCTTTGAAAAAAATCCTCAATGGAGAATAATAACAGGTTATAGGTATTGATACTAATTCCACGTTTATATTATTCTCCTCTGCCAGGGGTGATTCTAGTGGATCCCTCAAAGAAGTGGAGATGATATCGGAGACGATCATGGAGAACCTTTGATCCTCTAAATCCTGATAAAATTTCTCAAGATAGTTCATATTACGCCCCATTGTCATTTCCATCAATATCATTTTTTCATAATTATTCACAAAATCAACATTTTCAATCAATCCAAATGTAAGCAAGTGCCTTTCGGCAATAAACAAAATTTCTCCCTTTTCATCAAATATGTCTACATATCCTTGAAGTTTTTGCAAATTCCTTTCCGTAGCTAAATTGTATTGCTTATTAAATGGGGAACCACTTAATCCGTTGTTCAATACTGGTAATAATATGAGTAGCCCAAATAATAATCCTGGAAATGATCCTTTTGTTTTTCTATTTTCTTGTTCGTCGGAACAATAAAAATATAAATAACTGCCGATCACATAAAGAGCCACAATAAATGTATCCATATTATGGAGATTTGTCCCTCCCCCGATTTTCGTGCTGACGATCACCCCTCCTGAAAATAGCCCCACAATAATTACCCAAACACTTAATCTTTTAAGTGGATGCCAAATCCCTTTCTTACCATTCGTGGAAACGATTATATAAAGCAAGATTGGAAAGGTAATTGCAAGAATTCCGACAAAAATACCAGGGCTATAAGTTATATTTGGAAATAGGCGAGACCATAAAAGGTCAGAACTGAAGTCTGTAGAAAATATATCTGCGGGCAAGCCTGATATCACTTGATACCATTGTTGAGTTAATAATCCGGTAAAAATTCCAGAAATTCCCCAAAATAATGGAAATGAAAAATATGAAAAAATACTCGAAAGCCTTTTATCGACCTCCATTTTGTTTTCCATTAGATAGATCATAAAAGCAATTAATGCAGGCATCGGCACCCAATTGATACGCGTTAATCCCGCCCAAATAGAAGCCAATAATATCCAAAATGTCGATCCCCATAAATTTTTACTGTCAAAAGTGGCAAATATTACGATCATGATTATCAACATTGGATAGAAAATCGGCCCTTGTTGGATAAACAACATCCCCCATAATATTGCAAAGGTCTTGATCCAATAACTATTTATAGAGAAGCGCCTAATCAAAAAAAACGAGGTTAATAGAGGCAAACTAATCCGTAAAAAAGCCTCCCAAAATCGATGAAACCATAACCCTGTTCCCGAGAATAAAAAGGGGACCGCTTGCATTAGGTAGCGCGTAAAATTTCTATGCGGTAATGGCAGATCCATTCCATAAACCGAATCACTTAAAGGTAAAGATGCTAAATAATAACGACTGGTTTCAGACCAACCCATGGAAAAGGGATAACTACTTATTGAATTAAATTCCTTTCCAATAAAAAAGGAGAGGCTTGCCACCAAAATAAAAAATCCCCACGCTTTTGCTTCAGCCTTCCAATCTTTGTCTTGATAGAGAAATAATGTGGCAACTGTGGCACAAAACATAAGGATTGAAAGGCCAACCCATGAAAAATAGGGGGTTTTAAAATTGGTAAATGAATTAAATAAAAATACCGGAAGAGCAAGAATAATATACGCAAAAATTCGACGATTACCGAAAGAGATTTTCAATACGGGGTTTGTAAATAGATTATTCCAATTTGACCGAGATCCCTTCCAAAGGATCCAAAAACTAGTCAGGACAGCAATAAAAAAGTATAGAGATAACAAAGTGTATCTTTTTGAAATAAACGAAAGGCTTACATATTCATTCCAAATTACAAGAAAAATGAATCCCCCAAATCCCAACAAGAGACTAGTAACCATCGCCCAAAAAAGGAGATATTTGTTTCTAATTTCTAACTTTTCATTCATTATGAAATCCTAACACCATGACAACCTTATTATTAAGAGATACAAAAATCTCTTTGCTATTTAATGTTATACCAAAAAAACAGCAAAGAGATTTAAATTATTATTGTCAGTAGACAGGTTATTGATCGAGTTTTTGTTTTAGTTTATCGAGATCCGCTTGAACCATCATTTCTACCAATTCTTTAAAGCCAACCTTAACCTCCCACCCTAGTTCCTTTTTGGCTTTCCTAGGATCGGAAACCAATAGATCGACCTCGGCTGGCCGGAAGAATCGTTCGTCTTTTTTGACAAATTCTTTGTAATCCAGGTCCGCATAAGAAAATGCTATTTCGCAAAACTCGCGAACCTCATGAGTTTCACCTGTACCGATCACAAAATCATCTGGCAAATCTTGCTGTAGCATCAACCACATTGCCTCAACATAATCTTTGGCAAACCCCCAATCGCGTCGAGAATCTAAATTTCCAAGTCCTATTTCAGTATCCAAACCTAATTTTATACGTGCAACGCCATTGGTGATCTTGCGCGTCACAAATTCCAAACCACGCCGCGGACTCTCATGATTGAACAATATGCCTGAAACTGCAAACATATCATAGGATTCTCGATAATTGATCGTGATCCAATGCCCATAAACTTTCGCAACGCCATAGGGACTGCGGGGGTATAAGGGAGTATTTTCTGATTGGGGAACTTCTTGAACCTTCCCAAACATTTCACTGGAAGATGCTTGATAAAATCGGGCTTTTGGCCTTACCAAACGTATGGCATCCAGCATACGCGTAACCCCTAAAGCAGTTACCTCTCCTGTTAGTACGGGTTGATTCCATGAAGTAGGAACAAATGATTGGGCAGCGAGATTATAAACTTCATCAGGTTTATATTCTTCAAACACATGGACGAGTGAGCTTTGATCATGTAGATCCCCTTGCACAATAGTGATCTTATCTTGAATTTGTTCGATTCGGTCAAAAGTGATCGTGCTTGAACGTCGAACCATTCCAACGACGTCATATCCCTTCTCTAATAACAATTCTGCCAAATATGAACCATCTTGACCAGTAATTCCAGTAATTAATGCAACAGGCATAGTATTCTCCTAGTTTCAAAATTCAACTTTTGAATTATAACTCTTGTATATCTCAAGTCAAGGGATGAATTTCACAAATAATTGCTTTTTTTGCCCTCAACACATCAAGTAATTATTGGAATTATCCTTGTTTAATAGATAGACGATCAAAATATTCTTAGATAATTGCTCGAAAAATACCACTAAAAAAATTACAGCTGGCTATAAAGGAATATGCTAAACTCAAATTATTATGAAAACTCTTAAGGTTTTGCTTGTCGACAAAAACCGAATAAATAGAACTCTTCTTAGATCATATCTACAATGCTTGGAGCAAGATTTAAGGATTCATGAATTTTATTCTGCCGAAGAAGCCAAATTAGAATTGTCGGCAAGGGATACTGACCTTCTGATCACGGATATGCAATTGCCCGGAATGTATGGCACAGATCTCATTGCATATTCAAAAGGAATAAATGAAGGGCAAAAAAACGTTCTTCTATGTCATCGTTTATCACCAGATATCCGACATTTAGCAAATGAAGTTAGCGTAGATGCCCTATTAAACAAGCCTATTGATAAAGCAGAATTTCTAGATTCTGTGGAAAGACTCCTTGGCATGGTTACCAGCGTATTACCTTCAGAATTCCTAGTAAATAATAAGAGTAGTAAAGAAACAAAAAACTCCTATGGTTTAAATGAAAAAATCTCGAAGGTCAGAAACAACTCAGATTCATCCGCCATTTTCATATTAAATGATTTAGGTGAAATTATTATTCGTGATGGAGAGTTGCCAAATAATAATATTGAAGACGAAATAATAGACGAAGTAATAAAAAAATTTCAAGATAACACAAAGAATTTACACGGCCCATCTCTAACTCCCCCCTTGGTATTTAAAAAGAATCATTTTGAAATTCACTTTTCACCTTTAGGGGAATCCTGTATTTTTCTAAATATTTTTGAAACCACCGATACTAAATTGACAAAATCCAACTACATTGAAACTCAGAAAACCGTCTTAACTTTATTGGATTATTTGTCATTAGTAGGGGTACGAATCGATAAACAACATACAGCGTCTAAACCATTAGTGTTTTCTAAAGAGGAAAGAAACTTATTTGATTACGAATTAGCAAATTGGTTTCAAAACAATCCCATTCACAAAAAGGATGCGGATATATTCTGGAAAAATAATGGTCAGAAAGAAACTTTCCTGGCCAAAAACATCATAAATTTGCTGAGTTACCAACAAGCATTCGACCTAGGTCTAGCGCCAGCAAATATTGGTGCGGACTAATTTGCCCGATTTTTACAGCTATCCATGGATAAATATTCAAAAAGAACGAGCCAATTGTTATCGTATTGAAGGAAAATTTACCCTATGATACAATTGCTCCGCTCTGGGCAAAAACCCTTAGTAAAATCTTTGGGGCGTGGTGCAACGGTAGCACACCGGACTTTGAATTCGTTGATCCTGGTTCGAATCCAGGCGCCCCGGCTAATCACAATGTGAAAACCTCATTCGTGACCGGAAAAATAATTGTTAGACGAACCTGAACCTAAATCCTTAAATAATTTTTATGAAGAGTGACGAACGGTACAACTATGTTTAAGTTGTTGTAGCGCTCGTCTTTTTTTAATACTTTGATCTGAGAGTAAATTATGAAAATTTCAACAATTATCCTGGCTGCCGGAAAAGGCACCCGAATGAACTCTAAATATCCAAAAGTTCTCCACCCGATTGCTGGGGAACCAATCATCTGGCATATTATTGAAGCGGTAAAGGAATTTTCTAAGGAGCTCCCTACCGTTGTGGTTGGATATAAAGCTGATGAGGTAAAAAAAAGCTTAAGAGATACTGCCCAATTTGCTCTCCAATCCGAACAGCTTGGAACCGCCCATGCAGTTCAACAAACCGAAACAATGTTAAAGGGAAAGTCCGATATGGTTGTCGTTCTTCTTGGCGACATGCCATTGATCATGGGAAAAACGCTTAAAGCCTTAGTGGAAACACAAAAAAACAATACTGGTCCAGTCAGCATGCTCACCGTGATTTCAGATGATCCTCGCGGATTTGGTCGAATTTCCCGAAATGAAAATGGGCAAGTTGAATCTATCATTGAAGAAGTAGACTGCAACTCTGAGCAACTCAACATTAAGGAATTAAATGTCAGCATCTATTGCTTCCAAGCGGATTGGTTATGGGAGAATTTAAAAAACATTCCTGTCTCTTCAAAAGGAGAGTTTTACCTGACTGACATCATTAAAGTTGCCACAGACAAGGGCTTGAATGTGCATGCCGATATAATTCCAGATCCTCAAGAAGCCATTGGCGTCAATTCTCGTGTACACCTAAGTGAAGCAGACATGATCATCCGTGAGCGAATTAACCATTCACTGATGGAATCCGGGGTCAGCATTGTTGATCCCCAAACAACCTATATTCATGCCAATGTGAAAATTGGACAAGACACCATTATTTATCCGAATACCCATTTACAAGGAATACAATTATTGGTAAAGATTGCAAAATTGGTCCAGACACTAATATAATCGACACCTTAGTTGGGGATAATTGTAAAATAATATCTTCCGTTTTAGAACATGCCGAAATTGAAAACCGTGTCGACATCGGTCCTTTTGGCCATTTAAGAAAAGGAGCTCATTTGGCTGACGGTGTGCATATGGGCAATTTTGGTGAAATTAAAAATTCATATATCGGACCTGGCACAAAAGTAGGCCATTTTTCATACATTGGAGACACAACAATAGGTAAAAACGTAAATATTGGTGCTGGCACAATTACCGCCAACTATGATGGAGTAAATAAAAATAAAACAGAAATTGCGGATGATGTATTTATTGGCAGCGACACAATGTTAATCGCGCCCCTAAAAATAGGGAAAGGAGCTCGCACAGGTGCTGGTTCCGTGGTTAACAAAGATGTTGGAGAAGGAGAAGTAGTGGTAGGTATGCCCGCTCGCGCAATCCGGAGGAAGAAAGATAAAAGTGAATAGTCAACAGTTCCTACTAATTTCAGGAATATTACTACTTTTTGATCTAATGATCACCATTACCAGGACTGGCTTATTAAATGTTAGCCAAGCCTATTTGATCTCAGTTCATCAAGAATATCCAAAAAAAGTGGCCTTAACCCTTGCCCTCATTTCGAAAAGAACTCAACTTAGAGCAACCTTTAAGATTATTCAATCAATAGTTCGATTATCGATCGCGGGCACCTTATATCGCTCCCTCTCAAATGAAACAATTTCAATTTATTTGTTGTTTGCTGGAATTGCGCTCGTCATCTGGCTCTCAGAATTCTTCATTGAAAATTGGATATTGAAAGATCCAAATCTATGGGCCATTCGATTTTCCCCCTTTGCAAATATCTTGCTATTGCTCTTAAGCCCAATCATTTATATCCCCCTAGCGCTAACCCAAAAAGATGTCACCGATGAAAACCCAGCTAAGATCACTGAAGATGAATTGATCTCTTTAGTGGACGCTAGTGAGCAGGCTGGAGAGATAGAGAAAGATGAAAGCGAAATGATCCACTCGGTTTTTCGATTTGATGACACCCTTGTTCGGGAGATCATGGTGCCCAGGGTCGACATCCTTTCGTTAGATGAGAATACCCCGTTAGAAAAAGCCGCCGATGTGGTTCTGGCCTCGGGTTTTTCTAGGGTGCCGGTCTATAGGAATCAGATTGATAATATTATTGGGATGTTATATACCAAAGATATGCTCAAGGTCTGGCGCCAAGGAAATGGAATAAACACATTAAGCGAGTTATTGCGCTCGGCATACTTTATCCCAGAAACAAAAAAGGTGGATGAGTTGTTAGATGAAATGCAATCTCGTCGCATTCATATTGCTGTAGTGATCGATGAGTATGGTGGTGTCGCTGGCCTGGTCACATTAGAAGATATTGTGGAAGAAATATTTGGGGAAATTGAAGACGAATTTGATGAAGAGGAAGAGGCTCCTTATAAACAAATTTCTAACAACGAATTTCTTTTTAATGGAAATATGTTGCTAGACGATGTTAATGAACTAATGGGTAGCGACATTGCGGTAGAAGACACAGATACCTTGGGCGGTTTAATCTATGCACGTACTGGACATGTACCCCGAAAAGGGGAAAGTTTGGTCGAAAAAGAATTGAAAATTACAGTTGAAGAAATTGATGATCGGCGAATCTTAAAAGTCAGAGTAATGAAGGAAACAGGACCGGTTTCTTTGCCAGATCTCAATAAGGACAAAAAAAATGGAAAATAAAATAAGCAAATCAGACCTTGTCGCTATGGCTATGGAAGCCAGAAAACAATCCTATTCACCCTATTCAAATTATCCTGTCGGAGCTGCGCTCCTCAGTAAATCTGGCAAGATTTACCAGGGAACAAACATAGAAAATGCGGCTTATTCCTCCACAATTTGTGCTGAACGCACCGCAGTTTTTAAAGCAATTTATGAAGGGGAACGAGAATTTGAAGCAATTGCGGTTGTGACCAAGGATGGAGGCTCACCTTGTGGCAGCTGCCGCCAAGTATTATCTGAATTTGGTTTAGACACCATAGTTTGGCTAGCTAATGAAAATGGGGAAATAGTTCTCGAATCCACTGTAGAAAAACTCATACCCTTTTCTTTTGGTCCTTCTAATTTATTAGAATAAATATTTTTCCTAATTAGTGTATTTTATGTTAAGATATTTTCCATGCGCGCATTAGTGATCACCGACATACATGGAAATTCTGTTGCGTTAGAAACAGTCCTAAACCATGTCAAAGATGAAATTGATGCCGTTTGGTGTCTCGGGGATGTTGTTGGTTATGGACCGAATCCAAACGAATGCATTTCACTCCTCAATGAGCAAAATAATTTGGTTTGCCTATTAGGCAATCATGATGCGGCTGCAGCAAAAGATATGGATGTCAGCAGTTTTAATGCAGAAGCAAGGTTATCTGTAGATTGGACAAAAAGCGAACTCACTCAAGAAAGCTTATCCTTTTTGCAGGCTCTCCCGGAAACTGAAATAATTGGCGATGTAACATTGGCCCATGGCAGTCCTCGGCAACCTGTATTTGAATATCTCCTAGATACGATAACAGCTACTGAAAATTTTGAGTTTTTCGACACAGATTTCTGTTTTGTTGGGCATACCCATTTACCTGTTCATTTTCATCTTATTTCAGAAACAAATTATGCCTCTCTCTCCATTCCAGAACTTGAAAAGATCAATACAATTCCTTCTCGATCTATTTTAAATCCTGGGTCCATCGGGCAGCCACGCGACAGAGATCCCCGTGCGTCCTTTGCCATTTTCGATTCTAAAGAAAAAAGTTGGGATTATAGAAGAATTGAATACGATATTGAAAAAACACAGAAACGGATGAGTTCCTTAAAAATGCCAGAACGCCAAATTATCCGGTTAAGTAGTGGCTGGTAGGTGAGAGAGGTTTTCTCCACAGATTATCTATTTTATTAAAAAAGGCGCAATTAATTTATCCTGTTTTCTAAATCGGGATATGATTAAATAGTAAAATAGGATATGCTTAATCTATTCAATTAACTACCAATTTGCTTGAAATTGAAAATTTATGGGCTAGAGGGAATTTTATAATGATTACGCCAAAAAAGAAAATATTACTTCTCGGCACCCAAATGCAGATGGGTGGTGCTCAAAAAGTGCTTTTTACACAAGCAAATTGGTTTCATAACCGAGGACATGAAGTTGTCACTGCATTTTTATATGATAAAAAAAATATAGCCAGGGATTGGAAAGTAGAATATCCCTTTGAAGTTATCAACCTGAATATCTGGTCTTATGAGAGAAATTTATTGTTCAAATTACCGAGGTTTTTCCTGGGATTGATTAATCTTTATCGTTTTCTGACCCGGAATAAGTTCAATATAATCGAAACATTCACCCAAGACAGTAATCTAGTAGGTATCCCCCTGGCTTTCTTAGCAAAAATCCCTCTACGAATACCATCACACCATGGTGAGATAGTAGATCGGAACCAGTTTTGGAAGTGGTTACATCTAAAAATGGTCAACAGTAAAATGACAAGTCTATTAGTTGTCGTTTCCAGTCGAATCAAGAAAAATCTATCCCATATTGGAAAAGTGAATACCAAAAAAATTACAGTAATTCTAAATGGAATTCAAGTTAATAAGGATTTAGTTGATAGATATCAGGCAAGAAAATCCTTGGGGTGGTCACAAAAAGATTTGACTCTTGTAAGCATTGGAAGATTATCAAAGCCAAAAGGGCATAAATATTTAATTGATGCATTACCTGAAATTATAGACAAACACCCTAACACAATGCTTTATATAGTTGGGGAGGGAAAATTACGTAAAAAATTAGAAAAACAGATTGATAACCACAACCTTAAAAAAAACATCGTACTTTTAGGGTTTAGAACCGATATCTACGAAATTCTTAGGGCTTCGGATCTTTTTGTAATGCCGTCAATTTGGGAAGGATTGCCACTTGCCCTCCTAGAAGCAATGTTGATGGAATGTCCAATAATAGTATCGGATGTAGAAGGAATCGATGATGTCATTACCCATAACGTAAACGGGGTAATCACTCCTTCAAAAGATGTCGGAAATCTTACTGAGTCAATCCTCATGCTTTTAGGGGATTCGGATAAGCGATTGAAAATGGGGAAAGAAGCAAGAAAACATGTTCTGGAAAACTTTTCGGAAGAAGAAATGTGCAAACAATATGAAAAGGTATTCTTAATCTAATTTTTCAAAAAAATTATTTTTATTATTAATTCTAGTCCAGCTTTCCCGCTGCCCTAGCCTTTGCTATCACGATCTCTGCCGCCCGTAACATCGGCATATCCACCATTTTCCCATCGATCTCAAACGCGCCTACACCACCCTTCTGATGTTTATCAAAGGCTTCGATTAATCCTTTCGCCTTTTCTATTTCATCATCTGTCGGTGTAAAGGCTCGTTGGATCGGTTCTACCTGGTTGGGATGAATGATCTGTCTCCCTTGAAAACCCAATTCAACACCCTGGCGTGAATTCTGAACCAATGCGCCTAAGTTTTTGAAATCAGTTGCAACCATATCGATCGCTTGTAAATTAAATGCTGCGGCGTATGTCACTACTGCACTCCTCGCGTAAAAAACTTCCATTCCTTCGGGGGTGCGCACCGCTCCAATATCCCCAGCCAGATCCTCAGCACCAAAGATCAACGCTTGCAACCTCTCGTCTGACTCAGCGATTTCTCGCAAATTCACAATCCCTTTTGCGGATTCTATAATCGCCAAAATAGGTAAGCGTTCTTTCAAATTCGGAATGTCCTTTTCGATTCCCCCAATCTGCTCAGCCACCCACCGCACATCATCTGCTGAGTTAACCTTTGGAATGATGATCCCATCAGGGATATGGGGGACTACTGCCTCAAGGTCATCAAGCTCTAACCCGGAGCCGATCGCGTTGATCCGAACCAATTTCTCCGTCCCCCCAAAATCAAGGGTTTGTAATGCCCTTGCTACGGTTTCTCGTCCTTCTTCTTTTCTGTTTAGCGCTACCCCATCCTCCAAATCCATACAAACAGAATCTACTTCCAACGTGGTGGATTTTTCAATCTTCCGCCAGTCAGTTCCGGGCATATATAGAATTGCTCTACGGATCCTCATATTATTTTTCCTCCCTTTCTCTTTTTAAAAACAGGGCAGTGCGTTCCACTTCTAATACGAGCGTCCCATCTTGCTTTAGACCGCGATGTTTAAGTTTCACAATGCCATACGCTTTATTTGATTTTGACTCTCGCTTACTAATTATCTCTGACTCTACCCGGAGTGTGTCCCCATGATATACGGGCGCAGGATGCTTCACATTTTCATAACTCAAATTAGCCACGATCGTGCCTTCCGTGAGATCGCTGATTGTGATTCCTACTGCCAGTCCTAGCGTATAAATCCCGTTTACGATTATTTGTCCAAATTTCGATTTCCTTGCGAATTCTTTATCAGAGTGCAAAGGCTGCGTGTTCATTGTCAGGATATTAAATGCCGAATGATCTTCTTCAGCGATCCTTTTTTTCTGGCTATGTTGAATGATCTCCCCCACCATTAGCTCTTCATAAAATTTTCCAGCCATAACTCCTCCAATCGATAACGCTTATTCAATCTCCAACAGCAAATCATCTTTATCCACTTGCTGACCCTCTTCAACCAGCAAACGACAAATTTTGCCCTCTCCCGGAGAGGTGATGCGGATTTCCATCTTCATTGCCTCTAACAAGACAAGTTGTTGCCCCGAACTTACCTCATCCCCCTCCGCGATAAGCACCTTTCGCACTTGCCCCGGCATGGGTGCATATATGCTGGTTTCCCTGTTTTTTGCATCTGCTTTTCCTGATCGCTTTGATGTGCTTGCTTTTTCTATCAGCCATTCTCTGCCATTCAAGCCTATCCATCGTTTGCGTTTCCCGTCTATCGCCCAATTGGCAATCACTTTAGCACCGTTTATTTCAAGATCAATCACCCCGTCCAATAGTTTTGAATTGGATACCTGGTAACTTTTCTCACCAATTTTAACCAAATATCCATCATCTGTTTTATTGAGTTCAATACGATACTTTTTTTGGTCGATCAAATAATTAAAGTTCATTTTCTGCTTCCCCCAATCCTGAAATCCTTATATCTCCCCCAAGGATTGTATCGATCATTATTTGCCCCAAGCTCCCCGTCGATCTGACTGTTTTCAGTAAGCATGCTTATTTCTGCCATCGCCGCCGCGATTAAAACCTCATCGGGGACATCCTCATCCTTTGGGAGCCAATCATCAAAATACTGATCAATAAAGCTGGTGTTCGCTGATCCTTGATTGAACAGTTTGTCTTCCAAGATATTAACCAAAAATTCGCGGTTACTCTTTAGTCCTAATAGAACGCTTTTTTCAAGCGCTTTTTTTAATTTATTTATCGCCTGCTGGCGGCCCTCTGCATAGACGATCACCTTCGCCAATAATGGATCATAATGAACCCCAACTTCTGACCCTGTTTCCACCCCGCTATCTACCCGAATGTCCTCCCCCTCAAACAAATCGATATAGTGGATTTTTCCCGTGGAGGGAAAGAAGGAATTTGAGGGGTCCTCTGAATATAGCCTCGCTTCGATCGCATGCCCTTTTTGATGAATATCAGATTGTTTAAAGGACAGTTTTTCGCCTGCTGAGATCCTGATCTGCCATTCCACCAGATCAATCCCGGTTACCAATTCGGTGATCGGATGCTCGACCTGTAATCGGGTATTCATTTCAAGAAAATAGAATGTTCGGGTAACCGGATCGACAATAAATTCCACTGTTCCCGCATTGCTGTAGTTCACCGACTTTGCCACCTCGATCGCGGTCTCAGCCATTTCTTCTCTTAACGCATCATCCATCAAGGGAGAAGGACTTTCTTCGATCACTTTTTGGTGTCGGCGCTGGATGGAACATTCCCTTTCAAAGAGATGCACCATATTGCCATGTTCATCTGCCAAGATCTGGAATTCAATATGATGGGCATTGGCAATATATTTTTCCAATATAATGCGTTCGTCACCAAAGGCATTTTGCGCTTCACGCTTTGCGGCCGCCAACATATCGGGCAAATCAGCTTGCTCAGTAACCACGCGCATTCCCTTACCACCCCCGCCCGCTGCCGCCTTTAACATCACTGGATAACCGATTTTTATAGCATTCTTTTTCAGGCTGTCTAGGTCATCATCCCCTTGGTATCCCGGTATCAAGGGAACACCCACATTTTCCATCAACGATCGTGCCGCGGATTTATCTCCCATCAGCTTGATCGCCTCAGCGGAAGGGCCGATGAAAATCAAGCTCGCATCCATCACCGCCTCTGCAAATGCCACGTTTTCAGACAAAAAACCATAGCCGGGATGGATCGCCTCTGCACCGCTATCTTTGGCCGCTTGGAGGATCTGCTCAATATTCAAATAGGATTCTTTTGGGGAAGCAGGACCAATATGGATCGCCTGGTCTGCTAATTTCACATGCACCGAATTCTGGTCAGCTTCACTATAAACCGCCACGCTCAATATCCCCATTTCGCGGCATGCCCGAATCACACGCACCGCGATCTCACCACGATTAGCGATCAGGATTTTCTTAAATGGGGACGTCTGGGGCATAAAAACATTATAACGTATGGAGGAATGCCTATCCTTTCTTCTCCACAAACCGATACTTATTAAAATCACTCACATGTTGATAGCCCACATTCATATAGATCTTATTTGAAGTTGGATTCGCAAGGTCCGTGAACAAGGAGACAAACTCATAACCATCATCCAAAAGTTTTTGACTAAAGGCTGCCACACTTTCGCTGGCATAACCCTTCCCCCGCAATTCTGGCGGCGTATACACCCCAGATATAGATATCCCGTGGCGGGTGGGCCGCGATTTCATCACCATCGAAAGGGGAATATCCCCAGCTTTCCATATATACCACTCCCTTTTCTTGATTCGATGCGTAATAGCCTCGGTCATTTTTTCTAAGGTCGTCTGGTTTTCTCCAAACGCATCCTGCTCAAACCCCATCATCCACGCCGAGATTAGCCCCACTTCCTCCGGTTGGGCCCGCACCAGTTTCCCTGGCACTACCCGTGAAGGGACCACCTCGCGCAATTCATAGACTCCCTGCCCCATTTCCAATTCGAACTCTAAGTCGTTTTTTAATGCCCATATCGGAGCAAAACGTTCAGGGAGTGGGTCGGGGCCATGTACACTGAGTAGAACCCTTTTTGATTGCTGAATATCCTCCGCCAAAAGACCCAAAGCCTCTTCTGGGCACCCCGCATCCCCCGCCAGAGTAAGTGGATGCGGGGGATCCATCATCGCCACCAACACAATCTCATCCTTGCCATCTCTCACCATCGCAAGATAGGCCCCATGATCAAAAATTTCTGGGTCATCGATCATCCGCTGCACCACCCCCAAGATCACCGCATTCAGCACTTCTTGTCGTTCTAAATTTTCTCGCGCCGCCGAAAGAAATTCTTTCGGTTTTTCATAAACAGTTATTTTCATATCCAAAGTATACAAGGAATTAGATGACCAGAACTATTAATTAATCCAATTACGATTTTTTATATTATTGTCTATAATGTAGGCTAAATAATCAACTCGTTTGGAGGTTCCATGCCTAAGATCGACTTAGATACTATTGAAGAACGTGAGATCGTACCCGGTTTCCATGCCCGCTTTATACACAGCGAGAACATGACCATTGCCTATTGGCGAGTGGAGGCTGGTGCCTCATTGCCCGACCACCACCATCCACATGAACAAATCGCCAATGTGCTTGAGGGAGAATTTGAACTTACTGTAGATGGGGAAGCCCATCACCTCAAGCCCGGTCAAGTTGTCCTGATCCCCTCCAACGTCCCCCATTCAGGGAGAGCAATCACCGATTGTCGCCTATTCGATGTCTTTAATCCAGTTCGAGAAGATTATAAATAGATAAGGCCATGCAAATCCAACCCTTTTTATTTCCCATCCTCCTTTTTGGGCTGATCCTCATCCTCTGGTTAGTCCGCTTTTATCAACAAAGCTACGAAGATAAGATGACCAGCCTGCTGGCGGGCAGCAAAATTATTAAAACTAAATTAGGACCAGTTGAAGTCGCCATCATCGGCAAAGGTCCTCCCATTTTTGTTTTACACGGCGCTGGGGGCGGTTATGATCGTGGCTTGGTCTATGCCCGGCCTGACACCGGCTATCAATATATTGTCCTTTCCCGCCCTGGATACTTACGCACCCCCCTAAGCTCGGGTAAAACGCCTGTCCAACAAGCCGACCTTTTAGCCGCACTGATGGACGCGATGGGATTTGACAAAGCCTTCATTATGGGGGTCTCTGCCGGGGGCCTCACCGCTATCGAATTTTCCCTGAAATTTCCTGCACGCTGTAACGGCATGATCCTTTCTTCCGCAGTCAATCAACCAATCCCCGCTTATAAATCTTTTGCCTACTCGGTCGGGAAATACATCATTCCTTCCACTTTCATTACTTGGCTCTTCTTAAATCGTGGGGGGATATTTGCGATTCGCCCAAATTTAGCTTTCCAACTTTTAGGGAATCCTGAGAAACAAAATCAAATTAAAGATTTGGTAAGCTCACTTTGGCCCCCCCGCCCAAGGTTTGCTGGCTTAGAGAATGATCTGGATAACATAAAACACCACCTCAACAATTCCCTTTCAGAGATCGATCGCCCCACTTTAGTCATCCACGGCACCAGTGATGCGGTTATCTCTCATCGGCAAGGGGTTCGCGCCGCCAAGGAGATCCCTAGCGCAGAATTTGTGAGCATTAAGGGCGGCACTCATTTCTGCATGATCTCCCATCCTGAAATTGTGCAACCTGCTTTGCTCGACTTCCTCAATAAAAACATCTCTTGATCCCATTCCCCCATAATTAAATAAAAACCTCCCCGATCTGGGGAGGTTTATTTATAGTGCTTTATATTTATACGGCGATAATGTCTTCCACATCCGGGAAGAACTGCCGGATCGTCCCTGCGATCCACCCCTGTAGGGTCGTATCGGTCAGCGCGCACCCGTCGCAAGCCCCGCCCATTTTTACTTTGACGATATTATCCTCGAAAGATACAAATCTCACATAGCCCCCATGAAATTGTTCGATATACGCGCTCACTCTTTCGAGCAATGCGGTCATTTTTTCTTCATCACTTGCCATATCATGGCTGTGGTCGGTCATTTAGTACTCCTGATTGATCTAATAGGAAGATATTTATTGAATAATGCTATTTTACCAGAGGGGGGAGGGAAGTAATTCTTTAAAATATAGATACTAAAGCCTATGTTAATATTATTAAGGTTAAATTAATCTTTATTCTTTATCATCCGTTCCATCAAAATCCTTCTTTTCGCTTTCTGTACCATATTCCTTCTTGCTGTCACCTATTCCTTCATAGTGCCAATTATCAGCTATATCTAACCAATTAATTTCTCTCTTGTTTTTACCTACCCACACATCCCAGTAATTAGGATCAGCAGATTTTGGTTGATTAATTAAATCAAGTTCTCTAATTTCTGTAAGTATTGGCAAAGGGGAAGCCCATCCCAAAATAAACGCATTTCGGGTAGGTAATATTGGCAACTCATCTAACATATCTCCTAGCGTGTCAGGTAATAAACCCTTAATTAATTTTTGATCAATATCATTTGTCAAACGATGTAAAATGAATGTATTACATTGGGATAACACAGTGGGAGACAATGCTGAAGGTCTTTGGGAAGATAACAATAAACCTAAACCAAATTTTCTCCCTTCTCTAGCAATTTGTTCAAACACCTTATTTGACAAATTGTTTTCCTCTGGGTTTTTTGTTTTTAGAAATAAAGGTATGCGCTTCTTCGAGTACTAATACAGTCGGGAGTTCATTTCCTGTGCTTCTTTTATATCTTTGAATTGCTTCAAATATAAGTCTTCCTATAACTGAAACAATAATGTCAATTAATTCAACAGGCACTAACGATAAATCTAAAATGATTATTTCTCCACCCTCTTGATCCCCTTTTCCCATATAAAGATCCAACCATTTTTCTAGGGTTAATTGAGTATCGGATTTAATTACTTCCCTGATTCTTATATCATTTAACAAAGTGTTTAATCGATTAATTAGGGTGTCGACAAATCTAAGGTTCTCAGGGGAATTTGCTGCTAATTCTCCTAAATATTTAGGGAGTTCTTCGATATTAAATGGGATAGGTATATCCTCGCTTATTGAATATTTCTTATCACTTTGATACCCAATTTGGGAGATACTAACTTCAACAGCCGTTATCAAATCCTCAATATCTCCTAATCCAAATGCTGGATAATATTTTCCTGCTAAGGGATATGTAGACATCACATTTTCAAGACTTTTAACAACAGGCAATTCACTAGTGTCATTAATATTTCTTTGTAAATAATTATGCGTTACAAACAGGAGATTTCCTAAATCTTGTCTTTTGCTAAACTCAGTCAATGAACTTGGAGCTTGGTTTCGAAACATTTGTAAATCGTTATTAAAATTATATAATAGCCGCCCTAAATATACTTGTTTTAGGTTTTCTGTATTTCCATATTTCAAATTACGCAATGCGGTTTTTAATAACGGTAATTGAATCCCAGGCTGGGCTCTAGTAATACTTGCCCACTCAGCACTATTCCAGAGCCAAGCGGGGATTTTTAGTTGAGCTATATCCTTCTCCTGTTTTTGAATTTTAACCGCAAATTTTCTAACACTTCCTGGTTTGAAACCATCATCAAAAGTTGTTAAATATTCCCCATTCGGGTCTAAAACAATAAAACGAGCATTAACATTTTTTTCTTTTTTCGCTTTTTTTGCCGCCTCTAATGACCATCTAATTAAACCTGCTACTGTGCAAGATTTTCCAGATCCCGTATTCCCTAAAATTGCGCAATGTCTTCCGAATAGTTTGTCGGGGTTTATCCTTACTGGCGCATTAGCAGCTTGCAAAGCTTTGCCCATTAAAATGTGGGCATTTTCATCATGATTCTCAACAATAGACTCTAATTGATATGACGTGGGCAATATTACAAAATCCCCAATAGATGGATAACTATAAACTCCTCTCCCAAATAAGTAATTAGTATTTTCTTTTTTTAACGTTCCTAAAGGGCGCACAATCATCTTTCTTAATGGAAAAGGCAAATCAATTAAATCAACATCTTGATTTCCTTTTCTGTTTGGGTATGGGGATTGTTTTGTTCCAAGCCATGTAATTATTCCAACAATTGCACCTGCCTCATTTGGGATAAGAACATAATTATTTATCCTAGGGAAAGAGGTTGGTATTCCTGTATTAATCGCGGTTGCCTGTGGCGCATTTGCTTCCAACAACACTTCGATTTTTTGGGCTGAAATCGAATCTACCGTTCCAATTGCTAAATTACGGATATTATCAAAATGCAATTCACTCATTAGAATCTATCCCCGTCTTGGATAAGCTATCATTAAAGGTCACTCGTTTCTCTATTATTTTCTTTGTGCTTGTAGATAATCTATCAATCGCAGATTTTGGTAAATATTTATCAACTAAATTTTTTAAATCTCCAAATTCATTGCCAATAAGAATAGATATTTGAGATTCGTTTTTTCCCTTTAAAAATTCCTTTATTCTTCCACTTTCGTCATCATATGAAATAATTACCAGGTGTGTTGATGGAATTGTGAGCATATCATCAATAATCCTGTTGATATGGGAATCACCAAAACTATATCCAAATGTAACTAATGCTGAATTTGGTCTACAAGATGCAAAACCAAAATCTCGAAATAATTCTGCGTAAGGGAAAAAGGCAGTCTCAATATCTTTAGCTGGATTAGGATAGATTACTGCGTGCTCAAACGGATTATCAATTTTACTCTCTTCAATCGAGCCAAAAGCTAAAGGAATTCGGTTTACTTGGCGAAAGGAAAATTTCCAATCTATTGAGCCATGTAATTTTGTATATCTTGCCACTCCTTCTACATATCGAGGCTCTCCTCGAATTCCTGGAGGATTATAATGGTAATCTAATTCTAATCTTGTTGTTCGTAATACAGGGGTAATTTTCCCAATAAAACGATCAATTAATAGTAGCCCCACCTGATCACATCCATACTCAATAATTCGATCGTAATTTGTTGTAAATATATGTAGGCGATCTCTAGTGGCAGTCCTACTTGCAAAACTCATTAAAAATGATTTTAAATATTTTTCCCCTTCGTCCAGGTTTGGTGAGTTTGCAAATTCTTTTTCTGTTTTTAATATTCCATTTATTAAATCATTTAATTTTTCATCAATTTCACTTTGGAGGGTTTCTGATTTTGGCAGATCAATTAATTCTAAACCCTTTTGTAGGTCTAATGCAGCCCTTAAATCATCTTCAAAATTTGGAACTCCTCTCCCAAATTTATTTGATTGCTTTTCAGCATGCATTCCTATTTCGGATGAAAAATTATCAAACTCTAACCTTCCAAATGTTGGTAACTTAGCATTTGAAATATTTGAGGTTGCTATTGAGAGCCCATTCCCAATTAGTAATGATAAATGTTCACTTTGAAATATTGCTGTAAGCCAGGGCTCAATTTCAGTTCTTAAATCTTTTTCTTTATCCGCGATTCCAAAATCTTTGTTTTTTATTCTTAATTTATTGGTGGTCCAATCAATAATTTTTTCCATCCCATCTCCTCCCACACCCCGTTCTCCCCCGCGGCAGTTGTGTGACGAACATACCTTCTTTAGTTAGAACCTTTAAAAATAAATCTATATTCATTATACAATACTGCCCCAGACCCCCCTACCCCACCCCGGCTACACCACATAATGCTCATTCGGATATTCCGCGTAATATCTATCGCGCCGATCCACCAAAACCGTCACAACCTTCGAGCCCTTCTTCATCTTTTTCGCCCGCTCGATCGCCGCAAACACATTCGCCCCCGAAGACATCCCGCATAACAAACCCTCCTCGGCAGCCAGCCGATTGGCCATGTTTTTTGCATCCTCGTTTCTCACCACGATCTCGTGATCCATAATATTCTGTTCGAGCACATCCTCGATCAAAAAGCGCAGTCTTGGCGCGCCAAATTTTTCCAAGGCATCATGCACCGCTCCTGTCCGCACCCACTCGATCCTTCGATCATCGGTCGGCACCACGCCAGAAACCACCAGTTCGGGGTTAACTTCCTTCAGCGCCTCTGCCACCCCCATCAGCGTTCCACCCGTCCCAATTGAAGCCACCCAAGCATCCACCTTTCCCCCCATTTGCTCCACGATTTCTCTGCCAGTGTTTTCTCGATGCGCCTTGGTATTATCCGGGTTCCCCAATTGATTCGCCCACCAAACATTTGGATTACTTTGCTGCAGTTCATAACATTGCGCCATGCGCACAGCCACAAATGCAGCCGACAGTTCTACTTCGCTGAGTTCTTCAAGATTATCAATATGCTTTTTCAGATCGATCTGAATCACTTCACATCCATATAACCGTGCAATTCTGATCCTGTCCGCAGGGTTATACGCACTCGATAAAGTCGCAGGCAAAAACAATTGCACGTTATATCCTTTCACGCCGCCCACAAACGAAAGTGCTGGACCCGTATTTCCGGTGGACTGATCCACGATCTTTCCACCCGGTTTTAGGTCACCTCGTTTCTCGGCCTCTTCTATCATCGTTAGCGCCATCCGGTCTTTGATACTCCCCCCCGGATTCATAAATTCGCATTTTACATAGACCTCTACATCATAATGGTCGATCACTCGTTTCAATTTGAGCAGCGGGGTGTTGCCAATTTCTTTGAGAACGGTCATATTCTTCTCCGTGGGTTTTATTCATCTTATAGTAAACCATCGCTCCCAAAATCCATAGGGTATAATCGCCAAAAAAATCGAATTGGATTTCCCATTGATCATAAAAATCGTACTCATCGGATTATTAAGTGGCACATTAATCGGCACCGTCGGCGTGGGTGGCATATTGCTCACCCCGCTACTATTATTTTTTATCGGCACCGATCTACATATTGCCCAGGCCACCAGTAGTTTTAGCTTTCTGTTTACCGGCATCATGGGCGCATGGGTTTATGCGCGCCAAAAGTCGATCTCCTGGTCGCATGTTTTATGGATCAGCATCGGCATCATCCCCGCCACAGTTTTTGGCGCTAAGGTAAACACTTCCTTATCCAGCCCCACCCTTACAACGATCTTAGCCGTCCTCATCGCCTTTTCAGGGTTTAATGCGCTTAGAAAAACCAGTAAAGATGAAAAAAACACTCCCTCAATTAGCAAAGCAGCCCTCATCCTGATCGGCTTCGCGATCGGTTTTGGCTCCTCCCTCACTGGCACCGGCGGACCGGTTTTGTTGGTGCCCCTCCTTCTTTTTTTGGGATTCATGCCCTTAACTGCGGTAGGCATCAGCCAGGCCATCCAACTCCCCATCGCCTTATTCGCCACTCTCGGATTTATTCTTTTCGGTGAAATAGATTATTCCCTAGGGATTACTCTCGGTCTAGTTCAAGCCTTGGGCGTGCTCCTTGGTGGCAAGATCGCCCATACTCTTCCCCATGAAAAATTAAGGCGGGTGGTTGCGATCACTTTGATCGGAGTGGGAGTTCTATTGATCTATAAGGTTTTAGTTTAAATAAAAAGAGCGGGCGAATGATTCGCCCGCTCTCTAATTTATACTTGCTAGAAATTTCCAGTGTCTATTCTTTCAACACCTTTTCTTTCTTCTTTTTCTTTACCGTTTCCTTTACCTTTACGGTAAAAGTCACTTCGCCTTCTTCATTGACATCCACGGTCACCGTGTCCCCAGCCACAAATTCACCTTTCAGCAGACGAATGGAAAGCGGGCTTTCAACATTCTTTTGCAACACCCGTTTCATCGGGCGGGCACCAAAAGCAGGGTCATAACCTTCTTTGGCAATCCACACTCTGGCTTTATCAGTTAATTCCACGGCCAAGCCCACATCTGCCAATCGTTCCCCGATCTCATCCATTTGCAAACCAACGATCTCGGTCATTTCTTCCACAGAAAGTTGTGAGAAGGTAATGATCTCATCGATTCGGTTGAGAAACTCAGGCCGGAAAGTGTCTTTCAACGCCTTCTCGATCTTCTTATGAGACTCCTTGACCTCGGCATCCCCTTCGGTTTGCAAGAAACCTAAAGAACCTGCTTGGCGTACAAATTCGGTGCCCAAGTTACTGGTCATAATTAACACTGTATTTCTAAAATTAACCGTTCGGCCTTGCCCATCTGTCAAACGTCCGTCATCCAAAATTTGTAATAATGAATTCCATACTTCGGGATGGGCTTTTTCGATCTCATCAAAAAGGATCACCCGGTAAGGACGACGACGCACAGCTTCGGTCAATTGCCCACCCTCTTCATATCCTACGTATCCAGGAGGGGCACCAAACAAACGGGAAACGGCATGTTGCTCACGATATTCACTCATATCGATCCGCACCAGCGCATCCTCATCATCAAACATAAATTCGGCTAATGCTTTAGCCAATTCGGTCTTTCCAACACCAGATGGGCCGATGAAAATAAAGGAGCCGATCGGTCGTTTGGGGTCTTTCAACCCAGAGCGAGCTCTACGAATGGCGTCCGATACCGCAGAAATTGCCGCAGATTGGCCCACGATTCTTTCTTGGATTCGATTTTCCATGGTTAGCAATTTTTCTGCCTCGGTTTCCATCATTTGGCTTACCGGAATACCCGTCCATTGGGCAACCACTTCAGCAACATCATCGACATCAACGATCTCGTCCAGCTCGTGTTCTTCTTCCCACTTTCTGCGCTCAACGTTATAGTCTTCTTCCATCTGAAGCTTTTTTGTACGCATTTTAGCGGCTTGCTCATAATCTCTTGAAACGCTTGCCTGTTCTTCTTCAGCTTGAAGCTTATCAAGTTCGGTTTTTAATTCTTTTAGGTCCTTTGGTAAGGAGAATAAAGCAACGCGTAATTTTGCTGCTGCCTCATCCATCAGGTCGATCGCCTTATCTGGCAATCGTCGATCTGGCAAATAGCGAGTGGAGAACTTTACTGCCGCTTCCAATGCCTCATCTGAAATACTCACCTTATGATGGGCTTCGTATCGATCTCTTAACCCATGTAGCATCAAGACCGTATCTTCTTCACTTGGCTCTTCCACAAACACAGGGGCAAAACGTCGCTCCAATGCAGAATCTTTTTCGATATGTTGTCGGAACTCGTCCAGGGTTGTTGCCCCGATCGCTTGGAGTTCACCACGTGCCAACGCGGGTTTGAGCATATTAGAAGCATCCATCGCTCCTTGCGCTGCGCCTGCGCCCACAACGGTATGTAATTCGTCGATAAACAAGATGATCTCGCCCTGCGCCCGCTGCACTTCTTCAATCGTTGTTTTTAGGCGTTCTTCAAATTCACCTCTAAATCGAGAACCAGCGATCATGCCGCTCAGATCTAAGGACAGCACACGTTTGCCAGTTAAGATCTCCGGCACATCATTGGTGTCGATCTTTTGGGCCAATCCTTCTACAATTGCGGTTTTACCCACGCCCGCTTCACCGATCAAAACTGGATTGTTCTTCGTTCGACGAGATAGAATTTGGATCACACGCAATATCTCTGCATCACGTCCGATTACCGGATCCAACTTTCCTTCCCGCGCCATCAATGTCAGGTCTCGAGAATATTTTTCTAAGGTTTTATATTTAGTTTCTGCTTTAGGGTCAGTGACTCTTTGTCCCCCGCGAACCTGCTGCACAGCATCCAAAGCGCGTTCTTTGGTTACCCCCGCCCCTTCTAACAATCTGGCCGCGGGTGTACTGCGCTCACTCAAAATAGCCAAGAAGATATGTTCGGTAGAAATATATTCATCTTTCAGCCGATTTGCTTCTTCATTTGCTAGGTCAATTATTCGTTTAACCCGCGGCGTAATAAATATCTGTCCAGCGCCTCCGCCAAAAATATTAGCTTTGGGGCTGGTACGCAATATATAGTCTAAGCGCTCTGTAAGCGCCTCAGGATCTACGGTTAAAATTTCTAATAGCTGGGAGATGATTCCCTGGGGTTGTTCGATCAATGCCAATAACATATGCTCGGTATCGATCTGATTATGCCCATATCGTTGAATGATCTCGGCAGCTCTTTGGGCGGCTTCTTGGGCTCGCTCTGTAAAACGGTCAAATCTCATCATGATTAAATAAACCTGCCTTTAGCTGTTCTATAACGATGTTACTCTAAATTGTACCGTGAGCACATCAACAAAAAAATAATGTCTCATTAGATTATTATTTGAATCATTGCAATAACCTTGCCGTTTTATTTCTTGCTTTTCATTTTTTACAGCCTTTTCTAAGGGACTGCCGTAGGAGTTGCCGTTTCCACAACCTGCCCAAAAGGTGTTGAGGTAGGCGTAGGCGTAGATAAGAAAAAGAGCTGTACCCATCCGGTTCTTCCGAAAGGTTCTACAACCTCGACCCAAACCCATCCATCCACGATCTCATAGCCATATAATACGGTCAGCGCTGTATCTTCAGGCATATAGATCAATGATGGACCATCTGGGAAAGCCCTAAGGTAGGTGCCATCACCAAAAGTTTTTGCCAATATCGCCAACGCCGGTGTGGGTGTTAATGTGGGCGCAGGGGTTAATGTGGCAGTGGATGTTGCCGTAAAAGTAGCAGTAGCCGTGCTCGTAGGCGTGATCGGCAATGCTGTATTTGTCGGTATTGGGCTGGGCCCTAAAGTCGGTGTTGGTGTATGCGTAGGTGGGTTTAATGGATTGAGTTGGGCAGCAATAACTTGGTTGACCTTTAATTGCACTATTCGATCTAATCGGCTAGCTAACTCGTTTTGGAGTTCAACACTATTGGAATGAGAGAGGGCTGATGTCACCTGCACATCTACATCGATAACCAATATTGACTCCCCATCGATCTCATCTTCTCGCCAGGTCATATCAATAAGTTCAGCACCAATATTGCTAACTTCTTCACTTACAATTTCATCTATTTGCTGGGTAAAAGTTGCAGTGACCACAAAATTATAGCTCGTGATCGCCAACGGGATCGCAAGAACCACTGTCAGGCCAATCGAAATCCATAAACTTCTTGGAATAAGTCCACTACCTTCCCGCCGAGTAGGGCTAAACCCCAAAATAAAAAATAGAAAAATAGAAGCTGCTGCAATAGTGACTGCATTGGTGATAAATAATAAGAAGGCACCTGCTGCCACAGACCAATCTCCCAATGCGATCCCCACACCCACCGCACATAAAGGCGGCATCAAAGCTGTTGCGATTGCCACCCCCGGCAAGGCCGCCGATAGTTGGGGTTGTGCCAATGCAAATGTCGCTGCCAATCCACCCGCTAAGGCCACGCCCAGATCGATCGGTGTGGGTTGTGTACGTACTAAAACTTCTTGAGGAATATCCTGCAATGATACAAAAGGCAAAAGAGTGTTGACCCAAGTGATAAATGTAGACAATACAATTGCCAATAAAGCACCCTGAAGCAGTGCTTTTACAGCATCAGATAACAATTTCGTGTCACCCCGGAGGGAAGCAAGTCCGATTCCCAATATTGGAGACATTAAGGGGGCAACCAACATCGCACCGATGATCGTTGCTGAGGAATCGATCAGTAAACCAAAAGTAGCGATCGTACAAGAAAGGAACACCAGGACAAAATAATCGAAATCGGGTTTCGATTCTTCTCTCAGATCTACCTGAACTTGACCGCGTTCCTCTCGGCTTACGCCAGGTATGACCTTCCGCAAATAAAACTTCACCTTCACGCGTAATCGCTGTAAATAATACAAAACAATACCCCAAAATTCCTCTGGAACCTCTGGAGGGCCGTTTTGAATATATTTACTATTTTCAGGTTTTGGATCCACTTCTGACATAAAAAATACTTCCTCAAGATTAATCTTGTTTTATTTTACTTGTTTATGGCGAAGAAGTCGGTGATAGAACCTATCCAATATATTAATATTAATTCCTATTTTCGCAGATAATACATAACTGAACCGATTAAGTATAATTTTTCAATTTGGTATAATCACTTGTATCAAAAAACACAAATTACAAGCGGAAATAAAATTTGCTTACTCCGCTTGAGGAGAGCTGAATGTCCTACGATCCTGAATATAAAACCAAAGAACAAGCCGATATTTTAGAAAGATTGCGCAAAAATCCCCGCGTGAGCCAAGTTCGCCTGGCAGCACCCAAAGACTGCAATGTCGGGCAAAATGCCCAAGGTGTCTTCGAAAAAGATGAGGTGCCCGAATTGCCTGTCAAAGGTTGTTCCCGCCCGGGTGGCTGCATCTGCAATTATGAGCCGGTACTAAACGATATTTTTCCATAATAAAACTAAACTTAAAAAAACAGTGGCCCAAGATATAAATTCAACTCGGTCCACTGTTTTTAATTAAATTGATAATACAGAGTTACTCAAACTTGAATCGCCAAACCGCCAATCCAAAGAAGATCGCCGCAAAGATCAACAACATCCCAGCGGGCAACCAAGCCGCCTCCAATCCTTGCCCACGGATAAGAATATTCTTCAAGCCGTCCATCCCCCAAGCCACTGGCGTGAAATGACCCACCGTTTGCACCGTTTCACTGGTGAATTCCAAGGGCATCCATGCGCCGCCCAATCCAGATAGCACGAACATCGGGATTAATGAAAAGACAACTGCATGCTCCGGGGTTTTTGAGAGCGCACCCACCAATAATCCTAATGCCGCTACACAAAACGAGATCGTGAATGCCATCAACAAAGATGCGAGGGGGGCATTCAAATATCCCAGCTTGAGCACGAACTGACCAAAAATCATCAAGATCATGATCTGAGTGAAGATCATGATGAACATAGAGAGAAAATGACCCAATAAGATTTCGATCCGTGTGATCGATGTAGTTAATAATCGTTGCATTGACCGGGTTTTTCGTTCATTGACAATGATCTCTGCTGCGCCAATCAGACCCGCTATCGCAAATTGGATCATCATTCCCGGGGAGGAATGGGCATAGGGGTTATCCCCAAAAGGGTCTATTCCCTCTTCTTGATCCTGCCCTGTAAAGGTATTAACCGTAGTCACCGTCGGGGTCTGCCAAGCCAAGACTGCCTTTTCAAAAGAAATTGTATAAAAATCGGATTGTGCTGCATCACTGTCAAAGCTTGCTTGTGCTTGAAATACATTGACGCTCAATTGCGCAGTTCTCGCCGCACGGAGTAAACGATTGCTAGTGCTGCTCACACTATATTCAATGGAAAAACCGTTTGAATTACTTGGATCGGTGATTAGGGTCAGGGACAAAGGGCTGCCATTTCTAACTTCTTCCCCATATCCTGCTGGAATCACAAGAGCCCCAGCCAAGTCCCCATCAGCCACCTGTTCACTTAGTTCGCTTTGACTATAAGTATCCCCTTCTACTAACCTAAACACATCCGACCCTGCCAACGCCGCCACTAATTCAGTGGTAAAAACATCGTTGTCTTCCACCAAAATGCCTACTGGAAGTCGATAGTCCTCAACCTCGCTGTTTTCAGTGCCCCCAAAAATAAATCCAAAAAGAAAAGTGAAAGCGATCGGCATAATCAGGGAGAAAAAGAATGTTCGTTTTTCTCGGGTGAGCTGAGTTAGATCTTTTAATGCTAATTGTAAAATACGCATGGTGTTACTCCTAAGCATATCGCCGAGTAAAACGGCGATTCCCAATGATGAAGAATGCAAGGCTCCAAAGAAGCAGGGCGCCTGTCGATAATAATAATTGTTGATTAGATCCTCCCTCGATCACCGTTTGAATGGCTTCAAGAGCCCAACCCTGCGGCACCAATCGGGAAATCACATTAATTGCCTGAGGGGGGTTAGGAACGCTCAACGTAAACACCTTCGACATCCCGATCATCCCCGTGACGGTTACCCCAGCTCCGAGAGCTACACCTGCTTGCTTACTATTTTTCAGCAAAGAGATGAGGAAAATTCCAAAGCTCGCCGCCGCTATAGTG
>SWCD01023756.1_pt2 | contig 29511 bp, 23 predicted proteins | sample 4693011 | NCBI WGS metagenome assembly SWCD01 (sample SAMN10267278, study PRJNA491770) | bioreactor metagenome | isolation source: DHS bioreactor inoculated with marine | place: Japan: Omine Ridge, Nankai Trough | reverse complement strand
TTACCGCAGCAGGATATCCAGCCAGCTTGCGCACCGTCAGCCATGCCCTGAAGCAGCGTAGCGGTTCGTCCTTCACGTATTCCGGCAGATACATGACACTGGCCTTTATTTCGTCATGTACCGGATGGCGTTTGGTATCGGTCGGCCTGCGCAATGAAATGATTTCAAGCGGTAAGCCAGCGCGCTCCAGCCCAAGAATTTCCTGGGCAATGAAGGTTTCCGACAGGCGTGGATAGCCTTTCAGAACGAATGCAACTGGCTTGGTCATGGTGCTTTCCGGCAGCGGTCAGCTGGCGCCTGCAATCGCAAAGAGATCAGCTGCCGGTCTGCTTGCAGCCCATTTGCTGGCGAAAGCATTTATTGTTTCGAGCCCGTTCAACATGTCCGCACCGCCGGCACTGTCAGGCCGCGCGCGGTTCGGCAGCCTGGCCAGTGCGGCTGAAAGTGCAACGGCATCATCGGCGTCATTCGGCAGCATCATGTCAACAAGGTTCAGTTGCTGGGCCCTGTGTGCGCGAATGAACTGTTCTTCGCGCGGATTGGTGCGAGGCACGATCAAAGCGGGCTTGTTGAACGACAATACTTCACAGAATGTATTGTACCCGCACATACCGACAATTGCAGAAGCCCCCTCAACGAGACCTTCCATGTTGTTGTCAAACTCTATGACATCAACATTGTCTATCAAATCACATTGCCGGAATATCTCAGTGCGCTTGTCGGTGGGCATCAATGGCCCCAGCACCAGCAGTGCATGCGGCAAATCGTGCGCCTTGGCCGTGTAGGCAGCAAGCACTTGCGTCATCAGTCGCGCGCCATCTCCGCCGCCGCCGCCGGTGACCAGCAAATAGGGCTGGTTGGGCCGGTTCATCGTAGTCGGAGAGGATGAACGCGATCGACGCAGGAACCCGAGATACAGGATTTTCTCACGCACCTGGTCTGTTACATCAAGACCGGTCAATGGGTTCCAGAATTCCTCCGTCCCGTAAACCCAGATATCATCGTAAAGTTTTTCAACGTGTCGAAGGGCGTCGGTTTTTTCCCACTCCCGTTTGAGCTTGTCAGCTGAATCCATCACATCACGCAGACCCAGGATCAACCGGCATCCCTGCTTGTGCAGGTAGTTCAGCGTGGGCAGCATTTCACCGCGCAAGCCCAGAGGCTCCTTGTCCACGATCAGAATATCAGGTTGAAACGATTCAGCCGTGTGCTGGATGATCGACTGGCGCATCTGCAGCGTGTCAGTCAGATCGATATGCTTGTCAATCGACGTGTACTCACCATTGTACAACTTGATGACCGAGGGAATTTTCACAAAGTCTACGCGGGCAGAAAAGTTGAAGGCACCTGCGATCTGCGATCCCGTGATGATCAGGATACTGACACCCTTGAAGTTTTCCACCAGGGAATGGGCTATCGCTCGACAGCGACGAAGATGACCCAGCCCGAAGGTATCGTGGCTGTACATCAGGATATGGACATTGCCGAGACGTTTCATGGACCCTCACTAGAGCGGATCAGATTCTGACAGAACCACAACCGCGCTCTAATCTTAGTGTTTTAGCATGTCCCTTTCACAAACCCGGCACCCGCTTCTGCGGGAAATGGCCTGAGAAACAGCGTGCAATCAAATTCCCCCGACGATCTAGGGTCACGACCCTAGCATCACGCGCAACCGGTATCACACCACAAAATCTCACACCCTGGTGTGCACCGGGTGATCTTTCTCCGGCGGCAGAAGACGCATTACTTGTATGGGTCGGCTGCATCACGAAGTCCATCCCCGAGGAAGTTGAATGCCAGTATGACCAATACAACCGGCAGCACCGGCAGCATCAACCAGGGATAAAGCGCGACCACATTGATGTTTTGAGCTTCAATCAGCAAGACGCCCCAAGACGTGATCGGCGGGCGCAATCCCAACCCGAGGAAGCTGAGCGCTGTCTCACCCAGGATCATGGTTGGAATGGCAATCGTTGCCGTCGCGATCAGGTGAGACATGAAGCCAGGCACCAGGTGCAGCGAGATGATACGGGACGGCTTTGCACCCATCAGTTGGGCTGCCATCACATAGTCTTCCTCACGCAGCGAAAACAGCTTTGAACGCACGGCCCTGGCCAGGCCGGTCCAGTCCAGCAGGCCGAGAATGACTGTGATGCCGAAATAGACCACCAGCGGGCTCCATGTCACCGGCATGATGGCAGCCAGCGCCAGCCACAGCGGTATCGACGGCAGTGACTGCAAAACCTCGATCATGCGCTGAACGATCATATCGACCCAGCCGCCATAGTAGCCGGCCATGCCGCCAATAACGATGCCGAGCACGAAACTGACCATTACACCGAGCAGACCGATGGTAAGCGATATGCGTGCGCCTCCCATGATTCGCGAAAACATGTCGCGCCCCAGCCGGTCCGTGCCCAGCAAAAACAATTCCCCGTCGCGAGCCGGACAGAACAGATGGGTCTCCATCTCCACGAGCCCCCACCAGTAGTACGTGTCGCCAGTGCAGAAGAACCGTATCTTGTCCGGTTTTGTGGTGTCCTTGGAATATTCGCGCTTCAGCGTTTCCATGTTCAGCGTGTACTTTTGCCGATAGACAAACGGGCCGACAAACTCCCCGTCATGGAAGAAATGCACCTCTTGCGGAGGCGAGTAGATGTGATCCACATGACGGTTTTGAATATTGTACGGCGCCAGAAACTCGCTGATGAAAATGGTGGCGTACAATATGCCCAGGAACACACCGCACCACACGGCAATGCGGTGCTGTTTGAACTTCCACCACATCAGTTTCCATTGCGGCGCAAGATAAACTTTTTCCTGCTCCGGAGAAATCTTCTCGATCGACATGACGTCGAACGGCGCTTCGGACACATAGTGTCCCATTTCCTTGCCTGGTGGCGGCAATGGCGAAGTCATCTTCATTTGGTCTGCGCCCCCTGCAGCCGGATACGCGGGTCAAGCAGAGCCAACGCAAAGTCTGAAATCAACACACCGATCACCGACAGGAATGCCAGGAACATCAGGAACGATCCAGCCAGGTACATGTCCTGCGCCTGCAGGGCCCGGATCAGCAACGGCCCCGTTGTTTCGAGAGACAACACGATCGCGGTAATTTCCGCGCCCGAGATAATTGCCGGCAGGATTGAACCGATATCGGAGATGAAAAAATTCATCGACATCCGCAACGGGTATTTCATCAGCGCCTTGAACGGATGCAGTCCCTTGGCCCGGGCCGTCGTTACATACTGTTTTTGCAACTCGTCCAGCAGATTTGCGCGAATGCGCCGGATCATGCCGGCAGTCCCGGCGGTGCCGATAATGATCACCGGAATGATCAGATGCTCGAGGATCGATTTGGCCTTGGCCCAGCTCATCGGCTCATTGAAGTATTGCGCGTCCATCAGGTGACCGATGGACGTGCCGAACCACAAGTTGGCCAGATACAGAAACACCAGTGCCAGCAGGAAATTCGGCGTCGCAAGCCCAAGCAGGCCAACAAAAGTCAGTCCATAGTCGCCCCAGGAATACTGATGGGTCGCGGAGTAGATACCGATTGGAAAGGCGATGGCCCAGCTGAAGATAATGGTCACGAAGGACACCAGCATGGTCAGCCACAGCCGGTCGCCAACCACATCCGTTACCGGCAGCTCATACTCGAACGAGTAGCCGAAGTCGCCGTGCAGCATGCCCCAGACCCAGTGAAAATATCGCTCCACAGGCGGTTTGTCGAAGCCGTACTGAACCTTCAGCGCCTCAATGGCCTTCAGATCCACATTTTCGCCCTGAGCCTGAAGTTCGGCCACATAGCTTTCGAAATAGTCGCCCGGCGGCAACTCGATAATGGTAAACACCAGAGCCGAAATCATCAGCATTGTGGGGATCATGACGGTTACGCGCCATGCGATGTACTTCAACATGATCTAGTCGCTCCCGGTTCCGCGTTTGAACCAGAAAGTATCGACCATGAACACGCCGAAATAACTGCCAGGTTGAAAGCTGTAGACTTCCTCCTTGGGTACGTTGCGAAGCGTCTTGTTCACGACGATGGGCTGCAATGTCGAATTTACGGTTCCGATGGAAAATACTTCGCTGGTATAAATCTTCAACATGTCATTCCAGATACGCTCGCGGATCGCATCATCGCGCGACTGCTGCCAGTCACCCCACAGCGTCAGCAGGCGCTTGGCCGATGGCAAATCCGGTTCATTTCCCGACCTGCCGTTTGTCATGCCATACAGGCCCCATTGCGGCCATTGTGTTTGAGAATCATTGGTTGGAGCAAGTTCTTCCGGTGGCATGGACGGCCGCGGAATGGCATTGTCCAGTCCGGACCAAACACTCATCATTGTATTGCCTGCCTTGAGGCGCGAGCGGAAAATATCCCGTTGTGTCGCACGAGTGAAAACCTTGAGCCCCAGTTGCTGCCAGTGATCCGTGATCAGCTGCAGCACATCGGTTTCAACAGTACTTTCGCCAGCGGTTTCAATGATCAGTTCAGCTCTCCTGCCGTCCGGCAGAAGGCGTACGCCGTCGTCATCGCGCTCAGTCAATCCCGCCTGGTCCAGCAATTGATTGGCAAGGACAGGATCATGTGCTGACCATGCTGATGCATATTCCTGGCTGAACAACGGGCTCTGCTTGAGGGGCGAGTCCGCGACTTCCTTGCCGAGCCCGAAGAACGTCACCATGTTGATTTCGTGCCGGTCGATCCCCAGTGACAGCGCCTGCCGGAAGCGGACGTCCTGCATGACGGCGCGCCACACATCATCCTTGAAGTTCAAATTGGGCCTGATGGCTACCTTGGAGCCGACTGCAGATTTCCACAGCAGCACATTGTAGCCCTGGCGTTTTTCACTCTGCTTCAGGAAAGTATAGTCTTCAAAAGTGACATATCGGCCTTGCAGATCACTGTCGCCTGCCCCGGTTTTGGCAGGGATCAGATTGGGCGACGAGATATTCATCTCCACGGTATCGATGTAGGGAAGCTGGTGGCCCTGCGCGTCAACCCGGTGAAAATAGGGATTGCGCACGAATATGAACTGCTCCGAGGGAGGTGCAATGGTGTTGAACCAGGGCTCAAGTGTCGGCAGGTCCGGATTCTCGGGCCTGTTTTGACGTCCAAGCCGGATAAACATGGCACGCCAATGCTTGTACTTGCGTTCCTTGGCCAGCGCCTCGGCCGCCTCGTCGCCGATGTAACCGGCATGGAACTGCTTCATGTAAGTGGACGGATAGGAGAGGTACAATGGTAACGGAGCGGCCAGGGCCGGCAGGAACTTCGGATTTGGTGCATCCCACTCATAACGAACCGTATATTCATCGATGACCGTGAACTTGGGACCTTTGTCGTTCACCAGCATGGCACTCGGCAATCCGCCGCGGCTCAGCTTCTTGTTCAGCATCACGTCGTCGTAGGTGAAGCGAAAATCCTCCGACGTTAACGGCGCACCATCAGACCAGCGATGGCCGGGCCGAAGATGAAATGTGAAAATCCGGCCGTCCTCAACCTCATAGCTCGCCAGAATATCCGCCTGCAGCCGGTAGTTGAGATCGTAACCGACAAGACGCGAATAGCCGTAATAGACCATCATCCGCACGTCTTTCTTGGACCCCATCAGCATGCGCAATTTGCCGCCGTGGACACCCGGCTCACGTCCGATTTCTTCCAGATCGATGATCCGCGGTTGTTGCGGCACCCGCTTTTCAACCGGGTCAATCTCGCCTTCCTCCACCATTTGGCTGAGGTACGGTGTTTCCTTGTAGTCCATTGCAAGCGCGCTCGCCTGCCCTGCCAGGACCAGCAGCATGCTCAGCATAACAAGGCGAAGACAAGTCATCACGCGCGAAGCTCCTTCATGCTGGCCTGCGAGTTGGCAAGCACCATGTGCCCGTCGCCCACATCAATGGAGGCCATTTCGCCGCTGCCGGTTTCCCGCTTGAAAGCATTGGGCCACAAGGTGTCGTCGGATGCGCCTGACAATGACAAGGTATCATAGTCCAACGGCCGGTCCAGGTCGGGAAACGGCACTGCTGCCAGCAATGACCGCGTATAGGGATGAACAGGGCTGCGGAAAATCTTTTCGCGGCTCGCCATCTCGACAATTCGCCCCTGGCACATGACGGCAATACGGTCCGCCATGTAATCGATCACCGCCAGGTTGTGGGACACAAACAGATATGTCAGGTCAAGCTGGCTTTGCAGGTCCTTGAGCAGGTTGAGCACCTGTGCCTGCACAGATACATCCAGCGCTGAAACGGGCTCGTCGCATATCAACAGCCCGGGATTGAGCGCAAGCGCGCGGGCAATGCCGATACGCTGGCGCTGACCGCCGGAAAAACTGTGCGGGTACCGGTTGAGGAAGCGCGGATCAAGACCAACCGCCTGCATGAGACCGGCGGCATGTGCCCGGCGGCTATCGGCATTCCCGACTTTGTGTATTTCCATTGGTTCAGTCAGGATGTTGGACACGGTCATGCGCGGATTGAGCGACGAGAACGGATCCTGGAACACCATCTGAATACGCGTACGCAGTGTCTTGAGCTCTGCCGCGTTGGCGCGGGCCATGTCAATCGGCTCATGCCCGCGATCAGAATAGATGATCTGGCCTGCATCGGGCGTAACGGCGCGCATGATCAGCTTGGAGACAGTTGTCTTGCCGCATCCGCTCTCACCCACCAGCCCAAGACACTCGCCCCGCCTGATATCCAGACTGACACCATCGACCGCCTTGATGACGTTCTCTTCCTTGCTGGAAAACCAGCCGGATTTCTTGGTTACAAAATGCTTTTTCAGATTGCGGACCGACAATAACGGCGGTTCATCTGCTCTGGCAGATTCAACAGGCACATCTGTCGTCGGCTTGGGCTTCTTTGCTGCCGGGCCCTTGAGCAATGTCGCCGCGTCTACCTTGACGTCGCGCAACGATACCAGCCGTTCGCCTCGCTTCATGTCAAAGTGGGGAACCGCGTTCAACAATGCCTTGAGATATGGATGTTGCGGCGACCGGAAGATATGGGAAACCTGGCCTGCTTCCACGATCTGGCCGTGATAGATAACCACGACATCGTCAGCCATGTTGGCAACCACGCCCAGGTCATGGGTGATCAGCAGAATGGCCATGTTAAAGCGTTCCTGCAGGCTTTTGAGCAGTTGCAGGATTTGCGCCTGTATCGTCACATCAAGTGCCGTTGTCGGCTCGTCGGCGATCAGCAGTGCCGGACGGCAGATCAGCGCCATGGCAATCATCGCACGCTGGCGCAGGCCACCGGACAGTTCAAACGAGTACATGTCGTAGGCACGTGCAGGATTGGGGAAACCGACCAAGTCCAGCATTTCCTCGGTCTTGGCCCGCGCGGCACTGCCGTCCACCGGCTGATGAAGCTGCAGTGCTTCTTCAATCTGGTTGCCGATCGTATGCAGCGGCGACAGCGAGGTCATGGGCTCCTGAAAAATCATTGCGATACGCCCACCGCGCAATTTTCGCATTTCAGGACCACTGGTCAACAGCTCTTCAATCTGAATCGGACCGGACGTCGAGTCCGGGTCATTGAAGGTAATTGTTCCGCCGGTAATGGACCCCACGGTCGGCAGAATGCCCATGATCGATTGACCGATCACCGACTTGCCGGAGCCCGACTCACCAACCAGTGCTGTTACCTTGCCCGGACGGATGCGAAAGCTCGCTCCCTTCACCGCCTCGATGGTCGATGAATGAACGCGAAAACTTATCCGCAGGTCTTCGATTCTGAGAAGATCTTCAGAGGAACTCATGATACCCGATTACGCCAAATGCCGTTAATTTCATTACGATAGCCGACATCACGCCGTCAGGATACAGGTTTTTAACAAACCGCACTGCATGTGGAAAACCTTGCCCTCATTTACCCGATCACAGCCATGTGTCGCGCAGGCGCGCAACCGTGAGCCGTCGTGAACCATATTGACCGCATCAGCACTATTGATAGGCTCCGCAAACGTGTAAGTCATCAGCTAGCGAGCGCTATGCCCATTGGGCAGAACCCCTGTCTGGAGGACATTTATGTCATCCCTGCAACAAACTGCCGAAATAACGCCATCCGACACGCCCTCGATCTGGCGCAAGATCAAAGGCCTTGTGCCTGGCACAACACCGGCTCGCGCGCTGTCGCCCAGGGTGCTGGCATCCATCGATCGCCATGACCAGTCAAGTGAAGTGCTGATCAAGATCATCCAGCTGGTCATCGTGGTAACCTGGGCAATTTTGTATGCGCTTGCGCCGAAAACTGATTCGGGCACGGCGTTTTCACCTGTCTCCTGGGCACTGGCTATTTATTTCGGCCTCAATGTCATCGGGCTGATCTGGGCGTTCAGGACCGGGTTGCCGAACTGGGCGGTTTATCTCTCGATCATTTTCGATATCGCGATCCTGATGGTTCTGATCTGGAGTTTCCATATCCAGTATGGCCAGCCACCCTCGTTCTATCTCAAGGCACCGACACTGCTCTATGTGTTCATATTCATTGCATTGCGCGCATTGCGGTTTCAGGCGCGTTTCGTTGTGTTCGCCGGCCTGGCAGCAGCCGTCGGCTGGCTGACCCTGGTTGCCTATGCGATCTACTCCGCCCATGGCATGAGCACGACCCGCAACTATATCGAATACCTGACTGGCAATGAAATACTGCTGGGTGCCGAGTTCGACAAGACCATAACCATTGTCATGGTGGCCGGCATCATTGGCGTGGCACTGAACCGCGCCAATGATCTTCTGGTGAGGGCAACCGCCGATGCCCAGGCCGCCAATGAGCTGTCACGCTATTTCGACAGCGCAGTGGCATCGGATATTCGAAATGCCGACGAGGCTGCAACCCCCGGCAAGGGCAAGCGTGTGGACGCAGCCATTCTCAATGTAGACCTGCGCGGTTTCACTACCTATGCCGCCGGCCGCGACGCGGAACAAGTGCTGGGCCTGCTGATCGCCTATCAGAAACGTATTGTAGGTATTATCCAGGGCCACGGCGGATCAATCGACAAATTCATGGGCGACGGCATCATGGCGACCTTCGGCGCGGTACGCGCCAGCGAAACCTATGCAGCAGATGCCGTGCGCGCCATTGATGCGATCATTGTCGAAGCAGACACCTGGAACACGGATGCCATCCTGAAACCATTCGCCGGAGGCAAGGTCAATGCAGCCGTTGCAGCAGGGCCTATCGTATTCGGCACGATTGGCGATGACTCGCGCCTGGAGTTCACGGTTATCGGATCAGCCGCGAACATGTCCGCCAAGCTTGAAAAGTATAACAAGAAAATCAAGAGCCGTGCGGTGACTGATGCCGATACCTATGCCACTGCTGTCCAGCAAGGCTACCAGCCGTCAAAACCTGCCCGGCGGCGTAAATCGACACTTGCCGGTGTGGATCAACTGGTGGTTCTGGGTTGATGATCCAGGGCGTGTTCGAAGGACGCCCATCTCAGCCCGGAACGCGCCACAATGTCTCCAAGCGCAGCCCATACTGTCTCGTCATGTACCAGATGGTGGGTCAGCAGCCCGACAGGATAAAATCCGTTGCTTCGCGAAACGGCCAGTGCCGCGGCCACTTCGGCGTGCAACCGGTCTCCAGGTTTGCCAGCGGCACCGCCCGGTGATTTCCAGTCCATCACGTCCACATGGGTGTTGACCTGTATCGCGGGAAAAGCGCGTTCGTGGGCAAAGGTCGAAAACGCCTTGATGCCGATTGCCGACAGATGCGGCGCGAGGTCATCGCGCATCCGGTTCCACGGCGGCACCAGTACTGGCGCAAGATCCGCGCCAAACAATTGTTCAAGCCGGTGTTTTCCGCGCGCTATGTCTGACAGCACGACGTCGATTGCCCGGTGAGCTCCAAGCTCACATTTCTTCTCGCCCGCCGGCGCATGGTTTGCATGTGCCCAGCCATGCACGCACGGTTTCAGATTCCGGTGTTGTGCGACATGGTGAGCCAGTTGGCGATCTGCATATGCCGGTATCGAGGCCAGTAAAACCTCGATTCCGGCCTCACCGGTGAGTTGTGTCAGGCGGTGCAGTTGCGCAGTGGCGGTCACTGCATCGTCATCACGCCACCAAAGCTGCGCTTGCTGGCCGGCGTTGCACCAGTGCTGCAGTTCAGTTTCAAGTTCTCGAAGGCTCATGCACTCACCACCCGCTGCACAAATTCATCCAGCCGCACAGATGCAGTTGCGAGGTTGCGCTCGCCACGTGCGAAGGCTTGCGCCTGTGCACCCATGTTTGCGCGCCGTTGCGGGTTTCCAATCAACTGGTCCACCGCAGCAGCAAACGCGTCGGCATCGCCTTCTGGCACCAGCGTGCCGGTCTTGCCGCCGATCACTGCGGCTTCAACACCACCGGAGCGCATCGCGATGACAGGTAGCCCTGCGCCTTGTGCTTCAAGATAGGCCAGCCCGAACGCCTCGCGATACCCCGGCCACACGAACATATCGCTGTTGGCAAGGTAACCGGCCACCCCTGCCCGGTCCACCTGGCCGGCAAATCGCACCTGGTCAAGCCCTTCGAACATGGCCTCCACCTGCTCGCGCATCTGGCCATCGCCAACAATCGTGAGCCGCCAGTCGGGCGACCTGAGCCGGCGCATGGCCGCGGCAAGCAGTCTGAAACTCTCCAGCTTGTTGCCTTTCAACATCATGGCGACCGCCAGCAATTCGACGGTCCCGTTCGGCACAGTGGGCCGGCCTTGTTCTGGCAGTTGGGAGAAATCTGCAAATGGCGGCAGAATGGCCAACCGGCTGCAATCCACCAGTCTTGCCAATCCTTCTGCATCTCTTTCCGTAAAGCATATGTTCAACTCGGCTTGCCGGATGGCTGCAGATGAAATTGCCTGCGCAGCAGCCCACTCATCGCGATCACGTTTGCCGGCATAGGATGCTTCTACCGTCATATAGGGAAGCTTGAACCGCTGTGCCAAACTCGAGCCGACGAAGTCCGGCGACTTATAGTAGACATGATATGTCATCACCAGATCGGGAATGGTTTGCGCCTGCCAGCGCGTTGCAACCTGTTCGACCTCACGCATGGCATCTGCCCTGACGCTGTCCAGCATGTCAGCTCTGCGCAACCGGCATTTCAGTCGGGAAACCAACTCAACCTGGTGTCCGGCAAGTTGCAGCGCCGCAACCAGTTGCCGTGCCATTGTACGGTCTCCTGACGGCACCGGGTCATCTGGTGACTTCATGGTTGCGTAAAACCCAATTCGCACTTTGTTACCGTTTCATTCTGCAAGCCCTGTTACCCGGACTGTATAGAGTGCAAACTGGCATCGCGCCATGACCTGAAGTTCCGCAAGAAAGACCACCAAGTGCCAGACACCGATAAATTCTATGGCGACCTGGGTGCGTCGGAAGACTTCGACACCATGTCTGACGGCCTTGGCTTCACGCCGCTTCCCGATGACTGGACAGTATTGATCTCGGACGTGGTCAATTCCACCGGTGCCATCGAGCGTGGCGACTACAAGTCCGTAAACATGGTGGGGGCCGCCTCGATTGTGGCGGTGCTCAATGGCTGCTCAGGCGTCCATGTGCCGTTCATGTTCGGCGGTGACGGTGGCGTGGTTGCAGTCCCTCCCGGCGCATTGAAGGCAGCGTGCACGAGGCTCGGTGCGTTGCAGGATCAATGCGAGCCGCTGTTCGGCCTGACCTTGCGCGCGGCTGCCGTACCGGTTCACGAACTGCGTAAGGCCGGTGCCGATGTGCAGGTTAGAAAGCTGCAACTGGCAGGCAACAATCATCTCGCCATGTTCGCTGGCGGTGGTCTCGAACTGGCTGACAGATGGCTGAAGGACGAGACCCGGGACACATGGCATCTAGGATCGGATGATGCTGGCAGATCGCTTGATCTGGGTGGTCTGTCGTGCCGCTGGCAACCGCTCGCGGCTCAAAATGGTGTCATGCTGACAATCATCCTGCAGGCGACCGGGTCCAGTGTCACGGCAAGCAAGATCAGCAGGCAACTGCAAAACATTCTTGGCAGACCAATTGACGATTTTGCCCCGGTGCAGGACAGCAATCTGAAACTGGCCGCTCTAAATTCACCCGGCCTGTCACTGGAGCGTGCAGCACTTCGCGGCAGGTATGGGCGCTATGGCGCATTTGCCTGGACCCTGCTGACATTTCTAATCCAGCGGCTGGCAGAGCGCTACAATCGCAAGATCGCCGATTACGACGCCGCGCCTTATCGCCGGGAAATGCAGACCAACACCGATTTCCGAAAGTTTGACGGTGCCTTGAGGATGGTCATAGATGTCACCGAACAACAGGCTGACGAGGTTGAGCGATTTCTTGAATCCGGTTATCAGGCTGGTGAGTTGAACTATGGCACCTGGCGTTCGCACTCAGCGCTGATGACCTGCCTGCTATTCGACCTCGCGCAGTCCCTGCATGTGCATTTCATCGACGGTGCAGACGGCGGATACACCCAGGCAGCCAAGGCCATGAAGGCGCGAACTGCCGTGCAATCCGCGCCCTGAAACTTGCACATCGATACGAGATCGTTGTCCCTAGGGTCAGGACCCATTAATCTTATGCAATTCTGTTTGAAAGAAAACATTCGAATGATGATGAAAAAGCGCAAGATAAGGCTTTGTGCCTTTTCGAGCATTTTTCGCCTTCAGGCGAGTGTTTCCTTTCAAACCCGAAGGGCGGGGTCTATTTTGCCCATGATAGTGTTGAAAGGTCTTGAAAACCGGACGGTTTCCTGCGCCCTTTCGCCTTGTCACAGGCAAAACATCCTCCCGCAGAATGGATAACATTAATGGGCCCTGACCCTAGATAGCTGCCCTCAGATAAACGGCAGGTTGCACAATTTCGCAGCGATCTCGACGCCGTTTTTCATGACTGTCACGTCGTCACCCGGCTGTGCATCTACTGTCACCAGCGCAAACCCGATGTTCTTCTTCAGCCGGTGTGACCAGGCAATATTGGTCATGTCACCGATTTTCGCGCCGCCCCGATTGATGTCAAACCAGGTGAATCCCACCTGGTCAGGTTCATCACCTTCAAGCATGACGCCAAGCTGGTGCCGGCTGGGACCCTCCTGCTTGATCTTGCGCAGCGCCTTGATACCGATCACATCGTCAGGCACGTCCAGATCGACATAGCGGCCCATGCGAACTTCATAAGGGTTGGTCTGCTCGTCGGTGTCACCGCCAAAGGACAGCAAACCGCTTTCCACCCGCTCGCAATGGTTGGGGTTGCCGGGCCCGATGTCCCACGGTTGACCTGCTTCCTTGACCAGGTTCCATAGCTGGGTGCCTTTTGATCCGTCGAGCAGGTACAGTTCGAAACCACCCTGTTTGGACCAGCCGGAGCGCGCAACAGCGACCGGGATACCGTCGATTTCGGTTTCCCTGAACCAGAAATATTTCAGATCGCGCACCCAGTCGCCGAACATGGCCGCCACGACATCCTCGCCCTTGGGGCCCTGCACGGCCAGGGGAGATACGTCCGGCTCGCTGACGACGACATCAAGCCCGCGCTCAGCCGCTATGGCGCCTGCCCAGAACCATATATTGCTGTCTGCGATAGACAGCCAGTAGCGCTGCTCGTCCAGCTTCAACAGGATCGGATCATTGATCAGCGTGCCGGCGTGGTTGCACACGGCAACATATTTGCCCTGTCCGGCAACACACTTTGTCAGGTCGCGCGGACACAGTATCTGCGCCAGCTTGCCGGCATCGGGGCCCTGCAGTTGCACCTGGCGTTCCACCGCAACATCCCACATGGAAACACCGTTGATGATGCGCCAGTATTCTTCTTCAGGCTTGCCAAAACCGGTGGGCATCAGCATGTGATTGTAGCTGGTGAAACTGTCTACGCCTTCTGCAACAGTGGCGTCGAAAAACGGTGACGGGCGCAAACGGGCAGATGGATAAATGGCAAACATGGACTGGAGCCTCCCTGGAGCAACACGGCTTCAGATAACACCATGAAAGTGCGCTGACTCTCTGCAAGCCATCCTGATCCGGTATTGGAAACCTAGTCCGGATCTGCGTGATCAATCATCGCAAAAACCGGCATTTACCAACCCGGAAACGTCACCCGGAAATTTGCTGAAAGGCACGGTTCTCCATGTGATGAGAAAAATTGACCCGAACGCTACGATCAGCCCTTCAGATGTTGGCAGAACCAGTCAGTTGCAGCCCCGCACGACTCGCTGAAGCATTCGATATAGGGAGCAAAATGCCCGCCTTTCAGAAGTACAAGTTTCTTGGGTTGCAGGGCTCTTTCATAAGCCTCCAGAGCGAGGTCGGTGGGGGTTACATAGTCCTTGTCTGCCACGATCATCAATAACGGGGTCGGGCTGATGCGATGAATGGAAGTACCGGGTTCATATTCGCGGGCCATCTCGGCAGACCGAAGGGTGATTTCGTTCTTCCACGCAGGCGCGCGCAGATTGCTTTCTGTAAAGAAACGCCGGCTGTCTTCATCGGCCAAGGCGCAGGGTCCTTTGTCATCCCCCTGCACAACATTTATGGTTTTGGGCGCCGCACCCGCGAACCGTGCAACACGGTCTCCATGAAGCGCGTCCAGTACGCCCGGCATCAGATCCGGTCGCGTGCGACGCAGGGCAGCGTCAGGACCACTGATGGTTGGCACCTGGCTGACCACGCATTTGACCCTTGAATCGTAGGCTGCAACAGCAAGGACATGCCCGCCGCTGAAGCTGGTTCCCCACACCCCGATGCGATCACCATCAACATCCGGCAGCGTGCAGGCATAGGTAATCGCGTGCCGGTAGTCGCGTATTTGCTGAACCGGATCGATTTCCTGGCGAGGCTCCCCGTCGCTTGCCCCGAAATTGCGATTGTCAAACACGACGGCGCCAAGACCGGCGGCGGCAAACGATGCTGCATAGTCATCAAGATACTGTTCTTTCACGGCGGAAAATCCATGCGCCATGACGATTGTGGGAACCGGACCCTGGCTAGCGTCCGGCACGTAATGCCAGCCGCGCAACACAGTGCCTTCAGCATCTAACTCGAGTTCCCTGCGCATATGCTATTTCTTCCTTGCATCAATTCATTCATGCAGCCTGTGACGAATACCTGATTTCACCCTACAGCAACGAGGCTTCATATGAAGCTGCAAAGTTGTTATATGGCATTGGAAACGACCAGCTTGTCGACGGTATTCATGATCGCCTTCACGCTGACATTGACACACCGAAACTGCAACCCGACCCCGTATCTGCGAGGATCATTCCGGATTTCCCATCATGACTGCTTCCAAGATTGATCTCTCGATGCGACCAAAACTCTTAATTGGTATTGGCGAATGCATGGTCGAGCTGTCGCAGGCTGAAAACGGTTTGCTACACAAGTCCTTTGCAGGTGACGTGTTCAACACCTTGTGGTACGCGCGCGCCGGGCTCGATGACACCTGGACCACCGGTTTCATGTCGGCAGTCGGCAGCGATCCGGTATCCACTGACATGCTCGATTTCATGCAGCGCGCCGGTGTCGACTGCGCCGCAGTACAGCGGCTGGAAAACAAGAGACCGGGTCTGTACATGATCCACCTGAAAGGTGGAGAGCGCAGTTTCAGTTACTGGCGTGAGAATTCGGCTGCCCGCCTTCTGGCCGCAAACCGGGACAAGCTGGCTGAAACGGTCGCTGCTGCCGCCGCGATTTACTTCTCGGGCATCACGCTGGCAATTCTGCCCGAAGATGATGCCCTGGCGTTGATTGACTGCCTGCAGCGCGCGCGGTCAGATGGCAAGACAGTTGCGTTCGATTCAAACATCCGACCCGCCCTTTGGCAAAACCCCGTGCAAATGAAACGGCTCATGCACCTGGCTGCGGGCGCTTCAACCATCTGTCTTCCCAGTTGCGACGATGAGCAGAAAGCGTTTGGCGATGCATCCAGCACCGCCGTACTTGCCCGCTACAGCGAGGCTGGCGCCGACACGATTATTCTGAAAGACGGCGCCGGAGACGTGCTGGTGCAATCAGGTGACAGTGTTTCACGATACCGGACCGAGCATATTGCCAACCCGGTCGACACCACCGGCGCCGGAGATTCTTTCAATGGCGCATTTCTGGCTGAATTTGTTCAGACAGGCAACATCGCCTCATCCGTCGAAGCAGGCCAGAAATGTGCAGCCAGGGTAATCCGGCACCACGGAGCGCTGGTCACCCTGTAACGCACATTGCCGATGCTGCCTTTTGCAGCAACAGGGGTCCAGGAGATGCTTCAGGAAAACAGCATGCCGCCATTGATGTCGATGCAGGTGCCGGTCATGAACGATGACTGATCGCTCACCAGGAACACGGCGAGGTTTGCCGTGTCTTCTGACGTGCCTTCGCGTTTCAGTGGCGTGATGTTGGCAACATGGGTCCTTACTTCAGGCTTGGTGAAAATGTTGTGGAAGTCCGTATCGATCATGCCGGGACAAATTGCATTCACCCGGATGCGCGGCCCAAACTCCTTTGCAAACCCGCGTGTCATGGTCATGGCAGCGCCCTTTGACGCGGCATAGGCTACCGCCCCCGGCCCGCCACCATCGCGGCCTGCCTGGGAGGCGAAGCCGACAATGGAACTGCCGTCGGACATGTATGGCTCGACAGCCTTGATCATGCGGAAGTAGCTGGTGGTGTTCAGGTCCATGACCTTGTTCCAGTGGTCTTCGTCCATTTCGTCGATTTTCTTGCGGGCAACAAGACCACCCGTAACGTGGACCAGTCCGTGGATGTCGTCGCCAAATTCGGCGCGGGTCTTGTCAACCAGGCTCGCCACGTCCGCGTTCTTCGTCAGGTCTCCGCCCAGGGCAAATGCCTGTCCGCCAGCTGCCTTGATTTCGTCTACAGCAGATTGCGCACCGTCGCCGCTTGCATAGTAATTTATAGCGACCCTCGCGCCTTCCTCGGCCAGCCGCATGACGCAAGCCCGGCCAATATCGCGACCACCTCCGGTAACGATTACGGTCTTGTTCTCTAAAAGCATGGAGGTCTCCTGTTGTATTTTGAGAGGTTAGATGTAGTGATAACTACGGACATGGGTTTGTCAGGTCAATCTTTGTGCAAAAGGGGGAATACTCGAAATCTGCATTAACGACTCCACCTGATCCGCAAGTCAGCCTCGGATCGTCGAATGGCATACCCGGTCGCGATCAATGTGATGTTGATTGCAGGTGTTCTAAAATGTCATAACGCATGACGGCTGTTGGGTATTTGTCGCGCTTGTTGCGGATCAGTATCCGCCAGTCATCCAGATGGCCACAATAGCGCCGACTTATCCAGTTGGCATTCGGACACCAACAATGACACTCACCGGCACGGAAAGCTCAATTCGTCTAAGGGCCATGCTGCGCGATGTGCCAGTCATTCCGGTACTCGTCATTCACGACGTGACCCAGGCAATCCCTCTTGCCGAAGCATTGGTTGCCGGCGGCCTGCCGGTTGTTGAGGTGACGCTGCGTACGCCATCGGCTATTGACGTGATCAGGGCAATGACCACGGTCACCGGTTGTGTAGTGGGCGTCGGCACGTTGCTGTGCGACGATGATGTTGCGGCCGCTGTGGATGCAGGCGCCCGGTTCGGCGTGTCGCCTGGCACCACAGCCACACTGGCCACATCCTGCGAGCAGCATGGCCTGCCACTGCTGGCCGGCGTCGCAACCGTGTCCGAAATGATGCAGCATCGTGAACGTGGTTATGACGTGGCCAAGTTCTTTCCTGCCGAAGCCTCCGGTGGCGTCTCCGCACTAAAGGCGTTTTCGGGTCCCCTGCCGGATTTCCACTTCTGTCCAACCGGGGGACTTAACCCGGCAAATGTGGAAACCTACCTTGCCTTGCCCAACGTTCTGTGTGCCGGCGGGTCATGGATTGTGCCATCCGATCACCTGCAATCCGAAAACTGGACAGCCATAACGAATCTTGCACGGCAGGCATCATACCTGCGGCGTTAACAGGCAAAAGCGCAGAAGACACGCGCTGCACGCTTTAACGCCAAGGCATCAACGGATCGCATTACTGTCCTGGCTGAAAGTATTCAGCCACTGGCCGTCGATCTCCTGCCACAGCGACGACACATACATGCGCTCCTGTCTGGCAGGGTCTGCCGGTTTTGTGTAGCAAGCCAGGTACGACAACAACACTGCCTTGTCCGTGACAACCCGCAGCCTGGCATCCTCGATTTGATAGTTCAGCACGATGGGTCCGTTACCCAGCATGGCGGCGTGTTCGGTCCGGTTTGAAAAGCCGGTTTCATAGACACCGAGAAAGTCCGCCGACAGCAGTGCCGCGTCCGCTTGGCCATCGCCGTTGAGCAGCGCCTCCCAGACCCTGGTTTCCAGGTCGACAAATTTTTCGATCATCGCGGTATCCATATGTCTGTCCTGTTCCACTGGCGCGCAAATGCACTTGCCATGTGGCGGCAATCACAATAAGGCCCGGTGCCAGTATCTGAAAACGGGCCAGCCATGACAACATCCAATGCTCCCAGCCTCATTTTGCGGCGCATGACGCCGGACGATCAGGCAGCGGCCAACGCGCTCACTGTCGCGAAGGAGCAAATGCCGTTTGTCGAACCAATGCCTTTGGCGCTGAACACCACAGACCTACAGCGCGATAATTTTGTCATGGAGAGCAATGCTGAAATCGTCGGCTTCTTCCAGATCGACACTCAGGCTCCTGCCTATATCGCGCAGCCAATGCTGGAATTGTGCCAGGTGGTGGTTGATCACAAACACCAGGGGCGCGGGCTTGGCAGGCAGTTCATCCGGCTCCTGCCGGCATTGCTCAAGCAGCAATACCCCAATGCACCCGGCATTGCGCTTACCGTCAACTGCCGGAACAAGATGGCGCATCATGTTTATGCCGCCAGCGGATTTCACGACACAGGTGAACTGTACAATGGCGGTCCCAGCGGCCCGCAGCACATCATGACCATGACATTTGACCGGATCAGTTCAGATCCGGTTGTGACCTGACACACCTATCGGACGGAAATCGCAACGGCCTGCACACCGTTATTGCCAAATCCCTGGTTATCCCAGCGCGCTTCAAGCGGCTGCACCTGTCCATTGGCATCGGTTGCGCGGCACTGGAGAACATGCTCACCCGGCTTTGCGTCCCAGGTCCAGTGCCACCGTGTCCAGGCGTATCGCGAGTCAGGTACAGCCAACGCCGTGTCGTGCCAGACGCCGTCGACACTGATCTCGACGCGCGAAATACCGACACCATTACCGGTCCATGCACGCCCTACAATTTCAAACTGCCCGGCTTCGGCAAAACGCTTGCGTGCATAAAAGTCCGGAAAACCCGGCGGCACCATCAGTGACTTTACCCGTATTTCCTGCACGAATGTGCCGATATCCTCCGGCTTTTCGCGGTAAACATACGTGCCGACCTGTTGCGGACCATCGAAGGCACAGTCGATTGCCTCGATGCGGGTCAGCCATTTCACACTGGCCATGCCGTACCAGCCGGGAACAACCACCCGCACCGGCGCACCGTGTTGCGGCAACAGCGGCAGGTCATTCATCTCGTAGGCGAGCATGACTTCGGTCTGCATTGCGTGGCTGACAGACAAGGATCTGGCGAAGTCATGCTCACCATTGGAATCCTCTCCATGATCGGCACCATAGAACACGATCTCGGTCGCCGAGGGATCAATCACAAGCTTTCCCAGAACATCCGACAGCCTCACGCCTGTCCACTTTGCCGTGCTGACCGCTTCATTCTGCCAGGGCATGCTCTGATAGCGGCGGTCAATGTTGGCACGGCCGTTGCCGGCACACTCCAGGGTGACCGTCTGGGTGACCTGGGGCAGTGCCTTGAGGTCAGCGAGTTTGAACTCAACAGGCTTGTTGAGCAGTCCACCGATTTCCAGCGCCCACGTGTCTGCGTCCAGGTACGGATAGTCAAAATGGGTCAACAGGTAGTGCATGCCGACCGGCGTTACATCGTACCGCAACATCTCCAATGGCATGCCGGAATTTCGATTTGCCAGCGTTACTTCTGCGCGCGAAAAATCGCCGCGGGTATGGTCTCTCACTGCACTCATCCGTTCTGTTGTCAATTCCTCATTCGATGTCTCTTATCACGAAGCCCGCCGGATGGTCAGTAACGATGAAAGTAAAATTTCACTCCGGTGAACCGGCTCGGAAACAGGTGGTCACAACAGCGTTTTATCGTTTACCTTCAGGAGCGGGCGTCATTTTTGTGCAGAACAACTGCAACTGATGCGACAGGCAGACAACCGGGGCGGGAGAAAATACGTGGGGCTAATGCTGCAAAGTCTGTGCGGGCTCATTGTCATTCCGCTCATTGCCTGGGTTTTGTGCGAACAACGCGACGCCGTTCCCCTACGCAAGGCTGCCGGAATCGCTGCTGGGGGCATTGCACTGCAGTTCGTCATTGCCGGTTTGTTCATACTGATCCCGCAACTCAGCCTGGTCTTTGATTTGCTGGCAGGCGCCGTTCTCGCGCTTCAGACGGCAACCGGTGCAGGCATGAAGTTCCTGTTCGGTTATCTGGCAGGTGGCCCCACTCCGTTTACCGTCACCGACCCGGACAAGGGGTTCGTATTGGCGCTGCAGGCGCTGCCGATAATCCTGATGATGAGCGTCCTGGCCCGGTTGCTGTTCCATTTTGGCATATTGCAGAAAGTAGTCGGTTTTCTGGCCTGGCTGCTCGGTCGCAGCATGGGCGTCAGTGGACCGGTAGGCACGGTTGCCGCAGCCAATGTTGTTGTCGGGCTGGTAGACGCACCGATCCTCGTGCGGCCCTATCTGGCAACGGTCAGCCGCGGTGGTCTGTTTGCGATGATGACGACAGGTATGGCCACCGTCGCCGGCACGGTTATGGCCTTGTATGCAACGTTCCTGCAGCCGGTGCTGGCAGGTGCTGCCGGTCACATCCTGCTGGCATCGGTCATGAGTGCGCCAGCAGCCCTGGTCATAGCGCGACTGATGGTGCCCTGGACCGACGACGGCGACACCACCGGCACGGAACAGATCGACGACGCGTTCAAGAGCCAAAGTGTCATGGAGGCCATCGCTACCGGCACCACGGACGGCATTCGACTGGTAGTGTCGGTGTCAGCCATGCTTGTCGTCATGGTTGCACTGGTCGCCCTGGTGGATATGGCACTGTCGGCCGCCACATCACCATTCGGCCTGTCAATTTCGGCACAGCAGATATTTAGCTGGGCAATGAGCCCACTCGCACTTCTGATCGGTATACCCTGGAGCGAAGCGGCACAGGCCGGCCAGTTGATCGGCGTGAAAACCGTGCTCAATGAACTGATTGCATATTTGCAATTGGCAGATATGAGTGAAGCGGCGCTGTCGGATCGCAGCAGGCTGATTTTGACTTACGCATTATGCGGGTTCGCCAATTTCGGTTCGCTAGGGATCATGACCGGCGGCCTGTTGGCACTATGTCCGGACAGACGGGCCGATATCCTGTCCCTTGGTCCGCGCTCGCTGATCTCGGGCACCTTGTCAACCTTGATGACCGGTGCCGTGATTGGCGCAATGACCCTGCCCTGAATGCCGCATAGGCATGTCACCGGTCTACAGCGGATCCAGTTCACCGACTGATATCAATAGTCGTCAAGTTGTTGGCGACGCTGACCACGGTCGCGGCGTTCACGGCGGTTGCGGCGTTCATGGCGGCGGCCTCGTTGACGATCATACCGGCGACCGCGATGAAAGCGATTGTTCAGCAGACCCAGACCAATGCCGATATCAGCCCGCGGATAATCATCATAATCATCGTCATAGTCGTCATAGTCGTCAAAATCACCATCATCATGGGCCCGCGGTCTGCGGCGCCTGGTTTTGGATGTTCTTTTTGCAGGCTTCGGCACGCTGATCAGCGCTACACGCTGGCAGTGTTTCCGGCCGGAAATGCCCAACCGGCTCAACCGCGCCGGCGAAAGTCCATACAGGGCCTTGAACACGTCAGACAGATCATCCGATCCTTCATATCCGTCCTGGCTGGTGAACTGCCGGAGCGCAGCGGCCGTCCTGGGTCCCATGATCCCGTCCGGACGACCGGCCTCAACACCCTGCCCGGCCAGGCCAAGTTGCACGGCCATCAGCAGCGGCTCGACCCGCCCGGTCGCCTGTTGGCCGAAAACGTCAATCTCCAGACAGTTGGAGGCACGCCGCGGCAGGCGCCGGGGCAACCTGGAGGCCAACGTCCATGATTGCATGTCACCAGGCTGCAGCGACACCTGGTTGTGGCAAATCTGTTTGCCGCGCCCGCTATAGGCACAATGCCAGCCGTCATCGTTGCCGGAACTGCTCACCGTGCCGTGCAGCACACCGGTCAGAAACAGAGGCCCCTTGTAAATGCCTGTCCCCTCATTCTCCACTTCAAGCTGATAGTTGCAGGTTTTGCGAAGCCGGCACTTCCCGGCCTGTGCCAGTTTGATCGACAGCCGTGCATCAATCGGATCATAGGCCTCAACGGCAATGTGCGATGTATCGCGTTCCACCTTTATCGGATCGCGTTTCACCAGTTCATCGCCCTTGCTCACCACAACAACCAGTTCCCGGCCAACCAGGTCGTCCGGGATGTCAACCCGGTAACGTCCAGGTTTCGGCTTGGCGGACTCGTCGTTACCGGCTTCCCGCTTCGGATCACTGTCCTTCTCAGGGCGCCCCCTTTGCGGCTTGTCTTCGTCTTCGCCTGTCGTCGGGATGTCGACCACCACCACTCGGTCGGGTACATCCTCTTCAGTATCCTCATCATCTTCAGGAACAGCTGTTACCTGAATGTCCGGCAGGCCTTTGCCACCGGGTGTGCGGAATGAAATCGACGCGCCGGGAACCGGTTCGCCTTCGGTTTCAATGTCGATATCGACGATCACGGCATGTGCAGGCAATGCCAGCACCAGGCCGATTGTAAACGCCACAACCCGTGTAAGACAGAACTGCTTCATCGCGATCAACTCCTCGACCAGGACGGTTTTTGCTTGCAACAACCAAAAACCATAAACCTGATCACTTCCAATATGCAGGAGCAACCTTGTTGCTCCGGATTATCCTTATCCAAGTTTCAGGCTGAAGTGCGCCTCGCGTTCAGGTCCGTTCTTGTGACGTGTAATCAGTCTGATCGTCCATTGTTTCGCCCCCTTGAACACCCCGGCCGGCAATTCAATCAACGTACCGGCTGTTACCGGTTTCGCAATTTTCCTGTTCACCTCAAGCCACTTTTTCGGATCGGCACCTTTGCCAAGCCGAATAACCGCTTCTTTGAAGTCGTCAGCGTCTGATGTTCCCATGACCCGCAATACCGGCTTGCCATTGCGGGTTACAACCTCGACACCGCTTATCCGGCTTTCATTGAAATAGTCCGGATCGGCAGAAAGCGCTGCCGTGGCATCCAGCAAACCGTAGCCGGTATAATTGTCGACGCCGGGAGTTTCGATATCGCGCGCCGAGTGCAACACCATGCGGGTGGCCTGTTCGGAGGTGAGTTTCGGATTGCGACCCAGAAGTTCCGATATTGTCCCCGTGACGATGGGCGTGGCAAACGACGTTCCACTAGCCCTGTAGTAGGATTGATCCTCGCCAAGAATACCGTCACCGCGCTTATATTTGACTCCGCGAATGAGTGACAACAGGTCGGTGCGCCGGGCACGGAGGCTCAACACATCAACACCGGGAGCGGCAATATCGACCAGGGGCCCCCAATTCGAAAATCCGGCGCGCCTGTCCTTGCGATCAGTTGCCGTGACAGTAATCACGCCGCGCAGACCAGCGGGTGAAAAGTCGGCAACCGACTGGCCCGAATTGCCGGCCGCAACAACAACAATGGCGCCCATGCTTCGAGCGTGATCAACAGCCAGCTGCTCAACCTTGGTGAGCGTCCTGCCGCCGAGGCTCAGATTGATGATCTGCGCATGATGTTCTGCTGCGTAGTTGATGGCTTCGGCTGCCATGGATGCATACCCCCTGCCGAAAGCGTCGAGCGCCTTCAACGGCATGATCATTGCCGAAGAACTGATGCCTGAAATACCGATGCCGTTGTGCTGCGCGGCGGCAATCACACCTGTCACGAACGTGCCGTGCCCATCATAATCCCAAGGTTTGTTCCTGTTGCGCACGAAGTTCCAGCCAACAATATCATCGACATAACCGTTGTGGTCATCATCAATCCCGTTTCCCTGCACCTCGCCGGGATTGGTCCAGATCCTGTCATGCGAAATATCGGGATGATACCAGTCCAGTCCGGTGTCGATGACCGCCACGGTCACGTCTTTTGCAGCTGGGGATTTGGTCAGCCACTGGGGAAATTTCTTCTCTTCATAACCGACCCGCTTGATCGCCCACTGATTGTCAAATGCCTGACCCCACAGCCCGGAACTCTCATACAGCGGGTCCTTGTCGTCCTCTTTGTTGCGGCAGGGATCTGGTTCAACGAACACGGTCTCTTCCCAGCCACTGGCATTGCGGGTGAATTCTTCGACGGCCTGTTCAGGAAGACTGACGACATGGATATTGCGCTCCCCGATACTGAAGTTTCGATTGACGCAGATTTTTGCGCCCCGAGGCGCCAGTGTGGCTGGCAAGCGTGTCCAGTCGGCCTTGGTTGCGACAACGAGTTGCGGGTTTTGTCTTGCAACCTGTACCACCCTTGCCAACGCAGGTTTGGCTGCCGGTGCAGCCTCAACTCCGGCCTCATCCGGCACTTCCGTCAGTTTTATGGAGGAGAGATCATCGCCCGGCTGCGAACTGACAGACAACAAAACCTGTCCCGCGTCACCCAGTTGCACGCCTTCAACATCGTCCGAATAGTTCTCGGGACCACTCAGTCTGGCGTCCACGTTATCACCGGTCGGCAGATCAGGTTCGGCTGTGAGCAGCTTGACGATGGCGCCTTCGAGAGGCTGGCCGTCATCCTGTTTTGTCAGGATCAGCGAGACCAGCGTGTCCTGCGCCTTCACCAGTCCCAGTTCAGGAGCAGCTTCGGGTTGGCTCTCGTCGGGAAGAGCCGTGGTGGTCTGGGATTGCCCTGTCTTGCCTGCGGGCGGGTCAGGCGTTTGCGGTGTAATAGTAGTCGGGGTCGATTGTGCGGGAACACTGGTGAAGCCGGGGGCTGTGATGCAATCCGGAATCTCATCCGGCGGCGTTTCGGTCACTCCGGTCGAGGGAAGCGTGAGCGAGGTCCGGTCACTGCCCGGGGTTTCCAGTATTTGTCTGCCGCTGGCATAAAACACCGATGCAACACAGACGTTGGGATCATCATAGGCAACCGTGAACCCCAGTTCACCCGGTCGGATCGTCGTATCCAATGACTGCGCAAAAACCGGTCCGGCACCCGACACCCACAGACATACTGCTGGTATGAGCCAGAAAACGCGACGAAAACTGATCACCTGTACCGATCCAATCTTCCCCTAAATATTTCCGGACACGCCATGCTGAATACCGGGATGCAAAAGCATCATCAAGCAGAGCCAGCCTGACGTGCCAAACCGTAACGTCACTTGACTGTCTACTCAAGTCAAACCCAAAGTCAGCGTCAGCCTTCACTCGCATATGCGGTAATTGTATGACTTGCCGCGTTTTTTAAAGTCGAAATGGAAATGGTGCTTGTGGGCAGGGTTGGCACCCGGCCCGAGCACCGTGGTAAAGTATCCACACGCCGATGTGCGCAACGCCTTTAACGCCAGTTGCTCTGACTTTACCAATTCGGACATGATCTGAATGGAGCGATTGTCCGACAGCCCAAAACCGGTAATGTCGAGCGCGTTTCCCTTGGCGTGTTCGCTGATCTTGGTCTGTGCGCCGCCAACCCGTTTGCGGCAGACGATACCCGGCCCCGTGGTGATTGACTGCAGTTGCGCTCCCGTATGGCCCGCAATGACAGGTCCTGCGACCTCTCCCGCCCATCTCGCCATCAGGGCGGCAAAGTCACAAGCCATAACAGGCTTCTGGCGAAAGGAGATCATGTCGGTGCCATTGTTAACAGACAGCAATTCGACTGCATTGCCTATTGTGCACTCCCCTTCTGTCGCGGTGCCTACCCAGTCATACCTTGCCCCGGCAGCGCTCAGTGCCGCCTTGCATTCAGCACCATCGTCGGGTTCATTTTCATCTATATTGGAAAACTTGACCTCGGGAATCTGTGGCTGAACAAGCCGAGGTTGTTCCACCTGAGGTTGAACCGGTTTGGGTCGCGGCAAAGGCACGTCCTGACTGGCTGCGGTCGCCCATGAACAGCCTGCCTGCATTGCCAGAGCGCCGGTCGCGAACACAAGTCTACGTAACATCATCAATGCAGGACGCTGCCGCCAGTCAGGCTCTTTTCACCAGACCAATCAGGAACAGCAAAATCACCGCACCGATTGTAGAGTGGATTATTGAAGCGACGATACCACTGCCGAGCGACACTCCGATAACCGGGAAAATCAGACCGGCAACAAACGCGCCGACTATGCCGACGATGATATTGCCGATCAGTCCGAACCCGTACCCCTTCATGATCTGGCCGGCCAACCAGCCAGCTACGGCTCCGACCACCAGCAATACCAAAAGACTTTCGATTCCCATGTTGCCTATCTCCAGTTTCCCAAATCGGTATCCTAGCGCAACACGCGCTCAGGGGAAGCCATAAAGTTGCTGTGACCAGGCCCTGCCCGTGCTTTGTATCCACAAGTTTCCCGCCGTTTCAGCAGTGGCATTCATATTCGCAAGCCGGTCGCAGCCATGCTGAAAACAGCAAGATATAGCAGACTATGAGTCAATTTCAGTATCTGTCGATTAGTTAACGCGGCCAAACAATCGCCTGCATACAAACATAATTTTACCCGATTCCTTACTCGTTTAAACCTGATTCGATGCTCACAATCCATGACTGAAATGGGATGGCACGGCGTGTAAGTGTACGTATTATTGCGTATGGACTTACCCATGATCCTGGCGTTTACGCCGGGCAAAGGGGTCTTATGTATCGGTTGCTATCCGCGGCAGTTGCCGCACTGTTTTCTTTCACAATTTTGGGTATGGCGTCGACCGGATCAGCGTTCGGGCAAGCGCATACCGATATGGTCCAGGCTGCGAACAATGACACTGTCAGTGTCATTTCAGGCGGTATTGGCGGAACTTACATCCGCATTGCAGCTGACCTTCAGGCTGAACTCGATGATGTAGACAAGCTGCGTATTCTTCCCATTGTCGGTAAGGGCTCAGTCAAGAACATCGAGGATTTGCTGTATCTTCGCGGCGTTGATGTCGCCATCGTTCAGTCGGACGTACTGACATACTTGCGCAACCAGAAAGTGCACGACAATCTTCAGGGTCGGGTGAACTATGTCACCAAGCTGTACAATGAAGAGTTTCACCTGATCGCCCGCCGCAACGTAACCGACATCAGGCAGCTTCGCGGCAAGAAAGTGAATTTCGGCGGCAAGGGTTCTGGAACCTACATGACCGCCGAGACGGTGTTCTCCGCCCTCGGGATCAAGGTCAAGCCACTGGTTCACGGCTACGAAGATGCCCTGGAGAAAGTCCGGACCGGCGAGATCGATGCCATGGTTTTTGTGGCCGGTAAGCCTGCGTCCATCTTCACCTCGGTAAAAAAGGCTGACGGTCTGCACATTGTGCCTGTTCCCTATTCCGCAAAACTTCAGCAGAGCTACCTGCCGGCGAAACTGTCCGCAGAAGACTACGGCAATCTGGTGGATGCAGAGCAACCGGTTGATACCATTGCTGTGGGCGCGGTCATGGCGGTGTTCAACTGGAAACCGAAAACCGGTCGCTATTACCGCGTCAAGCGGTTCATCGAAAATTTCTTCGCACGGTTTGATCGATTCCAGAGAGCACCCCGGCATCAGAAATGGCGTGACGTGAATCTCGCCGCAGAACTTCCCGGCTGGCGCAGATACTCGGTAGCGGCAGATTGGCTTGCGGCCAACAAGGCGAAGCTTGCAGCTGCGGCACCAACCCGCAAACAAAGAAAACTGTTTGAGGCATTTCAGGCCTATCTCACCAGCCAGGGGCGCGCGGTGGCACTGAGCCAGGCGGATCAGAAGATACTGTTCAACAAGTTCATCCAATGGAACGAAACAGCGACCAGCGCAAACTAGAAAAACTGGACGGGCAACCGGCCAGCAAGCATGCAGATCCAAAGAGATCGGGTGCATAACAGGGGAACTGATATCATGACCAACACTACCGACGACAAGCGGAGCGCACTTGAGTCACTCCGCATAGACCTGCCCGAAATCGGAGATGAAACCTGGAACGATCACCAGGGTTCTGATCTCGATGACAGCAATCCAGCGACGGCGTCCTCAAGACCCGGTGCAGCTACAACGTCACATGAATCACCAAAAGCCGACGGCCCGCGCTCAAAGACTGTCGCATCCGCACCACGGCCCAACCCGGCACACCAGCGTCCCGCGCACGGCGCAAAATTCAAGACCCGCGAGGAAGTTTTCGAGCAACGCATGGCGGTTATGGCGCATCGCCGTGCGCAGCTTGATGCTCACCGCAACAGGCAAGCCCGCAAGTGGTTTGCCTTCACAGGCGCGCTGTTGTGCATCGGTGCCGGTGGACTTGGCTTGTTTTATTACAAGACCGTCAATAGCTGGACATTTCTGTCGTCCTACAATCTGGACAGCCCCGCCATGGTGGTCGAACCAACAGCACCCGCGGCACGCGAAGTTACCCCGGTTACCGTGTCATCCAGCAGTTCCCACTTCCAGAATGCCCTGGCATTGATAACGTCTCCCCGGGTCGAGCAACACCAAACTGTTGAAGACGTTGTCGATATGCCGGTGGTCGAACAAGCCGCCAGACCGCACAAACTACCCGCAGCGCCGGCTCGACCTCTACCGCCTGTTCCAGTCAAACAGGCGGCCGCCATGCCAGCACGCGCCAAACCGGCACTGAAAGCCATCAAACCGGCAGCCAACAGGATCGTACGTATCGCTCCGACAGCAATGCCTGCACAGCCGGAGACCATCTACAACCTCAACAAGACACGACCATCCGTGGCCCGCAACGAGTTGGAGGGCGAACTGATCATGGTACCGGCCGAAACAGTGGAAAACAAACCGCCGGCCCGGAAAGTTGCCAGCCTGTCGCCAGAGATGACCGCTCCGAAATCAGCCGCAACCTCTTCCGGCATAAAACAAACCCGATCGAGGTCCGACGAGGTTGCCCTCGAAACGGCACTGAGCCTGCCGCCCGAGGCACTGACGTTGAGCAATTCCGCCCTGTCCGGGGAGAAAACCGCTGCAGGCCTGTTGACTCCCTTGCTGCAGCAGAACGGAAAACCTGTCGGCAGTCTGCTTGAACGAGGCGACAGGCTGTTGCTGCTAGGCGACATCGTATCTGCGCGGCAATTGTACAAACACGCCTTTCAGCAAGGCAATCAGAAGGCCGCCGCCAGGATTGGAAGCACCTATGATCCGCGTATTTTCGCGCAACTGGGTGTGCGCGGCATGAGACCGGACCCGAATCTCGCGCTTGATTGGTACAACAAGGCTGTTCGCGCAGGCGACGAGTCGGC
>SWCD01011390.1_pt1 | contig 29592 bp, 21 predicted proteins | sample 4693011 | NCBI WGS metagenome assembly SWCD01 (sample SAMN10267278, study PRJNA491770) | bioreactor metagenome | isolation source: DHS bioreactor inoculated with marine | place: Japan: Omine Ridge, Nankai Trough | reverse complement strand
TGGACTGTTACGATCTCGCATCCATCCTGCGCAACATGGTCGGTGCCGGGGTCGGTAAGGTGCCGAAGGGCCGAAGAAACGTATCTACACTCTCTCGTGGGCGCGCCATGCCCGCACCGAGACCGGATGTGCTGCCGTCAGAGTACGGCAGAAAGGATTGGTGGAGACCATGATCATGCCGGAGAAGCTTTCCCTCAGTGAGTTTGTCAGTCGTCGTCTGCACCCCGTGAAGGTGACGGTCAAGCTTCTCTCCCACGAGCACGGCCAGAATACGCAGGATGACGTCACACAGATCGACGCCGCCCTGCTGAGTTCTGTGATCAACACCCTCGAGCTGTTCGTGGAAGACTACGAGAGGCTGATCGACAAGACGACGGCGACCGCAGCCAAGCCGAGCCCGGCGGTTGAGCGGAAGTTCGTCGGCGAGGACGTGAAGCAGTAGCGTTCCGCCCTTCGGTGCCCCGTAGACCGCGCGAGCCGGCAAGAGGAGGCTCGTGACCACCGATACGCCCGCAGCCCGGGGCCGGATCCTCTTCACGATCCGGCTCCTGCTCGTCGTCGTCGCCGCGCTCCTGCTCTTCAGGGGAGCGCAGGCGGGATTCCACTGGACCGCGAGCCGGTCCCGCTTTCTGGTGGAGCCTTCAGCGAGTCGCACGCTCTTGGCGGCCCCGTGGCTTCTCGCCGAGGACGTCGAGGGAATGCGGGCGGGCTCCTTCCTCCCGGAGACACCGGTCTCCTTCTTCGACGCCGGGCTCCTCAAGGATCTCGAGGGTTCCTACGCCCGGTCCCCGTGGGTGAAGCGGGTGGTTACCGTGCACCCGGTCTGGCCGAACCGGGCCCGGGTCTTCCTCGAGATCCGCCGGCCGGTCGCCGGGATCCTCGTCGGCGGGGCCGAGATCCATCTCGTGGATGAGCGCGGCGTGCGCCTGCCCGGAATCAGGCGAACCCCTCCGGAGGGTCTGCGAAAGCCGTTTCTCCGCCTGATGGGCGTCCGGGAACGCCCGCCGCGAGCCGGCGAGGTCTGGTCCCGGGCCGTTCGGGAGGGCGTGGCCGTGGTGATGGACCTCGGAACGCTGCGTGAGGACGTGGCGCGGGCGGCCCGGATCCAGACCGTCGATGTTTCGAACGTGGGGGGGCTGGTGGATCCCCTCGAACCCGAAATCCTCCTGGGCACCGCGAGCGGGGCGGTCATCGAGTGGGGGCGCTCCCCGGCCTCTCCCCGCGCCGTGACCGAGCGGACGCTCGAGGAGAAGGTGCTCCACCTGCACCGCGCCCTGCTGCTCTACCCGGGGCTCGGCGGCTTGTCCCGCCTGAAAGTGCAGTTCGACCGCCTGACCGTCGAGGAAGCCGCCTCCGGGGAAGGAGCGAACGGCCATGCCGAAGCCCGCTGAACCGGAACCCCGGCCGGGGCGTTTCCTGGCCCCCCTGCTTCTCCTCCTGCTTCTGCTCTCCGCGGCCCCGCTGATCGCCGAGCGGCTCCCGGCCGGCCCCGCGAGCCTGCTCGAGCCCCGGGCCGTCGCCACCGCCTCGGCGATCCTGCTCCTTGTCTTCACCTTCCTGGTCTGGCCCCTTTCGGGACCTCGCGGGAGGGCGGGGAGCGTCCTTGCCCACGGAGCCATCCTCACCTTCGCCGGACTCGCGTTCGTGCTCGTCCAGGCGCAGACCGCCGGGATCCGCATCCTGGATGCCGCGCCGGCGGCTCTGGTCCTTACCGTCTGCGTGATGCTGGCGGGCCTCTACCTGGCGCGATCCGGAAACGCGGCCCCGGGAGATCGGGGGTTCATCTCGGTGGTGGTGCTGGTCACCGCCGTGGCTCCCATCGCGAACTACGTCCTGAATGAGTTCAGCGGCGTCACCGGCGGTCTCGGCTATCGCGTTTCACCGGTCTTGCTGGTTCGCCGGATCCTCCTCGGCCTCCCCGACGCGGACATCACGCCGTTCCTCGTTCTCTGCCTGATTCTGCTCGCCCTGGCGATCGGCCTGCACCTGTTCAGCCACCGGGCCGTGGCGCCCTTCCTGGTCCTCCTTTCGGCTACCCTGGCCTCGGCCGGGGAAATCGAGATTCGTCCGCTGCTCGGCGACATGTATGTTCCGGGACGCCCGGTTCCCGTTCTCGTGACGGGCGTGGGGCCGGAGCACGAGGTGCGCCTGAAGCTCCCCGAGACGGCCACGATCGAGGGAACCCCGCACGCGGCGGGCATCCTGTTCTTCGTGCCGGGAGCCGAGAGCCTGGGGACCGTCCATGTGGACGCCGGGGAGGGATTCCGAGTCCACGAACTCACGCTGCACGCCGTGCCCTTCGGAGGGCGAGTGATCGTGACCTTCTCAGCCGTGAGCGAGGACCTCGAGGAGGAGGCGGCACTCCGGTTCGTCGTATTCTCGCGCGCCCTGCCCGGCGCCGAGCGCGGGGATCCGGAGGCGTTTCTGTCCGCGGACGCCGTTCTCGATTCCGGTGGGCTGCTGCCGCCGGATACCATGCGAACGCTCAAGGCCGCGGGGGTCCCCGTGTTCCCGGAATTCACGCGGGAAGTGGCGGACCGGTTCGCGGCGGAACGGAGCATCCTCAGGAGGGTCTGGGAGGAAGAGGACACGGTGCTCATGCCGGACGGTCTCTTCGACCTCTTCCCGAGGCGGGGGGCGGTTCCGCCCGCCCGGCAGCGCACCGCCCTCCTGATCCTCGCCGCCTTCTCTCTCCTTCTTTGCGTGGGGATCCGATTCACCGTCCGTCGCGAGATGCCGAAGGCGGTGCCGGTCATCGTGGCCGCGGTGGCGGGCGGCTGGACCATCTTCCTGGCGGGTGTGGCGCTGCCGCCCTTCCCCCCGTTCGAGGAGCAGGTGATTACGCTCCGGGAGGGGGGGCGAGCGATCCGTATCGCGCAACTCTCCGCCCGCCGGGAGACCGTGGGGGAGACGGAGGGCAGCGTGGTCCTGGGGCGCGGTCGGGAGTCCGTGCTCGCGCGCGGCCTGGTCCGCGTGCCCCTGTCTCCAAAGGAATCCCGGATCGTGGTGGGGGAGGCTGTGCGGCTGGAAGTCGTTTCCGCGCAACCGGATCTGTTCTTCGGCCCCGAAGGCCTGCGCCTTCCCGGGGAGGAGCCGATGGCGCCGACGGCCTTCCTGAAGAAGCACTTCCGCGGAGGCCCCGGGCACCCCAATCGGGTGGCCCTCCTGCTTCGGAAGTTCCTGCGGCTTTCGCCCCCTCCGGCGGTAGATTGGGGCGTTCATCTGCCGAGGGACGGGGAGCAGGTCTTCAGCGTGTGGAGAACAGGCCCGTGAACGGTGGTCAGATTCTTTGACTTCCGGTTTCGCGCGTCTATAGTCTCCCGTTTCCCCTCAACTTGGACCCAGAAAGAGGGTAGTTGCGATGCGCAGTCGGACATATAGCGCCAAGCCGAGCGAAGTGGAGCGTGGCTGGCACCTGGTGGATGCGGAGGGCGTGGCCCTCGGCCGCCTTGCTTCCCGGGTTTCCCGGATCCTGCAGGGCAAGCACCGGCCGATCTACACTCCCCACATCGACACGGGCGAGTTTGTGGTCGTGGTGAACGCCGAGAAGGTCTTCCTGAGTGGTCGGAAGAAGGACCAGAAGGTCTACCACCACTACACGGGATGGGTCGGCGGTCTGAAGGAGACCACCGTCGAGACCATGCTCGAGAAGCACCCGACGGACGTCATTCGCCTGGCCGTGCGCCGCATGCTTCCGAAGACGAAGATGGGCCGGCACATGCTCAAGAAGCTGAAGCTGTACGCCGGCGCGGAGCACCCGCACGAGGCGCAGAATCCGCAACCGCTCAACATCGGGGAGTTCATGGGATGATCGGGGAAACTGAGGCAGGTTCGACGATGGACGAGCAGAACGTGGACGACCAGAACGTGGAAGACCAGAACGTGGTTGAGCAGAGCGTCGACGACCAGAACATCGGCGACGCCGTGGTGAGCGAAGCTCCCGTGGAAGAGGCTCCGGCCGTGATCCCCGACATCGTCTGGGGCACCGGTCGGCGCAAGTCCTCGGTGGCCCGGGTCCGGATCAAGCTCGGAACCGGTCGCATCCTGGTGAACGGCCGCGAGTTCAAGGAGTACTTCCCGATCGTCGGGTACCAGACTCAGGTCATGGCCCCCCTGAAGGCCACCGGCTCCGAGAAGCGTTTCGACGTGATCTCGACGATCAAGGGCGGCGGCCTGACCGGTCAGGCGGGCGCTCTCAGCCTGGGCATCGCCCGGGCGCTCAAGATCATCGACCAGAGCCTCGAGGAGCCGCTTCGCGAGAAGAGCCTCCTGACCCGCGACGCCCGCATGAAGGAGCGCAAGAAGTACGGCCTCCACGGTGCGCGCCGCGGCGTCCAGTTCTCGAAGCGCTGATCCCCACCAAAGCCCGGCCGGATCCTCCTGTGGAGGACCCGGCCGGACTTTTTTTTGCCACGCCCACCTCCCCATCACGCGACCCCCTTGGGATTGCGGGCTCGCGGACCCCCCTCGATCTGTTTCCCTTTTCCCTGAATCCAACCCGGCCACGACAGCCCACCACCACCCCTCCCGCGAGCAACCTTCTCTCCTGGATTTCAACCCCGACCCTTCCCCGCGTCCAACCCGTCAGAAGGGATACCCCACCGCAAAAAAGATATTCCACCGATCCTCGTACTCCTTCGGATTCGGGTTCACTCCGAAGTCCAGGCGGGCGGGGCCGATGGGGGTGGCGATCCGAATGCCCACGCCGAGTGCGAAGCGGTAGTCGGTAAGGGATGCGTCGCTGATCTTCTGGATGACGTTGCCGCCGTCGATGAAGAGGGCGGCCTCGAGGTCCGCGATGCCGAGTTTGGCCCGGAACTCCAGGTTCGCGAGCGAGAAGAACTCACCACCGGCGGCCGAAGAGGTGACTCTGTCCCCGTCCTCCAGGCGGGGCCCCAGGTCGTCCTGCTTGAAAGAGCGGACGGTCTGGCCGCCTCCGAGGAAGAAGCGTTCCTGGATGGGAATGTCCTCGGTCTCACCAAACGGGAACATCGCTCCCACCATGATCCGACCCGCCAGCGTCAGCCCCTCTCCGAGCTCGAGGAAACGGGTCCCGAGGAGGCGGCCCCGGTGGAAGCTCAGTTCTCCGCCGAGGACGTCCTGGTTGGCGTACTCGTAGCCGAGGGAGGCAACTCCGCCGCGATTCGTGGACCAGGGGTTGTTGCGGTCGTCATGAAGGAGGAGCAGGTTGACCTTGCCGAGGTCGGTGGTGTTCTCGAACTCATCCGGCAGGGATCCGGTGACCTCGAACACGTCCGTGAAGCTGAAGGTGTAGCCGAGGGACAGGCTCGCATGGTGGAAGACCTCCTTCTTCCGGAGGGCGATCCCGAGTTCGCGGCGTTTGTAGCGGTAGGTGGGCTGCTCGCGATCTTCGATGAACCCCTCGGTCACGAAGGTGGTGCGATCGGGGAGCAGGTCCGAGAAGGCCCAGGGCCAGCGGTAGTAGGCGGCCAGGCGCGCCCCCCGGAGGGAGCCTTCCGCGGAGATGGAGGAGCTCTGGGAGGTGCCGTTGATGTTCGACCAGGTCAGGGACGCCCCTCCGCGGAGGAGGTCCCAGGTGCCCCAGCCGATGCTGGTCTCAAGGCGCTTGAATTCCCGCTCCCTGACGGAGACGGAAAGGTCGGCAACGACTTTTTCACCCTCGATGGTCGCCGGCTTCACCACCTCGATGAATACCTGCTGGAAGAGGCCGGTCTCGATCAGGTTCTTCTGAGCCCGGGCAACGCGGTCGATGTCGTAGGTCTCTTTCGCGTAGATCTCCAACTCCCGGCGCAGAACCTCGTCCTGGGTTCGCCGATTGCCGCGAATCAGGATCCGCCCGACGCTGGCCTCGGGACCCTCCGTGATCTCGAGCGACAAGTGCACCGCGACATGGTCCCCGGCGGGTTCGAATTCAGCCTTCTCCGTCACCGTCATGAAGGGGTGGCCGCGCTTTCCGTAGTGGTCCACGAGCACGGCTTTGAGGTCGAAGGGGGTGAACGGGCCGTATGGGCTTCCGCGAAGCTCCCGAACGCCGGGCAGGGAGAGCAGGTCGCCCTCACTGAAAAGCTTCATACCCGACACACTGACCTTCGAAAGAAGGTAGACGGGCCCCTTGGTGACGGTGAACGGAACGGTCACCAGCAGTTCCTCTGCGCCCGAAGGGGAAGCCCGTTCGGCTTCGAGCGCCGGAGAGGGGAGGACCACAACCCGGGCCTCCTGGTATCCACGCTGCCTGAGGTAGCTCTCCATGCGCCCGGCGATGCCGGCGATCGCCGATTTCACATAGAGGTCCGAGCCGAGGATCCAGGTGCGGGGATGCTCCACGTACTTTCTGAGGATCGACTCGTCTTTCGCTTCGACGCCCTCTATCGTCACCTCGCGAACGAGGACCCGGGGGCCCTCCGAGACCGAGAAGAGAATGATCCCGTCCCCGGGAGATGGTTCGACCGTCGCCAGCGGGTAGCCCCGGCGCTTCAGGAGAAGTCGCATCTCGAACGCGGCGTCCTCGGCGAAGGCCATGAGGTCGTCCACCGGGGCGTTTCGGGCCAGGAGCGAGGCGAGGTCCTTGAGATCCTCGCGGGCTACGGTCAAGAGGTCGTCCGGGTCCACGGCGACGAGCCCCTCGAATTCGAACGGGGCCGGCTCTTCGCCGGCCAGGACCGGGAGTGTCAGCAGCAGAAGGAGAAGAACCGCGACCGGAGCCCTCACGGGAATGTCAGCCGGAAGATGAGGTCGAAGCCGTAGTCGAAGGCGCTCTCCTGTCGCCCCCGGACGAACAGCCAGTTATAGATTTCGGCGGTGGCCGTGACACCGGGAATCCCACCGCTCGATGTTCGCGTGTCATCGAATTCCAGTTCCACCCTGCTCAGGATCTCGCCCAGGGCCGATTCCTCGTCGTCGTCGGAGAGGTTGCTGGAGAACTGCCGGAGCAGATAGGTGGAGGCCATTCCCTGGAGCGCGGCGGAGTTGATGTTTTCGCGGGTCACACCGGTGGTGATGAGGGACACGATATCCGGAACCGGGAGGTGGGGGACGGAGGAGAGCAGCACCCGCGGGTTGTTGGCGGGGCCGTCGATATCCACGAAGACGTCGGTGCCCGAGATCCGGGAGGAGGCGCGGCAGCTGATGTAGGGCCGAAGGGGCTCGCGCTCGAAGAAGGTCACCACGCCTCGATCCAGATTGAGTGTGCCGGCGACCAGGTAGACGGTCCCTTCGGGGATGTAGATCCGGCCGTCGGGCTTGGGTATGGCCAGGGTCCCGCGGACCATCAGGCTGCCCTCCGCCGTGGTCTTCACCAGGTTGTTGCGGACGTGGACCGTGTCGGGGGGAATCACGACCTCGACGTCGAGCTTCACATCCTTCAGGATCGGGGATGTGGTGACCGGCAGGGTCGCCAGGCTGGGGCTGGCTCTCAGTGCCGAGAGCACGGTCTGCAGATCCTGTGTGGCGAGTAGTCCCGTGGCGCCGACCTTCAGGTTGCGGACGGTGACCTTTCCGCCGAGAGTCAGGCCGGCCGTCTCGGTGCCGGTCAGGTCGAGGAGCAGATCGGTCCGCAGGCGAAGGCCTTCTTCCCGGATCAGCTGGGCATCTTTCGCTGTGAGCGTGAGGTTGGCGGCGACCGGCGTGAGGTCGACGAGTTCGACGCCGCCGTTCAGCTCGAAGTCGCCGCGCCCGAGTTTCCCGGTGAGGTGGTCGATCCGGATGGAGTCCCGGTCGAAGTCGATGGTCCCCGCCATCCCGTCGATGCCCGGCGCGCCCTCCATGCGGAACCGGACGCCGCTGAGGTGGAGTTTGCCGGAAGGCACCGGGGCGTGGAGAGGGCCGTCGAGGTGGAGTTCGGCGTCGGCCGTGCCGGCCGCGCGGATCCCCTGCTCCTTCAACTCGGCGTTGTCCAGGTTGAGTCCGGTGATGTTCGCTGTGAGCGCCATTTCCCGCGTCGGGGAGGGCCCGACAGCCAGGGGGGCGAGGGAGAGGTCGAAGGGCACGGTGCCGCTCAGGTTGACCGTCCTCAGATGATTGGTGAGCCGGCTCTCCCCGATCGTGAACGTCCCGTCCCGCCACCGGCCGGCCAGGATGAACTCCATCCCCGCGGTCTCCCGGAAGGCGAGTTCGGCCACGGTGAGATCCACGGCCACCTCGGGTCCGGGCAAGAGGGACATCTTGAACCCCACGCGCCCCTCGATGGGGGTCCCGGGGGAGAATTCCCGGATCAGACTGCCGACCTCGAGCCCTGCGATCTCGAGAGCGAGACGGGGCTCCGTGAGAGCGCCGCCGTCGTGCCGCACCGAGCCGGAGGCGGTGATGTGCGCCCCGGCCACATCGAGCATCAGGCGCGTGAGCCCGATCTCTCCCGAGCCGAGACCGAGGTCGCGGGCCGTAAGTTCGAGGTCGACCTTCGAAGCGGGAAACGCGGGCAGGTCTTCGAGGGTGAGCCGGGAGGCGTTCAGCTGCAGGTTCCCGGAGGCCCGCGGGTCGTTGGCGCGACCGGTGAGCGTCAGTTTTGCGGAGAGCGTGCCGTCGAGGGCGCCTATTGCAGGGAGGGGGCCGGCGACGTCGAGGGGCAGATCGACGATCCGCACGTTCCCGCTGATCGGAGCCGTGAGGATCTCCTGGGCCGCCGACGCCGAGAAGGGCGCGCTGCCATCCGCCTCGATGGACCAGGCCCCGCCCACGAGACGCAACTTTTCGAGCGTGACGACCTGGTCCCGAAGGCGGCCGCGGATGACGCCTCCCGCGGCGGTCAGGGGTGGGAGGTCTTCAAGGTCGGCGCGAACCGAGGAGAGCGCGAGATCCACCTCGGCGGACGGGCTCGAGAGCGTGCCGCCGGCCTCGATGGAGCCGGAGAGGGTGCCCTCGACGTCGAGGTCGAGCCCGAAGTGGCGGGCGATCGGGCCTACGGAGAGTGCGGCGATGGAGAGGCGGGTGCTGAGGTCGCCGTTTGCGTGAAGCGTGGCCGAGCCTGTGGCCCTGAGTCCCCAGTCCAACCGGGAGAAGGCGAGGGTCGGGGCGCGCACCTCCACCTCGTCCCCCGAGCGCAGGATCTCCGCATCCTCGACGAAGATGTTCGGCAGATCGCCGAGGCTCTGAAGGGTCAGGCTGTCCACCAGGATGTGCGTAAGGTCCGGCACCCGGGCCTTGATCCCGATCCGATCGGCCTCGAAACCGGCCGCGCGGGGTCCTTCGACGGTCAGGTGAAGTTCGGCGCCCGGCGCCTCGATGGTTCCGTCCGCGGTGAGGGAGAGCCGAAGACGTCCGGCGAGGTCCGTGGGCAATTCGGTGGGCAGATGAAGCCTGAGAAACCCCAGATCCCCGATTTCGGCATCGATTTGGCCGTCGAATTCGATGGGATCGGTGCGAGGCAGAATCGTGCCCGACGCGGTCACGTGATCGCGACCGTCTTCGATCTTCAGCCGGGAAACTCGCACGCGATCGGGATTTCCGGCGGCGGAGAAATCGATCCGGGTGGCCCGGAACTTCCCGACCCGCGGATCGGCGATGCGGCCCCTGACCTTGAACTCCGGCTGCTCGAGGGTTCCGGAGACGGTCGCCGTGACCTCGGCCAAGCCTTTGATGGGCAGATCTCCGACGGTGAGACCCAGATCCCGAAGGTCGTAGGACTCGACGTGCACTTCGCCCGAGATGGGGCCACCCTCCGAAAGATCTCCATCCACTTTGAACGCGGTGGGGGGAGTTCCGGTGCCGCCGGTGGCGATGAGACGACCTGCTGACAGGGTGCCGCTCATCTGTAGAACATCGACCCGGTGGTCCTCATAGCGCGGATTGTCGATGTCGATCTCGAAGGTCGCTTCGATCGACTTGGGCGACAGTTCAGAAAGCCCCGCGGCCTCGACCTCGATTTTTGCGGAAAACGCGTGCGCGTGGAGCGGCAGGTCGGGCAGGAAGGCCAGGATCGAATTCAGCCAGACTTCCTCGATGCGGATCGTCGCGGTGCCGGCGGGAAACTCGGCGCCGAAGTCCGCCGTCAGGTTCGCGAAGACCCGGCCCCCGAAGAGCGGGAAATCGAGCCGGGCCTCGATCTTCGACTGCTCGAGGTCGGCGAGTTTCACGTCGAGAGGACTCCGGTGCGTGCGGCCGTCGGCTGAGACGTGCTCCACGAGCAGTCGGCCGTCCTCAAGGCTGAACGCGCCGTCGGCCTCAGTCGCGCCGTACTCCCTGCCTCTCACCGCGAGGAAGACCCGGTCCGCTCCGAACCCTCCCGCGGCCTGCCGTTTCGGGTCGGTGTCCGCCGTCAGCCGGCCACCTTCGATCAGAAGGCGCTCCTCGCCCCGACGGGCGTCGAGATCGAGGCGCACGATGCGAACCCGGGCGGGGATGAGGTCGATTTCGATCGGCTCGGTCTCGGCGGCCTCCGACGCCGGCGGCGGAGGGGCGGCGAGGTCCACCGCCACGCTGAGGTCCTCGATCACCAGCTCCTCGATCCAGCCCCGTTTCCCCCGCAAGAGCCCGTAGGGGGAGTAGGCGGCGTGGATCCGCCCGACCCGGGCCCGCTGAAGGGCCGGAAGCCCGGGAGAATCCGTCACCGTGAGGTTGTTGATGGAAAAATCGAAGAGCAGGCTTCCCGAGAGGTCGCCGACCTCGACCACGATCCCCTCTTCGGCGAGCGCATCGGTGATGGTCTCCCGGATGAGCCCGCCGAAGAGCGGGAAGCGGAAGAGCCAGGCCCCGAAGAGGAGCACGCCAAGGACCCCGGCGAGAACCCCGAGTCTGAAAACCCAACGGGAGAAACGACCCCTTTTCACGAGCCGCCGCCCTTGGATCGCGAGATGGCGTGATCGACGATCGCTCCGGCGATGTCCACGCCGGTGGTGTCCTCGATGCCCTCCAGGCCGGGGCTCGAGTTGACCTCGAGCACGAGCGGACCGTCCTCGGACTCGATGATGTCCACCCCGGCGATGTCCAGGCCGAGGGCCGTGGACGATCGGAGGGCGAGCTGGACGAGTTCGGGGGAGGGGTCGAGAGCCTCGGGCCTGCCGCCGTGGTGGAGATTGGAGCGGAACCCGCCCTCCCGCGCCACGCGACGGATCGCGGCGACCACCTCGTCGCCGACCACGAAGAGCCGGAGATCCCTGCCGCGGGCGATGTGGATGTAGCGCTGCACGATGAGGTTCTTCTCGAGGCTCCACATGGCATCGAGGATGCTCTTTGCGCTCTCCGCGGACTCCGCCAGAAAGACGCCCACGCCGTGAGTCCCGGTGAGGAACTTGAGCACCACGGGCGGTCCCCCGACCTCCTCGACCGCCCACTCCTCGTCCGGGCTCTGCCTGGCGAGCGCCGTGGGTGGGACCGGGACGCCGGCCGCGCAGAGGGCCTGCAGGCAGGCCATCTTGTCCTTGGATCGCCGGATCGCGCTCGAGCTGGCGGTGAGGGGAATCCCGAGATTCTCCATCTGCGTAAGGACGGCCAGGCAGTGGGGGACCACGCCCACACCGATGCGCGGAACGACGACCTTCGGGCGGGGGAGGTGTCGGCCGCCCTCGTGGAGTTCGATCGTGTTCGGCCCGAGCTTCAGACAGATTCCGGCGGGATCGAGAACGGTGGTCGAGACACCGCGGGATCGGAACGCCTCCGTGATTCTCCGCGTGGAGTAGATCGCCACATTGCGGGAGAGAACGAGGGCACTCATCGGCGGAAACGTATCAGTTTCGCGAAGCTGCCGAGCAGGAATTTGACCCACAAGCGACCAAGGCGTGGAATCCTGAATGAGATGGCACACCTCCTGATCCGCAATACGGTTCTCTCCGATCGGCGCCTTCCCCTGCCGGGAAAGGTTCTGGTGGTTGGTCGCAGTCTCGATGCGGACATCCCGATCCCGCACAAGTCCGTCTCCCGTCGCCATGCCCTGCTGGAAGCCCGCGAGGACGGATATGTCATCTCCGATCTGGGCAGCAGCAACGGCACCTTCGTGGAGGAACTGCGCGTCTATCCGGCGGAGAAGACGATGCTGCCGCTGGGGGGATCGTTCCGCGTGGGCGAGGTGCGGGTGGTCCTGGCGCCGGACGAACTGATCGGGGAGAGCGCGGTTCCGGCGGCAAGTGCGCCGCGCGCGGCGGCCGCCGTCAGGGATGGGCTGACTCTCGGCCCCCCACCGGGCGCCCCTCGGGCCGCCCCGGGGAGGGGGAAGCCGAGCTCGGCCGCCCGGGGAAAGCCCAGTCCGGCCCTCCGGGCTCGCGCCGAGAAGCGACGGGTGAAGCAGGCGGCCACCCGTTGGGCGATGGCGGCGGTGACGTTGGTCCTCCTCTCCCTGGCCGCGTTCTTCGCCTATCGCATCGCCGAGAACCGGGCGGAGAAGCGCCCGGCGTTGCTGGAGGGCGGGGCCGGGGCCAATCCCGATGCCGCGGCCGGCCAGGAAGAGCCGGAGCGAAAGAAGCCGCAGGTCGCGCCCATCATCATCGAGAAGCGCTGACCGCCTCTGCCGGACTGGACGACCCACCGCAACTCCGGTAGTCTCGTGGGACTCTCTGAAGAGGAGCTGAACCCATGTCTGGCCACTCTCACTGGGCGGGAATCAAGCACAAGAAGGCGATCGTCGACGCGAAGAAGGGGAAGGTCTTCTCCAAGATCGCGAAGCAGATCTCCATTGCGGCGCGTCACGGCGGGGGGGACCCCGCCGACAACCTCGCGCTGCGCTATTCCATCGAGCGGGCGCGTGCCGCCAACATGCCGAAGGAGAACGTCACCCGGGCCATCAAGAAAGGTACCGGGGAACTGGACGGGGCGAACTACGAGGAAATCTGCTACGAGGGATACGGTCCGGGCGGGGTGGCCATCATGCTCGGCGTCGTGACCGACAACCGGAACCGCAGCGCGGGTGAAATCCGCCGGCTGTTCGAGAAGTTCGGCGGATCCATCGGCCGCAACGGCTGTGTGGCGTGGCAATTCGAAACGAAAGCCTTCTTCGTGGTGGGCGCCGAGAAGACGACCGAGGAAGCGGTCTTCGAAGCGGCCATCGAGGGCGGCGCGGACGATGTCGAGAACATCGGTGAGTCCTTCGAGATCATCGGGCCCCCCGAGAGTGTGGAGAGCATTCGGGAGGCCCTCGACGCCGCCGGCATCGAATACGACACCGGCTCGGTGACGAACATGCCGAGCTCCACCGTAGCTCTCGATGCGAAAACCGGCGCGAGGGCCTTGAAACTGCTCGAGGCGCTGGACGATCACGAAGACGTGGACTCCACCGACACGAACCTCGACATCACGGACGAGATCCTGGCCGCTGCGGAGGATGACTGATATGGCGGCCGATGAACTCGCCGGTGGCGCCGAGAGTGTGGCGGAACAGGTAAAGGGGCTCAGGGAGAACATCGAGAAGGTCTTCATCGGCAAGTCGGCGGTGGTGACGAAGATCCTGGTGGCGCTGTTCGCCGGCGGCCACGTACTCATCGAGGACGTTCCGGGAGTCGGCAAGACCACGCTCGCCAGGGCCCTCGCCAAGTCCCTCGATCTCTCCTTCAACCGGATCCAGTTCACTCCGGACCTGTTGCCCTCCGACATCATCGGGGTCTCCGTCTACAACCAGCGGACCGGCGACTTCGAATTCAAGGAGGGGCCGCTCTTCGCCTCCGTGGTTCTCGCGGACGAGATCAACCGGACGACGCCGCGGACGCAATCCGCCCTGCTCGAGGCCATGAGCGAGGGGCAGGTTTCGGTGGACGGGAAAACGACGCGGCTCGGCCCACCCTTCATGGTTCTGGCCACGCAGAACCCCTTCGAGTTCGAGGGAACGTACCCGCTGCCCGAATCCCAGCTCGACCGCTTTCTCATGAAGATCAGCGTCGGCTACCCCTCGCGGGATCACGAACTCGAGGTGCTTTCGAGTCAGCGCACCTCGCATCCGATCGACGTGCTCGGACCCGTGATGCGGGGCGAGGACGTCAAGTCGATCCAGGAGCGCGTGAAGACGGTGCGACTGGAGGAGTCCCTGGCGGGCTACATCCTGTCGCTGGTGACGGAGACGCGTCGCTCGAAGTCCCTGACCGTGGGCGCGAGTCCGCGCGGCTCCCTGTTCCTCTACCGCGCGGCGCAGGCGCTGGCGCTCGTGGAGGGGCGTGACTACGTCGTGCCGGACGACATCAAGCGGCTCGCGGTGACCGTGCTCGCGCACCGGATCATCGGCAAGGGGTTCGCCTACGAGGGCGGCCAGGACGAGCGGGAGAAGATCGTTCGGGGGATTCTGGAGACGGTCGAGGTGCCTGTGTGATGCGGACGCGGCGGTGGGCGGGCCTGCCGCCACGGTTACGCTGGTTCGCCCTGCTGCTGGCCCTCGTGTCCGGTTGCGCCCTGAATCCCCGTGGAGACGAGCCGCCGGAGACCGAGGCGGTCGGGTTTCCGCCCTTTTACCGCCGGGCGGTCTACGAGAACAAGACCCGCACCAACGTGCTCTTCCCCATCTATCGGGAGCTCGAAACCCCCGAGAGGAGCGGCATCCTGGTGTTCCCGATCTTCTGGAAGCGGGAATTCCTGATCGACGAGGACACCACGGAAATGGACTGGGTGCTCCTGCCCTTCTTGTTCGGTGGAACCGAGTCGGATGGGGAGGATCATTTCCTCTTCTTCCCGTTCTGGGGGGAGTCGCGGGACATGCTGGGCAAGGATCGGATGCGATTTCGGTTCTTCCCTCTCTACCTCGATGCCGTGCACGGGGAGTACGAGTCCGGCCACGCGCTCTGGCCGCTGATTTCGTGGGGCGAGGGGGACGGGCGGAGCGACTTCCGGATCCTTCCCTTCTACGCTCGGGATGATCACGAGGGAAAGAGCTGGAGCCGATCGGTGCTCTGGCCGTTCCTCTCCTGGGGGCAGGAGAGCCTCGACACGGAGCACCCGGTGGACCAGTTCTTCTTCTTCCCGTTCTATGGCCGTTCCAGCTCCGACGTGCACTCCTCGACCACGGTCCTGTTCCCCTTTTTCTCCCTCTCCGACAACGACGCCGGCTTCACCGAGGTCAACGCGCCCTGGCCGTTCTACCGCAACATGCGAGCCTCCGAGGACCGCTACGCGTATCGACTCTGGCCGCTGTTCGGTCGGCTTCGGGATGATGACGAGGAGGAGGACTGGTTCCTGTGGCCGCTGTTCTGGCGGACGAAGTACGTTCTGCCGGAGGGTGCGGTCCTGACGCACAGCTTCGTGCCGTTCTACCGGAACACCGCCTACCTCTCGGACCCGAAGTCGGAAGAGGCGGATCGGGGCCGGCAGGTGCAGGTCTGGCCGCTCTTCCGGCGCATCCGGGACGACCGGGGCGCGGTGTATTTCCGGACCTTCGCGCTGCTTCCGTTCAACGGCATGACCGACGTGAAGGCCAACTTGGGTTGGCTCTGGACCCTGTTCGAGTACTACGAGGACGAGGAAACGGAAAAGGCCGAGCTTCTCAGCGGACTTCTGGGGTATGAAAGCGGTGCGGACGGGGGCCACATCCGCCTGCTCTGGTTTCTGGATATACCGTACTGACCAAGGGTGATGAGTTGATCAGTGGTGTCGGACACGATGTGTCGAAGTCCGTCTCGATGGCGGGCTACACGATTCGTGTGTTCCTGCAGGCTCTCGGCTACGTGTTCCCGGTGCTCCTCGAGAAGGGGGGCTTCAGGTCGATCGTCTCGCAGATGTACTTCTGCGGGGTGAAGGCCATCGGGGTGACTTCGGTCGTGGCGCTGTTCATGGGCATGATCGTCTCCCTGCAGGGCGGCATCGAACTGAAACGCTTCCAGCAGGCCGAGTTGATCGGTGCGGCCGTGGCGGTCAGCATGTGTCGCGAGATGGGACCGATGATCACGGCGATCATCCTCACCGCCATGATCGGCTCCACGATCGCCGCGGAACTGGGAACGATGAAGGTCTCGGAGGAGATCGACGCCCTCGAGGTCATGGCCATCGATCCCGTCCGCCTTCTGGTTACCCCGCGGTTGGTGGGGCTCACCGTCATGACTTTCGCCCTGACGATCCTGGTCGATCTGGTCGGGATTCTGGGTGGTGGAATCGTGGCGGTGGCGCAGCTCGACGTGTCCTTCGACCGGTATATCGAGTCGGCCCAGACGATCCTCACAGGCCGCGACTTTCTCGGTTTCGCGCCGATGGATGTCTACACCGGTCTGGTCAAGTCCCTCGTCTTCGGCGCGCTGATCGCCTCCGTGGCTTGTGCCCAGGGCCTGACCGCGCGGGGGGGGCCGCTGGGTGTGGGTCGCTGCGTTCGTCGCACGGTGGTGGCCTCCATCGTGCTGATCCTGATTTTCGGATATGAGATGACCGCGTTGTTCTACGGCTGAGGGCCGGTGTCATGGAGAAATCACGAGACTTCCTGACCGGGTTGGTTTTCATTGCGTTGCTCGGGCTCCTGGGCGTCTTCACCATCGTCCTGGCGGATGTCCAGTTCGGCTTTCGTCCAACCATGACGATCGTGTTCGACACGATCGCCGGACTCGAACCCGGGCATTCGGTGCGCGTCGATGGCGTTCGTTGCGGCCGTGTCAAGGAGATCGCGCGAACTGCGCACAACTACCAGATCGAGGTGACGGTGGAGTTCGACGCTGCGCCCCGCCTCTGGTTCGGCGCCACCTTCGAGATCAAGTCGGCAACGATGCTCGGCGGCCGTGTGCTGGAGATCACGAATCCCGCTCCCGAGGAACGGAAGGAGGAGATTTCGGCCAAGTTGAAGCCGCACGGCGAGGTCTCCAAGGATCCGTTCGCCCAGGCGTCGAAGCTGCTGTCGGACGAGAACATCGCGAAGGTCCAGAAGACGATCGAGCACCTCGAGTCGGCCTCCGCGCAGGCGAGAGAGTTCTTCTCGGAGAAGGTCATCACGGACGCGCAGCTGATCGTTTCGCAGTTCGAGGAAGCCTCCCGGGGAGCAAGAGATCTTCTGGCGGATGAGAACGTCGCCAAACTCGAGAACGCCGTGACCCGGATCGAATCCACGTCGAAATGGCTGGACGAAGACGGCCAGAAGACCCTCGCCGAGATCCGCGAGGTGGTGGCCGACGTGAAGGCCTTCACCCCGGCGCTCGAGGAGAAGGGTACTGCGGCTCTCGAGGACATCGCCCTGGCGGCTGCGGAAGCCAGGGGACTGGTTGCCGATCTGCGGCAGGTCACCGCCCGGATCAACCCGGACGAGGGCCTGGGGAAGCTCCTCGTCGACAACGAGCCCTGGGAGCGCCTGGCGCTGGCGATCGCCTCGGTGGAGGGCGCGGCGAAGAACGTGGAAATCGCCACCGGGCAGTTGAAGAGCGAGGACAACATCGTCGGCCTGCTCCTGACCGACGAGGACATGGCGAAGCAGTTGAAGCGAGCGATGAAGGCGCTGAACGACTTCCTCGAGAGCACGAGGGAGGATGCGCCTCTGACTTCGTTTGCGGGGTTGTTGCTGACTCCGTTCTGACAGGGGTCAGGTCTGACATTAGGGGAAATCCAGACATTCCCCCCAAGCCCGAAGGGCTCCCTGGCGGGTGGATTTCCGGGGAAACGGTCGAGTTCACTGTGGATGGCGCCGGGGTGTCGGCGCCTTTTTTGATTCGAGGAGGAGAAGGAAAGGCCGGGGTGGGCGTCCGGGGGCGCAAGCACGAGGGGGAGGGGGAATGGTGGGTGGGCGGGGTTTGAAAGGCCGGGGGCGAGGTCGAATCAAAATGCGCCCGCCGAAGCGGGCGCATTTTCTTGATCCGTTCGAGGCTAGAGGTCGTCACGGAGCGTCGCCTGCGCCGCGGCCAAGCGGGCGATCGGCACCCGGAAGGGGGAGCAGGAGACGTAGTCCAGGCCGACTTCGTGGCAGAACTGGATGGAGGCGGGGTCGCCGCCGTGCTCGCCGCAGATACCCACCTTGAGGTTCGGGCGGGTCTTTCGGCCGAGCTCCACTCCCATTCTCACGAGCTGGCCGACGCCGACGATGTCGAGCGAGACGAACGGGTCTTCCACGAGGATCTTCTGCTCCACGTAGAACGGCAGGAAGCTGCCGGAGTCGTCCCGGCTGTAGCCGAAGGCCATCTGGGTCAGGTCGTTCGTCCCGAAGGAGAAGAAGTCGGCGTACTTGGCCACCGCGTCGGCGGTGAGGGCCGCGCGCGGGATCTCGATCATGGTGCCGACCATGTAGTCGACCGTCTGGCTCTCGGCGAAGACGGCCTCCATCACGGCGACGGCGCGCTCGCGGAGGATGCCGAGCTCCACGTCGGTGCCGATGAGCGGGATCATGATCTCCGGCAGGACCTTGACGCCGGCCTTGGTGGCGTTGACGGCGGCCTCGCCGATGGCCCGGACCTGCATGTCGTAGATCTCGGGGTAGGTGATGCCCAGGCGGCAGCCGCGGTGGCCGAGCATGGGGTTGAACTCGGAGAGCGACTCGACCTTGTCCTTGACCTGCGCGAGGGTGAGCCCCATGCGGTCGGCCATCTCCTGCTGTGCCTCGTCATCGTGGGGGAGGAACTCGTGCAGGGGCGGGTCGAGCAGGCGGATGGTGACCGGCAGGCCGCCCATGGCCGTAAAGATCCCCTCGAAGTCGGAGCGCTGCATCGGCAGCAGGGTCTCGAGGGCCCGGCGGCGGCCGGTCTCGTCGTTGGCGAGGATCATCTCGCGGACGGCGGGGATGCGGTCGTCGCCGAAGAACATGTGCTCCGTCCGGCAGAGGCCGATGCCTTGGGCGCCGAAGGAGCGGGCCCGGACCGAATCCTCGGGGGTGTCGGCGTTCGTCCGGACCTTCATCCGGCGAACCTCGTCCGCCCAGCCGAGCAGCGTCTCGACGGCGCCACCGAGCTGGGGAGCGATGGTCGGAACCTTCCCGATCATGACCTCACCGCTCGAACCGTCGATGCTGACCCAGTCGCCTTCCGCGAAGGTGGCGTCGGAGCCGTCGACCCTGACGACCTTGGCCGCGCCGTCGATCTGGAGCATCCCGCAGCCCGCCACACAGGGCTTGCCCATGCCGCGCGCCACAACGGCCGCGTGGGAGGTCATCCCGCCGCGGGAGGTGAGGATGCCGTTCGCGGCGTGCATGCCGCCGATGTCCTCGGGGCTGGTCTCGGCCCGCACCAGGAGGACCTTCTCGCCCTTGGCCACCCACTCCTCGGCGTCGTCGGCGGTGAAGACCGCGCGACCGACCGCGGCGCCGGGGGAGGCCGCCAGGCCCTGCGCGATCGGACTGCGATCGGCCTTGGGGTCGAACATGGGGTGCAGCAGCTGGTCGAGCTGGGCCGGGTCGACCCGCATGAGGGCCTCGTTCTTGTCGATCATGCCCTCCTCGGCCATCTCCACCGCGATGCGGACCGCGGCGAAGGCGGTGCGCTTTCCGGTGCGGGTCTGGAGGATGTAGAACGTGCCATTCTCGATCGTGAACTCGAGGTCCTGGACTTCCTTGTAGTGCTTCTCGAGGATGTCGCGAACCTCGAGGAGCTCACGGTTGCAGCCTTCGAGTTCTCCACCGAGCTCCGAGATCGGGCGCGGGGTGCGGATGCCCGCCACCACGTCCTCGCCCTGGGCGTTCATGAGGAACTCGCCGTAGAAGACGTTCTCACCGGTGGAGGGGTCGCGCGTGAAGGCGACGCCGGTTCCGGAAGTCTCGCCCATGTTGCCGTAGACCATGGTCTGGACGTTGACCGCGGTGCCCAGCAGGCCGGTGATCTTGTGGATCTTCCGGTAGGTCACGGCGCGCTCGGTCTCCCAGGACTGGAAGACGGCGTCGATGGCCTTCTTCAGCTGGTCGCGGGGGTCCGTGGGGAACTCCTCGCCCGTGTGCTCGCTGTAGATCTCGAGGTAGCGGGCGGTGACCGCCTTCAACTGCTCGGCGGAGAGCTCGGTGTCGAGATCGACGCCGGCCTCTTCCTTCGCCCGGTCGAGGGCGGCTTCGAAGTGGCTGTGGTCGACGCCCATCACCACGTCACCGAACATGTTGATCAGGCGGCGGTAGAGGTCCCAGACGAACCGGGCGTTGCCGGTGGTCTCGATCAGGCCTTCGGCGACTTCCGGGTTCAGGCCGAGGTTCAGGACCGTGTCCATCATGCCGGGCATGGAGATCGCGGCGCCGGAGCGGACGGAGAGCAAGAGTGGGCTCTTGCCGGCCCCGAAGGACTTGCCGGACTGGCTCTCCAGGGCGGCGAGGGCTTCATCCACCTGCTCCCAGACACCGTCGGGGTAGTTGCGGTTGTTCGCGTAGAAGTCGCGACAGACCTCGGTGCTGATCGTGAATCCGGGGGGGACGGGGAGGCCGATACGGGCCATTTCCGCCAGGTTGGCTCCCTTGCCGCCGAGGATCTCCTTCATACTGCTGTTGCCGTCGGCGGTTCCCTTGCCGAAAGCGTAGACGTAACGCTGCATTGCCTTCTCCTGCCCGGTACGGGCGATACGATGTTGATTTGTCTTCTAGATATCCGCGAACGCCTACTTGTCCCGCTCGTGTTGCCGGAGGCGATCGATCATGGGTTGAACGTTGATGAGCTTCTTGATGTCGAAGAGCAGCCAGCGGTGTTCCACGGAGAAGCGAACCACCTCCGCCACGGTCGAGATTCCGCCGAGATCGGCGTTGTCGATGGGACCGACGTACAGCTTGCCGTCGCGAAGGATCATGACTTCAGAGAAGTCGGCGCCGGAGAGGTCGAAGGTCGCCTCGCTGGGGGTTTTCTCACCCTCGAAGATCACCGTGACCTCCAGGGTGGGGAGGTCGATCAGGAAGAACTCGCCCACCGCTTCGTCGGCCTTGATGGTGACGAGAGCCAGGTGTCGCCCTTCCATCGTCAGGTAGCGGGTGTCCTCGGTGACCTCGGCTGCCGCCAGGACCGCGGCGAGATCGTCGAAATCGGACTGATACAGGCCGTACGCGGCGGTGAATGTCCCCAGGCCGGGCACGTCGTACTTCTCCTTGAAATCCGTGGAGAGGCTTTCCCAGATCACTTCCGCGGCACCGGCCCTGAGGGCGGTCCGGAAGGTGTCGAAGGACTGTTCCGGGGTGTCGCGCTGGGTGTACAGCCGGATCACCTCGGGCGTGCAGCACCCGGGGAGGAACAAGCCCGCGAGGATGATCGTCACAAGTGTGACGCGCATCACTGCTCCTTTTCGCCCGAAAATCCGGGCAAGCCGGTATCCTAACGAAGCTTCCCGCAATTCCAAACCATTGGGTGCGCGGGTGTCGAAATGACTTGACGCTCCTTTTCAGCCGGTGCTAGGCTCCCACGCTGTGTGCGGAGCGGGCTGCTCCGTCTGTCCTGAGGGGACGCGAAGCGTCCCCTTCTTCGAATCGGGAGCCCGATGGCGGAGAGAAAGAGGCTCGGCGAAATCCTCGCGAGTGCCGGTGCTGTAACGGAGGAGCAGGTGCATCGCGCCCTCCTGCATGCCCGGCAGAAGAAGATGCGTATCGGCGAGGCGTTGGTGGATCTCGGATTCACCGACGAAGAAAAGGTGGCCCGCGCGCTGTGCAAGCAGCTGGGCCTGCCCTTCGTGGATCTCCTGAAGAACCGCATTCCCCCCGCGACCGTGGCCCTCCTCCCGGCGGAAGTCGTCCGTGAATTCAGGGTCATCCCGGTGAAGAAGACTCCCGGGGCGGTGATCGTGGCTCTCGACGATCCCGACAAGAGCTACATGCTCGATGACCTCCGGTTCCAGCTGGACGTGGACCTGCGTCCGGCGTTGGCCACCCCCGGCGGAGTCCGGCACGCCCTGAAGACCTACTGGGACGTGGCGGGTGACGGGGCGGCCGCGGAGACCTCGGCCGCGGTGGAGGAGATTGCGGGCGGGGATGCCGGCGCCGACGACGCCCCGGTGATCCGCCTGGTGGACTCGGTGATCAAGGACGCCGTCCGGATGCGGGCTTCCGACATTCACATCGAACCCCTCGTGGATCGGGTCCGGGTGCGGTATCGCGTCGACGGCCACTGTCGAGAGATCCAGACCGTCCCGAAGTCCCTGCAGGGACCGGTGCTCTCCCGCATGAAGATCCTCTCCGGGATGGACATGGCGGAGAAGCGTCGTCCCCAGGACGGCCGTATCGCCATGAACGTGGACGGGCGGGACATCGACTTCCGCGTTTCCGCATTGCCCGCGTACCACGGCGAGTCGCTGGTCATGCGTATTCTGGACAAGGAGTACGGCCTCGTCACATTGCCGGAACTGGGCTTCCACCCGACGGACTACGCGCGTTTCGAGCGTCTGATCAAGCGGCCGAACGGCATCTTCCTCGTCACCGGGCCCACGGGTTCCGGAAAGACGACCTCCCTCTACGCCGCGCTTCGGGAGTTGAACCGGCCGGACGTCAAGATCCTCACCGCCGAGAACCCGGTGGAGTACCACCTCTCGGGCATCAACCAGTGCGGTGTGCAGCGCTCGATCGGGCTTGACTTCGCCCGCATCCTGCGATCCATGCTGCGGCAGGCCCCCGACATCATCCTCGTGGGTGAGATCCGGGACCTGGAGACCGCGGAGATCGCGATCCAGGCCGCCCTGACGGGGCACCTGGTATTCTCCACCCTGCACACCAACGATGCCCCCTCGGCGATTACCCGTCTGGTGGACATGGGGGTGAAACGCTTTCTGGTTTCCACCGCGGTCATGGCGGTGATGGCGCAGCGCCTGATCCGCGTCCTCTGCAACGAGTGCAAGGAGCCATACGATCCCGAACCTTCCGAACTCCGCGCGGTCGGGCTGACGCCGGAAATGCTTGCCGGCTCGACCATCTACCGGGCGGTGGGCTGCCCGGCGTGTCAGGGTATCGGGTACAAGGGCCGTCGCGGGATGTTCGAGCTTTTCGAGATGGACAACGCGCTCCGCGAGCTGACGTTCAAGGGCGCCTCGGCGCTGGAGGTGCGGACGCAGGCGAAGGTCTCCGGCGGGATGGTGACCCTGCAGCAGGACGGGGTGAGGAAGATTCTGGATGGAATAACTACACTGGACGAGGTTCTCGCGGCCACCGTGTCCGAGGACCAGGGCGGATCGGCATGACCGGCGGCCCCCGGTAGGAAGGCTGTCTGCAGCAATGGATATCCGTAAGCTCCTGGACCTGATCATCCGTGAGGATGGGTCGGACATTCACCTGTCCGTCGGGATCCGGCCGAGGATTCGCGTTCACGGCCGGATGCGCGACGTGCAGGTGGAAGTGCTGACCGGCGAGGACACGAAGGAGATGATGAAGGCCATCGCTCCGCAGCGGAACATGCTCGAGTTCAAGGAGAAGGGGACCACCGACTTCGCCTATCCGTACTCCGACCGGGCGCGTTTCCGGGTGTCCTGCTATCGGGCCCGGGGGAACGTGGGGATCGCGCTGCGGCTGCTTCCGAACCGGATCCTGTCGTTCGAGCAGATCGGGCTTCCGCTTCAGGTTCGGGATCTCCTGCACCGGCCGCGAGGGTTGCTGCTCGTCACCGGGCCCACCGGGTCGGGCAAGACCACGACCCTGGCGACAATGGTCGCCTACCTGAACGAGAACTTCGACCACCACCTCGTGACCATCGAGGACCCGGTGGAGTACTACCACGACAGCAAACGGGCCATCATCACCCAGCGCGAGATCGGGAGCGACGTGGGGACGTTCCCGGAGGCCATGCGGCGCGTGCTCCGAATGGACCCCGACGTCATTCTCCTCGGAGAAATGCGTGACCGGGAGACCATCACCACGGCGATCACCGCCGCCGAAACCGGCCACCTGGTGCTGGCCACCCTGCACACGACCGGCGCCGCGCGGACCGTCGACCGGATTATCGACCAGTTCCCGCCCGACCAGCAGGAGCAGATCCGCGTGCAGCTCTCCGTTTCGGTCATCGCCGTCATCAGCCAGGTGTTGATGCCGCGGGAAGACACGCCCGGTCGGATCGCCGGCTTCGAAGTGATGATCATGAACTCGGCCATCGAGAACCACATCCGGAAGGCCGAGACGTTCAAGATCACCTCCGCGATCCAGACGAACCGGAACCGGGGCATGATTCTCCTGGACGAGCACCTCTGGCAGCTCTTCCGCGACGGCAAGATCAGCCGGGAAGAGACGGAGCTCAAGGCACAGAACCCGCTCGAGATGAAGAAGCGCCTGGACTACCTGACCCTCGGGGGCGGGGACGCCAACGACGAGAACGGCGGGAACGGCAAGGACAAGACCGAGAAGAGCGACAAGGTCACGATCGGCGGCCTGTTCCAGAGGAAGAAGAGCGAATGAGCGCGTCCGGCAGGAAGAAGCTCCTTGGCCAGGTCCTGAAGGAGCTGGGCGCCTGCCATGAAGGGATGATTCAGGAGGCGCTCTCGATTCAGCGCGAGAAGGGCGGCCAGATCGGGCAGATCCTCATCGGGAAAGGGCACATCGACGAGACCACCCTTCTGAAGGCCCTCGGCGTGCAGGCCGGAATGGAGGTCGTCGAGCTTACCGGGGCGACCGTCGACCCGGCCGCCGTCAAGAAGATCGACTACAGCATGGCTTCCATGTTCGGGATCTTCCCGTTCCGATTCAACGAGGCGGGGGCCCTGGTCGTGGCCATGGGCAACCCCATGAACCAGGCGGTGCTCGACGACGTCCGGTTCATGGCGAACTGCGATGTGGTGGGCGCGGTGGCGGACGAGGCCGAGATCAAGGCCGCGCTCGAGAAGCACTACGAGCACAAGGAGGCCGCGGCCGCCCGGAAGGAGCGGGAGGACACCACGGATGCGGATGCGCCCGCGATCAGCAGCGGACCGACGGACCTCTCCGACGCAGAGTCGATGGCCCGTTCGGCCCCGGTCATCAAGCTCCTGAACCACATCCTGGCGCAGGCCATTCAGGACCAGGCGGCGGACATCCACCTCGAGCCCTTCGAGGAAGACTTCAAGGTGCGGTACCGGGTGGACGGCGTGCTGTACGAACTCGACCCTCCTCCGAAGCACATCGCTCCGGCCCTGATCTCCCGCGTGAAGGTCATGGCCGGCCTCGACATCTCGGAGACGCGTCTGCCCCAGGACGGCAGGATCGAACTCTCGATCAGCGGCCGGTCGGTGGACCTGCGTGTTTCCACGCTGCCCACCATGTTCGGCGAGTCGTGCGTGATGCGTATTCTCGACCGGTCGGTCGTGTCCCTGGACATGGCCCAACTCGGTCTCAGGGACTTCGAACTGAAGCTGATCCGGGCGTTCCTGAAGCTGCCGCACGGCATCATCCTCGTCACCGGACCCACGGGAAGCGGCAAGACGACCACGCTCTACAGCGCCCTGCGCGAGGCGAACGTGATCAGCCGGAAGATCATCACCACCGAAGACCCCGTCGAGTACGACCTCGAGGGGATCATGCAGGTGCAGGTCAACGAGGACATCGGCGTCACTTTCGCGAAGTGTCTGCGGTCCATTCTGCGTCAGGACCCGGACATGATCCTGATCGGTGAGATCCGCGACAAGGAAACCGCGGAAATGGCCATTCAGTCGTCCCTCACCGGCCACGTGGTCCTCTCCACGCTGCACACCAACGACGCGCCCCTCGCGATCACCCGTCTCGTGGATATGGGGGTGGAATCCTTCCTGGTTTCCGCTACCCTCGAAGCAGTGGTCGCGCAGCGGCTCGTCCGCAAGATCTGTACGCAGTGCCGGACGTTCTACGATCCGAGCGATGAGGCTCTGATGGAGTTGGAGCTCACCCCGGATCAGGTAGTGGGCAAGAAGTTCGCGTTCGGCAAGGGCTGTGAAAACTGCCACTATACGGGCTACCGGGGCCGCACCGGGATCTACGAGATCATGTCGATCACGGAGCGACTCAGGCAGCTGATCATGGACAATGTCCCGACTTCCAGAATTCGTGATGCGGCGCTCGAAGAGGGTATGTCGACACTTCGCGAGAGCGGGCTGCTCGCAATTTTCGACGGCATCACTACAATCGAAGAGGTCGTCAGGGAAACGATAGCCACTATGTAGGCTGCGGGGATGACCCCGAGCCAGGGAGGGAAGGCATATGCCCCCGAAGTCGTCGGCACAGGCGAAGCGAGAGGCCGCGCTTGCAGAACTGGCCCAGAAGCCTCGCCAGAAGAAGGGTTTCTTTGGCGGCAGACGGGTGGGCGACAAGGCGCTGACCGTGTTCACGTCCCAGCTTGCCATTCTGCAGGACGCGGGTCTGCCCATCGTGCGATGCATGAAGATCCTCGAGGGGCAGATGAAACCCGGGTACTTCAAGTGGGTACTCGGCTCGGTGACGGAGGATGTGGAGAGCGGTTCGCCTCTCTCCGATTCCCTCGCCAAGCACCCCGGGGTCTTCGACGACCTCTACGTGAACATGGTGAAGGCGGGTGAGGCCGGTGGTGTCCTCGACACCATTCTGGCCCGCCTCTCCGAGTTCAAGGAGAAGGGGCAGCGACTGCGCAAGCGGATCGTCTCGGCATCCATCTATCCCCTCGTCGTCCTGGTCGTGGCGACCTCCATCCTGCTCGGCATCATGATCCTGGTGGTGCCGAAGTTCGAGATGGTGTTCGAGGAGATCGGCCAGGGCGAGTTGCCCGCGGTGACGCAGTTCATGCAGGACATCTCGAAGTTCCTGACCGGCGCCAACGGCCCGTTTCCCGCTGCCGGTGTGGTCTTCCTGATCTTCGGTGTCTTCCTGCTGGTGGTGTTGTTCAGAGTCATGAAGATGACCATTGCCGGCAAGCGCATCCTGGACATGCTGAAGCTCAAGACGCCCCTGGTCGGAACACTGACCAAGAAGACGATCGTGGCCCAGTTCTCCCGGACCTTCGGAACCCTGATCCAGTCCGGTGTCCCGATCCTCGAGGCCTTGAACATCGTCCGGGACTCGATCGGCAACGTCATCATGCGGGAAGCGGTCACGAAGGTGCACGACGCGATCCGGGAAGGTGAGAACATCGCCGACCCGCTCGGTGAGAGCGGCATTTTCGACGACATCGTGGTGAACATGATCGACGTCGGTGAGGAAACCGGTGAACTCGACAAGATGCTGCTGAAGGTCGCGGACACCTACGACGAAGAGGTGGACCTGGCGGTGGCCGCCATGATCAGCGTGCTCGAACCGATGCTGATCGTGTTCATGGGTGGCGCGGTGGGCCTGATCGTGGTCAGCCTTTTCCTGCCTCTCCTGAAGATCGTCGAGACCATCGGCGGAGGCTAGGCAAAGGGGCCCGAGACGTTCGACGTTCGAGCGTTGAGAGTGGACAGGTCCCGTCAAGGAGGCCTGTCCACTCTTTCTCATTTGCGGTACGGGCCGTCGGCCTGAGGAACGATGTCACTCCGGTACAAAGTCCTGGCGGCGGTCATCGGCATTACCGTGATCGTCCTGTTCCTCGCCCTGGTGGTCATCGTCCGGGAGTTGATCGACACCCACGAGGAGTTCAAGCGTTTCGATCAGGGCCTGAGGCAGCGCATCATCCGGAACGTCCAGCGCAACCCGCAGGCGGTCTACCGGGAAGACGCCCTGCTCGTGCAGCACGAATTCATTCGGGACGTGGTCCACGTGTACGGAGAGGACGCTCGCGGCCCGATCGACTTCATCAAGGGCGCCAAGCGCCCTGACACCGAGCGAATTCGGGCGCTGGTCCGGAAGGCTATTCACGGGCATCGGGTGGTGGCGGAGGGGGACGAGTTCGCCGTTCCCGAACGGCGCGAATCAACCCGCAGTGCTCAGGGCGGTTACTACCTCACTCTGGATGTCCCCGACTTCAGCCCTCATCAGCCCCTGCAGAAGGTCTACATCGTCTTCCTGGTGGGTGTGGTCCTGATCATCGTCGTCATCTACGTGGTCCTGTCCCGCGCGGTGATCCGCCCGATCGAGCGACTCGGTCGCGCCGCCAACCGTGTGGCCGCCGGGGACTACACGCGGATCGTGCTCCCCTCGGGCCGGGATGACGAGATCGACACGCTGGTCGAGACCTTCAACGCGATGATGCTCGAGGTCGGCAGCTACCGGCACAATCTCGAGGCCCAGGCGGAGGATGCCCGGAACGAGGCGCGGGATGCCCAGAAACACCTGGTGATCGCGCAGCGTCTGGGAGCCACCGGGAAGCTGGCGAGCGGCATCGCCCACGAGGTGAACAACCCCCTCGGCGGAATGCTGAACGCCGCTCGTCGACTGAAGCGGGACCCCCGTCCGAATCAGGAGAAGCAGGACGAGTATGTGGAGTTGATCATCGACGGCCTGCTCCGCATCCAGGAGACGGTGAAGAAGATCCTGCGCTTCACTCCTCACCAGGTGGCTCCGCAGGCGGTGGACATCAACACCGTGCTTCGGCGCGCAATCTCCCTGGCGAGCCACCGGATCGAGCGGGAGGGGACCGACCTGGTGGCGGACGTGCCGGCCGAGGCGATGGTCTTCGGAGACCAGTTCGAGTTGCAGCAGGTCTTCCTCAACCTGCTCATCAACGCCCTGGACGCCATCGCGGAGAGCGGGGTGGACGGCGCGATCCGGATCGATGGCAAGATCCAGGGTTCGGAAATCTCCATCCGGATCGAGGACAACGGATCGGGGATGACCGAGGAGCAGATCTCCCAGGCCTTCGACTTCTTCTACACCACCAAGGAGGTGGGGGAGGGCACCGGTCTGGGCCTGGCCATCTCCCACAATGTGATCCAGAACCACGGGGGACGGATCACGATCGAAAGCCGGGAAGAGGAGGGGACCGCCCTGGTCGTGGTCCTCCCGCTTCTCGAGACGGGCGGCTAACCGCGTTGGAATCGCTTCTTTCCGAGTGGCATTCCCTCCTCATGATGGGAGCCCTCCTGTTCGGATCCGCGTTCTTCTCCGGCGCCGAAACGGCCTTCTTCTCCCTTCGGCGGTCCGAAATCCGGAAGCTGCGGGAGGATGGGGCGATTCTCTCGGCCCTTGTCGTCAGGTTGCTGGCGAAGCCACGCCGGCTGCTCGTCTCCATCCTGATCGGTAACCTGGCGATCAATGTCGCGTACTTCGCCATCGCGGTGAAGCTCTCGGATCACGCCTCCCGGAGGGGGGCGACCGGGGTGGCGGTGTCGATCGCCGCCGTGTCCCTTCTGCTGCTCATCTTCCTCGGAGAGTTTCTGCCGAAGGGAGTGGCGCTGGCGAGAAGTCGCTGGTTCGCTCGCCTCGTGGCCGCGCCCATGCTGGTCGTCGAGGTGCTGGCGTTCCCTGTTCGCCTGCTGCTGGATGGTGTGGTTGTGGCCATGAGTCGACTCGTCGCCGGGCGCGAGGGAGCCGATCGCACGACCACCCCCGAGGAGTTGAAGACATACGTCCGCCTGACCGGCTCCGCCGGCCGACTGGAGCGGGAAGAGCGCGAGATGCTCGAGGATGTGATCGAGTTCGGGGAATTGAAGGTCAAGGAGGTGATGGTTCCGCGGGTCGACATGGTGGCGGCGGATCTGTCGGGCGGGCGAGAGGCCTTCCTGGAAACAGCGCGCGAAAAGAGAGTATCGAAGGTGGTGGCGCTCGAGGGGTCTCCGGACGAGGTGCGGGGCTTCGTGGCGGTGAAGGACCTGCTCTACCACCCGGAGGTTCGGGTCGAGCACCTGCTCAAGTCGGTCCCGGTGGTGCCGGAGACCAAGACCGTGGTCTCTCTTCTGAAGGAGTTTCGCAACTCCGACGCGCCGTTGGCCCTGGTGGTGGACGAGTACGGCGGCACCGCCGGCATCGTCACGCCGGAGGACCTGATCGAGGAGATCGTCGGTGAAATCGACGACGAATACGACACCGTCGGCGGGCCGGTCCGAGAGATCACCCCC
>SWCD01012010.1_pt1 | contig 29613 bp, 26 predicted proteins | sample 4693011 | NCBI WGS metagenome assembly SWCD01 (sample SAMN10267278, study PRJNA491770) | bioreactor metagenome | isolation source: DHS bioreactor inoculated with marine | place: Japan: Omine Ridge, Nankai Trough | reverse complement strand
TTCCTCGCTCCGCTGGAATCCACCTCCCTTTGTCCAAAGGGAGGAGCCTTTGATATTGCCTATAATAAAATTGTAGCTTTCAAACCCTCCGTCTTCTCATCTCCAATTGAATCCGGTTCTTAATAAAAATGCCCAATGGTCCTATCGATTACCGGTAGCACCAATTCCAAGGTTTTCTTGGAAACGGTAAGGTTCTTCAGGGATTGCAGCTGATGGACGTTGTGCACATCGGAGGCCACGAAATCTATAAATCCTTCCTCCAACAGTTTGTTCGCCACTTTGGGAACGGCGTTCCCGTAGTAATTTCCCAAGGAAAGTAAATTCATTTGAAAAAGCATCCCTTTTTCCTTGTACTTAGCGTATTTTTTAATTTGGTGATGCAAGAACCCATAGCGTTCCGGATGGGCCAAAATAGGGAATAGACCGTGCGTTTTGGTCTTATCAATCGCTTCTTCGAAATTAAGGGGGGGCTGTAGATAGGACATCTCCACCAACAAATAATTCTTGCGTAAGGGCATAACTTCCTTCTTTGCCACTAGGGATTCAAAATTGGCATCGATCATGTGTTCTGCCGCTGCCTCAATGTAAACGTCTTTCCAATCGTTCTTTAATAGCTCGTTTTGTAGCATCTTTAAGGAATCACCGATGGTTTGGGCAGTATTGGGATAGTAATTCTGCATAATGTGGGGGGTAGCGACAAAATTTCGGATTCCCAAATCCTGAAATCCCTTTAGAAGTGTCAAGGAATCGTCCAAAGTCTGGGCACCATCATCCAGTCCAGGAAGAATATGGTTGTGGATATCCACAAAGTTCTCCAAGTGATTTGCCAGGAATCTCTTTTTACCAAAAAAGTGGATCATCATTATACGTTTTCAATACAAAAATAATGTTTCTCGTGTTAACATCATACCAATTGGGAAGGGGTAAAATTTTGGATATTTTTAAGAGGTAATTATAAACAATTAATGCTTGGATGAGCCCTTAGCTTTTGGGGGTTTGATTGTTGCCAATTCGTTTTAACTCGATTTAACATACATTTAACCAAAGACGGTTAAACCATCCTCTATTTTTGAAATCCAATAAACTGTGATGTTATGAATATTGAGAAAAAGTTGCTTTTTGCCTTATTGATGTTAATTCTATCTGGTACGACCGCAATGGCCCAGTATGGATACGGAAGAGGCTACAATGGCTATGGTTATGGAAGACAAAATAACGGGATTCCGCAGGTAGATCAAACTCCTGAAAAGGAGGATCCCCCTACGGCCAAGGAAATTGTAGACTCCCAAATGCCGACCATTACGGAGACCCTTGGTTTAAATGCGTTCGAAGAGGCCGTGATGACCTCGGTATTGACCAAGTATATTCAACAGCGTATTGAGCTGCAGATCCTCCAATTAGACCAGGATAAAACCCGGGCAGCCTTGGATGATATTTTGGAGAACGAGGACGCTGAATTGAAGGCCGGGCTTCCAGAGGAAAAGTACGAAGCGTTTAAACAGCTTCAGAAGGATGGATTTCAAAAGACCAAAAAGAAAAATAAAAAAAATAAAAAGAACAAGGATAAAGATTAAAGAATAGGTTTTGATTCTGGCGGAAAGTTGGCGGTGTTTAAATAATTGGGTCTACCGCTGTACGCATATCGCTATTTAACTTTTTTCTGCAATCGGCGTTACACGAACAGCGAAACAAAACCGCGACCTTATCCGGAAAGCGGGAAATATTTTTCCCAAGTATAAACCCTTAACTTAATTCTTATCAATGAAACACGTATTGACGTTTGCCCTAATTTTAACCACCGCGCTCTGCATGGCACAACGCCCACAAGGAAACACCCGGGGAACCGTAAAAATTACAGGAACAGTTTTGGACAAGGACACCAATGAGCCATTGGAATATGCAACCCTGGTCTTGCAGAGTGTTGATGATCCGGATAAAATTGCCGGAGGAATCACGGATGAATCGGGTAAGCTTAATGTAGAAGTCGCTCCCGGAAAGTACCACATGAGAATAGAGTACATTTCATACAAGACGCACCAATTGCCTGATCAAAACCTTACTTCGGACATGGACCTTGGAATCGTTAAGCTAGCCTTGGACGTAGCACAACTAAAGGAAGTGGAAGTTGTTGGGCAAAAGACGACGGTAGAGCTTCATTTGGATAAAAAAGTGTACAATGTGGGCACGGATATGACCGTCAAAGGTGGTACGGTCACCGATGTTCTCGACAACGTTCCATCCGTCACCGTGGACGTGGAGGGCAACATCAGTTTAAGGGGGAATGAAAGTGTAACTATCCTTATTAACGGTAAACCATCGGCCCTATCGGGACTCAATCCCGATGCCCTTAGGCAACTGCCAGCGGATGCCGTTGAAAAAGTGGAAGTTATAACCAACCCTTCCGCCAGGTACGATGCCGAAGGAACCGCGGGAATCATAAATATTGTACTTAAACAGAGTAAAACATTAGGGCTTAACGGCTCCCTTAGTCTCTATGCCGGACATCCCGACAACTATGGGGCAGAAATCAATCTTAACCTAAGAAGTGAAAAGTTCAACCTTTTTACCAATACCTCCTACCGATACAGCAATGCCCCGGGCAATGCAAAATTCGAACAACAAAACTTTGGTCCCACCGGCGATATTGTTAGCTATCAGAACGAAATTAGGGACTATCAAAGGCAACAGGATGGGTTTAATACGAATCTTGGGTTTGAATATTTCCTTAGCGAAACCAGTAGCATAACAAATTCCTTCATTTATCGCAATTCCACTGGCACCAACACCATTGATGTGGATTTTTATAATTTTGATGCCAATTACGATCCAACCATTCAAAGGAACCGTTATACAACGGAAGACGAGGACGAAGAAAATGTACAATATTCCCTGAACTACGAAAAGAGGTTCAACGACAGTGGGCACAAACTCACTTTTGATTATCAGTATTCGTCGGGCAGCGATTTGGAAAACTCCCTCATCAATGAAATGGTGCTTGGAGAGGTTGATCAACTCCCTTCCGAGGCTATTTACAACAACGAAGGGCAAAAAAGTCAAATGGTGCAATCGGATTATGTCCTACCCTTTGGCAATGACAGCATCAAATCCCAGTTTGAACTTGGTTATAGGGGCACATTTAATAATTATGACACGGATTATGTCTATAGTATAGAACAGCCAAATGGCGAATTCGTTAGCAACCCCAATGTCACCAATGAACTCCTTTATAACGAATATATAAATGCGGCCTATACCCAGTTTGGAACTAAAATAAGGAATTTTAGCGTTTTGGCCGGACTTAGGATGGAGGCCACCAATATAGACATCAATCTACTTACCACGGACAAGAATACCCATAAATCCTATGTAGACTGGTTTCCTTCCTTGTTTTTGGGATACGAGGTTAGCGACACGGATCAATATACCGTAAGTTATAGCAGAAGGTTAAGACGGCCTTGGTCCCGATTTATCAATCCTTTTCCCTCTCTTTCGAGCAACACCAATATCTTTCAGGGAAACCCCGATTTGGATCCCACCTATACGAATGCGTTTGACTTTGGCTATTTGAAAAGATGGGACAAAGTGAGTTTTAATACTTCGGCCTACTACAACCATTCAACGGGGGTCTTTCTTTTTGTAGCTAGGGAAACAGGCGATTTTGTGGAAATTGAAAACCCGGACGATCCCAATAATCCCGTTTTGGTCCCAGTAATTATACGCAGTCCTATAAACTTGGCCGATGAAAGTAGATTGGGAGCGGAATTTACCACCACCTACACGCCAAAAACGAATTGGCGATTGACCTGGAACATTAATCTTTATCAACAATATCTTCGTGGCGACTATACTTACAACAATTATTTGGATGAAGAGATTACCCAGAACTTTGATTCGGACTATTTTTCTTGGTTTACAAGGTTAAGCGCCAAGATTCCATTGCCCGCAAAGATCGATTTTCAGACCAATCTTTTCTATTACGGCAGAAGGATAGATGCACAAAATATTAACAAAGGATCACTAAACACGAGTTTGGCCTTGAGCAAGGATATCCTTAAGGACAAGGCCACCTTGACCCTGAACGTAAGCGACCTGTTCAACTCAAGAAAGCGAAGGACGGAAACAAGGACCGAAAACGTATACACCTATAGTGAATTCCAATGGAGGGAGCGCCAGATAAACTTATCCTTCCTATACCGGTTTAATCAAAAGAAAAATCAAAATAATAGGGGCAACCAGCGTGAAGGTGGTGGAGGGGAGGATATGAATAATTTTGAAGGTTAAAAAACCTAAAAATAAATATAATGTGTTGTAAATTAGGGAATTAATGTAAGGGTTCAGTGGTTGCTCAACTTTTTAACCTGTCCGGCTAATTGCTCGGTCAGGTTTTATATTTAAATTCATAGTTTAGCGAGCCATTAAAATTTAAGGTCGTGAAATTGGCAACTACGATTTGTAGCTAGCAACGGATATCAGGAATCCATGGACTCCTAAAAGATTATAAAAGTTTGTTGAAAATCCACAGCCTTAAGAACGATTTTTTTGCACGCATAGGACAAAATTGCTTTGTCGGGCTGGCCTGGCCAGAAAAAGTAGATAAATATCATTAGATGAAAATGAAATACTTGATATATACTTTGTTGATAGGTTCCATAATCGGACTTATAACCTTTAGGATTCTAAAGAACAAAAAGGAGGGCGGTATCGATACCCCTAGGGGCAATGTTGCAACATCCGTAACCGGTATGGTAATGAAACCTCAGAAATTTGAGGACTATTTGTCCCTTTCAGGTTCTTTGGAAGCCAATGAACAAATAGATCTGCGAAGTGAGGTCTCGGGGGTTGTGGAGAGTATTAATTTTCGCGAGGGGAGTAAAGTTTCACAAGGTCAGGTTTTGTTCAAGGTAAACGATATTGAATTAAGGGCCCAATTGTCCAAGGTGCTGACCGCGCAAAAATTGGCAGGTGAAAATGAAAGAAGGGCAAAACTGTTGCTGGAAAAACAGGCCATCAGTCAAGAGGAATACGATATTTCACAGGCCGATTTTCAGTCGGCCAAGGCTGAATCGGACCTGATATCGGCGCAGTTGTCCAAGGCAACTGTGAGGGCTCCTTTTTCCGGGACTATAGGCCTGCGGTCCATCTCCGTTGGCACCTATGTTACCCCGGCAACGCTTATTGCCAAATTGATCAATACCAACAAGCTGAAAATTACCTTTTCGGTTCCCGAAAAATATGCGTCCAAGGTGAAGGTCGGTAATACCTTGACCTTTACGACCTCGGGATCCAAGGAAGTTTACACCGCGAAAATTTATGCCACGGAACCCGAGGTAGATGTGGCTACAAGAACCCTAAAAATGAGGGCAATTGCCGAAAATCCGGAAGGAAAATTGTACCCGGGGACCTTTGCGAACGTTAATCTTCCGTTGGAGGTGGTGAACGATGCCTTGTTGGTTCCCGCCCAAGCCTTGATTCCTATCCAAAACGGAAAAATGATATTTGTGTCCAATGGATCCACGGCCAGGGAAGTTGTGGTGGAGACCGGTGCTAGAGGCGACAGTACCGTACGTGTAGTGTCGGGATTAAAGATAGGTGATACCGTTTTGACTTCTGGTGTAATGTCGCTCAAAAATGGCTCGCCAGTAAGCATTGACCTGAATGAAAATGGACAAAACGCCGCCGCTCAATGAATCTATCCACGTTAAGTATTAAGAGACCGGTCCTGACCATTGTAATAAATCTGGCCATAATTCTTTTTGGAATTATCGGATTTACCTATCTCGGGGTTCGGGAATTTCCTGCGATTGATCCTGCCCAAGTCTCGGTTAGGACCAGTTACAGTGGTGCCAATGCGGATATTATAGAATCGCAGATTACAGAGCCGCTTGAAAAATCGATCAATGCAATAGACGGAATCCGAAATATTACTTCATCCAGCAACCAAGGCTCCAGTAATATTAATATCGAATTTAACCTAGATAAAAATTTAGAGGAGGCGGCCAATGATGTTAGGGACAAAGTTTCCCAAGCGGTCCGCAGGTTACCGGAAGATTTGGATGCGCCGCCAGTTGTTTCCAAGGCCGATGCGGATTCCAGGGCCATCATTTCCATGACGGTGCAAAGCAGTAACAGAAATGTGCTGGAGCTTTCCGATTATGCCGAAAACGTATTGGCACAACGGCTTCAAACCATTCAAGGGGTCAGTGGGGTCCAAATTTGGGGTCAACGAAAATATGCGATGCGCTTGTGGATAGATCCCCTGAAACTGGCATCCTACGGTGTTACGGTTGCAGATGTTAGACGGGCACTGCTGTCCCAGAATGTGGAATTGCCCTCTGGAAAGTTAACGGGTGCCAATACGGAATTGGCCGTAAAAACCATCGGGAACCTTTCTACGGTAGAAGGTTTCAACGACATCATCATCAGGGCCGACGATGAAAAAGTAGTACGTCTTAGCGATATTGGAAGGGCCACTCTGGAGGCCGAGAATATGGAAACCAAACTTAGCGACTCCGGACAGCCAATGGTAGCAGTTGCCCTAGTGCCACAACCAGGGGCCAATTATGTGAATATCGCTGATTCCTTTTATAAGGAATTTGATAAACTAAAACAGGATCTTCCTGCAGACTTTAAGTTAAACGTCGTTATGGACGATACCCTTTTTGTAAAAAGGGCGATCAAGGAAGTAGGGGAGACCCTCATCATTTCCATAATTCTGGTAATACTCGTCATCTATCTATTTTTTAGGAATTGGTCCATGGCCTTACGGCCACTTATAGATATACCGGTATCCCTCATTGCCACGTTTTTTATCATGTGGCTATTCGGCTTTTCAATCAATGTCCTTACGCTTTTGGCCATTGTCCTGGCCACTGGTCTTGTTGTGGATGATGGGATCGTGGTGACCGAGAATATTTACAAGAAGGTAGAGGAGGGCATGCATCCCATTCAGGCGGCGATCAAGGGTTCTAACGAGATATTTTTTGCGGTTATCTCCATCTCCATTACGTTGGCAGCCGTTTTTCTTCCTGTTATTTTCCTCGAAGGATTTGTGGGAAGGCTGTTCCGGGAATTTGGGGTTGTCCTTGGGGCGGCAGTGCTGGTTTCTGCTTTTGTCTCCTTGAGCCTTACCCCTATGTTAAATGCATATATGATAAAGCCGGGAAAACAAAAGAGATCTAGGTTTTATGAGATAACGGAAAAGTATTTTGTGCGCATGAACAATGCTTACGCTGATGGCCTCCGACGGTTTATGAAACGGAAGTGGCTCAGTTTTCCCATTTTGTTCGTCTGTCTTGGTATGATCGGCCTTTTTTACAGCTTGCTCAAAAAGGAAACGGCACCTTATGACGATCGAAGTAGCATAAGGGTGTCCGTAACGGGACCGGAGGGAGCATCGTACGATTATATGGATCGTTTTATGAATGATATGACCAACCTTATAAACGATTCCATACCGGAAAAGAAGGTAAGTCTTATAATCACCTCCCCAGGCTTCGGGTCCTCATCGGTAAATAGTGGCCTTGCTATCATTTCCCTTATAGACCCGGATGATAGGGAACGTTCCCAACACGAGATTGCCAATGACCTTACCCGTTGGACAAGGAAGTATACGGGTGCCAGGGTCAATGTGTCCGAATCGCCCACCATTGCGGTAAATCGTCGTGGAGGAATGCCTATCCAATACATTGTCCAGGCGCCGAACTTTGAGAAATTGGAGGAAAAAATCCCCGAATTTATGGCGGAGGTAGAAAAGGATCCCACTTTTTCAAATAGCGATGTAAACCTCAAGTTCAATAAGCCCGAAATATATGTTACTATAGACCGGGAAAAGGCGGAAAGCTTGGGAGTTTCCGTACTCGATGTCGCCCAGACCTTACAATTATCATTTAGCGGTCAACGCTTTGGATATTTTCTTATGAACGGAAAACAGTATCAGGTCATCGGTCAATTTGACAAAAAAGACCGAAGTACCCCGATGGACCTTACTTCCATTTATGTAAAAAATAAGGATGGCCTTTTGATCCAGCTCGATAATTTGGTAAGTACCGAGGAACACAGCAGTCCGCCGCAATTGTACCACAATAACCGTTACATGTCGGCCACTGTCTCGGCAAGTTTGGCTCCGGGCCAAAGTATAAGTGATGGGATAGATGCCATGGAATCTATAAGGACAAAGGTTCTGGACGATACCTTTACGACCGATTTGGGCGGGGAATCCAGGGATTTTGTGGAAAGTAGTTCCAATACCCTGTTTGCATTTGGGTTGGCGTTGTTACTTATTTTCTTGATTTTGGCAGCACAGTTCGAAAGTTTTATCGATCCGTTTATCATTATTTTGACCGTGCCCATGGCGGTTGCAGGGGCCGTGTTTTCCCTTTGGCTTTTTGGACAGACCTGGAACATTTTTAGCCAGATCGGAACCATTATGCTTATCGGCCTAGTTACCAAGAACGGAATCCTTATTGTGGAATTTGCCAATCAACTTCGGGAGGAGGGGGTTCCAAAAATGCAGGCCATACATAAAGCATCGGTATCCAGGTTGCGTCCCATTCTAATGACGAGCCTTACCATTGCACTAGGAGCCCTGCCAATTGCCTTGTCCATTGGCGCCGCATCTTCCAGTAGGATCGGAATGGGTGTGGTCATTATTGGAGGCACCATGTTTTCATTGATATTGACCCTATTTGTAATACCTGCCCTTTATATTGTTTGGTCTCGGGAAAAAAAGCATCGACCAGAATTTGACTTCCTGGAAAAAGCATGATCATGAATAGTCGAATATATTTTAGTTTATCGTTTGTATTGTTATTTTTTGTCCAAGCGGCAGTGGCACAGCAGGTGCTCACTGTTGAAGAAGCCGTTAGTATTGCTTTGAAGAACAACTACCAGATCAGGATAGCGGCAAATGATCTCAAGGTCGATGAGACTGCGGTTAGCCCTGGGCGGGCCGGAATGCTTCCAAAGATCACGGGCACTTTTGGCGATCAGAATCGAGTCCAAAATCTCACCCAGGAACGGTCCGATGGCAGCAAGGTATCCCAGGACAATGCGAGAAATAATAATTTAAACTACGGGGTGGGACTAGGCTGGACTATTTTTGATGGGTTCAAAATGTTTGCCCGTTATGATCAATTGAAGGAGCTAGAGAAATTGGGCCAGACCCAGTTAAAATTAGCCGTACTTGCAACGGTCAGCGATGTAATGATTACCTATTATGATCTGGTGCAACAGCAGCAACAGCTTACCGCGTTGGATACTACGCTGATGATCTCTACCCAAAGGGTGGAATTTGCCAATAATCGCTTCATTATTGGCAAGGCTTCAAAGCTGGATGTGCTTAACGCCAAAGTAGATTTGAATACGGATCAAACCTTGATGCAAAGGCAACTGGAACGTTACGCCAATACGAAGATAAAACTTAACAAAACGCTGGCAAGGGATACCAAAATAGACTTTACGGTAATTGATGAAATCCTTGTCGATAAAAACTTGTTCCTGCCTGAACTGGAGCGATTGGTGCAGGAACAGAATCCCCAACTCGTGGCACAGTTGATCAATAAACGAATCGTCGAGCTCGATCTAAAACAGACGGTTGCCAACAGGTACCCCTCCATAGTTGCAGGAACCGGGTATAATTTTGCCCATACCGATTCCGATCTCGGCTTTTCTACCAGTTCGGACTCCCATGGTTGGAACTATGGGGTAGATATAAGCCTGAATATTTTCGATGGTTTCAACCAAAATCGAAATGAAAAGATTGGAAGAATACAGATTGAAAATGCCGAACTGGCCATTGCGGAACAAACCCAGGAGTTGTTGTCCCAACTTGGCATTGCCTACCAAACCTATACCACCAATATTAATCTTATTGATCTAGAAGGCAAGAACGAGGCTATTGCCCAGGAAAACCTCGAGATTACCGTTGAAAAATACCGAATTGGAATTATCACTACGGTAGAATTCAGGACCGCGCAACTTAACTATATCAACGCAAAAGTGCGATACTACAATGCCATCTATCAGGCCAAAATCTCGGAAATAAACCTAAAGGAATTGGCGGGGGACTTGACTTTGTGACCGATAATTTATCAGCCCATAAAAAATGGCACCAAGAACCATACCTGAAGTTTTAGGGTAGAAAAAGAAAAGAGAGAATAGACCATAGAAAATAGACTATAGACTAAGAAAGTCGGAATATAATCTCCTTTTCGAATTCAAACTGTAGAACATATATGGCTATCCACTAGCCCACTAATTCACTAATAACTATCCCAGTAGTTCTAATATTTTTTCTGGGGGACGACCTATTACCGCTTTATTTCCTTGAATCACAATTGGGCGTTCCATAAGTTTTGGATAGGTGATCATTGCCTCTACAATTTCATCATCCGATAGGGTTTTACCTTTGAATTTTTCCTTCCAGGTCGCCTCATTTTTACGTATAAGTTCTATCGGGGCTATTGACAATAACTTCAATACCCGTTTTAACTCATCTTTGGTAGGTACATCTTCCAAATATTTGATCACTTCGAACGGTTTTCCCGAAGCTTCCAATATTGCCAATCCTTCCCTGGATTTACTACATCGTGGGTTGTGGTATATTTTTATCATGGTACTTTCAAATTTCATTCCTGCGATGGCGGGAATCTTAATCATTTGCGGGTTGTTTGTTTTTTAGATTCAAAATCAAAATCCATAAAAATTAAACCTAGGAGTCAAGAACCTCGAACCAAGTCAAAAGCTTATGTGGGGAACAAATTGTATATCCAAACCGAGTTGCTAATTTACGAATCTAATTCACTAACCCACTGATTACTGCCTGCTGAATGCGGCCAACTGGGCTCACTCCTCCTTCTGTCCCATCATCATCAGATAGGCTTTTAGGAACATATCGATCTCCCCGTCCATCACAGGGTCTACATTGCCGGTTTCCGCACCGGTGCGCACATCCTTGACCAATTTATAGGGGTGCATCACGTAATTGCGAATCTGCGATCCCCATTCGATCTTCATCTTCGAGGATTCTATCTCGTTTCTAGCTTCCTGACGTTTTCGAAGTTCTATTTCGTAAAGCTGGGATTTTAGGAGCTTCATGGCATTTTCCCTATTGTCCAATTGCGACCTGGTTTCGGAATTATGGATAACTATTCCCGTGGGATGATGGGTAAGGATGGCCTTGGTCTCTACCTTGTTTACGTTCTGTCCACCGGCCCCTCCGGACCTGGCGAATGCCCAGGAAATATCTGCTGGATTGATGTCGATTTCAATGGTGTCATCCACCAATGGGTAAACATAAACGGAGGCAAATGAAGTATGTCGTTTTGCATTGCTGTCAAAAGGAGAGATACGGACCAGGCGATGGACCCCATTTTCACCTTTTAACCAGCCGAAACCATATTCCCCATCAAATTCTAGGGTCACCGTTTTTATTCCGGCCACATCCCCTTCCTGATAGTTGAGCTCCTTTACCTTATAGCCGTTCTTTTCTCCCCACATGAGGTACATCCGCATCAGCATAGAGGCCCAGTCACAACTTTCGGTCCCTCCAGCGCCCGCGGTTATTTGGAGAACGGCAGGTAGCTCGTCCCCCTCATTGGATAGCATGTTTTTGAACTCCAACTTTTCAATGGCCTCTTCGGCTTTCCTAAATTGGGTTTCAACTTCCTCTTCGGTAACTTCCCCTTCCTTTAGGAATTCCATAAGAACCTCCAAGTCGGCCGTCAAAGTTTGGGCCGCATCAAAATCCTCTACCCATTTCTTTTTGGATTGAATGGATTTCATGTGGGCTTGCGCCACCTGCGGATGGTCCCAAAAATTTGGTTCAAGGGTTTTTTCCTCTTCGTTTTCTATTTCTATAAGCTTGGCATCCAAGTCAAAGATACCTCCTTAACGCACCAAGGCGCTCCAAAAGACCTTTAGATCGATCTGTAGTAATCATGTAGTTCTAATTTTGCTCAAAAATAGGATTATTTTCTGAACCCAGCTTTAGTTATTTGAGGCTACGATTCCCTTTAGGTTTTTCCAGCTAATCTTTTTGTTTTCGACCTGTTGCAGCTCCTCGGGATATTTTCTCAGCAGCTCGTTGGCCCTTTCATTGTTGGAATTGTAACAACAGAGTGCTCCGGCCATTCTTTCGGTTTCCTTATCGCTTTGCAGCAACCGATCCATATCCGACAAAAGTTGGCCCTCCAAAAATTGGGTAACGGGTCTCCAAAAATAGGGGTCGATATCCCGCGAGGCCGCCCAGCGTTCGTGGGCGTAATCGGAGATGATACGCGCCAGGTCCGCATTGGCCCGCTTATCTATATCCACAATTCTGCTGAGGTCCCGCTGCATAAAGGCTGCCTTAAGATACATTTGGTTCCACTGCTGGTCGTTAAAATATAGGGATGGATAAGGATTGTTCAAGGTAATGGCATCAAAGACCGTGGAAATGTTGGTCCTTAGGGTGTCTACCGCCGTAACCTTAAAACTGCCCGCTTCCGGTAACAGCATAAGATATTTTAAAAATGTCACCAGCTCGGAAGTATCCGCTACCTGTATGATGTTGTTCACTTTGGGAGTAAAGAAGGTGGGATCGGCCACTAACACATCGACCAATAAAAAAATGCGGGCCATCTGGCGTATGGTGGCACCCTGAAGTTCCAAATACGCTTGGAGTTCCTTGTCCTCTAGGTGCAAATGTTCCAATGGGGTATCTGGAGTCCTTGCGCCTATTAAACTGTAGGTTAAAAAAAGATCTTTACCCGACTTTTCCTTTTTTATTTGACCTAGCTTTTGTTCTAACCAATCGAAATCCCCAGCATTGAGATTCTCCTTAAGAATCGCTTTTAGCTTTTTACCTGACTCCATGTCCTTCACTTTTATGTTCCTAAACAAAAATACGATTCTTTGCAATAGTGTGATAGTAGGTCGGTGAAATAGTGGGTAGGATCCAAGAACCAAGAACCAAGAGACAAGAGACAAGACCAAAAAAAGTTTATTTGTTTATGGTTTTTTTTCTAACAACTAACAACCAGGAACAAAATCTGCCAACTGCTACTGCGCACTGCCAACTTCTTTCTAATCTCGTATTTCTAATTTTGGACATCCTGTCTATGCCTGAAATACGTTGACCGATTTTGGTTGGATAAAACTAATCAAAAATGGCAGATCTAGAAGGTTTCAAGAAATGTTTTGACAAACGGTTGTCCCGTAGTTTCGGGGAGAAGTTCAAAAAGGACATGGTCGGGCGCATCGAGAACAACGAGTTCACGGTCCGTGAGATTTCCGCTCTCTATGGTGTTTCCACCACTGCGGTTTACAAATGGGTCCATAAATACTCTATCTTGTACCAAAAGGGATATAGACAGATCGTAGAGCCCATGAGCAGCACAAAAAAGGTAAAGGAACTACAGGAACGGATAAGGGAACTGGAACGGGCCGTTGGGCAGAAGCAGATGAAGGTCGATTTTCTGGAAAAGCTGATCGAGATCGCGGATGACGAGCTCGGCATCGATATTAAAAAAAAAGCTGGTTCGACACCCAGGTCTGGTTCTGGCAAAACCGGGAAGGGATGAACATGGGCCTGAACGGCTTTTTTTCGGCCATAGGCACGACAAGGCAGTCCTTCCACGCAAAGCTCGACAGGCAATTGTCAAGAAAAGGGGCAATGGCGCAGTTGCTGGTCATTGTGGGGGAGGTAAGGAAGGACCACCCGGGGATGAACCTAAGGGACCTCCATAGGTTGATAGGCCCCGATTTTATGGGCCGCGACGCGTTCGAGAGCCATTTCATGTCCATGGGGTACGGGGTACGGATGAAAAAGGCGTTCCGACGGACGACCGATTCGTCGGGGGTGGTACGTTTTGACAACCTGGCGGAAGGCCTTGAGTTGGAAGCCGTCAACCAGTTATGGGTAAGCGATATAACCTATTATAGGATAGGGGACGAATTTTATTACATCACCTTGATCATGGACATGTACTCCAGGTTGATAGTGGGCCACCGGGTAAGCCGCAGCCTGAGGACGGGGCATACGACCATCCCGGCGCTACTGGGAGGTTTGAGGACAAGAAGGGCGTCAAGGCTGGATGGCCTGATATTCCATTCCGACGGGGGCGGACAATATTATTCCAGGGAGTTCATAAAGCTCACCTCCAAGGCCGGGATCATCAACAGTATGGGGATAACCTGCTATGAGAACCCCAATGCGGAAAGGTTGAACGGGATAATAAAGAACAACTATATAAGGCATTACGCCCCCATTGATTTTGATCAATTGGTACGCATGACGGATAAAGCGGTAAAGATGTACAATACACAAAAACCGCACAGTGCGATCAACAAAATGAACCCAGTGGAGTTTGAAAATAAAAAAAGCTGTTTAAAGAAAAAAGAACCAAAAAATGTATATTAACAACCAACTAAAACCAGTCAATGCTATTTAGGCATGGACATCCATCAAACCATCAACCACAAACCCTTAGCCCTTAAACTTTTCTTCCTAACTTTGGTGCAAACAAAATGCATATGCTTGGCTTAAAACTTCCTACCGACCCTAGATGGGTGAATATAGTTGAAAAGAACATCGATGAAATCCTGACCGATCATGCCTATTGCGAGCAAAAGGCGGCAAGTACGGCTATCTCCTTGATTGTTTCTTTCCCGGAATATACCGAACTGGTACAGGAAATGACGGCCCTGGCCCGAGAGGAAATGGCGCATTTTAAAATGGTACACGATCGGATTATTGCCAGGGGCCAGACTTTGGGACGCGACAGAAAGGATTACTACGTGCTAGACCTTCTGAAATTCTTTCCATCCGGTGGCAGCCGAACCAATCAATTGGTCCATAGACTTTTATATGCCGCTCTAATCGAGGCCCGTAGCTGTGAACGATTTCGGTTGCTGTCCGAAGAATTGGAAGACAAGGAATTGGCAGATTTTTATCAGAAACTAATGGTAAGCGAGGCTGGACATTATACGCTGTTCCTGAAGTTTGCCCGTCAATACGGGGAACGGACGGAGGTCGATAAAAAATGGAATGCCCTATTGGAATACGAGGCCGGGATAATGAAAAATTTGGGAACCCAGGAAAGTATCCATGGTTAAGGGTGAAAGGTAACGGGTTTAGGGTACGAGGTACAAAGCGCGAGGTACAAACTTAATTCCAGCTAACAACCAACCACTTACTGCCAACTGGGACTGCCCACTGCAACTTCCCGCTAAGCAGGTTCCTCCAATTTCCTTAAGTAGTAGTCGTACATGGCAAACTGAGACCGTACCTTGGGTTTATCATCCTGTTTGTAGGCATTGTCCTGAAGTACGGACAAGACACGTGCCTTCACGTTATCGGACCATGAAATTTCGAAGGTGTCCAATAATTCTTGTTTTATGTCCGCATCATAAATAGGACAGCCCACTTCTACCCGATAATCCAGGTTCCTGGTCATCCAGTCAGCGGATGAGATATATACCTTGGGATCTCCATCATTGCAAAAGATAAATACCCTGGGGTGTTCCAAAAATTTGTCTACCACACTTATGACCTCGATATTTTCGCTCATCCCTTTTATACCAGGTACCAAGCAACAGATTCCACGAATGATCAATTGAATTTTCACCCCTGCATTGCTGGCCTCATACAGTTTGTCGACCATTTTATAAGAGGTAAAACTATTCATTTTGATCTTAATACAGGCTTCCTTTCCGGCCTTGGCATTGGCTATTTCTTTGTCGATAAGGGCTTTAAAAACGGTTTGGGTATAGTGCGGCGCCACGACCAAATGTTTGTACTTGGTAATTTTATAGGTGGTCTCAAAAAAGTCGAAAACCTTGTTCAATTCCTTTAAAATAGCGTCATGGGCGGTGAATAGGGTATAGTCGGTATAAATTCGTGCCGTATCTTCATTAAAATTTCCGGTACTGATAAAACCGTACCGTTTAATTGTGTTGTTTTCTTCGCGCTCGATAAGGCATATTTTGCTGTGTACCTTTAAACCCGGGACCCCAAAAATCAATTTGACCCCTTCCGATTGCAATTGTTCGGCGTACTCAATATTGGCCTGCTCGTCAAAACGTGCCTGCAATTCTATCTGTACGGTCACTTGTTTGCCGTTCTTGACCGCATTGATTAGGGATGCCGCAACTTGGGAGTTGTTTGCCAGTCTGTACACGGTGATCTTGATGCTTCTTACCATGGGGTCCAAAGCTGCCTCCCTTAAAAGTTTTATGATATAGGCAAAAGTATGGTACGGGGTGTACTGTAAGTAATCCTTTTTGGCAATGCGTTCGAACAAACTACCTTCCAAGGTAAATCCCTTGACCGGGAGGGGCTTAATTTTTTCGTACATCAAATCATTGCGACCTAAACTTGGAAAACCCATATAGTCCCTTCGGTTGTGGTAACGACCCCCGGGAATAACGCTGTCCGCATCCTGAATGGCCATTTTCTCCTTTAAAAAGGTCAAGGTGTCATTTTCGATGCATTGATCATAAACAAAACGTACCGGATCGCCAATCTTACGATGCTCGACGCTCGATGATATTTTTTCAATAAAGCTCTTGCTCAAATCGTTGTCTATATCCAGTTCGGCGTCCCGGGTAATCTTGATCATGTGGGCCGAAATGGAATCGTACTCGAACATGGTAAAGATCTTGCCCAAACAGAAACGGATCAGATCATCCAGAATTATTATGTAATCCTTGTCACCTTCCTTGGGTAAGACCACAAATCTATCTATGCCTTTTGGTATTTCTATCAGGGCATATCGCACCCTATTTTTCCGGGGCACAAAAATTCCATCCTTTTCCTGACCGAGAACCATTTTTATGGCCAGATAGGCAGCGGTATCTTTCAACATGGGGAAGTCTAGCAGGTCGTTAAGGATAATGGTCATCAACACCGGACTCACCTTCTGAATAAAGTAGTTATTAATAAATTTGGCTTGTTTCTCGGTGATTTCGGATTCGTTGATTATGAAAATATTCTTGGTCTCCAGCTCCATTTCAATGGCGTGAAGGATTTCCAGGCTTTCACTTTGTTGCCGAATTACGATCTCTGTGATTTCTTCGAGCAAATCCTTGGCATTTTCACCCCCTAGGACACTTTTTCCGGTCTTTCCGGCATCGAAAATGCGTTTTACCGTAGCGTATCGAACTTTAAAGAACTCATCCAGATTGTTGGAAAAAATCCCCAAAAATCGCAGCCTTTCTATTAGTGGAACATTTTTGTCCGCGCTTTCCTGTAAAACGCGGTCGTTGAATTGTAGCCAGCTAATTTCACGGTTTATATATTGGTATTTGCTTTTGATCATATAAAACTTAATTATAAAGGGAACGTTAGACTTTTATTTGTGCCATTGAGGACTCTTTGGGTTGAATAGCCCCATAACATCTGGGTTGCCGAAGGAAAAATGGCAAAAATTGAATGGAAATGGTCCATTTTTATCCAATTGGGAATGTTTAAAATAAGATTTTTACTTAAAGTGGTTAGGAAAAAGAATATTCTCCGTTGTTCCTTGGCCAATGGTACCCCAGTTGTTGGAGCTAAATTTAATTTGCACCAGTCCGGCCGTAGGGACATTGTCTACGTTGGCATTTCCTAGGGAATTTGCAATATAGGTAAAGGCATTGTTGTGGCCAAAAATCATGACCGTTTCCAACGAATCGTCCAATTGTTTTATAAACTGATGGACGTTCCCTCCCGAAAAATCATACAATTCCTCCGTTAATTGTAATCGATCCAAGGGAAACTTTAAATGACGTAAAAAAATGGTACAGGTGTGCAGTGCCCTGATAGCGGGACTGGAAAAAACGGCATCTATGTCCCCCTTTTTCAAGTCGAACCTCGAGGCTACCAAAAGTGCGTCGTTTATTCCCTTTTCTTGTAATGGGCGGTCCCGATCATTTACCTCGTAATCCCAGGAGGACTTTCCATGGCGCATTAGAATCAGTGTTTTCATTTGTCGGGTCGTAAGGTTAATAGGTTATTGGGTTACTTGGTTGCTAAATTAATGGGTCGATCATCTAAAGGTTAAAAAATAAAAATTTAAAATATATGGTCAACTCGCAATTTGATCATTGAAAAGTTAGTTGTTTACTTAACGAGCACCGAGCACCGCACACTGTCTTCTGGTAACTGAATGTTTATCAAGGTGCCAGCCTTTCCATTTTCCAATCGTAATTATCCTGCAAAGTATACCTTATTCGATCGTGCAGGCGATTGGGTCTTCCCTGCCAGAACTCAATGGACACAGGCCTAACCAAAAGCCCTCCCCAATAATCGGGTCTTGGGATTTCCTTTCCTTGATATTCGTCTTCCAATTGTTTTAGTTTTCCTTCCAGGACCTCACGGGATGGGATTACCGTGCTTTGATGGGATACGATAGCTCCCAACTTACTGCCCTCCGGCCGGGATTCAAAATAGCCGTCCGATAAATTGGGGGCAATCCTTTCGGCCTTCCCTTTAACGATTACCTGCCGTTCCATATTCGGCCAAAAGAAGGAAAGACAGATTTTTGGGTCGTTGGCAATGGCCTTGCCCTTTTCGCTTTCATAATTGGTATAGAAAATAAATCCTTCCTCCGTATATTTTTTTAACAGCACGATCCTGTTTTTGGGATAGCCGTCCAGGCCCTTGGTGGAAACCGTCATGGCATTGGGTTCGTCTACCCCTTCCGATGCCTCCACCTCATAGAACCATTTTTGAAAAAGTTCCATAGGATTGTCCGAAATAGTTTCTTCCAATAAGGCGCTTTTTTCGTATGTTTTCCGGTAATTTCCCAGGTCTTTTTGCATGGTTCAAACTAATTGGTCGAAATTTTACCACTTGAAGGATAACTTCTTGAAATTATAAATATTATAGTTATTAAGATAAATAGTTCCCTCCAATAACACCTATGGCTAGCTCGGTCGATTTGGATTTAGGCGAATATTAAACGCGGGGAATACCCCCAGCCAATTTAAGGATCGCCACCCTTCTGATCTGGATAGGAACTATGTGTTTTTTACCCCAGACCGGTTTTTATACATTTTCCGGAACAACAAATCCTTCCCGATAATCCCGCGTCAAATATTTGTCGGCTTCGGGGTCGTTTACGAACTTCTCTGTCTTAGGGTCAAAATCCAGTACCCTTCCCGTTCTATAGGCTATATTTCCAAGATGGGCCAGGCCGGAGGACAGGTGGGCGGTTTCAACGGGACCGTTCAATATGCTTTTATCGCGTTTGCGCACAGCCTCGATAAAGTTGGCGAAATGACCTGTGGTACCACCTTCGCCTCGGTCCATTCCTGAGGCCGACTTCCCGCCGTCATCACCGGACTGTCCAGGGGTACGGTCTTCGCCTAGATAAGTTTTATATTTATCATAGCCATCAACCACAAGGATGCCCTTGTCCCCATAGAAAATATTGCCTACCGTGACCCCTTCCTCGGTATTTGTACACCAGGGGCGTACCTCGAATTGGATAATCTTGTTCTCGTCCGGGTAGTTATAGACGGAAGTCAGGGTTTCGGGCGTTTCCTTGGCATCGTCCCACAGGAATTTTCCTCCCATGGAGGTTATCTTGTTTGGTAGGCCTACATCGAGACCCCACATGCATAGATCTGTTTCGTGTATGCCCTGGTTGCCCACGTCGCCGTTGCCATAAGGCCAGTTCCAGTGCCAATTGTAGTGGACCAGGTTTCTGGTGAACGGCCGCTTTTGTGCGGGTCCCGTCCATATGTCGTAATCGATTCCTTCTGGAACGGGCGAGGTGCCTGCATCGCCAATGCTTGGCCTCCATCGAAAAACAAGGCCGCGTGCCATGTACACCCGTCCGATATATCCGTCCCGCAGCAATCCGATCGCTTCGTTGACGGCCGGGGAGCTCCTAAGCTGTACCCCGTGCTGCACGATACGATCATACTTGGCCGCGGCCTCGATCATTTTACGGCCTTCCCAAATATTGTGGGAACCGGGTTTCTCCACATAGACGTCCTTGCCGGCCTGGCAGGCCCATATCATGGCAAGTGCGTGCCAGTGGTTTGGAGTCGCTATGGTAACCACGTCGATGTCCTTGTCCTCATACACCCGGCGTAGGTCCTTTTCTAGCTTAACCTTTTGATTGTACTTTTCCTTGAACTTTTTTTGTTGCTCCACCAAAAGATTCATATCGGGATCACATAAGGTAGCGACCCTTACATTGTCTAGTTCCATAAGGCTGGCTATATGGCTCTTGCCCCGGCCATGAACACCCAGAACCGCGGCATTGATACGGTCGTTTGCTCCAAAAACAGTGGATGGTATAATGGTCGGCGCTACGATAACACCCGAACCGGCCATAGCTGTTTTCTTAATAAAAGATCTTCTAGAGGATTCCATCTTCAGTCGTATTTGGTTAAAAATTATTGAAATTGAAACTTAACTTTCTTTTAATTTCAAATGTAGTCCTTGCTGATATACAAGCCGTAATAACAAAGTTGCACAAAAGAATGCAAAACACGAAAGGGTCTTGGATGTTTTTTACACTAAAAGTGGTATTTAAATTTACGCTTCCCTAAAACCGAAAAACCTTCCCATCATCTGCCAGTTCCACGTTGGGAAATATTTCCTGGGCCTCGTCCTTAAAGGATTGTATGGACTTGTATCGGGTAGAATAATGGCCAAGAACCAAAGTTCCGATGCCGGCATCTTTTGCTATGGTGGCTGCTTCCTTGGCGGTGCTGTGTTTCGTCTTTTGGACCAAATGTGACTCGGTATCCAAAAAGGTAGATTCGTGATAGAGCACATCCACATCTTTTATTTGTTTTACTATGGACGGGAGATAGGCCGTATCGCTACAATAAGCGAAACTCTTGGGCTTTGGGGGATCAAATGTGAGATTCTTGTTAGGGATTACCGTACCGTCGTCCATAACAAAATCATTTCCATTTTTGATTTTTTGGAAATAGCACTTATCGATTCCGTAACTGGCTGCGGTTTTAATATTCAGTTTTCGTTCCCCCAATTTTTCACGAAACAAAAACCCGTTGGTATATACCCTATGATTTAAGGGAATGGTCTCAACAGTTATTTGGTCGTCCTCAAAAATAAGGGCGGGCTCCTTGGATTCAAGTTCATGGAAGACCAAGGAATAATTGGTCCACGAGTCACCCAGCTTTAACAAAAGTGTAATGGCCTCCTTTATCCCTTTTGGGCCATATATATTAAGTTCTGTGTCCCTGCCCAATAACCGGAAGGTTGAGACCAGTCCGGGAAGACCAAAAAAATGGTCTCCATGCAGATGGGAAATAAAGACATGTTTTATCCTGGAAAATTTAATCTTGTTTTTCCGCAATTGCACTTGGGTGCCCTCCCCACAGTCGATGAGAAACAAGTGGTTCTTCATTTCCAGTACCTGGGAACTTGGGTTGCTGAGTGCTCTTGGGGTGGCCGCGTAACAGCCGAGAATGTGGAGTTCCATCATAAATCCAAATCCCGTTCTATCTCTTCCATTTCTATAATATCCTTTGCTTCTTGTAGGGTAGGGACCACACAAACATGATCCGGTGCCTCATCATAGGAAACCTTATCGGTCACTAGGACAAAGGATTTTTTAGCTTTTCTGTGTTTGTTGGACAGTTCTAGGAATTCCAGCACATCATTGGTGGTGAGTTTTGAAAAAGAAAAAAGATTTACAATGATATGGTCGTTCTTTATTTTGGGATAGGCACCCTCAAGATTTTCTAGGAATTTCGCCAACGAAATATTTTCTTGATAAACAATGGTCGTGTTTTCTTCCTTTTCAAATATCATAGTGAACTATTTAGTGTTAGACAATTCCGTGGATTGCCCCGGGATATCAGTTTTGTGAACAAGGCCTGCGAGGTATTGAAAACAACCGTAAAGCACTTAACTAACTATATAGAAAGGCATTATTTTATTTTTGAAGCCAATAGATATATCACCGCCATACGAATGGCCACCCCGTTTTCTACCTGGTTCAGGATTATCGATTGTTTGGAGTCGGCCACATCACTGGTTATTTCCACTCCCCGATTGATGGGTCCGGGGTGCATGATCGTAATTTCTTTGTCAAGACTGTCCAATAAGGCTTTATTGACCCCAAATTGCTGGGTATATTCCCTGGTTGTTGGAAAATAGCTAATATCCATCCTTTCATTTTGGATCCGTAGCATATTGGCAACGTCGCACCAATTTAAAGCATTTCTTAAATTGGTCTCCACTTGTACCCCAAGGGACTCGATATATTTTGGAATCAATGTTTTTGGTCCGCACACCTTTACATTTGCCCCCTGTAATTTCAAGGCGAAAATATTGGATAGTGCTACCCTGGAATGAAGTATATCCCCAACGATAACCACGTTCTTCCCGGCCACGTCCCCCAATTTTTCACGAATGGAAAAGGAATCCAACAAGGCCTGTGTAGGATGTTCATGGGCGCCATCGCCCGCATTGACGATCGAGGCCTTTACGTTCTTGGATAGAAATATCCCAGCTCCCGGATTGGGATGGCGCATCACCACCATATCTACCTTCATGGATAGAATATTGTTTACCGTATCGATAAGGGTTTCCCCTTTCTTTACGGAGGATTGTGCTGCGGAAAAATTGATGACATCCGCGGAAAGGCGCTTTTCTGCGAGCTCAAAGGAAAGTCTTGTCCGGGTACTGTTCTCAAAAAAGACATTGGCAATGGTAATGTCCCGAAGGGATGGTACTTTTTTGATCGAGCGGTTGATGACTTCCTTAAAATGATCGGCGGTCTCAAAAATGAGTTGGATATCCGCTTCGTTCAGATATTTGATTCCCAACAAGTGCTTTACACTTAATTCGCCCATTGATTTTTGAGTTACTGAGTTATTGTGTTAATTATTATTGTTTTCTAACCGAGCTTTCTGAATCTTATTTTTGTTTCTAGTTTCTAGTTTCTAGTTTCTAGTTTCTAGTTTGAACTTTTGACTTTGAGCCCTTAGCCATCAACTATCAACCAACAACCAACAACCTCGATTTTTTTCTGCCCACTGCCACTGTCCACTGCATACTTTTAAATCCTACCTTCCCACCAAATACACCACATCCTCCCCATCGTTTTCTTCCCACATCACCTTTACCTTTTCTTCGTTGATGGCATCAACCTGTCGCCCCCTATAATTAGGCTGAATGGGCAAATGACGGCTAAACCGGCGATCGATTAAGGTAAGCAGTTCTATTTCCAACGGTCTTCCAAAAGATTGAATGGCCGTTAGTGCCGCCCTTATGCTACGGCCGGTATAGAGTACATCATCAATAAATACGACTTTTTTGTCCTCGACCAAAAAATCGATTTTTGTCTTATTGGCCTCCAAAGTTTTCTCTCCTCGACGAAAATCATCCCTAAAAAAAGTGATATCCAGGTAGCCGAGGTCTATGTGTTTTACACCATATTCCTCCTTGAGGATCTTGGTGAGCCTTTGGGCCACAAAAATTCCCCTTGGCTGTATGCCAATGAGGACGGTATTCGTGAAATCGAGATGGTTTTCCAAAAGCTGACAGGCCAAACGGTGGAGGATAATGTTGATCTCTTTAGCGGAAAGCAATACTTTTTGACTCATAGACTAGGTGGTCTGGCCGTTTGAAAAACAAAAATACATAATTCTGTCCAAAAAAAGGAACATGTAAAAATTATGATGGGTGCCCATCATGGGGTCGATGTCCCCAAAGCTACCCGAAAGAACCTGGGATGAAGGCTTTGGAGGTCGGAAGAAGTCAATTTTTTGAATTGACATGGATTCTTGGAAAAAAATTGGGAGGTAAGAAAAAAGCCCCGATGTCGTGTCCATCAGGGCTTTTTCAATCCTCCAAGTCCCTTTCCTTATCCCATATGGTTAATAAGCATCGGGGAAGATGGGGTAGGATGCTTTATTTCACGTATGCGTCGGCATGAACGTTGGCCACGGCCCTACCGGATGGATCGTTCATGTTTTTAAAGGCCTCGTCCCATTCCAGCGCAATCTTGGTGCTGCATGCCACTGATGCCTCTTGCGGTACACATAGGGCGGCAGCATCCGAAGGAAAATGGCTCTCAAAAATGGAACGATAGTAAAACTCTTCTTTACTGGTGGGTGTCTGCAAAGGGAATCGATATTTGGCATTTGCCAATTGTTCATCGGTCACTTGTTCTTTCACCAACACCTTTAGCGTATCTATCCAACTATAGCCCACTCCATCTGAAAATTGCTCCTTTTGCCTCCAAGCTACGCTCTCGGGCAACATTTCCTCAAACGCCTTGCGAACCACCCATTTTTCCATTCGTTCGCCGTTGATCATTTTATCCTGTGGGTTGATTCTCATCGCCACATCCATAAATTCTTTATCCAGAAAGGGCACCCGGCCTTCGATTCCCCAAGCTGCCAGGGATTTGTTGGCACGCAGGCAATCGTACATGTGCAGTTTGCCCAATTTCCTGACGGTCTCCTCATGAAACTCCCTTGCATTTGGGGCCTTGTGGAAGTAAAGATAACCTCCAAACAGCTCGTCGGCGCCTTCGCCCGAAAGCACCATTTTTATACCCATAGATTTGATCACCCTTGCCATAAGGTACATAGGGGTAGATGCACGGATCGTGGTAATATCATAGGTTTCCAAGTTGTATACTACATCCTTGATGGCGTCCAAACCCTCTTGAATGGTAAACTTAATTTCGTGGTGCACGGTCCCAATATGGTCCGCTACTTTTCGGGCCGCGGCTAAATCCGGTGATCCTTCCAATCCAACGGAAAAGGAGTGAAGCTGTGGCCACCAGGCCTCGGTAGTATCGTCGGATTCTATTCTTCTTTGGGCATATTTCTTTGCTATGGCAGAGGTGACCGAGGAATCCAATCCACCGGAAAGCAATACTCCATAAGGTACATCGGACATTAGTTGACGATGTACTGCAGCCTCCAAGGCTTCTTTTACTGCCTTGATACTGGTTTCGTTGTCCTTAACGGCATCGTATTCCATCCAATCCCTTGTGTACCATCTTTTTAGCTCACATTCCTTGCTGTGCAAATAATGCCCCGGAGGGAAAAGTTCTATCTTGGTACAGATTCCTTCCAAGGCTTTAAGTTCTGAAGCCACATAAAAAGTTCCGTGTTTGTCCCAGCCCATGTATAAGGGAATAATTCCCATATGGTCCCTTGCCACAAAATATTCGTCTTTTTCGGAATCGTAGATAGCAAAACCAAATATTCCGTTCATTTCATCCAGAAAGGCAGTTCCCTTTGCTTGATATAGGGCCAGGATAACCTCACAATCGGATTCGGTCTGAAAGTTGTACTTTCCTTCGAACTGTTTTCTTAGGACCCTATGGTTGTATATTTCACCATTAGCGGCCAAAACCAGTTTTCCGTCTGGGCTCAACAAGGGTTGTTTGCCCGAGGCTGGGTCCACGATGGCTAATCTTTCATGGGCCAAGATGGCCTTATCATCTGCAAAAATACCGCTCCAATCCGGACCACGATGCCGAACTTTTTTGGACATTTCCAATAATTGAGGTCTAAGGACCTCGGTACTTTCCTTAACATCGAAGGCACAAACTATTCCACACATAACATTTGTTTTAATATCAAATAAGGATGCAAATATGATTCTTAACTTTCAATTATAAAACATAAATTTATATATTGATTTCGATATGAAACTATAATGATGTATTAAATGTAAATATGTAATATTTGGAAAGCTGATTGGATTAAAATAATTGTCTTCTGTAAGTCTGTTAAAATATTTCGACTTTTATTAGAGAATAAGCGGAATACTAGTTAGTTTTGAAAGGCTTAAAGGGAGCACTTGTTAGCCAGTTAGAATTTTCTTCATTTCGATTTATGATTGGGAATGATTCGGCCTCGTCAGCGGATATGCCTTCCGGTAATTCTGGAATGTTTGAAAATTTATGGGATATTCAGTAATATTTAAATATTAAGAAGATGAAAAATTTAGTGAAACTTGGAATTTTAGTATTGACATTGGTTTTTTCGACCACTGCAACAGCTCAAAAATTTAGCGGCTTGGACAAAAGCCCGATGGATCAGGCCTTGTATCCCGATGCGCATAGCAAAAAGGCAGCATTGGTCCGCATTACCTACAGTAGACCACAATTAAAGGGACGATCGCTTTCCGAACTAGCTCCAATGGGCCAAGTATGGCGTACTGGTGCCAATGAGGCGGATGAGATCGTCTTTTACAAGGATGCCAAGGTCGGCGATAAGGAGGTTAAGGCTGGTAGTTATTCCTTATTTACTATACCAGGGGCTGACGAATGGACAATTATTCTGAACAGCAACCTGAACCAATGGGGCGCTTATTCCTACGATGAAGCGGCAGATGTTCTGCGCACTACGGCCAAAGCAAGCAAGGGCACGGAAAAATTGGAGGCATTTTCAATTACCTTTGATGAGAAAGGCGATGCGGTAAACATGGTACTGGGCTGGGGGACCACAAGGGTTACGGTGCCCATCAGTTTTTAACATCCCAATAGTACATTAATAAAAAAAACCGAAACACACTGTTTCGGTTTTTTTTTATTGCACTCAATCGACCGAGGTGCCTCCAACCTGAATTCCCCCGATAAAGGTCTGCTCCGCATTAAGTTGGGGAATCTGGTCTAATGGAATTTCCATGATATCACCACTTAATACCGTAAAGTCCGCCAATTTTCCTGCCTCGATACTTCCTTTTTCGTCTTCCTCAAAATTGGAATATGCCGCCCATATGGTCATGCCTTTTAGGGTCTCCTTACGCGTTAGGGCATCCTGCATTTGAAAACCGTCCTTGGGATATCCTTTCAGATCCCTGCGCGAGGTCGCCGCATAGAAGGTCAAAAACGGATTTACGTTTTCCACGGGGAAATCTGTACCTAAAGCGACCAAGCCTGCCTGTTGCAACAAGGATTTGAATGCATAGGCACCCTTTACCCGTACTGGTCCCAACCGGTCTTCTGCCCAATACATATCGCTGGTACCGTGGGTAGGTTGCACGGAGGGAATAATTCCGTCTTTAAAATACTTAAAATCTACCGGGTCTATCACTTGTGCGTGCTCTACGCGCCAACGTCGGTTTGTCTGTCCGCCCAATGCGTTCCTGTAGGCCCTGAGTACAACTACGTTGGCCGAATCCCCAATGGCATGGGTGTTCATCTGATAGTCCGATTTGGCAATGCGTTCCGCCAATGTGTTGATCGTTGCTACGGGGGTCACCATGGCACCGAAATGTCCCGGCTGATCGGAATAGGGTTTTTTAAGGGCGGCCCCCCGAGAACCCAAGGCGCCATCGGCATAGACCTTAATGGAGCGAACATGGAGCTTATCGGTCTTCAGCACTCCTTTTTTTAAATAATAGTCCAAATTTGATGGACTGTTACTGGCCATGGCATATACCCTAATGGAAAGGTCACCACTTTGTTGCAGGCTGTCTATTAGTTCGATGATCGATCGATCGAGCCCCGCATCGTCCAAGGTGGTGAGGCCATAGTTTAGACATATTTTCTCTGCTTTTTTAAGCGCCTCGATTTTAGTGGATAAGGAAGGTGAGGGAATTATATTGTATATCAATCCCATGGGATTGTCCACTAATACTCCGGTTAGTTTATTGTCTTTGACAACGATTTCTCCCCCGTCTATTTTTGTATTGATATCGATACCGGCAAGATCCAAGGCAGCCTGGTTCACCAGCATGGCGTGACCGTCAATACGTTCCAAAACTACCGGGGTATTGGGGTAAAGTTCATCCAATTTTTCCTTCGTAGGGAATTCCTTTATTTTCCAGTCGTTTTGGTCCCAACCCGATCCCTGGATAAACGACAACTGATTTTCATTTTGAAAAATTGAAATGCGCTCCAATATTTCATCAAAACTGTCCGTTCCAAAGAGGTTTACCGCTTGTTGTGCCAAGGCCAGGCCATAAAAATGGCAGTGGGCATCTATCAGTCCCGGCACTATTGTTCTACCTTTGGCGTCGATCCGCTTTTTAGCATTGTATTTTTTTTCCAGTTCCCCCGAAGTGCCGACAGCTATGAAGATTCCCTTATCGACGGCGAAGGCCGTGGCTTTTGAAAAGGTGTTATCCACCGTATAGATATTGGCATTTACGACCAATAAGTCTATATTTTGTTTGGGAAGGGTAAGGTTTTGACCAAAAAAAGCAAAAATTAATGCAAGATAGCCGCTTAATAGGAACATTGTTATATGGTTTTTGTAAATGGTTTAGCCTCTACTTGCCTCTTGCAACTTTTCATTAAATAGCAGTAACCAGGTTTTTACCTTCTCGGCAGATTTGGGGTCTTTTTCGGCAGAATAAAAAGTTCCATCATCCCTTTTGATCCAGATTGTGAGCAACACCCCGGTCATGGAATCATTCGGGGATAATCGGGTATAAATGGTGTCCTCCTCATTGTTCAAAAATGGAATCTTAACTTGGCGGCATTCATACTCCACATCCCCTTCCACCATAGATCGTAGCAATGCCTCCCCACCATGGTCAACGATGAATTTTTCCCAATTTTTTGACACAAACGATTCGTTGACCCCTATAATATCCGTGGTAAATGAGGTTGCCCAATGATTAAAGGGCAGGGATTTTTCCACAACCACAAAGGAGGATTGTGCCCGTATACTGGAGAATACGACTAAAAATGCCAGTACCATCAATCTATTTCCCATCGGTCTATTTCTTTAGAGTATTTATGGATTGCCTTCTTGGATTGTAAACTATGTGTTAACTCCTTTTTTTTCCGGATAAAGAGAAGATACCATCCATAGTACTCCCTTGACCGGTTAGGTCGTTTCCTTTGGCCGATAGGTTGATATCCACTGTTTGTCCTTCAACATACACCTGAAAACGCACTTCATTCTTGTCTATCACCACATTTTCCCCATCTATCGAGCTTTCACCAATGGCCACCTTTACCATAAAATCCTTTCCTTCCTTGGTAATGTATATGATTCCCTTGGAATACTCATAGGGGACGTCCTCTGCCGTATAGTCCCATACTCCCAAAATATCGTTTTTGATCCACTCCGATTTTGTGGAAGTTTCCTTGGGGCCTATTTCCAAAGTATTGGCTTTAGATGAAAAGCTAATAAACAATAAAGCCGGCAACACTAAATAATTCAATCTTAATTGCTGTAATTTCATTTTGAATAGGATTTTTTGGTTAGTGATTATTTTGATATGACCCCGGGTTAGATATTACGGGTTCCTGTATAAAATTAACAAAAATAGGGTATGAAATAGGCGGTCAAGTAATTTTTTTTTGAAAGGATTGACTAAATGACGTTATTTTCTAAGCTAGTCTAAATTTATGGCTTTTTGGATATCACAAATTCAACCCTTCTATTTTTCTGCCTGCCCTCCGAGGTATCGTTGCTTTCTATAGGGTCCGAGCCACCGTGGCCTTCCCATTGTATCCTATTTTCCTCAAGGCCCAGTCCCAGAAGATAGGTTGCAACCGCCTTTGCCCTTTTTGTGGAAAGGGCCTGGTTGTAACTGTTGGATCCCAAACTATCCGTATAGCCAAAGATTTGAACCTGTGTGATTGGATTCTGTTGCAGGTATGCGTACAGGTCGTTCAGTTCCTTTAGGGATGTTTGGAGCAGTTCGTATTTGTCAAACTCAAAAAATATAGTCTCAAA
>SWCD01003913.1_pt1 | contig 29711 bp, 31 predicted proteins | sample 4693011 | NCBI WGS metagenome assembly SWCD01 (sample SAMN10267278, study PRJNA491770) | bioreactor metagenome | isolation source: DHS bioreactor inoculated with marine | place: Japan: Omine Ridge, Nankai Trough | reverse complement strand
AATCAGTCGATTGGGATTGCATCGGAACAACCTGTTGAGGTTCCACACCTAGGGAACTAGGATCATATTGGAAAACAACAGAGATTTCCGGGTCCGGGCCGGGTGTCAGGGCTCGGGCGCAAAGGCTCGGGCGCAATGTCTCCGGTGTCAGGGCCCAGGTCGCAGGTCTCAGGGCTCGGGCCTCGGGCGCGGCCGGGCCCAAGCTAAGGCGGGCGGCCCGGCGGCGGGTTTCCGTGCTAGGCCTTGTCCTTGCCGAGATCCGCGGCCAGCCGGAAGCCGATCCGGTTGGGCGGCTCTTCCGAGGCATCCTCGCGCGGCAGGGCGCGCAGCATCACGTTGAGCTGGCTCACGTGCTGGATCAGCTGGGTCTTCGCGCCGCTGCCGTCCGAGCCGTAGAAGGTGACGATGTCGGGGTCGAAAAAGCCCACCCCCTCGATCCGCAGCACGCCGGCGTCGCCGCCAGTGAAGCCCATCGCGACCTCGTGCTCGTTGTCGAGCTGTTCCTCGAAATTCTGGATATAGAGAATGAGCCGCTCATAGGCCCATTCGGCCTCGCTCTTCTCTTCGAACGGCGTTCTGGTGATCGCCTCGGGCAGCGGCTTCTGCTCCGCGGTCAGCGGCGCGTCGCCGGCGCATTTCGCCACCCGTGCCGGCGGGTGATTGTCGGGCTTCGCCATTCAGGCCCCCTTTCTGCGCCACAGAAAGGCGCCGTCGCTGCGCCGGTCCCGGGTGACGAGGCCGGCGTGGTAGAGGTGATTGAGGTGCCCCATCGCCTCGACCAAAGCAAGCCCGTATTCGCCGTCGCCGATCCCGCGCCCGTAGAGCGCGGGGAAGCAGTCGACCGCGGTCTTCGGCTCGGCAAGGACGGCGCACAGCCTGTCGAGGGCGCCGTGGTGATTGTCGATCAGCTGGCGCATGCGCCGGGGCAACCCGGTATAGGGCAGCTTGTGGCCGGGCAGCACGAGGTGGCGGTCGTCGGCGAAACCCGAGAGGGTTTCGCAGCTGTCGAGCCAGTCGCCCACCGGGTCGGCCTCGGGTTCGGTGGCATAGACGCCGAGGTTGGGGCTGATCGTGGCGAGCAGCTGGTCGCCGCCGATCACCAGGTCGCAGTCGCGGCTCCAGAAGGTCGCGTGTTCCGGCGCATGGCCGTTGCCGATGCGCACCTCCCAGTCGCGCCCCCCGAAGTGCAGCGTGCTGCCCTCCTTGATGCGGCGAAAGCCCAGCGGCATGTCGGCGACGATGTCGACGTAGTTGAACGGCCGCGTGCGCTTTCGCTCCTCGTAGACGGCCCGGTCCATCCCGGCCGAGCGCCAGTAGGCGAGGGTTTCGTCGACCGGCACCATCTGTTCGTCGAGCAGCAGCATCCGGGCGAACAGCCAGGCGGTGCGGGTGGTGATGAGCTCGGCGCCGTGGTCGCGCTGAAACCATCCGGCGAGCCCGACATGGTCGGGGTGGTGGTGGGTGACGATCACCCGGGCGACCGGGTGCCCGGCCAGCGGCCCGGCCAGCAGACCCGTCCAGATCGCCCGCGTGCGGCGGGTGTCGAAGCCGGTGTCGACGATGGTCCAGCCGTCGTCATCGCGAAACACGAAGGCGTTGACGTGGTCGAGCTTCATCGGCAGCGGCAGCCGGACCCAGAGCACGCCGTCGGCGACTTCGGTCGCCGTGCCTTCACCGGGGGGCGCTTCCCAGGGGAAGGCGATCGGCGCCGTCACCGGGCGAGGTCCCCGGGGCCGAGCGCATAGAGCCCGGCCGCCCCGGCGCGGGCCTGGGTGATGAGCACCGCGTATTCGGGCAACAGCCGCTCGATGTAGTAGCGCGCCAGGGCCGTGCGCGGGCCGGTCCCGCCTTCGCTGCAGGCGGCCTTGAGGTGAAAGAACGCGCCGAGCACCCGGGCGCTCGCCTTCAGGAACGGCACCGCCCCGGCGTAGCGCTCCTGCATGTCCTGCTCGACCAGCCACTCGACGGTTTCGCGCAAGGTCTCGGCCGCACTCCACACCGTATCGGCGAGGTCCGGCAGGACGGCCCGGGCCAGCTCGGCCTCCTTCTCGCCCTCGTCGAACATCCGGAAGGCGGCCTCGCCCCCGTCCATCATCTTGCGGCTCACGAGATCCATCGCATGGATGCCGTTGGTGCCTTCGTAGATCGACGTCACCCGCACGTCGCGCAGGAATTGCGCGGCGCCGGTTTCCTCGACGTAGCCCATGCCGCCGTGCACCTGGATGCCGAGATCGGCCACCTTGATGCCGACGTCGGTGCCGTAGGCCTTGGCGACCGGCGTGAGCAGCGCGGCCCGTGCGCCCCAGTCGGGATCCCCGGTGGCCGTCTGCATGTCGATCGACATCGCGCAGTCGAGCGCGATGGCCCGCGCGGCGAAGATCTCGGCCTGCATCTCGATCAGCATCCGGCGCACATCGGCATGGTCGACGATGGTGCCGCCGCCCGCGACCGGCGTGCGCCCCTGTTTGCGCTCCATCGCAAAGGCCAGCGCGTGCTGGAAGGCGGCTTCGGCGACCCCGATCCCCTGCACCCCGACCTGGAGCCGCGCGTTGTTCATCATCGTGAACATCGCCGCCATGCCGCGGTTCACCTCGCCCACGAGCCATCCGGTCGCGCCGTCGAAAGCCATCACGCAGGTCGGGCTGGCATGCAGCCCGAGCTTGTGCTCGAGGCTCACCACCCGCAGCGCGTTTCGCGCGCCCGGGTTTCCGTCCGCGTCGGGGATGAGTTTCGGCACCATGAACAGGCTGATCCCCTTGGTGCCGCCGGGGGCGCCCGCCAGGCGGGCGAGAACGAGGTGGCAGATATTGCCGCCGAAATCGTGGTCGCCCCAGGAAATGAAGATCTTCTGTCCGGTGATCGCAAAGGTCCCGTCGCCGTTCGCCGCCGCCCTGGTCGAGAGCGCACCGACATCGGAGCCGGCCTGCGGCTCGGTCAGGTTCATCGTTCCGGTCCATGCGCCGGAGATGAGTTTCGGCAGATACAGCGCCTTCATCTCCTCCGAGGCATGCACCTCCAGCGCCTCGATCTGACCCTGGGTGAGCAGCGGGTTCAACCCGAGCGAAAGCAGCGCGCCCGAGACCATGTCGTTGACCGCCGCGGCGAGGGTGAAGGGCAGGCCCATGCCGCCGTGCGCGGGGTCGCCGGCGATGCCGATCCAGCCGCCCTCGGCAATCCGGGCATAGGCCTGCGCAAACCCGGGCGCGGTGCGCACGATGCCGTCTTCGAGCACGGCGCCATGGGTATCGCCCCCCCGTTGCAGCGGCGCCAGCACCCCGTCCGACAGTTTCGCCGCCTCGGACAGGATCGCGCCCACCGTTTCCGGTGTCGCTTCGGCGAACCGGTCGGTGGCCGTGACGTCGTTGAACTTGACGACATGGTCGAGGATGAAACGGATCTCGTCGGCGGGTGCGCGGTAGGGCATTCGGGGGTTCCTCGCAGGCTTCACAACCGGGCCGGGGCGGTCTAGGACTTCATCAAACTCCCCGGCAACAGGCCGTAGCACAAGGAATACGCAGCGTCATGGCCGAAACCGCCCGTCTCGACGGCAGCGCCGCGGGCATCGCCCGCGCGGCCGCGCTGCTGCGCGACGGCGAACTGGTGAGTTTCCCGACCGAAACGGTCTACGGCCTCGGCGCCGATGCGACCAACGAGACCGCGGTCGCGCGGATCTTCGTGGTCAAGGGGCGACCCCGTTTCAACCCGCTGATCGTGCACCTGCCGGATGTCGCGGCAGTGCAGGCGGTGGCGCTGCTTGAAGGCGACGCGCTGCGGCTGGCCGACGCCTTCTGGCCCGGACCGCTCACCCTGGTGCTGCCTCGGCGCGAGGCGGGCGGGCTGTCGCGCCTGGTCTCGGCCGGCCTGCCGTCGGTCGCGGTGCGCGTGCCCGACCATGCGCTGGCCCGCCGGCTGCTGGCCGAGACCGGCCGTCCCGTCGCAGCACCTTCGGCCAATCCGTCCGGCCGGATCTCGCCGACCGAGGCGGATCACGTCCTGGCCGGGCTCGGGGGGCGGATCGCGGCGGTGGTCGACGGCGGGCCCTGCACGGTGGGGGTCGAATCGACCATCGTCGGTTTCGCGCCGGACCCGGTTCTGCTGCGGCCCGGCGGGCTGCCGGTCGAGGCCATCGAGGCCTGTCTCGGCGCGCCGCTGGCGGTGCAGGCGGAGGGCGGCCCGGTGACCGCGCCGGGCCAGCTCGCCTCGCACTATGCGCCGCGCGCCTCGGTGCGGTTGAACGTGGTCGCGCCGGGCCCCGACGAACGCCTGCTCGGGTTCGGTGCGGTCGACGGGGTAGGGCTCAATCTCTCGCCTTCGGGCGACCTGGTCGAGGCGGCGGCCAACCTGTTTCATCACCTCCACGCGCTCGACATCGCCGGCGAAGCTCCGATCGCGGTTTCGCCGATCCCGGACCACGGCCTCGGGCGCGCGATCAATGACCGCTTGCGCCGGGCCGCGGCGCCGCACCGCTGATCTCGAGCTGCGGGGCCGGCCCCCCCGGAGGTCCTGCCGCCCGGAAACAGGCGCGGTGTTCCTTTCCCGGTCTTCCGTGCGCGATGGCGGATGAGCGACCCGTTCGCGCTTGCCGCGACGCGCGGGATTGATACGATACCCCTATCGTCTCGCCCATTTTCGATGAAGAGATCATATCATGCTGCCGAAGCTCGACATGTTTATCGCCCTCGCACGCGAGCAGCATTTCGGTCGGGCGGCGGAGAGCCTCGGGATCACCCAGCCGACGCTGTCGACCGGCATCAAACAGCTCGAAGAGACCCTCGGGGTGCAACTGGTGCGGCGCGGGTCGCGCTACGGCGGGCTGACGCCGGAAGGCCAGCGGGCCCTGGTCTGGGCGCGGCGGATCACCGGCGACGCGCGCCGGTTCCGCGAGGAAATGCGCGCCGCCCGCGAAGGGCTGGCGGGGCATCTGCGCTTTGCGGTGATCCCGACGGCGCTCACCTGGGCCTCGCGCCTCGCGGCCGGCTATGCGGCGCGCCACCCCAAGGTCGACTTCACGATCCTGTCGCGCAACTCCGGCGACATCCTCGCCATGGTCGAGAATTTCGAGGCCGACGCCGGGCTGTCCTATCTCGACAACGAACCGCTCGGTCGGGTGACCACCGTGCCGCTCTACCGCGAAAGCTACACCGCCGTCTGTGCCGTCGATCACCCGCTCGCTGCGCGCGACGCGCTCGACTGGGCGGATCTCGCCGGTGCGCGGCTCTGCCTGCTGACGCCCGACATGCAGAACCGGCGGATCATCAACCGTGCCTTCATGGACGCCGGGGTGCAGCCGGCGGCGGAGATGGAATCGAATTCCACCGTGGTGCTGGCGAGCCATGCCGCCTCCGGCGGCTGGGTGACCGTGTTGCCCGGTGAGGTGGCGGCCTTCCTGGCCACCGGCAAGGACCTGCGGGTCGTGCCGATCCGCCAGATCGCGCCCGGGCCGACGGTCGGGCTGGTCGCGCTGCACCAGGAGGTGCACACGCCGGTGCTGCGCGCGCTGCTCGACGAGGCGGCGCAGATATCCTCGATAGAGTAAACCTATCGGTTGACGGATCTTCTATATTGAATTCCAATCCCCATTCTGTGAGGCAATCCCCCTGTCTCTGGAGAAACACATGCAAGCCGACGTTGCGACCGAAGCCGCCATTGCCGCGGTGATCGAGGCCGAGGCGACCCGCGAGGGGCCGCTGCTGCCGATCCTCCACGCGCTTCAGCACAGGTTCGGCCATGTGCCCGAAGCCGCGCTGCCGATGATCGCCGCGGCGCTGAACATCGGGCGGGCGGAGGTCCACGGGGTGATGAGCTTCTATCCCGACTTCCGCGCCCGCCCGGTTGCGGGCCGCGTGGTCAAGATCTGCCACGCCGAGGCCTGTCAGGCGCAGGGCGGCCGGGCGCTCGCGCAGGCGGCCGAGCAGCTGTCGGGGACCGTCACCGTCGAGCCGGTCTATTGCCTCGGGCTTTGCGCCAACGGCCCGGCGGCGATGGTCGACGACCGGCCGATGGCCGCGGCCACGGTCGAGAAACTCGCACAGGCGGTGGCGCGATGAAGGTCTTCCTGTCGGTCGATGCCGTGGCCCGGGCGCTGGGCGCCGAAGATCTCGCCGCAGCGCTTGTCCGCGAGGCCGAGGCGCGTGGCATCGCGCTCGACATCACCGAAGTCGGCTCGCGCGGTATGGCCTGGCTCGAACCGCTGGTCGAGATCGAGAAAGACGGCCTGCGCCATGCGTTCGGGCCGGTGCGGCCCGAGGACGTACCGGCGCTGCTCGACGGGGTCCTCCCCGGCCACGGGCCGACCGAGGCGATCCCGTTCTTTGCCGACCAGACCCGGCTCACCTTCGCCCGCTGCGGGGTGATCGCCCCGCTGTCGCTCGCGGCCTACGAGGCGCACGGTGGGCTGGCCGGCCTGCGGCGCGCGCTGCAAGACCCTGCCGCCATCGTGCCGGCGATGATCGACAGCGGGCTGCGCGGCCGCGGCGGGGCGGGGTTCCCGACCGGCATCAAGTGGCGCACTGTCGCCGAGGCGCAGGCGGACCGGAAATACATCGTCTGCAATGCCGACGAGGGCGATTCGGGCACCTTTGCCGACCGGATGCTGATCGAGGGCGATCCGTTCTCGCTGATCGAAGGCATGGCGATCGCCGGCATCGGCGTCGGCGCGACCCGGGGCTATGTCTACATGCGCTCGGAATACCCCGACGCCATCGCCACCCTCACCCGGGCGGTCGAGATCGCCCGCGACGAAGGGTTGCTGGGCGACAGCGTTCTGGGGTCGGACCACGCCTTCGACATCGAGGTACGGGTCGGCGCCGGGGCTTACGTCTGCGGCGAGGAGACCTCGCTGCTCAACTCGCTCGAAGGCAAGCGCGGCGTGGTGCGGGCAAAGCCGCCGCTGCCCGCGCTCGAGGGGCTGTTCGGCAAGCCCACCGTGGTCAACAACGTGATCTCGCTCGCCACCGTCCCGGTGATCTTCGAGAAGGGGGCGGCGCATTACGCGAGCTTCGGGCTCGGCCGGTCGCGCGGCACGATCCCGCTGCAGATCGCCGGCAACGTCCGCTTCGGCGGATTGTTCGAGACCGCCTTCGGCATCCCGCTGGGCGAGATCGTCAACCGGATCGCCGGCGGCACCCGCTCGGGGCGGCCGGTGAAGGCGGTGCAGGTCGGCGGCCCGCTCGGCGCCTATCACCCGGTCGCGGATTTCGACACGCCCTTCGGCTACGAGGAGTTCGACGGCTCGGGCGGTCTGGTGGGGCACGCAGGGCTGGTGGTGTTCGACGATACCGTCGACATGGCCCAGCAGGCGCGCTTCGCGTTCGAGTTCTGCGCGGTGGAAAGCTGCGGCAAGTGCACGCCCTGCCGGGTGGGCGCGGTGCGCGGGGTCGAAAGCATCGACCGCTGGACCGCGGGCGAAGACATGCGCGCGCTGGTGCTCGACCTCTGCGACACGATGAAGGACGGGTCGCTCTGCGCCCTGGGCGGGTTCACCTCCTATCCGGTGCGCTCGGCGGTGACCTATTTCCCGGAGGATTTCGAGCGCAACCGGGAGGCGGCGCAATGAACGTGACGTTGGCGCAGAACGGGCTTTCGAAAGCCCGTTGCAACGCGATTTCCAAATCGCGTTTTCAAGGCGCTTCGAAGCGCCTTCCCCCCCACACGGAGGACAGGTCGTGAAAGATTTCATCATCCCCTGGGACGAGACCGACCGCGGCACCCCCGCCGCTCCGGATGTCGCCGCTGCACCGGCCACCCTCACCGTCGACGGCTTCCCGGTGACCGTGCCGGCCGGCACCTCGGTGATGCGGGCCGCGAGCCTTGCCGGCATCCAGGTGCCGAAGCTCTGCGCCACGGATTCGGTCGGGGCCTTCGGCTCCTGCCGGCTCTGCGTCGTCGAGATCGACGGCCGCCGCGGCACGCCCTCGTCCTGCACCACGCCGGTCGCCGAGGGCATGGTGGTCCATACCCAGTCGGAAAAGGTGCGCAGGATCCGCCGCGGCGTGATGGAGCTCTATATCTCCGACCACCCGCTCGACTGCCTCACCTGTTCGGCCAACGGCGATTGCGAGTTGCAGGACATGGCCGGCGCCGTGGGGCTGCGCGAAGTGCGCTACAAAGGCACCGAGAACCACTTCGAGGTGCGCCAGAACGGCGAGCAGAACCCGCGCTGGCAGGCCAAGGACGCATCGAACCCCTATTTCGAATACGACCCGGCGAAATGCATCGTCTGTTCGCGCTGCGTGCGGGCCTGTGAAGAGGTGCAGGGCACCTTTGCGCTCACCATCGAGGGGCGCGGCTTCGACAGCCGGGTCTCGGCCGGCATGGGGGCCGATGATTTCCTCACCTCCGACTGCGTGAGCTGCGGCGCCTGCGTGCAGGCCTGCCCGACCGGCACGCTGCAGGAAAAGAGCGTGATCGATCTCGGCACGCCGACCCGCTCGGTGGTCACCACCTGCGCCTATTGCGGGGTCGGCTGTTCGTTCAAGGCGGAGATGAACGGCGACACCCTGGTGCGCATGGTGCCCGCCAAAGAGGGCAAGGCCAACCGCGGGCATTCCTGCGTCAAGGGCCGCTTTGCCTGGGGCTATGCCCAGCACCGCGACCGGGTGCTGAGCCCGATGATCCGCGAGCGCGTCGAAGATCCCTGGCGCGAAGTGTCCTGGGACGCCGCACTTGGCTTCGCCGCAAAGCGCCTGCACGCGATCCAGGAGGCGCACGGGCGCCGCTCGATCGGCGTCATCACCTCGTCGCGCTGCACCAACGAAGAGGCCTACCTGGTCCAGAAGCTCGCCCGCGCGGTGTTTCTCAACAACAACACCGATACCTGCGCCCGGGTCTGCCATTCGCCCACCGGCTACGGGCTCGGCCAGACCTTCGGCACCTCGGCCGGCACCCAGGATTTCGACTCGGTCGAGCATATGGATGTGGCCATCGTCATCGGCGCCAACCCGACCGATGCCCACCCGGTGTTCGCCTCACGGCTGAAGAAGCGGCTGCGCGCCGGCGCCAAGGTGATCGTGATCGACCCGCGCAAGACCGATCTGGTGAAGTCGAACCACATCGCGGCGGCGCATCACCTGCCGCTGCGGCCCGGCACCAACGTCGCCGTCATCACCGCGCTGGCGCATGTGATCGTCACCGAGGGGCTGGCGGACGAGGCATTCATCCGGGCGCAATGCGATACCGAGAGCTTCGCCGACTACGTCGGTTTCGTATCCGACCTGCGCAACAGCCCCGAGGCCACCGAGGCACTGACCGGTGTGCCCGCGATGGAGCTTCGCGCCGCCGCCCGCACCTTCGCCGCCGGCGCCAACGGCGCGATCTACTACGGGCTCGGCGTGACCGAGCACAGCCAGGGCTCGACCACGGTGATGGGCATCGCCAATCTCGCGATGCTGACCGGCAATATCGGCCGGCCCGGCGTCGGAGTGAACCCGCTCCGGGGCCAGAACAACGTGCAGGGTTCCTGCGACATGGGCAGCTTCCCGCATGAACTGCCGGGCTACCGGCATGTGAAGAATGCGGATGTGCGCGATATCTACGAACGCCTCTGGGGGGTGCAGATCGACCCCGAGCCGGGCCTGCGCATCCCCAACATGCTCGATGCCGCGGTCGAGGGCAGCTTCCGCGGGCTCTACGTCCAGGGCGAGGACATCCTGCAATCCGACCCCGATACCAAACACGTCGCCGCCGGGCTCAAGGCGATGGACTGCGTGATCGTGCACGATCTGTTCCTGAACGAAACCGCGAACTATGCCCATGTCTTCCTGCCGGGCTCGACCTTCCTCGAGAAGGATGGCACCTTCACCAATGCCGAACGCCGCATCAACATGGTGCGCAAGGTGATGGCGCCGCGCAACGGGCTGGCGGACTGGGAAGTGACCCAGGCGCTGGCCAATGCGATGGGGGCGAATTGGTCCTATACGCATCCGGCGCAGATCATGGACGAGATCGCCGAGACCACGCCGAGTTTCGCCGGCGTGAGCTACGATCTGATCGACCGGGTGGGGTCGGTGCAATGGCCCTGCAACGACGCCAGCCCCGAGGGCACGCCGCTGATGCATGTCGGCGGGTTCGTGCGCGGCAAGGGGCGGTTCATCGTCACCGAATACCTGGCGACGGATGAAAAGACCGGCCCGCGCTTCCCCCTCCTGCTGACCACCGGCCGGATCCTCAGCCAGTACAATGTCGGCGCCCAGACCCGGCGCACCCAGAACAACGTCTGGCATGACCAGGATGTGCTCGAGATCCATCCGCATGACGCCGAGCAGCGCGGCATATCCGACGGCGCCTTCGTCAAGCTCGCCTCGCGGGCCGGCGAGACGACCTTGCGCGCCGAGATCACCGAGCGGGTCAGTCCCGGCGTGGTCTACACCACCTTCCATCACCCCGACACGCAAGCCAACGTGGTCACCACCGAGTATTCCGACTGGGCCACCAACTGCCCCGAGTACAAGGTGACGGCGGTGCAGGTCAGCCCGACCAACGGGCCGACCGAGTGGCAGGAGGATTACGCGGCACAGGCGGCGCAGGCGCGCCGGATCGAGGCGGCCGAATGAGCCGGGCCGTCGGACGAGGCGCAAGGAGATGAGCGGCGCGAAGAGCCTCGCCGGCCTCGCGGTCGGCGGCGACGGGGCCCGGACGGTGACCCGGGCGCTGCCCGAGGAAGTGCCGGTGGCGATCACCTTCAACGGATCGACCCTGGCGGTGATGATGGCGACGCCGGACCGGATCGCCGATTTCGCCTATGGCTTCGCGCTGACCGAGGGCGCGATTGCCGGGCTCGACGAGGTCGAGCGCTTCGAGATCCTGCCCCAGCCGGGCGGGATCGAGGCGCGGTTCTGGATTGCCGATGCCCGCGCCGATGCCCTGGCGGATCGGCGGCGCAAGATGGCGGGGCCGGTGGGCTGCGGGCTCTGCGGGATCGATTCGCTCGACGCGGCGCTGCGGGCGCTGCCGGTGGTGACATCCGCTCTGACCCTGACCCGGGCCGAGATTGCCGCCGCGCCCGAGGCGCTGAAAGCCCATCAGCCGTTGCACGACCGGACCCGCGCGGTGCACGCGGCGGGGTTCCTGATCCCCGGCGCCGGGCCCGGTACCGGGATCGTGCACGCGCGCGAGGATGTCGGCCGCCACAACGCGCTCGACAAGCTGATCGGCGCGCTTCTGTCGGCCGGCGAAGACCCGGGCGCGGGGGCGGCGGTGCTGACCAGCCGGGTCTCGGTCGAGCTGGTGCAGAAAGCGGCGATGGCGGGTATTCCGGCGATCATCGCCGCCTCCGCGCCCACCGCGCTCGCGCGCGACCAGGCCGAGGCCGCGGGCATCACCCTGGCCGCCTTCGTCCGCGACGGGCGGTTCGATCTCTATTCCCACCCCGAGCGGGTGCAGACGGGAGCCAGCGATGTCGCCTGACAAGATGGTCCACATGGCCAACCAGATCACCGCCTTCTTCCGCAGCCAGCCCGGCGACACCGCCGAAAGCGTTGCGGCCCATCTCAGCGATTTCTGGGAGCCGCGGATGCGCCGGCAGTTGCTCGACCACATCGCCGCCGGCGGCGCCGGGCTCGACGCCGAGGTGATCGACGCGGCCAGGCGGATGCGCGCGCCGGCGTGATAGCGGCCGGCCGTACCGGGGCCGCGGCATCGGGCCGCTTGACCGCAGCGGCCGGATCCGGCCACTCTACGCTTGCGGAGGAGTGACCATGCGCGACATCAATGCCGAGCTGCCCGACACGGCGTTCTGGCGGGCCTACGGCGGCAAATTCGCCGGCCTGCCGACCTGGGCCGGTTTCGATGCCTTCTGGCAGCGGTTCGAAACCGCCGGCGGCGCGTGGTACGTGTTCGATCCCTCCGGCGATGCGCCGGCAGAGCCGTGCGCCGACATCGCACGGGCGCGCGCCGAAGCCCGCGCCTGTGTCGAACAGGCCCGCGCGCGCAGCTTCTGCGGCACGGTCTTCGCCGACGATCTCGAGGCGCCCAGCTTCGTCAAGGTCTTCGATCCGTACCGCATGGGCGGCGTCTGCGGCGGGTCGGGCGAGCGGGTCCTGCCGCGGTGGATCTTCAGCCGGACCCGGCCGGACCCGCTGCCGCTGCTGCCGCCTACGCCCGCGAAGAAGGGCTTTTTCGCCAGGCTCGCGCGCTAGGCAGGCGACCGCGCGCCGCCCCCGGAGGTTGTGTCACACACCGTGTAACCGGACCGGCTCAGAGCGCCCGCTGGCGGTGCTCGATCAGCCGGAGCCCGCCGCTGTCGCGCAGGTAGGTGGACTTGCAGTGGGCGCGATAGTCGTCCTGGCCCTCGCGCCGCGCGACCGCGTGATAGCGCAGCGTGACCTGGTCGTCGGCGACCGTCACCGTCTGTTGGCTGAACGCCACTTCCTCCCACCGCGGCACGTTTCTCAAAGCGTCGAGGATCTCGTCGCCCTTGAGCGGTTCGGGCCGGTCGGGGAACCACATCTCGGCATTCCCGGCCAGATGGGCGCGGTAGAAATCCGGGCCTTCGAGCCAGAAATTCTCTTCGGTTGCCCAGAGGCTGGTGTGGGCAATCGGGTCGTTGGCAAAGGTCATCATGCCGGACTCCATTGCTGCTGGTTCAGATATGGGAACCGGCCGGCGCGCAGGGAATGGCCGGTCTTCACATTATTGCGCACGGCCAGACGGCTTTGAGGTTTTGCGCATTCCGGCGCGGTGGCGTAGAACGGCGCGGCGCGAACAGGGAGGACGGCGTGGCAACCATCGTATCGATCGAAGGCGTGCGGAAGGTCTACGCCGGCGGCTTCGAGGCGCTCAAGGGCATCGACCTCGAGATCGAGGCGGGCGAGGTGCTCGCGCTGCTCGGGCCCAACGGCGCCGGCAAGACCACGCTGATCTCGATGATCTGCGGCGTGTCGGGCATTTCCCAGGGCAAGATCACCGTCGGCGGCCACGACGTCGTGCGCGACTTCCGTGCCGCGCGCAAACTGGTCGGGCTGGTGCCGCAGGAGCTGACGGTCGACGGGTTCGAAACCGTGATGAGCTCGGTGCGCCTGACCCGCGGCCTGTTCGGCAAGTCGCGCGACGATGCGCAGATCGAACGGGTGCTCACCGACCTGTCGCTGATCGACCGCAAGGACCAGAAGATCATCACCCTGTCGGGCGGCATGAAGCGGCGGGTGATGATCGCCAAGGCGCTCGCGCATGAGCCGCGCATCTTGTTCCTCGACGAACCCACCGCGGGGGTCGACGTCGAACTCAGGCGCGACATGTGGCAGGTGATCCGGCGGCTCAGGGACACGGGCGTGACGATCATCCTCACCACCCATTACATCGAAGAGGCCGAGGCGATGGCCGACCGGGTCGGGGTGATCAACAAGGGCGAGCTGTTGCTGGTCGAAGAGAAAGCCAGCCTGATGGCACGGATGGGCAAGAAGACCCTGCGGGTGGCGCTGTCGGCGCCGCTCGACACCTTGCCCGCGCGGCTCGCAGCGCGCGGTGTCGTCCTCGGCGAGGACCGCCGCAGCCTGGTCTATGAATACGACACCAACGCCGAAGCGACCGGCATCACCGATCTGCTCGCCGAGGTCCGCGGGGCCGGACTGCACCTCGCCGATCTCGATACCCATCAATCCAGCCTCGAGGAAATCTTCGTCGGCCTGGTCGGGGAGGACCGCGCATGAATGTCTACGCGATCGCCGCAATCTACCGGTTCGAGATGGCGCGGTTCTTCCGCACTATCTGGCAGAGCATCGTCTCGCCGGTGCTGTCGACCTCGCTCTACTTCATCGTCTTCGGCGCCGCCATCGGCTCGCGCATCCAGGAGGTCGAGGGGGTGAGCTACGGCGCCTTCATCGTGCCCGGTCTCATCATCCTCACGGTGCTTCAGCAGTCGATCTCCAACGCCGCCTTCGCGATCTACATGCCGAAGTTCATCGGCACGATCTTCGAGCTCCTGTCGGCGCCGGTCGATGTGTTCGAGATCGTCATCGGCTATGTCGGGGCGGCGGCGACCAAGAGCCTGATCATCGGCAGCGTGATCCTCGCCACCTCGTTCTTCTTCGTCGATCTCCACATCGTGCACCCGGTCTGGACGCTGGCCTTCCTTGTGCTCACCTGTTTCAGCTTCGCGATGTTCGGCTTCATCATCGGCATCTGGGCCAAGAGCTTCGAACAGCTCAACCTGATCCCGATGCTGGTGGTGACCCCGCTGGTGTTTCTCGGCGGCTCGTTCTACTCGATCACCATGCTGCCGCCGTTCTGGCAGACGGTGACGATGTTCAACCCGGTCGTCTATCTGATCTCGGGGTTCCGCTGGTCGTTCTTCGGGCTGGCGGATGTGCCGGTCGGCACGTCGCTGGCCGCGATTCTGGTATTCGCGGCGCTGTGCATGGCCGGGATCTGGTGGATCTTCCGGACCGGCTGGCGGCTCAGGACCTGAGGCGAAAAAACCACGCGACCGGGAATTTCGCCCCCTGTCTTGTTGTCGCAGACCCCGGGCTCTACATGGCACGGCATGAAGCGCTATCTACCGTTCCTCAACCGCGCGCCGCGGGTGGCTGTGGTCCGCCTGCACGGCACCATTGCCACCGGTCCGCGCGGGCAGATCAACGATGCCGTCTTCGCGCCGCTGATCGAGCGCGCCTTCCGGCGCGGCAAGCCCGCGGCCGTGGCGCTCAGCATCAACTCGCCCGGCGGGTCTCCGGTGCAATCGTCGATGATCGCCGCACGGATCCGGCGGCTGGCCGCGGAGAAGGACGTGCCCGTCTTCGCCTTCGTCGAGGATGTCGCGGCTTCGGGGGGATACTGGCTGGCCTGTGCGGCCGACCGGATCTATGCCGACAAGACCTCCATCGTCGGCTCGATCGGGGTGATCTTCGCCAGCTTCGGCGCCAATGAGTTCATCGCCCGGCACGGGGTCGAGCGGCGGGTCTACACCTCCGGCGAAAACAAGTCGCAGCTCGATCCGTTCCGCCCGGAAAACCCCGAGGATGTCGCCCGGATCACGGCGATCGGCGGCGAGATGCACGAGGTCTTCATCGACCATGTGAAATCCGCGCGCGGCGACCGGCTGAGCCAGGAGGCCGCGCTCTTTACCGGCGAGTTCTGGACCGGCGGAAAGGCCGAACACCTGGGCCTCGTCGATGGGATCGGCCACCTGGTGCCGGTGATGAAACGCGAGTTTGGCGACAAGGTGCGGTTTGCCGTCTACGGGCCGCGCCGGTCGATGCTGCGCCGCTTCGGCGCGGCCCTGGCCGGCGATGCGCTGGCGGCGGTGGAAGAGCGCGCGCTCTGGGCGCGGTTCGGACTGTAGCGGGATGTATTTCAAGTTCATCACCCTCTTCCTCGTCGGCATGATGGTGCTCGCCTTCTTCGGCAAGCTCCGGTTCCCGGGGCAGAAGAAGCTCGAATCGATGAAATGCCCGAAATGCGGCCGCTATCGTATCGGCTCCGGCCCCTGCAGTTGCGAAAAGAAGGGCTAGTTCGGTGGAGTTCGCCTACGCCGGCCTCGGGCTGACAATCCTTCTGTTTGCCGGCGACAGCCTGGTGCGCGGCGCGGTCAACCTGTCGCTGCGGCTCGGCGTGCCGGCGCTGATCGTCTCGCTCACCATCGTCGCCTTCGGCACCTCGGCCCCGGAACTGCTGATCTCGGTGCAGGCCGTGCTCGACGGGGTGCCGGGGCTGGCGATGGGCAATGTGGTGGGCTCCAATACCGCCAATATCCTGCTGGTTCTCGGGGTGCCCGCGCTGCTAAAAGGGCTCGAGACCGCCGGCTGTGACACAAGGCGCAACTACCTCTACATGATCCTCGCCACGCTGATGTTCATCGCTTTGGCGCAAGGCGGCCGGTTCGGCTGGCCGCAGGGGCTCATCCTGCTCGCCGGGCTCGGGCTGATGCTCGCCTCGGCCTTCCGCGAGGCCCAGGGGCACCGGCGCGAGGTCAAGGCGCAGCTGGCGGCCGAACATGCCGCCCGCGGCGAGGCGCTGGACCCCGACGTGCTCGACGCCGAAGCGGCGGCCGAGGAAGAAGGCGACGTCGAGGGGGTCGACCCCGACATGGCCTGGTGGAAGGTGCTGCTGTTCCTCGGGCTCGGGCTGATCGGCCTGCCGCTCGGCGCCGACATCCTCGTCGACAGTTCGACCGTCATCGCCCGGCACTACGGCGTCTCCGAAACCGTGATCGGGCTCACCCTGGTCGCCATCGGCACCTCGCTGCCGGAGCTCGCGACCACGGTGATGGCGGCCTATCGCAACCAGGCCGACGTGGCGCTGGGCAACGTGATCGGGTCGAACATGTTCAACCTGCTCGCCATCATCGGTGTCGCTTCGCTGGTCGGCCCGCTCCCGGTCGAGCCGAAGCTCCTGATGTACGACCTCTGGGTGATGCTCGCGGCCTCGCTGCTGATCGCTCCCTTCGTGTTCCGGGGCTGGCGGATGGGGCGCAGCTGGGGCATCGTGTTCGTGGTGCTCTACGTCGCCTACCTGATGGCGATCCTGCATCACTGAGCCGTTTTGCGGAACGCTTGAGCCGAAGGTCTGCGGAAAACGCCACGGACCGCATTGAAGTTTCGCGCGTTTCGAAATCAACTTGTGCCGAAGTCCATTGCGAGAGGTTTGAGGAGGCTGCATGGCGCAGACGCGGGCATTGGTGACGGGTGCGGGCGCACGCCTCGGACGGGCGATGGCGGTCTATCTCGCCGGGCGTGGCTACGACCTCGCCGTGCATTACGCGGGCTCGCAGGAGGGCGCGGCCGAGACCGTCGCACTGTGCCGGGCGCAGGGCGTGCAGGCGGTGGCGCTGCAGGCCGACCTGCTCGATCTCGCCGCGACCCAGGCCCTCGTGCCGCGTGCGGCCGAAGCGCTGGGCGGGCCGCTCTGCCTGCTGGTCAACAACGCCTCGATCTTCGAGTACGACCGGCTCGCCACGGCCACGCCCGAAAGCTGGAACCGGCATATCGACAGCAACCTGCGCGCGCCCTATTTCCTGACCCAGAAATTCGCCGCCCAGGCGCCCGAGGCCGGCAGCGACGGCGAACCGCTGGCCACCGGCCTGGTGGTGAACATGCTCGACCAGAGGGTGCTGAAACTGACCCCCGAGTTCTCCAGCTACACGATCGCCAAGATGGGGCTCTGGGCCCTCACCCGGACCGCGGCCCAGGCGTTGGCGCCGGCGGTTCGGGTCAACGCGATCGGTCCGGGGCCGACGCTGCGCGGCGGCCGCCAGAGCCAGGCGCACTTCGCCCGGCAACGCGCCGCAACCGTGCTCGAACGCGGCGCCGACCCCGGCGACATCACCGCGGCGCTTGGCTACCTGATCGACGCGAAAGCCGTCACCGGGCAGATGATCGCCGTCGACGGCGGCCAGCATCTGGGCTGGCAGACCCCAGACATCCTCGGCCTCGAATAGCCCGCCGTGGCGCCGGCCTGCGACAACTTGTGCACGTGTCGACAGGCTTGGCCTTTTTCGACACATTTTTGCCATTCTTTTCAGTCAATTAGAAAAATCCCATCTTTTTTGTGAATAAAATCAAAGGAGTGGAGCGGCGCTCATTTTTTGTGCAACCCCGAGAAGCCTGCCGGAAACAACGATTTTTCCCATCGCGCGGCAGGCTTTCCACCGGGTTATCCACAGATTCTGTGAACACCTTTGATCTTGCTCCTGCGCGCACAAGATTGCAGCGATACCGGGGAATCAGTAGAGCGTTTCGCGAAACCCCGGCGCGGGTCCGTCAGGATGCGCAGCGCTGCCCCGGCAGGCGGCGCGGCAATTTGCATCAAACCCGTTTCCGGTTCGAGGCAAAACGCTTTAGGCAGGCCATATGAGCGAGCAACCCGAGATCGAAGCGCGGCCGACGACGCGGCGCGGGCATGTGCTGATCGCCGACGAGGTCAAGCGCCTCGACGGCTCGCCCGGGGTCTACCGGATGCTCGACGACAAGGGCCGGGTGCTCTACGTCGGCAAGGCCAAGAACCTCAGGAAACGGGTGTCGAGCTACGCCAAGCCCACCGGCCACTCGGCGCGGATCGCGCGGATGATCGCGCAGACCGCCGAGATGATGTTCCTCACCACGCGCTCCGAGACCGAAGCGCTGCTGCTCGAACAGAACCTCATCAAGCAGCTCAAGCCCTACTACAACGTGCTGCTGCGCGACGACAAATCCTTCCCCAATATCCTGGTGACCGACCACCCCTTCCCGCAGATCCGCAAGCACCGCGGGGCAAAGAAGGACAAGGGGCAGTATTTCGGCCCCTTCGCCAGCGCCGACGCGGTGAACCGCACCCTGAACCAGCTTCAGAAGGTGTTCCTGCTGCGCAATTGCACCGACGCGATGTTCGAAAGCCGGACCCGGCCCTGTCTGCTCTACCAGATCAAGCGCTGCGCCGGGCCCTGCGTCGGCAAGATCGCCGAGGCCGACTACGCCGGGCTGGTGTCGGACGCGACCCGGTTTCTCTCCGGCAAGACCACGGCGGTGCAGGAACAGCTCGCCGGCGAGATGCAGGCGGCCGCCGAAGCGATGGAGTTCGAACGCGCCGCCGCCCTGCGCGACCGGATCCGGGCGCTCACCCAGGTGCAGTCGAACCAGGGGATCAACCCGCGCGGCGTGGCCGAGGCCGACGTGATCGCTTTGCACATGGAGGGCGGGCAGGCCTGCGTGCAGGTGTTCTTCATCCGCGCGCACCAGAACTGGGGCAACCGGGCGTTCTACCCGCGCACCGGGGCGGGGGCGGGCGAGGCCGAGGTGATGCAGGCCTTCATCGGCCAGTTCTACGACCGCAAGGATCCGCCGCGGCTCATGCTGCTGTCGCACCCGATCGAGGACCTCGCACTGATGTCGCAAGCGCTGGGCGAAAAGGCCGGGCGCAAGGTCGAGCTGGCGGTGCCGCTGCGCGGCGAAAAGGCGGAACTGGTCGCGAGTGCGGCGCGCAACGCCCGCGAGGCGCTGGGGCGCAAGATGGCCGAGACCGAGAGCCAGGCGCGCCTGCTCGACGGGCTGGCCGAGGCCTTCGGGCTCGACGAGCCGCCGGGGCGGATCGAGGTCTACGACAACTCCCACATCCAGGGCGCCCATGCCGTCGGCGCGATGATCGTCGCCGGGCCGGACGGCTATATGAAGAGCCAGTACCGCAAGTTCAACATCCGCGGCGAAGAGCTCACCCCGGGCGACGATTTCGGGATGATGAAGGAGGTGCTGACCCGGCGGTTCAAGCGTCTCCTGAAGGAGGATCCCGACCGCCAGGGCGAGAGCTGGCCGGATCTCTTGCTGATCGACGGCGGCGCGGGCCAGGTCTCGGCGGTCAACCAGATCCTCGAAGATCTCGGCGTCGAGGACATCGCCATGATCGGTGTCGCCAAGGGCATCGACCGCGACGCCGGCAAGGAAGAGTTCCACCGGATCGGCGCGCGACCGTTCGCCTTGAAGCGGGGCGACCCGGTGCTCTATTTCGTCCAGCGCCTGCGCGACGAGGCTCACCGCTTTGCCATCGGCACCCACCGGGCGAAACGCGCCAAGGCCATCGGCGCCACCCCGCTCGACGAGGTGCCGGGCGTGGGTGCGACCCGCAAGCGCGCATTGCTCCAGCATTTCGGCTCGGCCAAGGCGGTGGCGCGCGCCTCGTTCGACGATCTCAAGGCGGTGCCGGGGATCTCGGCCACGCTCGCCGAGACGATCCACGGCTATTTCCAGGACCACGGCTAGCCGCTTCGCCCGGCTTCGCGCGGGCGAGGCGAAGTTAGCGCTAACGTCATAAGAAACAGATGCTTGACCCCCCGTCCGAGTTCGCCCACCCCTCGCGCACCCCGCTTCTTTGGTTTCCAAATACCTCGGGGTCCGGGGCAGCGCCCCGGTCCGACGGCCGGTCCGGGCGCGCCCTCAGGCCACCTTCCCCCCGGCCCCGGAACGCGGTAAACACCCCCCCATGAGATGGACCCTGCCGAACATCCTGACCATCGCCCGGTTGGTCGCCGTGCCGCTGATCCCGGTGATGTTCCTGTTTTTCGCCCGGCCCTGGGCCGACTGGTACGCGATGGTGCTGTTCATCGTCGCGGCCTTCACCGATTATCTCGACGGCTACCTGGCGCGGGCCTGGAAGCTCGAAACCCTGTTCGGCGCGGCGATGGACCCGATCGCCGACAAGGCACTGGTGATGATCGCGCTGCTGGTCATCAACGGCTATGCCGGGCTGACGCCCTGGATCCTGCTGCCATCGGCGATCATCATCTACCGCGAGGTCTTCGTCTCCGGCCTGCGCGAAAGCCTCGGCGCCCGGGCCCGCGCGCTCAGGGTGACCAAGCTGGCGAAATGGAAGACCACCAGCCAGATGGTGGCGATCACGCTGATCTTCGCCAAGGGGGTGATCGAGCACCACGCCGTCATGGAGGACGGCAGCACCCGGCACTGGCTGATGGGCTGGTCCGACTGGGCCGGGACCACCGGGATCGTGCTGCTCTGGGTCGCCGGCGGGCTCACGGTCTTCACCGGCTGGGATTATTTCCGCAAGGCTCTGCCGTTCCTGAGGGAGGGAGACGATGATTGACGTGCTCTACTTCGCCTGGGTCCGCGAGCGGATCGGCGAATCGCGCGAGCGGGTCGACACCGCGGCGACCACGGTCGCCGAGCTGGTCGCCGAGCTCCGGGCGCGCGAACAACGCTATGCCCTGGCGTTCGAAGATCTCTCGGCGCTCCGGGTGGCGCTCGATCAGGAACTGTCCGAATTCGACAGCCCGCTCGCCGGCGTCCGCGAAGTGGCCTTCTTCCCGCCGATGACGGGCGGCTGATGCGGATCCGTGTCCAGAGCGCGCCGTTCGACACCGGTGCCGAGCTGGCCGGGTTCGGCGGCGGCGACGGCGACGTGGGCGCGGTGGTGAGCTTCACCGGCCTGGTGCGCGGCACCGGCGGGCTCGCGCGCATGGAGATCGAGCATTACCCCGGCATGACCGAGGCCGCGATCGCGCGTTACGCCGGCGAGGCCCGTGACCGGTGGAGCCTGGCCGACGTGCTGGTCATCCACCGCTACGGCAGTCTGGCCGCCGGTGAACCGATCATGATGGTCGCCACCGCCAGCCGCCACCGTGCCGCGGCCTTCGAGGCGGCGGAATTCCTGATGGACTGGCTCAAGAGCCGGGCGCCGTTCTGGAAAAAGGAAATCGGCGCGGACGGGGAGACCTGGGTCGCGGCGAAAGACGAGGACGAAACCGCGCTCGACCGGTGGTGACCCGGCGGGGCTTTGCCCGGCGGCCCGGGCGACGGCCACCGCTCAGCCCCGGCGCAATCACCGCTTCGCGCCCGGATCGCGCCCAGCAGCGCAGGTCACATGAACGCCGCCTCGTCGCTCATCACGGCTCAGGCCCGGACCGGCCCTGCCTGCAGGACGCAGATACCGGTGCCGGGAGAGGACCGGCACGCCCCGTCGCGGCGCGACCCGACCTGGCCACGGAAAGCCCGGGGAGAATCCCTGAAAAAGGTCCTCGGGCCGCTCCAAGGGGCCGCTTCCGCATCGACCGAAGACCACAAAGCCACCGCAAAGCCCCTCTATCGGCATAATCTCGCGGTGAAGAGGCGCGAAAATCGACGTCTGGTTTGATGGATCGAGAGAATGAGCCTTGTTGTCGGCGCGTGGAATGTCCTGAAGTACGTCAGTATCGGCTGTTTCATCTGGTTTCTGGGCACCTTGTTTTTTGGCGACGGCACCGAATTCAGAAACCGCTCGGAACCGGCCCAACTCATCGTTCTTGACGTGGAGTCCAGGCGGGATGGCTTCGGTTTCATATTGTATCGCCCGGTTTTGGCGCTCGCCTCCGAAACCGCGCCGCGGGAGGGCTATGCCGGCACGATCTGGACCCGATTCAAACCCCACGAACCGGGCGACATCGTGCCCGGCCGTTCCGATCCCGAAAGCGGCGAGATGCGCAGCGACAAGATGCTGAACAGGACCATCTGGAGTGGCCGTGTCGCTCGGATATTTGGTGTTCTGGTGGGCTTGCAGGCCGTCTTGATCCTCCTCGGCCTCCCGGAAGACCGGTTGCCGCTTCGCGTGCGCGTCGGATCGCGCCGCCGGAGGTTGCTGCGGATCTGAACGAAATGCTCAGGCCCGGAATTCGCAACGCGCCTGCGGCGAGCCATCCGTTGCCGCTCTCCTTTCGAGACGGCGCCCTGGCCCGTGTATTGACCGCCTGCCGAAATCGGCGAAGGCATCGCATGCGGTGCGCCCGGCCGCGCCCGCCCCGCGAGAGATCGGTTCTTCCTGTCCGACGCGGGGCCCGGGATTCCCGCCGAAAAGAAAAGAGGCCGGAGCGAGGCCCCGGCCAGTCTCTCAGGGAGAAACGATAGGTCAGTGCGCGAGCAGCACCGGAACGTCGGCGAGCTCGAGCATGTTGCGGGTGGCGCCGCCGAGGATCGACTCGCGGAACCTCGAATGTCCGTAGGCGCCCATCACCACCAGGTCGGCGCCGATGTCGCCGGCGTGGCGCAAGAGCACGTCGCAGACCCGTGGCAGGGTCTTTGACAGCACCGACACCTCGGCGCGCACGCCGTGGCGCGACAGCATCTGGCTCAGCGCCCCGCCCGGGTCGGACCGCTCCGGCCCGTGCTGGGGCGGATCGACGATGGCGATATTGACCGTGTCGGCCTGGCGCAGGAACGGCAGCGCCGCGCGGATGGCGCGCAGCGCCTCGGTCGACTCGTTCCAGCCGACCAGGACGGTGGAGATATCGCTCGGCCAGTCGGTTGCGTCCGGCTGGATCAGCACCGGCACATCGCCGTCGAACATCGCCGCCTCGGTAATCGCCTCGCATTCATGGCCGCGCCCGGCGCCGTAGGGCTGGGGCAGGACGACGAGGTCGGAGAACCGGGTGCGGTGGGCGACGAGCCCGCCGAGCGCCACCATCTGGGCCGAGATCGCGGTGGCGGACCAGTTGAAATCCGAGCCCTTGAGCGTTTCCCGTGCCCGGGTTTCGAGGCGCACCGAATCCTCGCGCGCCTGGGTGAGGTTGTCCTGCACCACCATCGCGTTGGCGCCGGCGTAGTAGAAACCGGGCTGGGTCCGGTCGAGCCCGAGGCAGAGAACGTCGAGATGCGCCTGCTCGCGCCGGGTGAGGTCGATGGCTGCCTGGAACGACGCGGCGTCGATTTCAGGGTCGGTCAGGATCGTTGTGATCGTCCGGTAGGTCAAACTGATGCCTTTCCAGTCAGATGGTTGCGCGTCTCGCGACCGCGGCCTGACCAACAAGCTGCACCCGGGCCCCGGTATTTTCCTTGATATGGGTCAATGGCCGGTCAGACGGGCAAACCAGACCCGGTCTTGCACAGGCGCCACACAAGGGGGTGCGGCGAGAGGGCGCGGTCGCACATGCACGAATTGATATGGATCAAAGCGGGCGCCGTGGTATCCGTTCAAATCGCAACAGTCGACATTTGTCCCCGCGGTCGAGGTGTATCCAATAACACCGAAGGGGGGGCCGGCTGAAAATGACGAAGGGACGTGATATGTGGGATTACCTTAAACTGGTGCTGCTGGGGGCCGTCGCGGTCTTCATGCTGTACCTCGCGAGTCAATCGCGCGACCTGGCCTACACGGTCGCGGCGCTGATTGGCCTCCTGAGCGCCGTTGTGGCGTTCATCTACAGCTTGCGCGGCATGGGCAACGCCAAGGCGCCGAAGACCGGCTATCTTGACGGTCCGATCCGCATCGGCGTCATCCTGACGGCGTTCTGGGGCGTGGTCGGCTTCCTGGTCGGCGTCTGGATCGCCTTCGAGCTCGCCTTCCCGCAACTCAACTACGCCTGGGCGGAAGGGTATCTCAACTTCGGCCGCCTGCGGCCGCTGCACACCTCGGCGGTGATCTTCGCCTTTGGCGGCACCGGCCTGGTGACCACCTCGTTCTACGTCGTCCAGCGGACCGCCGGCGCGCGGCTGTGGAACGATGCGCTGGCATGGTTCGTGTTCTGGGGCTACCAGATCACCATCCTTCTGGCCGCCACCGGCTATCTTCTGGGCGCGACCCAGGGCAAGGAATACGCCGAATTCGAATGGTACACCGACTGGTGGCTCACCATCGTCTGGGTCGGCTATCTGCTGCTCTACATGGGCACGCTGATGAAGCGCAAAGAGCCCCACATCTACGTGGCCAACTGGTTCTACCTGTCGTTCATCGTCACCATCGCCATGCTGCACGTGGTCAACAACCTGTCGATCCCGGTCAGTCTGTTCGGCTCCAAGTCGGTCCAGGTCTTCGCCGGCGTGCAGGATGCCATGACCCAGTGGTGGTACGGCCACAACGCGGTCGGCTTCTTCCTCACCTCGGGCTTCCTCGGGATGATGTACTACTTCGTGCCGAAGCAGGCCGAACGCCCGGTGTTTTCCTACAAGCTGTCGATCATCCACTTCTGGGCGCTGATCTTCATCTACATCTGGGCCGGTCCGCACCACCTGCACTACACCGCGCTGCCGGACTGGGCCTCGACCCTCGGCATGGTGTTCTCGGTGATCCTGTGGATGCCCTCCTGGGGTGGCATGATCAACGGTCTGATGACGCTCTCGGGCGCCTGGGACAAGCTGCGCACCGACCCGATCATCCGGATGATGGTGGTCTCGGTCGGCTTCTACGGCATGTCCACCTTCGAAGGCCCGATGATGTCGATCAAGGCGGTGAACTCGCTGTCGCACTACACCGACTGGACAATCGGTCACGTGCACTCGGGGGCGCTCGGCTGGAACGGCATGATCACCTTCGGCGCGCTCTACTTCCTGTTCCCGCGGCTGTGGAACAAGGCCGGTCTCTACTCGAACCGGCTGGTGTCCTGGCACTTCTGGCTCGCGACGATCGGCATCATCTTCTATGCCGCCTCGATGTGGGTCACCGGGATCATGGAAGGCCTGATGTGGCGTGAAGTCGATGCACAAGGCTTCCTCGTGAACTCGTTCGCCGACACCGTGGCCGCGAAGTTCCCGATGTACGTGGTGCGCGGCACCGGCGGTATCCTGTACCTCACCGGCGCGCTCATCATGGCCTACAACCTCTGGATGACCGTCAAGGCAGCCCCCCTCGCTCGGGATGCTTCCGCCGCGGCGCCGGCTGAATAAGGAGGGCCGGACAGATGGCACTTATCGACAAACACGCAATCCTCGAGAAGAATGCGACGCTTCTGCTGATCTTCTCTCTCCTGGTTGTGACCGTCGGCGGCATCGTCGAGATTGCACCGCTGTTCTATCTCGAGAACACGATCGAGGACGTGGAGGGCGTACGCCCCTACTCCCCGCTCGAGCTCGCCGGCCGGAACATCTACATCCGCGAGGGCTGCTATGTCTGCCACTCGCAGATGATCCGGCCGATGCGCGACGAGGTGGAACGTTACGGACACTACTCGCTGGCAGCGGAATCGATGTACGACCATCCGTTCCAGTGGGGATCGAAGCGGACGGGGCCCGACCTCGCCCGCGTGGGCGGGCGCTACTCCGACGAGTGGCAGGTCGACCACCTGGTGGATCCCCAGTCCGTGGTGCCCGAATCGGTGATGCCCAAGTACGCATTCCTGATGAACCGGGACATCACTCCGGACAGCTCCAACAGCTACATCGTCGACAACATGCGGGTGAACCGCATGGTGGGTGTGCCCTACACGGACGAGCAGATGGAGATGGCCGCGGCCGACTTCTGGAGCCAGGCGGACCCGGACGGGAACGTTTTCGAAGACGCGGATGCGGATGCGCTGGTCGAGCGGTACCCGGGGGCACAGACCCGGAACTTCGACGGGCAACCGCAGGTCACCGAGATGGACGCGCTTGTCGCCTATCTCCAGGTGCTGGGCACGATGGTCGATTTCGCGACCTTCGAACCCGCCGCGAATCGCTAGGGAGGGGATGATGGAAGGACAGGACACCTACTCCGTTTTCCGCGCAATCGCGGACAGCTGGGTGCTCCTTGCCATGTTCGTGTTCTTCATTGGTGTGGTTGTCTGGGCGTTCCGCCCGGGCAGCCGCAAGATCCACGAAGACACGGCCAACATCCCGTTCCGCCACGACGACAAACCTGCCGGTGACCGGGAGTAATCCCGGCGCTCAGTCAAGGAGGACCGGCTTTGAGCAAAGATGACAAGAACAAGGTGCAGACCACAGGTCACGAGTGGGATGGCATCAAAGAGTACAACAATCCGCTGCCGCGCTGGTGGGTCTGGATCTTCTACGTAACCATCGTCTGGGGCATCGGCTACATGATCGCCTACCCGGCGATCCCGCTGGTGACCAAGGCGACCCCGGGCCTGCTCGGTTTTTCGACCCGCGCCAACGTCGCGGCCGATATCGAGAAGTTCAGGGCGATGAACGGCGAGATCGAGGCGCAGCTCGCCTCGGCCGACCTCACCGCCATCGAGCCGGGGTCCGACCTCTACAGCTTCGGCATGAACTACGGCGAGGCGACGTTTGCGGGCTTCTGTTCGCAGTGCCACGGCTCCGGTGCCGCCGGCGCCAAGGGCTACCCGAACCTGCTCGACAACGACTGGCTCTGGGGTGGCGACATCGAGACGATCGCCTATTCGATCCGGCACGGCATCCGCAACACCGAGGACGAGGACAACGCTCACTACTCGCAGATGCCGGCGTTCGGCGATGACTATCTCGAAGACGCCGATATCGCGGACGTGGTGGCCTACGTGATGTCGCTGTCGGGGCTGGAAGGCGCCGAGGGCGACCTCGAGAACGGTGCCGTGGTCTACGAGGACAATTGTGCCGCGTGCCACATGGAAGACGGCACCGGCGATCCGGCCCAGGGCGCGCCGAACCTGAGCGACGCGATCTGGCTCTATGGCTCGAGCGTCGAGGAGGTCACCCACAGCGTCGAGACCGGGCCGTTCGGCGTGATGCCGGCCTGGGGCCTCAACCCGAGCTTCGTCGGCGGCGCCGATGAAGAAGCGGTGACCGCGAAGATCAACGCAGTGGCGCTCTACGTACACCAGCTGGGTGGCGGCGAGTAAGCCGGCCAGCAGACGACATCCGGGGCCTCACTCCCCGGACTAGGCACCGGCCCCTGATCCTGTTCGCGCGTTTCTCCGGGGTCGGTGCCACCAAATCAGAAGGGCCGAGGTGAACCTCGGCCCTTCGTCTGTCTTGGGAGTGACATGATGGCGGAGACCCATGCGCGGGCGAATCCCCCATCAACTCCCGGAGCCTGTTCGTTCGCGCGTCTCCGGGACGTGGGGCCAATACTCGGGGCAGTTTGTCGCAGGCACAAGAGGGAACGCGGCGCGAGGCCTCTTCACTTTTAAGTCATATCAAAGATTTAGGTTTAATTCGCAGGTAAAACAGCCAGTTAATGCATTGCCACCCTGCGGCAAAGCGACGGTTGATCCATATCAAAGTGGTCGATACAGCCGGTCCATACAACGGATTTCAACCCGAAAGTCAGGATGCTCACCATGCCAACCGACGCACCCGAAACCCCGGAGCAACTCTATTCCGCGCGCGAGCCGGTTTTTCCGCGCCGCGTCCGGGGCAAGTTCCGTGCGCTCAAATGGTGGATCATGGCGATTGCCCTGGGCATCTACTATCTGACCCCGTGGATCCGCTGGGACCGGGGTCCCAATCTCCCTGACCAGGCAGTCCTGGTCGACCTGGCCGGGCGCCGCTTCTTCTTCTTCTGGATCGAGATCTGGCCCCACGAGTTCTACTTCATCGCGGGCCTGCTGATCATGGCAGGGCTTGGCCTTTTTCTTTTCACCTCGGCGCTCGGCCGGGTCTGGTGCGGCTATGCCTGCCCGCAGACGGTCTGGACCGACCTCTTCGTGATGGTCGAACGCTGGATCGAGGGCGACCGCAACGCCCAGGTGCGCCTGTGGAAGCAGAAGTGGAATGGCGAAAAGATCCGCAAGCATGGCACCAAGTGGGTGCTGTGGTTCCTGATCGCGCTCGCCACCGGCGGCGCCTGGGTATTCTACTTTGCCGACGCGCCGACCCTGCTGCGCGACCTGGTGACCTTGCAGGCCAGCAGCGTCGCCTATGGCACCGTGTTCGTGCTGGCCGCGACCACCTTTGCCTTCGGCGGTTTCGCCCGCGAACAGATCTGTATCTACGCCTGCCCCTGGCCGCGGATCCAGGCGGCGATGATGGACGAAGACACCATCACCATCGGCTACCGCGAATGGCGCGGCGAACCGCGCGGCAAGGGCAAGGCCCGCGAGAACCTCGGCGATTGCATCGACTGCAACGCCTGCTTCAACGTCTGCCCGATGGGGATCGACATCCGCGACGGCCAGCAGCTCGCCTGCATCACCTGCGGGCTGTGCATCGACGCCTGCAACGACATGATGGACAAGGTCGGAAGCCCGCGCGGGCTGATCGACTACATGGCGCTGAAGGACGAGGCCAGCGAGCGCGCGGGCAACAAGGTTACCCATGTCTACAACCACATCTTCCGGCCGCGCACGATCCTCTACTTCGCCCTCTGGGCGGCGATCGGCGTGGCGCTGGTGGTCGGGCTGTTCGTGCGTCCCGACCTGACCTTCACGCTGCGCCCGGAGCGCAACCCGGTCTACGTCACCATGGCCGACGGGGCGATCCGCAACACCTACGAGATCGGCGTGCGCAACACCCACGGCGAGGCGCGGCCCTACTACGTGTCGCTCGGCGAAGACAGCCCGTTTACGGTTTCTGTTCAAGGCACCGACCAATCCGTGATAGAAGTGCCGGCGGACACCGAAACCAAGGTGCGGATCTACGTCGTCGCGCCCACCGGTTCGGACGAGGCGCGCGCCGACCGCACGCCGATCCGGATCTGGGTGACCGACGGGCAAAGCGGTGACCGTGCGTCCAAGGAGACGGTGTTCAACGGAACGGGACAGTGAGGGCTCATGGCTGAAACCGAACAGACGACCGGCGCAAAGCCCCTGACCGGACGCAAGGTCTTCGCGATATTCGCGGCGGCCTTTGCGCTCATCATCGGGGTGAACCTGTTCATGGCCTGGAACGCGATCGGGACCTTCCCCGGCCTCGAGACCAAGAACGCCTATGTCGCGAACCAGACCTTCGACGCGGAGCGCAAGGCCCAGGAGGCACTCGGCTGGGAGACCTCGGCCGCGATCGAGGGGACGACGGTGCAGCTCACCATCCTCGGGCCGGACGGCAAGCCGGCCCGGGTCGAGAAGATCGAGGGCACCATCGGGCGCGCCACCCAGCGCACCGACGACCAGGACCTCGCGTTCCGGGCGAACGAGTTCGGGGTGCATGTGGCCGTGGTCGATCCGCTCGACTTCGGCAAGTGGGAGCTGCGCTACACGGCGACGGCGGCCAACGGCACGCCGTTCCGCCAGCGCATCCCGATCATCGTGCCGGAAAGCTGAGCCTTGGCCGCCCCGGTCTCCGCCTGCCCGGCCTGCGATGCCGCCCATATTGCCCAGGATACCGCGGGCAAGGGCTACGCCGGCAATGGGCAGGAAGCCAAGAGGATCATGCTGTCGCTGCCGACGGCCCATTGCGCCGCCTGCATCGTCGGTGTCGAGGGCAGCCTCGAGCAGCTGGAGGGCGTGCGCGCGGCGCGGGTCAACCTGACGCTGAAGCGCGCCACCGTCGAGGCCGACCCCGATGTCGACCCCCAGGCGCTGGCCGATTATCTCACCGAGATCGGCTTCGAGGCCTACGAGCTCGATTCCGGCGTGTTCAAGACCACAGCCACCGAGAAACACTCGCACGACATGCTGATGCGGCTCGGTCTCGCCGGCTTCGGCATGATGAACGTGATGCTGCTATCGATCGCGGTCTGGTCGG
>SWCD01010632.1_pt1 | contig 29827 bp, 27 predicted proteins | sample 4693011 | NCBI WGS metagenome assembly SWCD01 (sample SAMN10267278, study PRJNA491770) | bioreactor metagenome | isolation source: DHS bioreactor inoculated with marine | place: Japan: Omine Ridge, Nankai Trough | reverse complement strand
GGGGCAATTATCTTTTTACTTCTCTTTTCTCTTATTTTTGGCAAAGATCTGGCTGGTACCCGCCGTTGGATTGATCTTGGTTTCTTTCGACTGCAGCCCTCAGAACCGGCCAAGCTTATGCTGGTTATCACCCTTGCCAGTTATTATTTCAGAAAAGACACGGGAAAAGGCTTTACCCTAACGGAGTTGCTCGTTCCAATCATGCTGGCAGGCTTGCCGTTTGTTCTTATCGTTATGCAACCGGACCTGGGTACCGCTCTCATGCTTGCCTTTATCTTTGTTTCCATGACTCTTTTTGTGAAATTGCGCTGGTCCACCCTCGGAACTTTAGTGGGCTCGGCAATAGTTTTTGCGGGCCTTGGCTGGCAGTATCTTCTCAAGCCTTATCAACGGCAACGTATTGAAACATTTCTCAACCCAGGCGCAGACAGTTTGAACACCGGTTATCATATCACCCAGTCTAAAATTGCAGTGGGTAGCGGCTCAATGTTTGGTAAGGGTTACCTGAAGGGTACTCAAGGCCATCTGGACTTTCTGCCGGAACGGCACACTGACTTTGCCTTTTCGGTCTGGGCTGAAGAATGGGGCTTTTTCGGCTCCCTCTTCTTCCTGGCAGTCTATTTTTCTTTGATTTTCTGGGGACTCAACATAGCCGTCTCATCACGGGATAAGTTCGGCACCCTGCTTTGTGTGGGTGTGGTATCACTTATCTTCTGGCAGGCCTTTATTAATCTGGCCATGGTGATGGGGCTTTTACCGGTGGTGGGAATGCCGTTGCCACTTTTTAGCTATGGTGGTTCTTCTTTAATCACCACCATGGCCGGCATCGGTATCTTGCTCAGTGTCAGGATGCGTCGTTACCAAGCTCCGGTTTGATTCACAGCAGGGCTCCTCTTAACGACAGAGCTCCATAACATCCTTCTTCTGTTTGGCAAGACATTTGACCAAGACCTTCTGCTCTTTATCGGTGATGGCAGGAGAATAGTTGGCCATGGCCCTCATGGTTCGCTGCCACCTCTCTTTATCACGTCCCAACTCACGGCAGGTCTTGTTAAGTGAATGGCAGGTCTGGCATCGTTTCTTGAGAAGGTCGCTACATTTTGAACCAGCAAAAGCAGATGTATTTACCATAAAAATGGTACTGAAGCTTAAGCACAGGGCAAGAGCAATGTTCTTTGTTCTTTGTGATGCCGTCATATCATTCCTCCTTATGCACAGACACTTCGTGGCACGGTCTGCTAAATCCATCTCTTTCCTCGACAAGCTTCAAGAACAAGCTTAGCCAACCCCTTCATAAACAGAGGGTCATCATTAAGCGACCTTGTGCGGATCAAACGCATGCCAAGTTCCTCGGCGAGTTCAGCGTACTGGATATCAATTTCATAAAGAGTTTCAACATGGTCGGAAACAAAACTAATGGGCATCACCACAACCTCTTTGACGCCTTTTTCAGAAAGCTCAACCAAGGTGTCCGGGGTTGAAGGAGACAGCCATTTAACCGGCCCTGATCGGCTTTGAAAACAAAGTTTGCCGCGAATATTTGTCTGCTCTTCCACAGCAATAATGGTCTTGGTGAGATCATTTAAATACGGATCACCCTCTTCGATAAATTTTATCGGCAAGCTATGGGCAGAGTAAATAAGGGTAGGAGTGCCGGAGCAACGACCGAATTCTCGATGGATACTTTGAACCAGGGCAGCGATATAATCAGGCTGCTCTGGCCAGGCTTCCACCGCGGCTATCTCAAAGTCATATGGAAGATCTGCAGCCACCTCGGCAAGGTCTGTCACTGATGAGCCAGTGGTGGCCTTGGAGTAATGGGGATAGAGGGTAAGGGCAATAATCCGGGTTATACCCTTCTTACCAAACTCTTCCAATGTTTCCCTGGCATCGGGATGCCAATAACGCATGGCAAGATCAACCTTAAAGTCTCCAACCTGAGAAAGGAGACTCTCTAAGATTGTCCCCTGCATGGCAGTAATCCGCCGCAGCGGCGAACCACCACCGATCTGCTTATAGGCCTTGCAGGAGTTGGGCGCCCGGCGTTTGGCAATGAATCTTGCAATGGGCTTTTGTAAAAAGGGGAAGGGTGACAGGTGGATGATCTGTCGGTCTGAAAACAGGTTAAAGAGAAAGGGCTCAACATCTTGAAGGCGTTCGGGGCCACCAAGGTTAAGCAGAACAACACCTATTTTCTCTTCACCTGATTTCTGCATATTCCCTGCCAAGCTCTGCTGAATCCTTCACCAGAGAAGGTACCTGATCTGGACGAAAACCAAGAAGGCTAAAAATTCTATCCTCTATCTGACAGCACTTTTCGAAATTCACATGGATTCTTTCAGTCATTTTAGGATCACCGTGACTGTAACGCTCTAAAATATACTCCAGCCGCTCTTTCAAAGTGACAATCTTGTGGTGATTGACCCGTTTATCGGCATAATAAACCACCTCCTTGGCCGATAATTGCGGTGGATCAAAATCGCTGAGAACTACATGCTCGCCAACAATATCTGCAACCTCAGGAAACCCGAGATCCAGACAGATTTCAACACCAACTGCGGCATGATCACACCCACTGTCAAGACATTGGGTCTTAGCAATATCGTGAAGAAGTGCCCCTGCCACTGCCAAATCCTCATCAATATAAAGCCCGGCCCGAGTCAATTCAGTGCTGAGTAACGAGGTCACGCGGGCAACCATGAACGAGTGGTCTTTAATATTGGCCAGCATGGCGTAATCATCCATAAGCTGGGTGCATTTAGCAATTGAAGGTATCATTTCACTTTATCAGGAGGAGAACAACACCAATTGTTCCTCTTTTTTTATCTCCATCTTTACAGGCTGTTTGAAAAACGTAGCGAGCGAAGGAAAGACACGGCAAAAAAAGGAAGCGGAGCTTACAACCGTAAGCGAGCATTTCGAAACCATTTTTACCGCAGCACTTCCCAGTGCAGTAGTTTTCAATAGCCTGCTATCGTTTACTTAAACGATGCACAGTATCAACCACAAACTTGGCCTTTTCCGGTGGTGTTTCAGGAAGAATACCATGACCAAGGTTGAAGATATGGCCTTTGGCTGCCTTTCCTCTTTCAACAATGGCACCTATCCGTTTTTCCAGCTTGTCTTCTGGTAAGAGCAAGGCAATGGGATCAAGGTTCCCCTGAATAGCGATATCAGGGCCAAAGGCCTTAATGGCCGAGGGGATATCAACGCGCCAATCCAGGCCAAGAACATCAGCACCTGATTTCGGGGTCAGGTCAAGAAGTGCAGCACAATTATTGGCAAAATAGATAAGCGGTACACCGGCAGGTTTAAGGGCGGTGATGATATCCTGCACATACGGCAGGGCAAATTCAGCAAAGTCGCCAGGAGAGAGAGCCCCTGCCCAGGAATCAAAGACCTGCAGGGCCTGAGCACCAGCTTCGGCCTGGGCCTGAAGATAAGTAATGGTGCAATCCGTGATCTTACGCATCAAGCCATGATAGAGCTCCGGATTGGTGTACATCATCTTCTTGGTGTTCCAGAATGCCTTTGAAGAACCGCCCTCAATGGCATAGGTGGACATGGTAAAGGGGGCGCCAGAAAAACCGATAAGCGGCACCTTGGTGGCCAGCTCTTTACGAAGCAAGCTGATGGTATCCATCACATAGCCCAGTTTCTCAATGGGGTCGGGAACGATGAGCTTATCTAGGTCGGCCTGGCTTCGCACCGGGTTGTCCAAAACAGGCCCCTGCTTCTCCTTGAAGTCAAGATTCATACCCATGGCCTCAAGGGTGACCAGAATATCGGAAAATAAAATGGCCGCATCAACTCCCAGAATATCAACGGGCTGCAGGGTAACCTCAGCTGCTTTTTCCGGGTTCTTGCACAGCTCCAGGAAGGTCATTTGACTTCTGACCTTATGGTAATCAGGCAGATAACGCCCGGCCTGGCGCATAATCCAGATGGGGGTGTGGGTAACTTCTTCTCCTCTACAGGCTTTCAAAAAGGTATCATTCATGGCGGTAAGTATGGGTAAGGGTTTGTAGGTTAGTTACGCCTTCCGGACAGATCTTTACATTTTGCGGAGCTAGTCTTCGTCTGGCTTATAATTGCGGGGCACATAATTACAAAAGGGCTCTTCGGCCATATAATCACCATTCATGGCATAGGCCCGGGCCCGGCAGCCTCCGCAGACATTAACATATTCGCATTTGCCGCAGCGGCCTTTATAGGCTTTAAAGTCCCGCATATCGTGAAAAAGTTTTGAATTCTCCCAGATATCCTTAAAACTCTGCTTACGGACATTGCCGGCAAATTTGGGGAAATAACTACAGGGCAGGACATTACCATCCACATCTATAAGGCAGATGACCTGGCCAGCCAGGCAGCCTTTGGAGCCGCCGGTGGAAAACTTAAGGCTGCGGCGCTCAAACTCGTCGCCGCTTTCTTTTTTCTTCTGGAGCAGTACCCGATAGTAGCTCGGAGCACAGGTGGGACGGACAAGGAGATCATCCTCATTTTTCTCCATCTCATAATGCCACTCCAGAAGTTCGTCATACATCTCCTGGGGGACCAGCTCCTCCATGATATCCTCTCCGCGGCCTGTGGGAACAATCATAAACATATACCAGGCCGTGGCGCCAAGCTTTTTAGCAAGCTCGTAGACCTTGGGGACTTCGTCCTTATTGCGCTTGGTGAAGGAGGAGTTGATCAGAAAGGGGATGCCGTTTTCTTTAAAGAGACGGGCGGCATTCATCATGCCGTCAAAGGCGCCGGGCTGATTGCGAAAATCATCGTGTACTTCAGCAGTGGAACCATCAAGCGACAGAGAGACCATCTTGATCCCGCTTTCCTTGATCTTATCGCAGACCTCTTGATTTACCAGAACACCGTTGGTGGCAAGGCACATCCGTAAACCTTTGCCGGTTCCGTATGTTGCTATGTCAAAAACATCTTCCCTAAGCAGAGGCTCGCCACCGGAAAGTACCACCACCGGCTTGGCATAGGAGGTGATATCGTCAATCAGCCGAGTGGCCTCATCAAAGGAAAAATCGGGATGTCCCTCAACCTCGAGAGTGGATGAAGAGCGACAATGGACACATTTTAGATTACAGCGCCTGGTAATCTCCCAGGCAATCCATTTCGGTTCGAAATTCAAGCTGCTACTCCATTTTTTAGATTTCAGCCTTTCAAGCTGTATCAGGGTGAGGAGATTATCAAGCTCCCTCGCCGATCCGGCTTACTCAGCATTTCCTACAAATAATCCGCTGCCACCCCGGCAAGCTGGCTCCGTTCACTTTTTCTAAGGGTGATATGACCATGAACCGGCAACTCTTTCAACCTCTCCACCGTGTAGGTCAAACCGTTACTTGAAGAGTCAAGGTAGGGGTTATCGATCTGGTAGGGGTCACCGGTGAGTACCATTTTAGTGCCTTCCCCGGCGCGGCTGACAATGGTCTTAACCTCGTGGGGGGTGAGGTTTTGGGCCTCGTCAATAATCACATATTGATTGGAAATGGAACGACCACGGATATATGTAAGGGCTTCCATCTCTACGATGTGATCCTTCAGTAATTGTTCCGCTTTTTTGCGAACCGTCTCCTCTTCACTCTCTGAGTTTCTGGAGTGATGGTCGCCAAGAATATAGGTAAGATTATCAAAGATGGGCTGCATCCAATGCCGCAATTTCTCATCCTTATCGCCAGGCATATAACCAAGATCCTTGCCAAGGGGGATAATTGGCCTACTCACCAGAATTTTATCATAGCGCTCTAAGGCAATGGTGGTCTCAAGGGCAGCTGCCAAAGCCAACAAGGTTTTACCTGTACCGGCCTGACCCACCAAAGTAACGATCTCTACCTTAGGGTCTAAAAGAAGTTCTAAGGCCATACGCTGCTCTTTACTTCGGGAACGAATCTGCCACGCGCTGTCATACTGTTTATTAAGTCTTGCCAGGCTGTTGGCCGACCGCGCCTTTACAAGGGCAGTATGCTTTGGGTCAGCCTCATCTTTTAAGAGGATGAATTCGTTGGGGTAAAAATCAAAGCCCTCAACTGGCAGTTCTTCAGTCTGAAATAATTTCTCAAGAATATCACCGGGAACATCTATCTCCCGATAACCGGCAAAGAGTTCATCGAAATTAACCTTCTGCTTCTCAAAATCCTGAACTTCAAGACCAAGGGCATCGGCCTTCAGGCGGGCATTGATATCCTTGGAAACAAAAATAACCCTTTTTTTCTGCTGGAGCAGGGTATAGGCCACTGCCAAAATCCGGTTATCCGGCACAGCCAGGTTAAGACTGGGGTGCTTGGATGTTTCATGTTCAAGAACAATCATAACCATACCGCCGTTTTCCATCTCAACCCCTTCGTCAAGATGGCCTCTCTGACGGAGGGTATCAAGCTGGCGGACCACCATGCGGGCATTACGGCCCAATTCATCACTGCGGGTCTTGAACTTGTCAAGTTCCTCAATAACGGTCATGGGTAAAACAACGGCATTATCGCCAAAGGAGGACAATGCTTCGGCATTGTGAAGAAGGACATTGGTGTCCAGGACGAAAAATTTTGGGGACGGCGTCATAGAGGGTGGATATATCCTAATAAAAAAGAAATAATTTCTGCAGGTTATAGCTTTTTCCGAGATGGAACCCAAGGGCCCAAAAGAACTGGCGGTTTGGCCTTGCCGGCAGGGATAAGATCGTAATCCCAAACTAACCGGGATGGGCTTAATCTGGCAAGAAAAAAGGGAAAATGTTTGCCCGGATGGATTATGATGCTATAAATCAAAAATCCATGACGCGTAGTAAAAATGGCATACGGATTCTTAGGTTCTTCTATGAAAATAGCACTCATCCAGATCAACCCCATTATTGGCGACTTCAGCGGCAATGCCGCCCTCATTGAAAAAGAAGTACATCGAGCCAAGAAGATGGGGGCCCATCTGGCTATCTTTCCTGAGCTTGCTCTATGCGGCTACCCTCCCCTGGACTATCTGGAACATCCTTCTTTTCTTGAAGAACAAAATAAATACCTCGACCATCTTATCAAAAAGATTGAGGGCATTGCCGTTCTTTGCGGTGTCATTACCTCATGTGAGGAGCAAAACGGCAAACCCCTCCATAATACAGCTCTGCTTTTTAGAGACGACGAGGTACTCCATGCCAGTCATAAAAAGCTACTTCCCACCTATGATGTCTTTGATGAGAGCCGTTATTTCCAGCCCGGCACCACTAGCCAATTTTTCTGCCTGGACGGGCTCAACCTGGGGATAACCATCTGCGAGGATCTCTTTAACGATATTGACGCCTTCCCAGAACAGCTCTACGACACCGATCCCGTCGCTGAGCTTGATGCCAAGCACAATCTGGATCTGCTTATTAATATTGCCGCCTCGCCTTTTACTATGGGCAAACAGCATCTGCGCAAAAAGGCCTTTAGCACCATCAGCAGCAAATACGACCTGCCTCTGGTTTACTGCAACCAAGTTGGCGGACAGGACTCCATCCTCTTTGACGGTGCCAGCTTTGTGCTTGACGGCCAAGGCCACCTCAGCGCCCAGGCTGGGTCTTTTGCTGCTGACCTGCTGATCATTGACACCAAGCACCTCTCTTCAATTACCAGCCCAGAGGTAAACGAGGTGGCCGCTGTTCACGATGCCTTGGTTATGGGAACCCGCGACTATGTCAGAAAATGCGGCTTTTCAAAAGGTCTGGTGGGTTTAAGTGGCGGCATTGATTCGGCCCTTACCTGTGCCTTGGCCTGTGAGGCTCTGGGCCCTGAAAATGTTATGGGGGTTGGCCTTCCGTCACCCTATTCGTCGCAAGGCTCCATCGATGACGCCCGTGCCCTGGCTAACAACCTGGGGATTCGTTTTGAATTGCTGCCCATCAGTGACATTTTTGAGTCATTCAAGTCAAGCTTGGCCCATCTTTTTGAAGGCTACCAGGAAGATGTTACCGAACAAAATATCCAAGCCCGCATCCGTGGTGTTCTTCTCATGGCCCTGGCTAACAAATACCAGTCTTTGCTCCTCACCACAGGTAATAAAAGCGAACTTGCGGTGGGATACTGCACCCTTTACGGCGATATGAGCGGCGCCCTGGCCGTAATCTCAGATGTTCCCAAGATGCTGGTCTACGAATTATCGAGATATGTAAACCGGGAGAGGCAGATCATTCCAACAAGCACCATTGATAAACCCCCCAGCGCTGAACTTGCCCCGAACCAGACAGACCAGGATGATCTGCCTCCCTACGAGGTTCTCGACCCTATCCTCGCCGCCTACCTTGAGGAGCATAAATCCATTGCCGACATTGTCAGCCTGGGCTTTAGCGAAGATGTTGTCCGTGATGTTATCCGCCGCATCAAAATTAACGAGTACAAACGTAAGCAGGCTGCCATGGGTCTCAAAGTCACCAGCAAGGCCTTTGGTTTTGGTCGTCGCTACCCCACTGCTGTAAAATTTGGTGGCTAAGCCCCTTTCCGCCTTTCTTGACATCAAAATTCTTTTCCCATAGCATATCCTGACACACCCCACCAGCTTGCTGGTTACTCAGACTTCGTAAGGATATACAATGGCAATAAATTCCAAGGATGGTGCCCAACGCCGGGCCGACCAGATAAACCTGTTTAAAGCTGAACTCGACATTTTGGAACAGGAAAACATTGTCGCCCTGGAACCTCAGCAGCGTTCAGCAATCGCCTCCTATCACGACACCCTGCTTGGCGAGCTGGCAGCAGAGTATGACATTGACGCCAGCCATCGCGAAAAGCAGCTCAGTTTAGGGATGAAAATTGCCTCCTTTCTAGGCGCCCTGGGCCTGGCCGCCAGCATATTTTTCCTCTTCTATCAATTCTGGGGAAGATTCTCGACATCACTCCAGGTTTTCACCCTTGTTACGGCTCCGCTCCTTGGCTTGGCAGCTACAGCGTTTGCCTCGCACCGTGAAAACACCGGCTATTTCTCCAAACTTCTCGGTTTAGTCACCTTTGCCTGTTTTGTGCTTAACCTTGTAATGTTCGGCCAGATATTTAATATCACGCCCTCGCCAAACGCCTTTCTGGTCTGGGCCATATTTGCTTTCATCTTGGCCTATGCCGCTGATGCCCGCCTTCTGTTGGCGGCAGGAATTCTTAGTCTTGCCGGTTTTCTGTCTGCCAAAATGGGAACATGGTCCGGCTGTTACTGGATTCACTTTGGCGAAAGACCGGAAAATTTCTTTCCAGCTGCTCTGCTCCTTTTTTGGGTGCCAATGCTCTTTACCCACCATAAATTCAGTGGCTTCCAATCCATTTACCGTGTCTTTGCCCTGCTCCTCTTTTTCATCCCTGTGTTAATCCTCTCAAACTGGGGGGCTATCAGTTATCTTTACCTGTCCCGTGATGTAGTGGAAATTATCTATCAAATTATCGGCTTTACTATGAGCGGTACAGCCATCTGGTTTGGAATACGCCAAAGCTGGCCTGATCTTGTCAACACAGGCAATGTGTTCTTTACCATTTTTCTCTACACCAAATTTTATGATTGGTGGTGGGAATGGATGCCTAAATATCTCTTCTTTCTGGTCATCGGCCTCACTGCCATCCTAATGCTCTTTATCCTAAAACGCTTGCGCAGTACTAACCCGCGCCAGGTTGAGGAGGTGACAGCATGAAATTTCCTTCTTCACATCAGCTTTACATGGGTGGTCTTACCCTTCTTTTAGTGACCAATATTTTCGTACTCAGCGGTGTTGCCTATAACCGGAGTGGTGAACCAGAATCGATAATAAACCTTACAGAACGCGAACTCTCGCTGCCCTATAGACTCCACAAAGAAAACAGTGGTCTGAGTCTTTCCCTTGAGTGGCGAACCTTAGCCAGAGACAAGGATAGTGGTTCCTATTCAGGCTGGGGATCACCAGCCTGGTTTACTGAGGAAAAACTCCGGGAACTTGGTTTTCGAGATAAGGACCTCAAAAAAGGAAACTCCTACAGAAGGCCACTGCCTAAAAAAGCTTTTATTGTTCTTGAATTTAACGGTGAAAACTATCAGGAAGCCCTGCGCCGGGCCCAAGCAGACCTAGCGCAAGAGGAGGCCAAGGAAGGGGCGGACGAACAAGAGATAAAATGGGCTCGTCAACGCCTGGAAAAAGAGCGCTTTTTAGAGTCGCGACTCTTTGCTGTTGATGCCGGCCTTGATCCGGATCGGCTCCGAAAGAGATACCCTTAAATATCAAAATTTATAATCATCCCCGGCCAGGTGAGGGCATCAGGGCCGCATAAAAATAAAAGCGGCAAACAATACCGTGGTAGCATCTCAGGGCTTAGCGTCGAAACCATCCACGTTTCCCTTGCCCACCAGCAGTCCTTCTTGAATTTTCTGCAGAATGACAGAAGATATGACAATGACAACGCAGAGCCCCGTTATCAAATAGCGCTGGCATACGGCAAACGCTTCGAACCGTGGATTGAAGCTGTCACGCTTTTGACTAACAAGGAGTTCTAAACCTTACAGTGGTTGAACTCTGGCGGTCCTTTAATGATCATCTCGGCAATGGTCATCTTGACCTTTGGAAGGACGTTTCTTTTAACGCCAAGCCACTCCATTTCAATCTGGACAAACTGCTGGAAGAGTTTGGTGCGATCCATGCGTGGGACATCTTTGTTATCGCCGGTGATTTCCTGACATCGAAAACAGCCGGGGAAGAGAAGTTGCTGGCCGTCTGGCCTGGTCATTGAGGATGGCACGCCATGAAGGCGGCAGATGAGAAGACGATGTTTGTAGAGACCGCAGAGGCCGTCGTCAAGAAGCGGGCAGGTAATCTGGGGGCGCTCGTTGCGGCTTAAAGCCTCTTGGCTTTGCAGAACATAGTTACGGGAACGCTCTTCAATCTCTTGCCGTTTTTCCTCAGGCAACTGCTGCAATCCCTCCCAGAGATAGGCCCACTCACTATAGGTATGGTGCAGAAAATAGCTGTCGCAGCAATTATCCGGGCAACCTGAGCAGCTAAAATCAATCTGTTTGGCAACAACATCATACTGCTTTTCTATTTCTTCATACACTGCAGCAATCTGGGCACTGATATTTTCCGGCAACAACGAACCGCTCATACAAAACTCCACAAAAAAGAAAGGGTAACTGGGCCTGTTTTTGACTGCAAAACCCGTCGCACATCACCCTCGCCTTATATTCAGTAATTGGACAAATAGCAACCAGGCAGAAGATTCGAGCTAAACGATGCCTGAGGGCATACTGCCAGCCAACCCAAAAAGGCCATCCTCTGTCTAAAGAGGATGGCCTTGTTAGCGAAAATATATCCCGACAGGCAACAATCGCCTTCAGAAAATCACTTATGGCAATTTGAGCAAGACTTGCCGCGCGGCACCTTCATTTCCACATGGCAGGGCCAACAGAATTTCTTGTGAAAATCATTCTTATTGCCTGTTAAGTTGACAAGCTCAAACTTCAACTTACCGCCACCTTTAGGATCTTGATGGCACGAGGAACATTCCAGCTTATCCTGGTGCTTACGATGGGGGAAGTTCACTGCCTTCCTCTTCCCTTCAACCTTGAATTTTTCTTTTAAATCAATAATCTCCGGACCATTGTCTGTAGCCATGGCCACCAAGGGGGCAAGTAAAAACACCCCTGCCAAAACAGAAATAAAACATCTTTTTTTCACGTACTCTTCTCCTTGCAAAATCAGATACGTTTAGGGCTACCCATCTACTTTGCCAAAGACTTTAAATACATCTTCAGTGATTTCATGGCCACGGTTTCTTCATTTAAAGGCTCACCCTTTAAAGGCCCCTTGATACACATATTGATCATTTTAGCCAGGCGTGGATTAGCACCAGCCTTCTGCATGCCCTTACCATTTGGATGGCAAGACGCACAACTTGTCTCATTTTTCGAGGCCCCCAGACCGGGATTATTAAACAGCTTCTTGCCAAGTTCCACTGATGGTTTTTCAGCCCAGGCCGACGAAAAACAGAGTAGCAGTATTGCCATTACAAGAGGTACAATTCTCATTTTTTTCATGATCAACTCCTTGCCGAATTTATCAAAGCATCAATATCCACTAACAAACACTTTATGCCAGCACCAAGGCAAAAGGCAAAATATTTCTCCATACAGAATTCCAAAGTCTGTGGCCGCGAAACACTCAATCTTCGGCCGTGTTCGCAAATTCCCACCGAATAGAGGAGGAAAGGGCTTTAATTACAAGACGGGCCAGCACCTCGCCAAAAAGGACATGCTTGCCGGCATACTGTAATGGTGAGTGACCAAGAGCGCAGGCCAGGGCCACTGAATCGGTGCCGGTACCGGTGGCAATTGCCTGGGAGACCGGGCTGCGCACAGCAAAGTCCTGAAGCACTGAGGCCTTGGCCTCGGTGGCGATCATAACTGCCTCTACCATGGCAGCCCTGGTCAAGGCCAGCGAGCTGTAAATGATGGTATTGATGGTACCCGGTTCAGGCGGCTCATTAGAGAGATGCGGGTAATCGGCAGGGTCACCAGCCCGCCTGGGATTGGAAAGGCCGGAGGTCACCAGCACGGCGATGAGCTCATCCCCCACCTCCTCCGTGGCCACGGTCAGGGAGTCCATGGAGGCGGCGGTCATCATGCCCACTGTATTGCCGTTACAACCGACCTGTTTGGCATAGGCGGCCAAGGTCTGCTCCGGCGTCACGACATTTTCACTGTCATGAAGACTCTTGGGGACCTTGATATTGATTATGGTATCGGCCTGGGAAAAGCCGCCATTAAAAACAGCCGAGCTGAGTACGGCATGGTCTGCTGGCAAGGAAAGAAGGACATGTTGGGCGGTCTGCTCATAAAAAACGTCCTCAGCCAACTGCAAGCGACTTGTTTCTCTGGCAGTCATCTTAGTCCTCGAGCTTAAAAGAGATGGGCAAAAACTGGCGACTTGCCAGGGACTTGCCGTTTTTTATAAGGGGCTGAAAACGCCACTTACGAACGGCCTCAAGGGCAGCCTTGTCAAGGATGCGGTGGCCGCTAGCACTGTGGATTTCAAGCAGGCTCACTGAACCATCCTTTTCAATGACAAGTTCAAGAAGCACTGTTCCCTGCCAGCCACGCTTGCGGGCCAAGGCTGGATAACGGGGCGCAGCTCGGTAGACAGCCAGGGAAAGGGCCACTTTGCCGGACTGGTCTCCTGGCATGCCTTGATTCACCGCTTGCTCGTGGTCAAGCGCAGGATCAGTCGGCCTTGCCATGGCCACTACCTGCTCAGGTACAGCCTGAACCGTTTTGACAACCGTTTGCTGCTCAACAACTCTCTCCTTCGTGGCAACAGGAACCTCTTTCTTCACTGGCGGCGAGGGCTTATGGGCAGGCTTCTCCTGAGGTGGTGGCTCTGGCTGCCGCCTTACCTGTTTCGGGGCAGGTGGTGCTGGAGCCGCTGTCACGGGTTGAGGCTGCTTGGCAAAACGGATAGTTACCCGGCCCGGCTCCTGAGGCGCCGGCAAGTCGCCCTGGCCCTGGAAACCAGCCAGGGGCATGGAGAGCAAAAAGAAATGGCCGACAAGGGCGCCGACTATGCCGAGAGACAGATCACGCATTCTCTACTCCTTGGCCTCGGCCTGGAGAGAAATGGCTGTAATGCCGCTGGCCTGGATACGATCTAGAACATTGTAGAGCTGCTGATAGGAGATATCTTTCTCGGCAAAGAGGCTGACCTGGGGATCATCGCCCTCTTCCTTGGACAGGGAAGCAAGACGCTTGCCCAGCTGATCCAGGCTCAGGAGCTCCTTATCCAGATAGACCTCCAATCCCGCCTCACCTCCGCGGACAGAAACAGCCAGGGGGCTCTCCTGAGAGATGGCGGCCTGGGCCGATTCAGGCAGATCAAGATGCAAGCCGCGCTGCACGGCCATGGAGAGCATGGCATAGATGAAAAATACCAGCAACAAAAAGACAATGTCGATGAGCGGCAACATCTCTATGCGGGCCTGGCGAGGCTTAGGCTGACGAATCTTCATCTCTTACCCTATCAGTCCTTGTCGTTTCGCTCATAGACCACCTCCAGACTGGTGGCATATTTCTCGATCTTATGGCTGGCCCGCTCAATGCGGTTATTAAAGAAGTTGTAGGGGACGACGGCGGTGATGGCAATGGCCAAACCGGCGGCTGTGGTGACAAGGGCCTGGGCAATACCGCCGGTGACGGCACGGGGATCGCTGATCCCGCCTGCGCCCAGGATCTCAAAGGAGGAGATAATTCCAAGCACCGTGCCAAGGATGCCAAGCAGCGGCGCCACAGTGATCATGGTGTCAAGTGCAGCCATGGAACGCCGCATGCGCTGCAGGGTGACCTCGGCCTCGGCCTCCATGGCCTTGGCCATGGAAAACTGGCGATGGACAATGCCGGTAACGAGGATCCGAATCACATAGTCACGGCATTGGCTGGTTTTTTCGCGGATTTCCTGCCAATTACTGCCCTCGGCAAGATGCAGCACCTCGTCAAGCAGCTGATTATCACACTGCCTGGTAAGGTTGACCCAAAAAAGGCTGCGCTCAATAATGAGGACCAGTACAACAAAGGAACAGGCAAGCAAAGGCCACATCAGCGGCCCGCCTTGCTGCACGATATCCCACAGGGTCATGGTACTTCCTCCATGTTTTTCATCTCAGCCAACTCAGGGTGGATATGCCTGGCCACCACCTCAAGGGTGCTGGCAAAGGTGGCTGGTGAAGGGCTGCAAAGGGTATCAGGACTTACCAGGTGTACCCTGTTATCCCGGGCCGCGTCAATAACTGATGCAGCTAGCCACCTCTGTTTTTGCTGGGCACCGATACCGCTCTCAGAGCCCATAATGGCAACGATGATCACTGCCGGATTTTCAGCAATGACCTGTTCAAACTTTACGCCGCCTCGCTTCTGATCAGCGGCTATATTAATGCCGCCGCCAAAGGCGATATAATCATGGGTGAAGGAGCCTGGAGCCGCTGCAAAAAGGGGCTGGGAACCAATCTGCAGAAAGACCTTCTGGGGCGGCAAATCTGCAACGAGCTTCTCGACCCGCTTGACCCTTGCCCGTGCCTCATCGACAATGCGGGCCGCCTCTGCCTCCATGCCCAATAAGCGACCCAGTTCAAGGAACTGATCGCAGATAGCTGCAAATGAAGAAGGTTGCCGGAAGCGCACCACCTTAAAACCCAGGCTGCGCAACTTGCTAATCTGCTGGGGCTGGGTAAGGCCGGTGGCCAGGATCAGATCAGGTTGGAGGCTGACAATCTTTTCGATATTGACCTGCATCACCGAACCGATCTTTTCCTTATCCCGAGCCGCCTCCGGTCGCACACAATAATTACTGTTGGCCACCAATCTATCCTGGGCACCAAGCAGATAGACATTCTCCGTATTAATGGGGCCAAGGGAGACCACTCTCTTGGCCTCAAAGCCCTCCTGGGCCAGCGCCGGGCCGACCCAGGAAAGAATAAGACAAAAATACAACAAGTACCGCATTAATTAATACTCCCAGTCAAGTCCCAGAGTAAAGAGGCGGCCGGGCATGGGGTAGCCCTTGACGTAGGCATACTCCTTATCCAACAGGTTGTCCACCTCGGCCCGCAGGGCCACATCGCCAAACTGATCAAAATTCCACAGCCTTTTGCTGACGGTGAGAGTGGTCACGGTAAAACCGCCCATCTCTGCCTCAGGGGTGGGGAAGAAACCGCTCTCCCAGTCATCCACCACCTGCTCGCCATTATAGGCAAAGTTGAGCCTGGCGGCAAAGCCCTCAAGATCGCTGATGCTGAGGCCATAGGAACCGTTCCACTTGTTCATATCTTTGAGGTCGCGGTGGTTCTCCTGGTCGCGGTACTTGTTATGATAGACAAAGGAAGCAAAGAGCCTGACCTCGTAGGACCAGTCAAACAAGCTACCGACATCAAATGAGAAGTCACCCTCTACACCGTTGATCCTGGCCCGGCCAAGGTTGTCCCAGGTTGAGATACCAGGACTGGTAACGGTCTCGATTTTGTCACGGAAGGTGGTCTGGAACAGGCCCACAGAGGTGCTCAAACTCTGCCTCTGGTAACGAAGTCCGGCCTCCCAGGTTCGACTCGTCTCGGGCTTGAGATCCGGGTTACCCAGATTCTGTACACCCCAGGTGATATAGTCGGCAGCCAGATGATCGGCACCAGGCATAACAAAGGCCTCGCCATAGTGGATGCGGGCCTGCAACTCTTCGGTGAGCTTATAGGCAATACCAGCGCTGGGAGTCCACTCGCTGTCGTCAACCCGGTTACCCACCGGATTTTCCATCTCCACCTCGTAGTCGTCGTAGCGCAGACCAGCATCGATAATGAGACGTTTGTCAAAAAACTTACCCTTGGCCAACACAAAACCGGCCTTATTATCATAGCTGGTTTCTTTGGGAGTCCAGCTCGTTTCTATGTCATAATTGACATAATCGACCCCAGCAGTAAGGCGCAACCAATCCAGCTCAACACTGGCCTGGGCCTGGCCGCCCTGTTGCTCAGTCTCTTGGAAGGCTGTTTGGCCATTATCCCAGCCACTGGCATTGCTTAAAATTGGATCATGCCAGGAGTCGCGATCCCGTCCTTGAAAATAACGGACCAGCCATTGCATATTGTCTGTGCTGCCTGTGTAGGAGGCATCGCTTGAGTACAGCTTGGAGTTTTTATAATTATCCAGGTCATTGTTGCTGAGATAACCAGGGTTCCCCATCTCATCAGCCCGGTAGCCGGTGAGGATCAGGCCGAGACGGTGACTATCATGAAAAGTCAGGCCCAGATTGGCTGAGTAGCTGTCCTTTTTTTCAATGCCGGTATTTTCAAATGTCTCATCATTGGCATCCTGGTAGTCATCACTGGAAGAACGTGACACACTGGCGGCATAATCAAACAAATCCTTACTGCCGGCAACATTTACTGACGAGTCTCTAGTGCCATAGCTGCCAAAAGAGGTGCTGAGCTTGGAGCCAAACTCCCCCTTACCCTGCCGGGTAATAACATTTATAACACCACCCATGGCCGCTGAGCCATACTGCACTGCTGCCGGGCCGCGGATGATCTCCACCCGCTCAATATTCTTGGTGTTTATCTTGGCAACATTCCCGGTCCCGGCCCGCCTGCCGTCAAGGAGGACAAGGATATGGCCACGCAGGTCAGTAACTAGAGTCTCGCCTTTAAAGGCTCGGATACCAACCGAGGTAAGGCCGCCTGGATATTTTTTGATATAGCCGATGTTCTTTTCGGCCAAAAGATCGCCAACATCTTGGGCCGAGGAGGTTGCAATATCCTCGGCAGTAATAACGGTGATACTGGCTGTTTGCTCGGCCTTGGACTCTGCCAAGCGACCGGCTGTAACAACCAACTCATCCATTACTGCTTCTTGGTCAGCCTGCTCGGAAGCAAGGCCAAGCTGGGCCGAACCCAACAACACGCTGCCCCAGACCAGGGCGGGCATAACTAATTTCATAACTTCTTTCCTCACGTTACGCTTCTGGCCCAGGACAAAAAAAATCCCCGGACCAAATTAAATTGATCCGGGGATGCCCTATTATTCCGCAGATATAATGCAAAAACCCCTTGTCCACGGGGATCTTCACCTTTCATTTTTAGGCAGGTCTTCTGACTCCCGGTTCATCCTCCTTTCGCACCTTCCCATTTCTCGTGAAACAGTGGTATGTCGCGAAATTCGTCCCCGGTCACAGCGGCGGGCCCGTCCCCGATTTACACGGGGTTCCCTCATGGCTCCTTAGGAGCACCTAAAAATTATTTCGAGAATTAAACATTGAGCTGGCAAAAAAGCAAGCCCAATGTCGAATAGCTAAAATTTATAAACTATCAATGATGGCATTAAAGGTGGCGCTGGGCCGCATGGCCTGAGCTGTTTTGTTGTAATCGGGGCGATAATAACCGTCGATATTTACGGCCGTACCTTGGGCACAATTGAGCTCGTCAACAATCTTGGCCTCATTGGCCTCCAGCTCCTCGGCTACCTTGGCAAAACGAGCCGCTATATCGGCATCCTTATCTTGAGCAGCCAGGGCCTTAGCCCAGTAGAGGGCGAGGTAGAAATGGCTGCCGCGGGTATCAAGCTCGTTCACCTTACGCGACGGCCCCTTCTCGTTTTCCAGATGGGCGCCGATGGCAGCATCTAAGGTCTCGGCATAGAGGGTGGCCTTATCATTATTAAAGGTGGCGGCAATATGTTCAAACGACGGCACCAGGGCGCAGAACTCACCTAACGAATCCCAACGCAGATGGCCTTCTTTAACAAACTGCTGAACATGCTTGGGGGCGGAACCGCCTGCCCCGGTCTCAAACAGACCACCGCCGTTCATCAACGGCACAATGGAGAGCATCTTTGCACTGGTGCCAAGCTCCAGAATGGGGAAAAGATCGGTGAGATAATCACGCAGGACATTGCCGGTAACAGCGATGGTATCCTCGCCCTTTCTGATACGCTCTAGGGCATAACGCATGGCATCCACCGGCTGCATGATCTTTACGGTAATATCGCTGGTATCATGGTTGGGCAGATAGGCATTAACCTTGGCAATGAGCTGGGCATCATGGCCGCGATTTTCATCAAGCCAGAAGATGGCTGGTGCGCCGCTAGCCTTTGCCCGGTTTACGGCAAGCTTGACCCAGTCTTGGATGGGGGCATCCTTGGTCTGACAGCTCCGGTAAATGTCGCCCTTCTCAACCGGTTGCTCAAGCAGGGTAGCTCCTGAAGCAATCTCTACCACCCGGACCACACCATTGGCTGGGGCCTCAAAGGTTTTATCGTGAGAACCATACTCCTCCGCCTTTTGGGCCATGAGGCCGACATTGGCCACCGAGCCCATGGTGGCAGGATCATAGGCGCCGTTCTTCAAGCAATCCTCAACCACCTCTTGATAGATGGTGGCATAACAGCGGTCTGGTATCATGGCAATGGTATCGTGAAGCTTATCATCAGGACCCCACATCCGGCCGCCATCACGGATAACAACGGGCATGGAGGCATCAATAATGATATTGTTGGGAACATGGAGATTGGTGATTCCCTTGCTTGAGTCCACCATGGCAAGTTCGCATTTTTTCTCATAACAAGCCATGATATCGGCCTCGATGGCCGCCTTTTGATCAGCAGGCAGGCTTTCGATGCGATTATAAACATCTGCCAGGCCGTTATTGACATTAACGCCTAAAGGCTCAAGGGTGCTGGCATGCTTTTCAAAGACATCCTTATAAAAGACGGAAACGCAATGGCCGAACATGATTGGGTCGGAGACCTTCATCATGGTGGCCTTGAGATGCAGAGAAAGCAACACTCCGTCGTTTTTGGCAGCAGCAATCTGCTCGCCAAAAAAAGCACGTAGGGCTTTGACATTCATCACCGATGAGTCAAAAACCTCGCCAGCCTTTAAGGGAATATTTTCCTTGAGAACCGTAACCGCGCCGTCATCTGCCACGCATTCGATGCGGACATCACAGGCATCGGCCACAGTCACAGATTTTTCACTTCCGTAAAAATCGCCGCCACTCATATGGGCAACACGGCATTTGGATACCTCGGGCCACTCCTTCATCATCTTATGGGGATTTTTGCGACCAAACTCTTTAACAGAGGCTGCTGCCCGGCGGTCAGAATTACCTTCGCGCAATACTGGATTTACCGCAGAGCCAAGCACCTTAGCAAAACGGGCATGAAGCTCTTTTTCCTCATCGGTTTTGGGCTCCTCAGGATAATCAGGGATATCATAGCCTTTGGCTTGTAGCTCCTTGATGGCATCCTGAAGCTGGGGAATGGATGCGCTGATATTAGGCAGTTTAATAATATTGGTTTCAGGCAGTTTAACCATCCTGCCCATCTCCGTAAGATAGTCAGGGATTTTCTGGTCATCGCTGAGCTTGTCAGGAAAATTGGCAATAATACGGCCTGCCAGGGAAATATCCCATTTTTCAAAATCAATACCAGAACCCTTGGTGTAGGCCTTGAGAATTGGCAGCAGGGAGTGGGTTGCCAGGGCTGGCGCCTCGTCAATTTCAGTATAAATAATTTTCTCAGTGGTCATATTCTTCCCTTTATTTATTTGTGGGCAGCACCTTTATAAAGGCGTTTCGCCCCTTGGCTGCCACAATGTGTCATCAATTTTCAAACTTCAAAATGCGAAGAGCATCATTATCATATACGCTTGGTGATTGCAAATAAGGCACACATTCTAATTGTTATTTGTTCCTTATTTCTGAAGGAAAACCGAAGATTAAATCCTGGGTCTCAAAAAACAAAAAAAGGGCCACCGCATTTCTGCGGCAGCCCTCCCCCTAATAGAGCAATACGCTCCTTTCTCACTGAAACTTTGCTCTACACTCTATAAAAATTTCTTCTCCAGCTTGTCAGACAGCAGCTCAATCTGGCCGCGGGTAGAGCCGTCTCGCGCTATCTTGGTGGTAATGGTCCGCACTGCATGAACAACGGTGGAATGGTCACGATTTAAGGCCTTACCGATGTCAGCCAGGGGATACTCGGTATGCTTGCGGGCAAGATACATACAAACCTGGCGCGGGAAGGCGATTGTCCGCTTGCGGGATTTTGACTGCAAATCATTAATGGTCACCTTATACTGACTGGCAATAAAATCACGAATCATCTCAACCGACATCTGGCCCTGCTGGCCGATGATATTCTTGAGGGTCTCTTTGACCATGTCAAAGTCGGGTTTGGCACCAAGAAGAGCGGCCTGGGCCTTAATGCCAACAATGACACTCTCCAGTTGGCGGATATCCCCTTTGACATTCTCAGCCAAAAATCCCACCAGGTTTTCATCCAAACTGAGATCGTTATTACCAGCTTTGCGCTCAATAATTCTTTTGCGGGTGTTAAAACCCGGAGGGTTAATGGTAGTAATCAATCCGTAGGATAGGCGCGAACGTAATCCATCATCGAGATTATCAATCTCCCGAGGCGATTTAGAGCTTGTGAAAACCACCCTCTTACCGCACTCCATCAAAACATCCAGGGTCTCAGCGAGCTCGGTCTGGGTTTTAGTGCGACCAGACAGGGTGTGCACATCCTCAATAAGAAGCACGTCACAATCTTTCTGATACTTATCCTTAAAATGAGTCATGGTATTAGACTTAATACCTTTGACCATTTCAGCGGTGAGCTGCTGAGCTGTTAAGTAATGCAGACGGGTCGAGGGGGCATGGTTAACAATGTGATGGGCCACTGCATGGGTAAGGTGGCTCTTGCCCATACCTGTACCACCATTAATATAGATGGCTTTACCCAAATCATTTCTATCATGGGCAATGGAGTCACAGGCTGAGTGGGCCAGCATATTACAGTTCCCCACCATGAATTCCTCAAAGGTATAACGAGGATTAAGGGCCTTGGTAAACTGCTTGACCACCGGCATGGTGGGCAAACGCATTTGCTGAGGCTCGGGGCTGGGCTCGGTAGGGAGCAGTGGAGCAGACTCGGCAAATGAAACCACCATATCTCCTTTGCCCATCTCTTCCAGGCACGCCTGAATATCAGAAAGGTATTTATCGTTCACCCAATTACAAAAAAAACTATCTGGCCCTGTTAAAACAAGATTTTTAGCGTCGATTTCTTCCCCTTTTAAGGGAGATATCCACAGGGAATAGGCATTTTTGGGTATTTTTTGAGAAAGCTGTTTTTTAATTGACTGCCAGACCATAGATATAAACTCGAAAAAACTGTTGGGGGTATGTACTGCTGAAACTGGCTCAAAAATGATGGGGAAGTTGTATAAATAATTAACGACTGTGTCAAAGACGGTTAACCACGAAAATTATCAGCCAAGGCCCAAGTTATCAACACTCCGCAGACCCCCTCCCCTCTTGACTCTGCAAAGATGACCCACCTATTTCACCATAAATACGCGCTTTTTGCGTCCACCCCCAAAAAGGCCGCGACAATAGGATTTTAGAGCAAATTTCACACCTCCACACACCTTTTAACGAAATTCTTAACGTGCCTTTTTTCTCTCAAATACTCTCATATGCTCTTATTTATTCTTATTTTTAAGAAAAGTGGATAAATTGCCGCATTCATTTTTTCGGGTACCGTCTAAGTTGCCATACGGTGGGCCTTTTCAAAAAAAAACCTCCTTAAAAAAAATTTTTAAGAAAAATTAATTTTAATAAAATATTTGTTAGGCGGTTTTTTCTGCCTCTTTTTTCTTCATTCTTAAAACTATATCCATTACTATGCGGGCCATGGATATTCACCACCTTAAAATCTTTGCCACGGTTTATAAAAACCGGAGCTTCTCAAGGGCCTCGGAAGAGCTTCATATCTCGCAACCCACCATAAGCGAGCATATCAAAAACCTTGAAAACGAGCTTAACTGTAAACTCTTTGACCGCTTAGGCAGAACCATCATCCCCACTGCCCAGGCCGAGCTTATACTGCCAAAGGCCCTGCAGGTTATTGAAGAGATGGAGGCTATACCCGAGCTTCTTATCGAAGCAGATTCCACTATCTGCGGTCATATTATTATCGGTGCGTCAACCATCCCAGGCACCTATCTTTTACCTCAGCTCGCGACCCGCTTTAAAGAAGCGCATCCGGACGTATCATTCGAAATCTTAATTAATGATACGGCATTAATAAGCAATAAAGTGTTCAACCATGAAATTCTTATTGGTGTTGTTGGTGCCAGGGTTGATCAAAAAAATTTACAGCAGCAATCTTTTTTTGAAGACGAACTTATCTGTGCCGGCACCCCTCAACTTGCTAATCAATGCAAAGAGCGAAACCTGAAATCCGTTCCTTTTTTGCAGCGCGAGAAGGGCTCCGGGACACGCTCAGTCACCGAAGAAATCTTTAAAGAATGCTCCAATACCGTTGAAGATCTACAGATTGCGGCAACTCTTGGTTCCACAGCAGCAATCAAAGAAGCAATGAAGGCAGGCCTTGGTATATCAATTCTTTCCAAGATGGCCATTCACGATGAGTTAGCATCAGGAGTTCTTAAAGAAATCAAACTTGACTGCCCGGCCATGACCCGCAGTTTTTATTTGATGTGTCATGAAAAACGCAGTCTTCCTGCCCATTACCAAGCCTTTTATGACATGGTGGCTCAGGCATATAACGGCGGCTAATGTGGGGAAAGAAAGTCAGCTCGAGAAAAAGCTGCTTAGATGAAAAACCTACAAATCATTCTCTGTTTTCACATTATTGCGACCTGAATCCTTGGCCAGATAAAGAGCTTTATCAGCCCTTTCAATGATGGAACGGATGGTATCTTTATTGTTGATCTGCGCCGCACCGATACTGGCGGTTATTTTGCGCATCGGCTTTTCGCTATCAACAGCAGGTTTTTTGACAGAAATCTGGATTCGCAGCTGTTCGGCAACAATGGTTGCATCCTCCAGGCTGGTGTCAGGCAGAATGACAACAAATTCTTCACCGCCGTAGCGGGCCGGAAAATCACTGCCCTTCACACCTTTGTGGAGAATGGAGCCCACTGCCTCCAAAACAAGGTCGCCAACCTGGTGGCCATAGTCATCATTAAACTTCTTAAAGAAGTCGATATCCACAACCAGCAACGAGAACCCGGCCCCTTCGGCCTGGTACTTTTTGTAAAGATTTTGCATCTCCCGGTCAAAGGCCTTGCGGTTATTGAGGCCGGTAAGACTATCCCTGGCTGCGTCTTCTTCGGTCTGTTGAAGCTTCAGGCGCAGGGCCTGGGTTTCCTTGGAGGCCTCGTCAAGCTTTTCCTGCATTTCACGGGTGGTGTCAGCCATGGACTTGGTGTCGGCGACCATCTCTTTAATGATCTTGGCCATCTCCCCCAGCCCTTTGGCCTCGGTGAGCTGTTTAGAAAAATTTTCCAGACGGGAGCCGTACTTACTTGCCGATTGGTTGGCGCCCAGCATCTCTCCAAAGACCTTTTTAACAAGATTTTCAGTTTCTGACTGAACATCCTGAACGAGAAGACTCTCTGTCTCCACCCGCAAAAATTTATTATACAGCTCCAAATGCATGGGGTTGTCAAAATGGACGCCGGAGGCAAGAACTGCATCTACCTCTTTATTGAGTTCAGGGTGGGACTTAGCGAAATAGGCGTACCATATGGCATAAGAAGTAGGAACAAGGTCGATTTGACAAAGGGCGGCCTGATTAAAAATCTTTTTTTCTATTCCGTTTTCCGAAGAAAATTCATTTGCTGAAGAAGTCATAAAAAAATAATGCGTCCTGAATTATTGTTCTAAAACAATCACGATCCACTACAGTTGCAACTCATTGGTTTTAATAATATCACACAAGTCTCTAGAAAATATAAAAATAAAAAACATCATCCCCTTTTTAACATAAACCGAGAATGACCTATAAATGAGTGGAAATTTTCACATACAAAAGCTCTCCCAGCTTTCGATCATCTTTGCTGAGCCAGATAATTTTTCCAACCTTCCCTTCCTCAAAATAGATTTCATAGCGGCTGCCTTGGTGTTTACTATTCAACCTTTCAAACGGGGTGACAGGCGTGTAATCAACAATAATCCCGTCCTTGCCTGCTAGGGGGTTGAAGAGTATCCCCTCTTTAGTCAACGTATTGGCCAGTTGAAAGCTGTTATCTCCAACGCTTATTCTAACCACTTTCCCATCAGGCTGGGTTTGCAAAGAGAGGATAATCAGCATTAAAACTACCCCGGCAGTGAGAAAAATAAGCTTATTATTTCTGCTGCGATCTCCTTCCCTGATGTCCATAAGTTTTCCCCTATCAGCTTACAAAAGTCACACAGTAGAACATGGAGTTGGCCAGGGTTATTCTCTCAAAAAGAGGGGTAGGATCGGTCATACACTTCTCCACACGAGCTTATTTGGATGAAAATTACGATTCATCCTGTTCTACGCGCCACTGGAAAGAAACCTGATGGCTCTGGTTAAAATAATTAAAAGAGGCCTGGCAGCCGATGCCAAACACCTCATTAATCAACCTAGGGGTCAATATCTCTTGAGGCGGACCAGCGGCATGGATACGACCATCTTTTAGAAGAAAAAGCTCATCGCAAAAGGCGGCGGCCAGGTTCAGGTCATGGATGGCCGCAAGCACTGTGCCCCCCTCTTTCACCCTACGGTGTACAACCTGAAAAATCTGGATGGTGTGCTGGATATCGAGATTTGCCGTGGCCTCATCCATGATAAGAAGCGGCGTATCCTGGGCCAGGGCCCGGGCTGCCACCACCCGCTGTTTCTCACCGCCAGATAAGGCAGTGATCAGGCGGTCTGCGAGATGGTCCACCTCAAGATCAGTCATTGCGCCTTGACTGCTTGCCATATCTTCAGGGCCAGGCGAGGCAAATCGAGGAATATGGGGGTGACGGCCCATGAGGACGATCTCATTTACCCTGAAATCAAAACCAAGATCAAACTCCTGGGGTACCAGGGCCATCTCCCGGGCCAACTGCCGACGTGAATAGCTGCCGAGATCCTGACCATGGAGAGAGACAGTTCCTGTAGATGGGGTGCGGTTACCAATCAGCAAATCAAGCAGAGTTGTCTTACCGCTGCCGTTGGGGCCCAGCAGGCCGTAGAACTTGCTCGGCTCCAGAGCAAGGCTGACATCTCTCAGCACAGGCCGCTCCCCATAGGCAAAAGATATGTTATGAGCGCTAAGAAATGCCATGGAGCTGTTTCTTCCGGAAGATGTAACAGAAAAAAGGTCCGCCAATAAGTGCCGTAAGCACACCAATAGGGACCTCGGATGGCAACACAGCCCTGGTCAAAGTATCGGCACCCAAGAGTAAAATGGCCCCGGCCAGAAAAGAAACCGGCACAAGCTTTCTATTATCAGGACCAACAATAAAACGCATGAGATGCGGGGTAATAAGACCGATAAAGCCAATAATCCCCGATACAGAAACACAGATTGCCGTAACCAGCGACCCTACAATTAAAAGAATTTTGCGGGTTCGAGCCGTATCCACCCCCAATGAATCAGAGCTGCGTTGCCCCAAAGCCATGATATTAAGATCACGGCCGTAGTAAAAGGCAACAAGCAGGCCGCATGTTCCGGCGGCAAATACCAGCCAAACATGGGCCCATGTCCGGGAGGCAAAGCTGCCCATGAGCCAGAAAATGATCACGGCCACCTGCTCATCAGCCAGATGTTTTACAAAGCCGATGCCAGCCGACAAAATGGCAGCAACAATCACCCCGGAGAGGATCAAGGTATTGGTGCCCAACCTGCCATCCACCGAGGCAAGGGCAAGAACAACAAATAGGGTGGCCACTGCGCCGCAAAAGGCAAAGAGCGGCACCGAATAAACACTTATAAAGGATATATTAATCAGCAAGGCCAGGGAGGCGCCAAAGGCGGCGCCGGATGAGATGCCTAAAGTGTAAGGATCAGCCAGGGGGTTGAGCAAAATGGCCTGGAAGAGAACACCGGCCACAGCTAAACTGCCGCCCACCAGCAGGGCTGTGAGAATACGAGGGAGGCGGACATCCCAGACCACGTAGGCAAAGGTTGGATTTACGGTATTTTCAAAGCTTACACCCCTGATCTTTACCCAGATGACTTGGGCTACCTCGGTGGGACTGATGGACAAATAGCCCATACCGGCAGAGATGATAACACCCAGCACCAAGGCAAGGCAGAGCCCTGCTATGAGGGCGATGGGTGGTTTGTTGTGGGGAGCGATTTTCTTCAAAGTTTTTAAAAAGTAATTGTGTAAATAATGTGCTTGAAAGCACTAAAAATTATGCGACCAAATTCTTTATGGTTTTACCTTTAAGCTTAACAAGCATCACCACAAGGGGGGCGCCAAACATCAGGTTGACAACAACTCCCATTATAGCGCCGAAATATTTAAAATTGCCCATACCTGGCGGCATTTGATCTTGAGGTATATTTCCTGTGATAGACATCCACATAAATACCCAATAAATGCCAAAAACGACAATGTATAAAAGAGATAACCAGGTGAGCCCCTCCAAAACAGTGCGCGCCCAACTTCGTAATTTCAAAAAACTAATGCCGGAAACAATGGCGATAACAGCTATGACGATTTGTAAGCCTGCTAAAAGATGAAAATTGCTAAAGACAACCATCATCGGCTTAAACTCTGGTGGAAAATCAGGAGGAAGTTCAGTGGGGAAGGCTTCTCCTTCTGACATTTCTTGCATCATCTGAAATGAGAAGAACCCCATTAAACCACCTAACACCATGAGAATACCCATTACTATCCAAATCCATGAAATGACGGTTACACTTGTTGGTCTTTGGGGCTCTGCTTCCATTTATGCTCCTTTGTTATTTAGCATCTTCGCAAACCACTCCACTGCCCTTGGCGTCCCGCCAAAATGGAGGTGGAGATAACCGCCTAAGGTGTTGCGGACTTGGTAGCCTTCGGTTCGGCCATCCTGTAATTTATAAATTCTGGCAACATCCGCTGGCATCTCACCTATCTCGGAGTAGTGGAACTCGTGGCCTCGCAAGATGTCTCCGGTGCTGCCCCAGAGGGTATCGGCCTGCAAGGTTGCTTCACGGTAACCGAGGCTTCGTAGACGCTTGCCCATGCGGGTCTGAACAGGGAAGGCACCCACCATTTCATGGTGGTGACCGTCGTGATCAGTTATTCCCTGGCTAAGATACATGAAGCCTCCGCATTCACCATACATAAAACCGCCCTGCTCTGACCATGCTTTTAGGGCTTGGCGTATTTGCCCATTGGCGGCAAGTTGGACACCGTGGAGTTCGGGATAGCCGCCGCCGATGTAAATGGCATCAATATCCGCTGGCAAGGTCTGGTCATGGAGGGGGCTAAAAAAAACAAGCTCTATACCTGCCTGTTCAAATAGATCAAAATTATCCTGGTAATAAAAACAAAAGGCCTCATCGCGGGCAACAGCCAGCCGTTTTTTATGTGTTCTGGCCTGTTGGGCAGAGGGCGGGACTATTGCAGTCTCACCAGCATCCTCGGTAGTGGCAAGCAAGCCACCTAGATTAACATAATGAATGATGGTCTCAGCGAGATGATTAATCTTCTCCTGGCTCAGCACACCTTCATCACCCATATGGAGACCGAGGTGGCGCTCAGGGATATTAAAATCAACATCTTGGGGTAGATAGCCAAGAACCGGGACCTGACAAAATTTTTCCACGGCCCCCTGGACCAGTTCAAGATGGAAAGGGCTACCGATCCGGTTAAAAATCACCCCCGCGACTCTCACATCTGGGTCCAACTCTGAGAAACCTTTAACCACCGCAGCCACACTCTCAGCCGCAGCGCTGGCATCCACCACAAGAACCACCGGTATTTTAAGCTCTTTGGCCAGGGAGGCTGCTGAGGCTTCGCCGCCGTCAAAAAGCCCCATCACCCCTTCCACCACCCGCACTTCAGCTGGATGGCCTGTAAAGGTATGGTTAACAAATTCCGGGCCGCACATGCGCAGATCGAGATTACGGCTGATCTGCCCACAGACCACGCCGTGCAAGGTCGGATCAATAAAATCAGGCCCGCATTTAAAAGGCTGGACTTGGTGGCCCATCTGGCCAAGGGCGGCCATAATACCAAGACTGATTGTTGTTTTACCGCAGCCGGAGTGGGTGCCAGCAATGAGAAAAGATGGAGTCATTTTTCCTTGAGGGAGCCGAATAATGCCGGCAGGTTATTAGAAAACATCGAGATGAGACAAAGAGGACATAGTAAAACGTAGCCCGACAATCCGCAACATCCTTGACATCCACCCTTCCTTTTTGTACAAAGAGCCCCTGCCCAGGTCCCTGTTTTATGGGCATAAAAGGCAATCCACAGTGATCATCGGCAACTCACTGACCAGCACTTGGCAAGGAGTGATGATCACCTCCCCAAGGATATCATAAGAAGCATAGAATCTTGTCTTACCCACTCTTATATGGATAAAACCTGCCAGCAGAAGGCCTTAAAGGCGGCCCACCAATTTTCTACTGATGACGAAATGCTTGAAGTTTCTGAGATCAGCAGTGGCAATATCAATGACACCTTCCTGGTTCATGGCAAGCAAGTATCCCCTTTTATCCTTCAACGCCTGAGCAAAGAGGCATTTAACTCTCCTGAGCTCATCTGTGAGAATCTCCAAACATTAAATAGCCATCTGGCTGCCGAGCAAATTTCAAGCCACGCCTCTGATAGACGCTGGCAGATTCCCCAGCTCATCAATTCCCAACAAGGTGAGCTTTGCTGGCAGGATAATGCTGATATATGGCGGGCCCTCACCTATATTGACAACACCATCACCCTCCCCTGTCTTAAGGCAACTGATGAAGCCCTGGAGGTTGGTCGGGCCTTGGCCATCTTTCATAGTCTTGTCCGGCCAATCGCCCCAGATGCCCTTAAGGTCACCATCCCCCATTTCCATGAGACCCCTTATTATTTTAAGCTCTATGAAGATGCTTTGCTGGCAAACGATTCCTGGCCCACAAACGCCCTTGCCCGGCAATGCATTCAGTTCATCAAAGAACATCAGGATATAATTTCAATTCTTGAAGAGGCCCGGGCCAATGGCGAGCTAAAAACAACCACCACCCACGGCGACCCTAAACTTGCCAATATTCTTTTTGATAAGGATACAGGCCAGGCCTGCTCGCTCATTGACCTTGACACAGTAGGCCCAGGCCTGCTTCTGGCAGATATTGGCGACTGCCTGCGTTCATGCTGCAATCCAGGCGGTGCTACATATGATTTAGAAAGTACCCGCTTTGATGTTGACCTATGCCTGGCCATTATGAAGGGCTATCTTGAAAAGGGTCCCCACCTGATTACCGAGGGCGACAAGAAATATCTCCTCACCGCCATTCGGCTCATCCCGTTTGAGTTAGGGTTGCGTTTTTTCACCGACTATCTGCAGGGTTGCCATTATT
>SWCD01012056.1_pt1 | contig 29872 bp, 33 predicted proteins | sample 4693011 | NCBI WGS metagenome assembly SWCD01 (sample SAMN10267278, study PRJNA491770) | bioreactor metagenome | isolation source: DHS bioreactor inoculated with marine | place: Japan: Omine Ridge, Nankai Trough | reverse complement strand
CTATTGATGCGTACGGAATTAATTGATTTCCATTCAGACACTAATTATCAATAATTACATGAAGGCAGTAACTAATGCAGCATGAATTTTGGCTCGAACGCTGGAAACAAAATCAGATTGGTTTTCATAAACAAGAGATTAATCCATATTTGCAATATTACTGGTCAAGGTTGGCGGGCAGTCAAGGAGATAGAGTCTTCGTTCCCTTGTGTGGAAAGAGCAGCGATATGTTGTGGCTTCGGGCGATGGGTTATCAAGTGGTTGGAGTTGAATTAAGTCCACTTGCAGTCGAATCGTTTTTCTCCGACAACGATTTAAAGCCAACGGTGCGTCGCAAGGGTGATTTCTTGGTTAGTGAAGTAGACGGGCTTCAAATTTTCTGTGGAGATTTTTTCGCTCTACGGCCCGCTGATCTAGGTCATATTGAAGTGGTTTACGATCGTGCATCATTGGTGGCTTTGCCAGTCGACATGCGTATCAATTATATCTCAAGCCTTTCTACCCTGCTATCAACGAACACTCAAATATTGTTAATAACTTTAGATTATCCGCAGCATGAAATGCAGGGGCCACCCTTCAGCGTACGGGGCGAAGAAGTCGCCAGATTGTTTAGCACTTGGTGCGATGTCGAATTGCTAGCAAACGAAGATGTGTTTGAGCAAGAAACAATCTTTAAAGAACGCGGCCTTACGCGTATGGTGGAGCAAACATATCGACTGGTGGTGCTTTAGTCACTTACCAGACAACCAGTTTCCCTGCTTGCTGGCGCCTTGCTCGGCTTAGCGATTTCCCAACGTTGATTTTTCAGTTTATTGAATGGTTCAGAATGGCCGTTTGCTGTTATTTACGACAGTCGCCACCCGACCCCTATGTGTAGATGCAAACTATGTGTAGTGCGATGATATTTGCTGGCTGAAAACCACAATCATATTGGCTTATAAGGAAGCCGAAAACTTATCAGCTGAACATAGTTTTTGCTGTTGTTCTGAAACCGAAATCTCTCGCTTCGATACGCAGAGACTGGCTTGACTCAGAAAAGCTATAAATTTGGCACGAATCTAAGAGCCAAAATATAGAAAATAAGCGATTTCCTACCAAGTGATGCGCTGACGGTGCTCCCTCAGGAGCAGAAACTATGTATAGATGCTTTCGGCCCGATGCAAGAGCCAACCTTCCGTCGATAGTTATAACTGCACATAGTTTGCATCTACACATAGGGGTCGCTATGTTAAGCTTAACATAGCGACCCAAACTTGCCTATCATCTCATATCTTTAAATGTCGATTGAGAGTTGTATTTCGGTCATTTGAAATGCAGCTTTTGGCAGAATTCCTTACCTTATGAATTTTATACAATATAATTGGCAGTTTTAAAAATATCGAAGGCTTTCTTAAGAGCTTTAGGTGAGTCATGATCATCCCTAACCCAACGTACTTCCAATCCCACAAATGTTGCCCAAGCGACTCCTTTTTTGAAATTAAGCCACTCATTTTGTTTGGCACATGATTCAATGTATTGATTCAACAGTTGGTATTGCTCCTTACCTGCTCTGTATTTCCCCTGCTCAAAGGCTTGGCAAAAATACTCGTGTGCAAATTTATATTCCGAGCGACGGTAATAATAATTTGCATAACTCCATGATACTATCCAACACAATTCTTCATTTAGATTTGCAGATTTTAGCGCCTGTTCAAAGACTTGGATTTCTGATAATGAAGACGTCCTTGAGCTTCGTAACTTACTTCCATCATGGTAGAACTCAAGAAACGCAGCGCTTGGTTGAAATTTTGCACTATTCTCCAATTCAGCAATTGTGATGTTAACTAAAGAGCTCCCAAACTCCTTCTTCCATTTTGCGATGATTTCAGCAGTAATTTGTGGACTTTCACCTTGATCTACGGCATGTTCATTTAAAAAAGACTGTAATAATTTCGCGAAAAAACGTGCCTTATAAGAATAGTATTGCCAAAACTGCTGGGTAAGGTCGTACCACAACTCATCAAGCGCCTCACGTTCAGTGATTTTATTCCTATCTCTAATTTTGGATACACTGGCTTTCAATATACTGTGGTCTTGTTTTAAATCATTACTACTTTGCTGAAATAATCTAATGCAGTCTAATAGAAATTCTTGACCATAGGTTGTTTGTATATCGCGACAAGCCTCAGTCGACATGTGAGCAATAAATAAACTAAATAACACACTCTCTTTTGTTGATTTGTCGAGATGACGATGAAATTTCGGTTCTGAGTAATTTTCAAGCGCTTTAAAAGAATCCAATAAGTTTTGTTTTAGCGTCGACCAAGAGCGACAGGGTTTACCCTGATTCCAACGAAACGCGTTTTCCAGATTTTGGTTGAGCCTAGCATCATCCGATACTGCACTTTTTCCTGGATAGTGAAACTGCGTGATTGATGTACCGGTGAATTCATAAACCCATTTCAACGCCTTAGTTAATGGCCACTCGATATCACCTTCCTCTGTTAAATCCGGCAAGTACCAGAATTCTTGCTCGGGAAACTTAACGTTTCTCGCCGAAAGATTGTACATATAAAACAGTTTTTGTTGAGAAAGGCATAACCGACTTATTAGTCTGGTTTTAATCAACCAGGCTATTGATTCTTTTTTACTAAGATAAGTGCCTTCATTGACCAATAGATCCCGATACTGAACGTACACATCATGAATTCCATGAGCGATCACAGCTACAAATCTCTCATCCGGCGCTTCATGTGCGACAAATTGTAAAAATGTTTCCAGTACTTTTTGAAAATTTTGCTCCAAACTGATCGTTTCGTTGGAAAGCCTATCCAAAGCCTTCAAGAAACTTTTTTTCTGTGTCTCACTTTCAAAAACTGAATTACTGCCCCGTGATAAAGGCGCAAACCCAGATATTTTAAAGAGGTACTTAACCACTTCGCCCAACGTTGGGAATGCTATTTTTGCCAAGATTATGCTCCTGAAATTTTGTGTCGCCAACAAGCCTAGTTATTTTCAACCCGCAAGATACTACCATTGAGACTCACTTTTACAGATAAAGAGAAAATAATCATGAGTAAAAAATCTTCAAGCGCACCCCGTACCACTGACACTCAAACAAAAGCCGGCAATGCTAGAGGGCCAGCACCCCAAACAAATTGGCCATCAAAAATAAATAGTCAAAAATCCGGTGATGGTCGTGATAATGCCATCCAATCTTCCAACTAAGCATAATAGGTGAATACAATGAGCAGAACCCCTAACGATGATCGTAGCGATAGCATGAACCCTAATAATGACGCATACTGGGATAGCCTAGATAATCATTCTAATCAACTAAACCCTAATCATGATGAGTATGCAAGAGAGAAAGAGGACGAAAATGATGAATGACAAGCAGTGACGAATTTTAAATCTATTTTTGACGTCAAGATTAACTTGGCAATCAATAAGCCATATTGATTTGTGGCGCCTGGCAAATGTACATTGAACAGTCTGATTTGAATAAATTTGCGTTCACAACCCTGGCAAAACTATCCCAAGCTTTTTAATTGATGATTTGTGTACATATCAGAGAAATCAAGCTTTGCTTCCGTGAGCAATTTACGGCGACAGACAGTTGGGCACTGTACATTGGGGTTGCTATTGATAGCTATCCATAGCAACCCTTTACTATCAATTTGACTTAATTTGCAATGGCAAGAAATGTCGAATAGGCAGTCGCTCGAAAATATACGTTAACTGACTGGTTTTGACACTTATGCAAAGCTTTGCATAAGTGCCATTATGCAAAGTTTCCTTTTATGTATAGCGGTGTTGCTGCGAGCGAGTTGTGGTCTGGCTTCCACGACCCTATCTTGCCCACGAGCTTTGCATAATTTCAACGATTTTAAGAACGGTAGCAAAGAGATCAGAAACGCTGTTTCACCTAAAAAGTCTTCAACCGTGTTACTGAAGTTTCTATAGAGCTCTTTCTTTTATTACAAATTGGCTTTGACCGGCACATCTGTTAGTGACCGCTCGATAATCATAAAATACTATGTTTCTGAAATTGAAAATTATGTGAAGTAATTTGTCCGGCAGGTTCGGTCACTCGTGGCTTAGCATAATCTACTACACATAATTGGCTACTATACATAATGGCACATAGCAGCAATTCGAATCTGACATCAACTTTTATTACAACCCTGCGGAACCAACCATGAAGACGACGGTTTGTCCTGCTTCGCATAATCAGCAACAGGAATCGTTTCACCCGTACGTTTTTCCAATTCTTCGACAGTGACCAGATACTCATCCAAGTGCTTTTTGGCCGCATCAATGGAATTAGGCATAATCCAGGCAATAGCTCGCTCATCTTGTCCTATACCTCGAATAATGACTTTCCAAAAATAATCCGGCGTTCTGACTCCATGCGAAGCCACAAAGTAATCATCCTTAGCGTTATCCCCCCAGATTACGCCCCCCATCACCAGTAGTTCATCGATATCCCTATAGCACTCGACAATCTCTTCCGTCAGTAACCACGCACCTCGATTTAGTTGTGAGGTCTGCGGCAGAATGTTAGTCATGTAGTTGGATTGCTTGATGGCTTCCTGGACGGCATCCAGGTGATTTGCCGGAACTTGGTGCCCTCTATCATAACCTCGCCCATAAGACTGGCTACTGAGCTGTTGGCAGGCTGTCGGAATATCGGGGTCCAGCATAAAACGGTCATAGCGTTTTAAATTGCCAGTATCGCGTTGCGCATTATAGCGAAATTTAATAGGAGCACGTTCTTTACAATCCAGCCAGACCGTAAAACCCTGATAGCCAACTTTGACGATATCATTGAGTCTGGTAACTATTGATGCTGGCGTAGAGACGAATGATTCAATCGGTGAATTGCCAGTATTTTTACTGAGAGCTTTGCTGGGTTGATGACAGTGATACTCGCCCGTTTTACGGTTAGTATGGCAACCTTCCGCATTTAAACCACCTGGATGAGCATGCACAGCAGAAGATACGGCAAAGGATGCTATCAATAATAGGCATTTTTTCATTAATCTATTTTACTCAACTACTAGGAAAATATGAAAAAAAGCAATGCATGATCGCTGAAATTATGCTTATGACTATTAAAGCTTCAGAACAGCATCGGCCTTAGCTATTCAGCTGATTTTGATCATTATATTTTTAAGTCATTACCATTGGATGAAGTTTTACATGCTTCCCATTCATATTCTTCATAAAATCCGTCTTACTCTGAAAATCAATAAAATCATTTATCGTAAAGCTTGGCTTGCCTTGATTGAATCTGTGTTCGATTGATGTAAGTAGGATAGACTCATTTAAAAAACAAAATCTGTCGTGCATTATATGACGATATGAGAACAATGCTTGAGCTGAAAAATAGTTTTTAAAATCTTGAGTTAAGCTTTCGTTATTTCCGATCAGGCATGAAGAAAAAATAATAACTTTTCCATGATTTTTGGAGTGAAAATCTTTCAAGTTCTTTCCATTAAAGCATTCACCATTAGATAACCAAAAACCATCCTCGTTACCATGGCCAGAAAAGATTAAAATATTTTCCTTTATCTTCTTTGAAAAAAAGTACTCAAGATCACTTAGTGAGTGTACTCGTTCATGGCTAAAGTCCCATCCTGCTGATTTGCAGAATGGCTTCCAAAAATCAGCTGAATTTCTTGAGATTGTATCCTTGATTTTTTTGCCATCAAGAACCGTATCAAATATTCTTACTCCGTTAATCATTCAAACTCCATTCTAAAATATAATAAATGGTTAGATTACAACTCACTTTATTGTGAATCTGTTTATATAGTATTTTATTACTTCAAGTCGCCGTTCATCTACATTTTATTTCAAGCAATTACCAACTTGTATCGCACCCCAATGCCACACAATTAAAGTGGACCCCATTGTCCAGACAAAAAATACCTTAATTTAAGATAGAGCCCTGTTCACACTCCAGCTGAATGGCGCTGTCCCAGTTTGGTGGCACGAGGTCTGATGTTTCAGCCGTACCGTTAAATTTATCCACAATCTTTGCCCCACCGCCTCTAGCCGCTTTATAGACTTCATCCGGCGTTTGGTAATCCAGCGCTTGATGCCAGCGTTCCTGGTTATAGAATTGGAAGTACTGCGTCAATCCCATCAACAAGTCCGGCATGTTGCTGTGCTGCTTTAAATACACTTCTTCATATTTCACCGTTCGCCACAGCCACTCGACAAAAATATTATCCAATGCCCGGCCTCGGCCATCCATACTGATCGTGATGCCGTTGTTGAGCAACACGCCGGTAAAGGCGTCGCTGGTGAATTGCGAGCCTTGGTCGGAATTGAAAATGGCCGGTGCGCCATACAGGGTGATGGCCTCTTCCAGACAATCTACGCAAAACCCGGCATCCATGGTATTCGATAGTCGCCACGACAGGACCTTCCGACTGTACCAGTCGATAATCGCCCCCAGATAAACAAATCCACGGGGTAGCCGAATGTAGGTGATGTCAGTGCTCCACACCTGATTGGGCTGAATAATGTCAACGCCACGGAGTCGGTACGGATAAATTTTGTGCCGCGGATGCGGTTTACTGGTATTCGGGCCGGGCGACATGCCGACCAAACCTAATTTTTGCATCAATCGCTGCACCCGCTTGCGATTGACGCTATAGCCGCATTCACCCAGATACTGCTTCATGCGGCGCGAGCCATAAAACGGGGGCCTGGTGTACTCTTCATCCAACAATCACAGTAACACGAGTTCATCCTTATCTGTTGCTTTCTGCAAACGCTTTTTCTGCTCATAAATGACTGAACGCGTCACCTTGAGAAGCCGGCATTGCGTGGATAACGCAACAGAGTCATCCGGTTCTATCCAGCTCTGGCGGTCATTTAAAGGCCGATCCCAGACTTTTTTTTAAGCCAATCCAACTCCATGTTCAATTGCCCAATCTTGGCGTATAAGCGGTCAGGGTTACTTTCTGCGTTGTTCGGTTTCGGTCCTCGCTTGCCTTCGAACAGGCTGTCCGCATTCTCCAACAACTCTTTTTTCCATTGGCCCACCTGGTTCGGGTGGACGCCATGTTCTTGAGCAATTTCATTGATCGTCTTCATGCCTTTGACGGCTTCTAAGGCAACCTTGGCTTTTTGCTTTCCGGTAAAAACTTTCCGTTTCTTTTCACTCATTTTCGGTCTCTAATTTGGCTCAGAGCATAGCTTAAACTAATGTCCGGTTTTCGGGGTCCACTTTACTTGAGGAAGTTCATGAGGAAGTTCGATTTCACTCCTTAAAATATGTCCCCAATTTTTCCAACTGAAATATGAGCTAGGATGTCGAATAAATAATAATTTTACTTTATTGCCATTTAATGCGATTTCTATAGTTCTTGGATAACTTCTGCCAACACTAGTTTTTAGCTTATTATATTTGCAATTAATTTCCCGTTTTTTTAGAGCTTCTTTAAAAGACTCAATCTTGCTGCTTTCTAACCCATAAACAATACACTGCTCAATACCTATTATTTCAGCCAAGTTAAGAAATACCGACCAGCCTTCTAAGTAGTCTTGATAAGTTGGCCGACTTTTATTCGTAGGCATAGCTCGCAATACCAGGTTATGGTAAGCGACAGATGTCCAGAGAAGTTCCGCATCGGATTTCGTGGGCTTCTTTTTTAAGAAAATAGCCCTCTCAATACTTCTGGCATAAGGAGACTTCCCTTTGAAATTGATGGCATTATTCTTATGTACAATTCTCAGGTGGTCATTTTTATTTATTCTTTCTTGAATATTTTTTCTTGATTCTTCTTTGACAGCCCAGTTATACAGGCTTTCTCCAAGAATTAATGTCCTTTTACTCGAATTTGAAAAGTACTTACCTATCCACGGGAGCCAAGGAAATAGATTGCTATTTTCAAAAATATTATCAAAGGATGTGTCAATATGTTCCATATAGCTTTGGTAGGGTTAATGCTCTAATAATTTATAATGTACTTTGCCATTATCGTTAATAATGACTTGCTGTTTGATTAGTTCATCTATAATGCTGTCAACAGTATCACTGGAGAGGGCTTTACCAAAAAACGCATTTATTGCATTACTCAGGGTTGCAATTTTTCTTGGTTTGGAATTTCCACGACTGATCAAAAACTCGGTTATCGCAGTAACTCTCTCGGAAAGGGTCTTCACTCCTGAACCTTTAAGAATCAAAATATCATTGATTTGAGCATATTTCTGGACCAACACTTTTCGATCACGAAGATGTTTGATTAATGTATCAAAGCCTGAGTCTTTAGAAATAATATGAAAGTAACCATTGGATTCTCTTTCAATAAGACGCCCCAGATATAATGCAACGTGAAAATCCAGCGCATTTTTACCAATACCATCGACTCTGATGTATTCTGCATTACTGCCTAGCGCGTGCATTGATGTGGCTAGTTCGATAGGAATCTTATTTTGATTTGCGCCTACAAAAAGCAGAACTCTAAAAGGATGTTCTGAGATTATTGAAATCGAGGGTGGTTGAACATTTTCATAATCGATTAGTATGTAGTTCGTTCTTAGCTTTCTTTCTGCTACATCCATTTTCAATACAGAGTCTTTTTCTAATTATTTGAAGTTATATAGTTAAACAAATTGATCAACAGCAATTGGCTAACTTCAGTTGGTTACGATTGCTTCAAGTTAGCATAGTCTAAAACACGGCTATTTCTATATATTAAAGAGCCACTCTCATCATTTTTTATTTAAAACCAGCAGCATTTGTCTTATTGGTGTCATTAAGTTAATATGCGAAACTAAAAATTCTTAAGATAATTTTAAGAAAAGTAAACTCAAAGCAATCAGCAACTTAACATTAGTGTATATTAAATGCACCTATTGGAATATTGGGAGCTTAGCCGTTAGAAAGATTAATGGATAATTATGGATACTCAGAAATTAAACTACAGTCTCCAGCAGAAGAAATAGTTGATTACGTTTTTCTTTTAGCCGTTCATATGGCTTGAACAGATGGCCAAGTACATAAAAAGGAAATCGGCAAATGACTTTTTACTCGACATTGTGAATTAATAGAAATGCCAACAGTTCCATCCCCTGCCGAAGCCCTGCTCTACCACTTAGCAAACCGCTATCTGCGCGAACTTCTGCCTGCCGAGTGCCAGGACGAATTGAAAGACCGTTTTGAAACGGCTGAACGACAGGTCAATGCCTGCCCAGAGACAGCGGCCTGGAGCCAGCGAGTACTGTGGCTGTCGCACTGGCAGGGCGTACTGTCCAGCAACGCCCAGCTGGATGCTATTACCGCCACGCTGTCCACTGCCCTGCTGAAAAACAAGCAAGTTGCCATCCATTATCAAGACAAGGACAAACCTTTCCTGTTTAACCTGTTCGGGCTGATCAAACGCGACCAGACCCTATTGGCAGTGGGTTCCTTCTGGCGCTACAGTGATCCGGCTGTGCTGGCTGTGCGGAAAATGCAGTCTGTTGAATTGACGGATCGCACCGCCATTCAGCCTGCCGCAGATTTTGATCTCCAGTCAGTTGTCTACAGCAAACTGAATTTTCCGCATGGAGAGGAAAAGCTGGCTTGCCTGCAAATCGAATTTGCTGAAGGCGTATATAGCTATGTCCGTGATCATGCCCTTGAAGCTGATCACATCCACATTACTGCACCGACTGATTATCATCATGCCGGCTACTTTTTATTGGACGCTCACGGAGTCACTGATGGCGAACGCTTGCGGCAGTGGATCAGAGGGTTCGCTCATAAAGCCCAGGTACTGAAACCTGATCACCTACGCTTGGTAATGGAAAAAGCACGGCTCGACGCCCGCACCAATTTGCTGACTGCCACTGAATTTCAACGTTGCCTGAACCGAGAAATCCAACGCTGCCTGCGTGATAGCGCACTATCTTTTGCCCTGATGATTCTCGATCTGGACCACTTCAAACAAGTTAATGACCATAATGGCCATGATTTTGGAGACATAGTACTGTTGCAGGTTGCCGATTGCATTCGCGAATATGATGAGGTAGCTCGCCATGGCGGTGAAGAATTTTGTATTTTGCTTCCCAATACCCGCTCGACAGCAGCCGTCATGATTGGCGAACGGATTCGCCAGCAAATTGAGCAGCAGACGCTTAAAAATCAGCATGGCGATACTGTGCCAATTACCGCCAGCATTGGCTTAGCCGTATATCCTGACGACTTACCTGCCGAATTAAAGAAAGCGCTTTTGGACAATCCAGATACTGCTGATCTTGCCGATACAATAGGTCAATCAATCTTTCATCAAGCCGATCAAGCGCTATATCTAGCGAAGCAGAAAGGCCGCAACCGAGTATGCCTTGCTGCTTCGCTAATGACTCAAGCATAATCTAATGCTGTGGTTCAAATGCAAATTTGAATAAGCGATGCAATACTTATTGTTATCTGGATACATTTATTATGCATAAATATATGTTATGCAGCTGAAAAATAACGCTTTAAAAACAGCCTTTATCGCCCGAAACTATTAGATGGCAGAATAGCCAGATTTAGGTAATAGTTTATTAATCCAAAAGAGAAACCATGAATAGAATAGTACTTATTTCATGCGTAAGCCAAAAGCTGCCGCAAAAAGCAAAAGCAAAAGATTTGTACACAAGTACACTTTTCAAGCTCAACCTGAAATATGCCAAGACCTTGCAACCTGATGGTATCTATATACTTTCAGCAAAATATGGTTTATTAAACTTAGAGCAAGAGATTGAGCCCTATGAGAAAACTTTGAATAAGATGTCAAAGAGTGAAGCTGAACAATGGGCGTGTGATGTTCTTGAACAAATTAAAGGGATCTGCTCTGTGGATGAAACAGAGTTTGTATTCCTGGCTGGAGAGAAATATAGGAAATATCTGCTACCGCACATCGAGAATGCAGAAATCCCACTTAAAGGACTGCGTATCGGAGAACAACTTCAGGAACTCAACAAGAGGTTAACTGCATGAGCATTGAGTGCAAAGACATCCATAAAATAGTTAATGAACTTGAAAGGCATAATTTTCCATTTGATGAATCAAGAATTCCAAGGAATGGGATCTATGTTTTATTTCAGAAGGGTGAATATGGGCATGAGCAAGAACGAATTGTAAGGATTGGTACACACACAGGAAATAATCAACTCCGTTCAAGATTGGCGCAACATTTTCTTAACGAAAACAAGGATCGGAGCATATTTCGAAAAAATATTGGCCGAGCCATATTGAATCGCAGCAATGATCCATTTTTGGAGTTTTGGGAGCTTGATCTCACCACAGCAGAGGCCAGAGAGACATATTCAGCAAAGATCGATTTTAATTACCAGAAAAGTATTGAAGCCCAAGTAAGTCAATACATTCAAAACAATTTTTCATTCTCTGTTTTTGAAGTGAACAGCAAGGAAGAAAGACTTCAAATCGAATCAAAACTTATTTCCACAATTTCATGGTGCGAAGAGTGCAAACCTTCACGCGAGTGGCTTGGTAATTTTTCTCCCAAAGAAAAAATCGTAAGAAGCGGATTGTGGCTTGTAAATGAACTTTATAAGACACCATTTGATACCCCGGGTGTTGAGAGTCTGTCAAGATTAATTCAATAAAGGCCAATGACAACGCATGGACAAAGCAACCATTGATACTTACAACCGAGAAGCCGAAAGTGTCGCCCAATTACATTCAACCTTAACGCCGCAGCGAATTTATGAATTGATTGAACACTACTTTATTAAAGGTGGGAAAACGGCTGATATTGGCTGCGGTATTGGTCGAGATACGCACTGGTTGCAGCAACAAGGATTTCCAACACTTGGCATTGATGCCTCAGTGGAGATGTTGAAGCAAGCTCAGTCCTTATATCCGACTGATAGCTTCATTCAAGATTGCTTGCCAGATCTGAATCTACTATCTACAGCACAGTTTCAAAATATTCTCTGCTCTGCCGTACTAATGCATTTGAACCATAGCGATCTAAAGAAAGCTTGTAGTCGATTAATTGGCTTACTCAACCATGATGGCTGTCTCATTATTTCTTTCCGAGGTACAAACGCAACGGATATCAGAGAGAAAGGCAAACTTTACGAGCCAATTGATACCGAAATCTTTGTAGGAATTTTCACCAGTAACAATTGCGAAGTGTTGGTCAATGAAAATGAAAAGGATTCAACCAGGCCTCTAACATGGCAAAATTTTGTCATCAAAAAATAGCGATCCCTTGCTGTACCGGGTGCCATTTTTTCACAACACCGTAATAGAGTGACGAGCAATTGTAAGCCTGTTGCAAATAATCTCTGCGTTTCTCTCGGGTATTGCCAGTTTGCGCAATCAGTGTTTCTCGTAAGGGATGATGGCTGGTGATCAGATATTCGTTGCGGTTATACAATCTTTCCAGTAATGGTATAGATGGCAACTTATCGAATTTACCGTTTACACCTCGATTGCAATCGGTGCAAGCTAATACTAGGTTAGCCACACCATTAACCGGTTTTTCTGGATCGCATTGTCTTAGCACATGTGGAAAAAAATGATCGACGTCGGCACAATCGACATGATGCTGATCAATTGCTATGTCTCTGAAGCAATAAAAGCATCGGCCTTTCTGATAACCATTCAAAGACGGCCTAGCTGAAGTCACCGAGACACGACGCAATTTATTATCGGCCAGGAACTCTCGCGTTTCTTCTTTGTAATCGATCTGGATCAGGTGTCTTGGCTGATTCAATTCCCAAGCCGTTTCAACCAGTCGCCAGCGTGCTTCGGTTTCATCCATCAGATTGTTATATTGAAACTGCTCACCTAACTTGAAAAAGGCATCCGTTAAAATAATGCCGCCTTGAGCTTTTCTTGCGTCGATAAAAAACGGGTCCGTACATCTTCATTATGGACATAATGAAAAGCATCAATAACATTATTGAAACCATATCGGACCGTTAAATCGATCAACTGAGCATGGGTAATTTTATTAGCGTTGAAGTCTCGGCAGCCATCGAGAAATTTACTATTGGCTGAAGTCCCTTGTTTCTCACAAATAACCAAATGCTCTGAAATATGCTTGGCGAATGGAACGGCCAGTGTGTCTAATGTAATAACCGTCCCGTCTCGATCTTTTAAATCATACAAGGCTTTAGCTAACGCAAATTTGTAAGAAGCGACATTGCGCCCCAATAGAATGATTGAACGCCAGTAATTTTCTAGCGTGGGTTCTATTTCGTAAAACTTGGGCACTGGTGCAATAACGCTATCTTATCAATTAAAATATATATTTTCAGGCAATTAGGGGTTATGGAAGTGTTGTAAATTTATACATGAAACGCCAGTTTATACAGATCTCTCCTGAAAATTTACAAGCAGAGACGTTCGTATTCAGCATCAAGATATTTATCAACAACCTCGACATCCAGGCCACCTTCGCGGTACCAGGATTTAAGCTCTTTTAGCGCAAGGGTGCCAAATCGAGCCCAAGCAATAAGATTACTCCTGAGCATGAATTGGATCATATCTCCGCTAGAGCGAAGTGCTGCGTCAGTCGTATCAACGAGACAAAGCGAACCGTGAGCGATCAACAGCATTCTTCTTAGCTCAGGATTATTGACTGATGGGACGCATTCGCTCCATGGCTGCTTATGGTAGAAGCGCAGCTTAATGACCCACATGATTCGAGTAAGCAATTCAGTCACCAAAACTGGGATACCTAGAGCCATACCATGTCGGAAATCGTACCCTTGTTCGAATACCTGTACAGCAATCTTAGCGAAGGTTTGTTTGTGTTGCCCAAATTCACCTACGTTAATAAATTGAAGTAATGGATAAAAAGGAATCGGGATTCCAGATCCTCGCCCACTCGCACCGGAAGATCCTGCTACATCTGAGAATAGATGTCCCAACCAATTAACAAAGCCTGCAAAAAATTTGGAGATAAAGTTTGAGCCAGTTAGCTCAAATGTTTTGGTTTCAACACTAATGATGTGCCCACCATCAACAAAGTGTGCGGTGCTATTGAACTGATCTAAAATTGAAAAGAAAAGCCCCACTAAATCAGGAGAGTGTCCTAAACTTTTGATATGATGGTTTTTAGTGCTCATGTTGAAAAGGCGGTCTACGTCACCACCGTGGCGATGATCGTAGTTGACCTTAAAATTGGACTCCAAAAATCCAATTGCACTGGCAGTAGGGTCTTTACCTTCGCGAGGTCCCTTCCAGCCATTGAATTTGGCAAATTTCTGAACCGCACTGTCTGTTAAATTATCTGTGAAGTTTGTCAGATGGCCTTGGCCGGGCAGCCCAACAAAAAATATATCAATTAGCCCCCCTATAAGCCCGCATGTGCCGGCTATCATATAATCGTATCTATCGCAGTGTGCGCCTTTAAGTGAAAACTCTTCCTTGATGCGTTTCTCCAGAGCGATTCTCTGGCTGGCACTCATCAAATCTCGGAAAGGGTCATTTCCAAAATCAATGGCATGATGTACAGCATAAGCTTCAACTTTGTCGCGATATTGCTCCCAATCAGTGAATTCGGTTATCTCAATGTTATCGAGTTTGCCAATCGGTTGATGAGTTACGTGTATTTCGCTTTCGCTAACGTGCAGCGTTTTCTCTATCAGGAAGGCATCTTCTTCATCTCGCTCAAACATGATTTCGCATTCACTGACTATTGCGTGAGCCTGAGCCAAAAGACGATCCAATCTCTCTTGGTTGCTCCTTAGCTCATCATCCATAGTTTCCAGCGCCCCATGCAGACACCCAAGCTGGTCTTGGGCGCCTTTAAGTTGGTGCTTCTGAACAGTTAATGCATGCGCCTGATCAGTAAACTTCTTCTTTTCTGTCATGGAAGAATCCGGCCAGTTTATCTTTAGCTTTGCCTGCAACGTCGGTAGCGGCTCCTTTGAGTACGTCAGCGACTTTGAAATAGCCGACAACCTCAAAAGCTCTGGCAAGATTTTCCAAGTCTTTGGTTGACTGATTCTTCTTAATCACGAGTTTTTTAATCTCTCTTGCTTCTCCGTCTTTTTCTTCTATGAAGACACGCTCTTCATAGAAGCTCATGATGAAATGATAGAGATCGATTTTAGTAGGCTCATGTGTTAGCGATTTCAACTTGCTTTCATCCAGGTACTGTGCACAGCGCAATTTTGTGGCACTGCTTTGAGCTGAATTTGATTTGCTGGTCAGGACTGTGCCTGCGCCGGTCATCTGGCTCATCAAACTCATTAATTTCTTGATTTGCGCATCTTGTATACCATGAGTCAAAATGAGTTCATTGAGCTTGACCGTGATGAAGTTGATATCCTGGATCAGCAGCGAAATGGTGATCTGAGTCTGCTTGATCACTTCATTAAGCATGAGTTCACGTCGCTTGGAGCGAGTCAGCTCATTAGCGCCAGTAAGCTTACGAACTCCTGCATAAGCGCCAACGCCAATCAGTACCGCTACTCCGATCCCAGTCGCCATAGAGCTCAGCCCCAGCATCCCGCCCATCCCCAAAGAAGCGAGTCCAGAAGTTAAGCCGGCGGCAGACATCCCTACTACGGAACCGGACAGATACACAGCTGCCAATGGCGTACCCACTGCGGCAGCTTTTGAGGAAATTAATTTTAATGCATCGACAATTTGGTCATCCGTAAAGTCGTCTTTAAGCATGTCATGATCGTTCTTAATGACCATTAGCGTGAGATCGACCTCTTCGTCCGTGACTTTTATCAAATGTCTATTCTTTTGAAAGAATGCGAAATCTTGAATGGATGATCCACCCGTGCTGAAGTAGAGGTTGATCATGTCCTTGGTTAAAGAAATATGAAGCGATTTAATCTGCCCAGCTGGGCATTCAGCATCAATTTGTGCAATTAATTGTTCCAAGGGTGTGGCTTTATCAGTAGAGGCCATATAGGCACGCAGGCTGAATCGCGATTCAGTATTGAGCTCCAGTCGTGTCATGAGCAACAGAATCTCAGCAAATTCCTTATCATCGATGACGTCGTCGTTGTCAAAAGCCATATTGATAATAGCTTTGACATAAGCGATTTTGAGCGACTCGTTCATTTCGCTAATTGGAACAAGCTGTTTCTCTTCTTTGTATTCATCAAATTCGCTGATAGCGGTTTGCAATACTTTAGCGAGCTCTCTGTAATCACAATCCAGAAGGCCTTTTATAATAATCTTACTACCATCCTGCCTGGTGATTTCCACAGTAGCTTCAATTTTGTCCTTTTTATTTCCTGTTAATGTTTCTGAATATTCAGCAAGGATGATGGAATTATAAGTAATGCTGATTGGGTCAGAAAATGAAGCGCGGTAAATTACTTGCTCGCCTGTGAATAGCAATCCATCTTTGCCGCTCCCCAATAAAGTGTTGTCGTACAATGCAATTATATTGCTGACATTGCCTGAATAGCCGAAAGATTTTGCAGCATTATTTATTTTTTTTTCGCCGATATCCGGGGCGATAGAGATTCTCTTAGACGAAATAGCACTAAGATTTTCACGAAGATAGACGTTGATATTGCTCATGTTAATTTTCCCTCATAAGTTTAATCCACCGGCTTTAGTCGGTGAGTCCATAAATCAAATCTATCGGCTTTTTGCCATGATTGTTTAGATTTGGAATTTTCTTGGAGATCATAACTATACACTTTCAACTATATAGTCTATTTACTATTATGTGACTAACAATTATTGGCCATTAGCAACAAATGGAATCCCGGCATTGTAAACTCGAGCGGTTGCCATACATACTTAGCCGTTTTGCTTTTATTCTCAGTTAAATTTGATTCTAAGAATCAAAATAATAAGCCTTGCCGTATGAGATAGTATTAATATTTCCCATTTTTAGCTTCCAATTTTTACAGACTAAGAAATAAATTATATACAAAAAATAAGACAATGGGATTACTTTTGGTCATGTTTGATGCCATTTAATGGAAAATATTTGACGTCGGTTCATAATTCTTGATTATTTATCGTACTAATCAAGAATTGTTTCCTTACCTATTTTTTCCATATCAATTATTACTCTTCCTTTTGAAAGAAAAATATTAATTGGCCTATAGTATTTATTTGTAATAGTTCAAACTCGATCTGACAGCTACCAAAATTAGTCTCAATTGAGCCTGACATTGACTGGCTGAATGCGGTCCTTTATAGCCACTCGCCTCATATTTCCGAACGACAAAGTACCAGCAGAAAGCGGACAGTCAATCACCTGGAGCCATTCTGATAAAATACCGAGATGAATCATCAGGAAGTTTCTATATCGGTAATATTTATATCCGTTTATCATGATCAAAATGTATGTTATTCCGTTTAGAGATACAAAGGCTTTTAGAAAGCTGTTGTCCTATAGTCACTTTGGTATTTAAGATATGCCGACCTGGATAATCATTTATTATGACGCTAGATTTAGAAGCAAGGCATAGAAGAAGAGATGAGTGAAGAAAAAGTACCGTACAGTAAATGTCTTGATGACGAGCTCGATTGGAAACTTATTGACCAACTCCATTCGGCAGTATCTCAGATCAGTGGGTTTTGCTTTGAAGCTAAAAAGCTTTGTGTGACTGTGCAATTTGTAGTGATCGGCGTCATTGCCACTTTTACAGAGAAAAAACTTGACCATGCGATATTTGTTGCTGGCTTTCTAATACCACTCTGCTTTTGGTTTCTCGATTCTGTAGGCTACTACTATCAGGCAAAGCTTCGTACTTCTATGGAGAAAATTCGTGGGCAAATTGCATCGCGAAACAACAGGAAGACAGTAATTGCCACAGGCGTACCATTTATATCTAAGGAGCGATCTGAGCTAAGTCAAGTTAAAAAGATAAGAGCGGCTAGTTTAAATCACTCAATGTGGTTATATGGGTTAATGATCCTTATAGATCTTGGTATTTGGTGGCTGTACTGTATCGAAGTGATCTCATGAGGCTATTTGTCAGCTACACACGTCGTGATGGTCAGGTTAACGAAGTGATGTTGAGACAATTGAAGTCTTACCTTGCAGAAACCTTTGAGCCATTCATACATGCCGTAGATGAGAAGGATCTTCGGTTTCAGCAGCTTGGGGTGGTCATGGCCTTATTACGATGCCATCTCATTCTTGTTATCGAGTCTCCAGGTATCCAAAACTCTCCGTGGGTCAGATTTGAGTTGGCACTTGGTCGACTGCTTATCCGACCAATTATTAGACTTCCTGTTGAGCTATTGGGTCATTGGCGGCACTGTAACGAAGGATGCGAAAATTTAGTACAGAACCATAATAAGCCAATGCAGCCGACTGTTATCGCGTCGGCTGATTGAGGCGTTGGGCAACTTTGTTACAGCAGCACCCGTTAAGCATTTGAGAGGGTTAATCCAAATGGAGCAAAACGTTGATTCCGAGGTACCGAAATCGTCAGGTACCGCAGCAAGGCTGTGACGCATATCCAGGGTGCTGCTATTTCTTGCAGCGGTTCTCGGGCTTGGCTCTCTGAACGTTCTGACACTGGTCAATGATCAAGCACATACTGCGGGCGTCAGCTTTCTCAAGACGGTTCTTGCTCCTGCACTTGCAGAAGCAACAATGTCGCGCTTGCTAAGTCAAAGCCCAACAGAGAAGTACTCAGCTCTTGAGAAATCTCATAAAGCGCTCGAATCAAAACATGTTCAGCTAAAGAAGATGTCGGCCTTTCGCTCGCAAGTTGTAAAGAATATTTCAATTAGAGTCGCACGTCGTGTAGCAGTAAATGCCGGGAAAAATGTTGCGTCTTATGCTGCGGAGATTGTTCCTGTTGTCGGCGTAGCCACAATCACGGCATTGACAGTTTCTGATCTCTATGACGACTGCCAAATACTTAAAGACTTAAACGAACTAAACGTGACTTTCGAACATGAGACTAGCGATGAAATTACCGTCTGTGGAATTAAGTTTCCTTGAGATCCAGCCAGCCACATTCCCCAAAAGTCGGCGCTGGCGAGACGGCGACGGCAGGCAAGTGTTCGTATCGATGCTCAACCCATCATTCCACCGGACGCTGCGCGATGAAGCCCCGCAGCGTCCGGTGAATTCAGACGTTGAACGGCAGTTTTCTAGATTGCTACTGCCATTCCCTCGAAATTCTTGATCGTCTCTTTTTGGCACTTAGCTGCAGTTCGTCTAACACCCGCTATTAAATATGAACTACTGTAGATCGGGAGCTAAATGAATTTACCTCAACCAATCGTCCCTTTATAAGCCCAACTGCACTAATTCAGCCTTTATTACAACCCTGCGGAACCAACCATGAGGCTGATGGTTTGTCACGCTTCGCATAATCGGCTATAGGGACTGCTTCGCCTGTACGCTTCTCCAGCTCTTCGATGGTGACCAAGTACTCATCCAAGTGCTTTTTGGTTGCATCCTTTATATTAGGCATAATCCAGGCAATGGCACGTTCATCTTGTCCTATACCTCGAATAATGACTTTCCAAAAATAATCCGGCGTTCTGACTCCATGCGAAGCCATAAAGTAATCATCCTTGGCGTTGTCCCCCCAGATTACGCCACCCATCACCAGTAGTTCATCGATATCCCTATAGCACTCGACAATCTCTTCCGTCAGTAACCACGCACCTCGATTTAGCTGCGAGGTCTGCGGGAGAATGTTGGTCATGTAGTTGGACTGCTTGATGGCTTCCTGGACGGCATCCAAGTGATTAGCAGGTACTTGATGTCCTCTATCATAGCCTCGGCTATAAGGTTGACTGCTGAGTTGCTGGCATGTTGTTGGAATATCAGGGTCCAGCATAAAGTGGTCATAGCGCTTTAAATTGCCAGTATCCCGCTGTGCGTTATAGCTGAATTTAACAGGAGCGCGCTCTTTACAATCCAGCCAGACCGTAAAGCCTTGATAGCCAACTTTAACGATATCATTGAGCCTTGTAACAACTGATTCTGATGCAGCACTAGATGTATCAGCAGGTGCAGCGTCAGTGTTTTCATTGATAGCTTTATTGTGCTGATGGCAGTGGTATTCACCTGTCTTGCGGTTAGTGTGACAGCCTTCCGCATTTAAACCACCTGGATGAGCATACACTACAGACGATACTGCAAGAGCTGCTATGAATAGTAAACATTTTTTCATTAATTATTTTTGCTCAGTTAATAGAAAAATTCCGAACAGGAAATGCGCTCTTTTTGGCATCATTTTCAGAGAATTATGGCTGGTTTATATTAGTATAGCTACATAATTGAGCATCAGGTAACAGAACAAAACAGAGAGTAACAAGAAGTAACAGTAGTATCGGTGTTACTAACACTGAAACTTGTACTTAGCATGATTAATGCCTTGCCAGAGGGTGATGATAGATATTCATTATCAGGCAAGGACAAAATAATCAGTATTCGGTTATACAGAGAACAGTCCTTATTTTACTTGTAAAACACCTGATTTAATCAGGCAGTTTCTCAAATTTATCTCAACTGCTAAAGCAGGGCGTTGACTGTCTCAGGTCGCCCCTAGCCGATCTTTTATCACAATTGTTTGAATGACTGATTATTACCAGATAACAGGCAATCGATAAGATAAAAAACCATATATCATCCGAACGGGAAAATATACCGTTAGCATTTTGATGGTAAACGCTGAATTTATTGCCTAATATGAGCTATTAATGGATGATATACAGAAACTGTTTAATTACTTATTAGGGTCTTTAATCAAATGCCAGTTCTCATTATTTTAGTTCTTCTTGCCGTTATCGTTGCCATTGTGCTAGCAAAATCTGGAGTTAGTGATGGAATAGCCGGCCTGATAATTGCTGGAATAGTCTCTCTATTCTCAGGTACGTTGACAGCGGGTGTGGTTGGTGCAACGGGTATCGGTATTCCATTCGCTATTCCTATAGGTATCTTTGTTGCCTATAAAGTTTTTAAAGCTATGCTAAGGTAAAAGCTACAGAATAGAGCAAATAATTGGGACTAGATCTAATTAAATCTTTAGCAGCGCTCGTTATAACCGCAGAATCCTAACTCGGCACTCAAGCGAACGATTTATGACTTATAGCTGCCACTCGCAAATACTTATCGGCAGGTTGGAAATGTCGGATAATAGGCAGTCGTTAAGATAAGAAGAAACAATATATTATTCGATATGAGAAGATATACTGTTAGCGCTTTAATGGCATACTCTGAATTTATTGCCCATGATCAGGTAATATGGATGATATACAGAAAACTATCTGATAATTGTTATACGGTTAAAATATGCCACATACGCCAATAAAAGATTTTATTGCCGCCGTTGAGCGTTTGGAAAATTATAGTTTTGTCACAACTGTGATAAACACGCAAACTGGTTGGATGGGAACATTTGGTAACACTGAAAGAATGGAACAGATTCTAATTGGTCCCAGCCGAGAGGAGATCGATGCTACTTTGCTTGTCGTACGGCAGCTTATACAAAATAATGATTCGATATCTATGGCTAATGTTGCTGACTATGCAAAACAAGTTTTGACTGACTCAGCTAATGATACTCTCCAACAGATAAGAGATAGCCTCAATAAAGAATTAGATTCATATCCAGGCATCGGAGTTGAGGGCATGACTATGTCTTATAGAAGTATACTGAATACATATATATATGGTGAGCACGCTCACACATCAGCAAAAGAGCGACAAAAGTATCTGGACTTACAAAAATCTCCAGTAGCAGAATTGTTTACGCACTATTTTTACGTGGCTGTACGAGCTATCGCTGTTTATGCTATCTATTTTAAAAGATTGCTTTCAGATGAGTCTTCATACGAAACCGTATAACAATGCAAATCGACACGGACTGGACTGCCAAAAGCTTCATTCCGCTATCGCCCCACTTTGCTTTTGGCATCCGGTTATTTGCAGCGTTAAGTATTGAAATGGAGAAAACGCAACTGGCTGATTCGGTGTACCGCGTAGGCCTTAGGTATCTAAAGGGTTCATCCGAGGCAAGAGATCGATTGCGACCTGCTTTAGAACGTGAGCACGGATACTCGACTTCCGAGGCTGATGGGTTAATTTCAAAATTATCGGAACTAGCAAGCAGCAATTACGACGCGAGTTCAATTGCAGAAAAATTCGCCGAGTCCTTCCTCGCCGACCCGGACTCATACCGATCAATAGACGGTAGTGGTAGGGACATCTTTTTAATGCTTGGGCTTCTTGGAGTATAAGCTTAACCAGTCGCTGAACCTGAAGCCGGAAAGGCACGCGGTGCTTCGATATTGGATTTGCGGCGGTGCGGGTTAGCGATTCGTTGAGCAGACAATTTGTGACTTATAGCTGCCATTCAAAAATACTTATCGGCAGTCTGAAAATGGCACTGATCTGTCATTCATGACCATAGCTTTGCAGCTACTTGAAAGTCTCAAAGTGGCTGGATTTCGCCCGTCAATCTACAGGCAAATCGACCCCAAGTTGCCATTCATTGACACAATATTTATTTTGGACAATTGTAATGCCGGATATAGCCTAGCGCTAGCGTGTAAGGCAGAAAGAACCAAAAGCAGAGACTTTTGGAAGCTGGTTTGAGGGCTTGTTAGGCCTTTGCCAAGAGCTTAGGATTTTCATTGCACCGATCAAAGAACGCCTTGCTAATGAAAGGCCAATAGTCATAATCAACTGCGACCATGAACTCCGCTTCTTTCTTTTAGCGCCGCCGAGCTAGGCCAGTGATCCGCGCAAGCCATCCCGAATGAAGTGGGCGAATGCCAGCAAAACGGATGGAAGGCCATTGATATTTTTCATCCGGGTGCAGGAAAAGGGCCCAACGTGCCGAGATTGCTTTTTGCTCCTTCGATAGCTTCCAACCGCCGCGCATGGTGTGTTCTTCAAAGTCGTCATAGAAGCAGGATGATGATGCGTATGAAAAAAATGATTACGGAAGTTAGTGATAAATATAAAAACCTGAATCGAGCAATTGAGTCTTTGCAATGCGATGAAGATATTGAAAAAAATTTACATCAAGCAAGAGAATCAAGAAATGAGTTAATTCACGAAGCAACTTTAGGAGCTCTAAAAGGTTTGATTACATAGGTAGTTTAGAACTATCCAATTTTATTAAGACGTTAGTGCTTCAAATCATAGAGGGTGAAGCGCAAATTTCGACTATAACCACTATTCGTAATAAAGAGCCAGTTACCGATTAACCGTTCTTAAAAGAATATGAAAATAAATATGGGGCTTGGGTGATGGAGCGTTTTGAAAATAATGGGTAACGTATACAAAGTTACCGAAGCAACCATCGGTGAAACAAAAAGAGGCTTTAAAATATACAAGCTTCAATTGAATAACTCTATTTGGGCAACAAAGCTTGTTCCATTGAGAAAGCTCGAACGCAAATATAACAAATTATTTCAACTATATGAAGAAAATAACAACAGCTTAAACTTTTTGGCAGGAAAATACATCTCTATTTCGCTTAATCAGTCTCAATATGGTTTTGAATTCAGTTCTATTATTTCTTTTGATGCATTAACAGAGTTTAAAGAGCTTCTTGATCGCTCTCAAGGAAAGGCTTTTTCGACAACAATGAACATATATAACTTCTTAAAAGTAAAGAATTATTCTATCAATCAAGACAATTCAATTACCTTAAAAGCCCCATATGGCAATTTCAACATAGTACACAAAAACGGTATAACCGTATGCTATCCAAATAAGCTGGAAGATAACTGTCTCTCACTTGATAATATTGAAATCGTTTACAACCAATTTTACAAAAATAAGGTGATCGATAATGGTAACCCAGATAGGGATAGTAAGTATGTTTTAACACCTGTCGCAATTGTTGAAAATCGAAAGATCTATCATAAATATAAAGGCGGAACTATTTCCGATGATAATTTTGATGTATTAAGAATCGGAGATTCATTATCTGAAGAGCAATATTCTTATATTTTAAGCTTAGGCATAATAACCTAAAATCAAACAAGACCATCAAGAAAGGACATAAAAAGCTTGGCTTGCGCTCATACTTCACCTCTTATGGCGGCGTTATAGATATTTGGATAGTTAAATAAGGAGAATGAAATGAACAATGTAATTACCTTTCCTAAAATGATGAAAACTCTGCGAGAGAAAATCTATGATGGAAAAATTACCGATGAAATAAGAACTCACCTTCTCAATGAACTAGATGATTTAGAAAAATATCATCCTAATTCTTGGGATAAGAGATTTGCACAAGACATGATTAAATATCGTGGAAAGCTGACAGATAGTCAGATTAAGCAACTAGAGAGGATATTACAGAATCCAATTCTGGAAGAAGAATATCCAGATGGTCTTGAGTTCTAAAATACTTTTAATAAGCGCCTGCAATTGGACAGCTAACTTGAAATAACAGAAAGAAAGTACAGTGTCCTGGTTATGACGCTGAATACAGCAAGTTATTTTATGGTTATTTAGTTAGATAATTAAATTTAAACGGAGTATTAAAATGCACGAAAGCCAAAACCCTATGACTGGTTTCAAAACTTTAGAGTTAGCGTTCTCGCAAGGGTTTAGGATGAAAAAAGTGCCTAAAACAAAGGATATTTATGTTGAAATAGATTGGGCTCTTGGTGCGCAGCGTTATACATATGCACGCTTAAAAAGGTTAAATGTTTTACAAACTGTTGTACTAAATGGAAATCAGCCTTTAAATGGACTTCCCTGTTTTTGTTTGTTCTATGGCACTCTTGAACAATTACGAGGGACTGGAGTTACAATTCCTTTTATAAAAAAAATGTTAAACCAATTTAAACGGGATTTACCAAAAGAAATTAATGAATACTATTTAGAGACAATTGTTGATTTAGACAACCCAGCTTCTTTAGCAGTAGCATCCAAGCTTTTTGGCGACTCAGATCATGATAGTGTTGATGAAATATCAGGGGAACCGGTACGGATATGGCAAACAAAAATGAAAAAATAACACCGTGCACTGGATTATTGTAAATTTCTATAAAATACATAACGAATAAGGTTAGATGGCGTGAGCGCTCCGCGCGAAGCTGCCATCTAAACCGTTTGTTGGACAAACCCTGTGTTGGAATATGCAGAGTGACATTAATATAAGAAAATAGCTTTTCAGCGTTTTGGGTTGGCAGAGGTCTGTTTGAGATGCCAAGCTCAAAAACAAGCCCGGAATGAACACAATGACGGCAATCGCACCTGAATCCAAGCACCAAAGCCAGAATCAGGTCTTGCAATTAAGCATATACAACTACTGTCAGGCAGCTATCCATTCGGCTGTGGTCACTGATGGTCGAAATGCAGCAGTCTGCGATTGGCACATTGCCGCCAATCGACAAATTCAAATGGCGACTGGTAACACGAGTGTTTGTCTACCATCATTAGCTATATCTAGCTGCCTGGAAGCAATCATTTTGTATCCAAGCAGATGTCAGTATAATCCGATCATGAATATATCAAACAACTATCAATTAAATGGCTTATTGAAAAAACAAGCTAAAGCACGCCAACAAAGGGCTTTGGCATTGGCTAACCAGGCTATGGCCATGATGCGGGAAAAAGGTATCGATGTTCGGCTTTTCGGTTCTATTCTAACGGATGACTTTAAAAGTCATTCGGATGTCGATTGCTTAATTATAAGTTGCCCTGATGAATGGCGTTATACCATTATATTGAATCAATTATGCTAGATATTCCGTTTGATGTTGCTTATCTTGATGAACTACCACCTGAGTACAAAGAAAGACTTGGCATTTAGATTTAAGGATAGGCGGATGGCAAAAGAAAAAGCTCAAGTGGCTCGTCCCTCAATTTTCCAAGGCCGGTAGCAAATTATTCAGTAAACCGAGATAACGTTCACTAAATCTCCTGTCTGAGATGTTCGCTACCAGCCTGTTAATGTCTCATCTAAATCAAATGATCAAAAACCATAGTTCGACACATCAACGCGTAGACCGGATGCTAGACATTCTGCGCACGCCTTGCCACTGTCTACCGCTGTGAAAACATTTACAGCTATTCATATAATTTTTTAAACCTAAATGTGATTTCATATACATAAAAAAACATAAAAAAACATAAAAAAAACAGACACTTGGATAACTATCAAGTTCTGCTATAATCCTTGAAAAAGGGCCTAGTTTCCTTCAAACTGGTTTAGAAAATAATGTGATAGATAATTATGCTACCAATACTACAAAACTTGCTGTGCAAAGACTACCCGACTTTGTACCAGGGGCTTAAAGAATTCGAATGTGACAGCGGTTGGTTAGAATTAATTGATACGCTATCTTCATTGATCGTAAAACGGTCTTCAATTGCTGTAATTCAACAAGTAAAAGAAAGCTATGGTTCACTAACGGTCAGCGTATCGGAATACGCTCCAGAAGATTATGATTACATGTTCGGCATTACTACGATGGCCTACTGGCTATCCCACCTTATATGTGAAAAATGCGGTAGCAGAGGGACTATGATTAATTCGTTTGGAGCGACTGCACGCTGCGAATTGCATGACGGGCGGCTCTCTCATTACCTGGAATATGACGAAACAGCAGATTTGCCGTTTCCGATGAGCATCAAAGGCACTATGTGGCGGCTCATGATTCTTGAGTTTTATGATCTGATCCAGACGCATTCAAAAAATAATGATATGCCTGCTGTTAATATACATTGCGTTAGCAAAGTTAACGGTAAATTGTGTATTGAATTTACAGGTGGTGATGACGTAACACAAGGAATGGCGGCGCTTTTATTAGCTTATGCTGAGAAAATTGATGAAGAAACCGGAGAGAGATTGAGCTAGTAAATAGCGAAAAAGATAAGAGCTCATAAATTGCATCAACAGATCAACAGCCGTATTCGGTGGCAGATAAGAAAAATTCATGCAAATTATCATCCATCCCGCTGAAGAAGTAGAAAATCAGCCCCAAGTAGATATTATGGCTTGGTCGATCCATGAAGTCAGTTTCCACAATGAAAACGGAGTGCATCTTTTAACTGGCTTTGAGTTAGACAAAAAGTGGCGTGTTACGACAGCGATTCAGCATTTTGACAGTGTCAGCAAAAAAATCACAACAAGCAGCGGTCGCGTTTACAACTTGATCGGTCGACCAGCAGGAAGCAAAGATACGGAGTTAGAACTGGCTTGGCAAGTTTGGAAAATGACAAGCAACGTAAGCTCTGATGTTGATGTAACTGACGAGTATGCTACGAAAATTAAATGGTTCGTCATGTAAATCATGAAAATATTTGTCGCTTCAGATATACATACCGAGGTAGCAAGTCGCAGATTTGATCCGACTTTTGACTATGAATCTTTACGCTTTGATTATCCCAGTGACGCGGATGTCATTGTGCTGGCAGGCGATATAGGCGAGTGGGTCAATGGCCTTGAGTGGGCAAGGCATCGCTTCAAACAACAAGAAATTGTCTATGTGGCTGGCAATCATGAGCACTATGACAGTGATCTAGCGACTATTGACGAATTACGCCGTAAAGCTAGAGAACTTAACATTCATTATTTAGAGAGTGAGTCGGTCATAATCAATGGCATCAGATTCTTAGGCTGCACTTTATGGACCGATTTTGATAACTATTCGGCTGAAGAAATTAATCGAGCCTGGTCGACCATGAATGATTACAAGTACATCTATTGCAGACCCTGGTGGTCAAATAATCAAAACAAAGAAGAAGCGCTACAGTTGATGCAGCTTGATTCGCTATGCGGATTCGATCCCGAATATTTTTCGCCCACGGTTGCGTATCTACTGCACAAGCAGTCATTGCAATGGCTACAACAGCAACTCGATCAACCTTATGATAGAAAAACTGTTGTCGTGACACACCATGCACCGACTTTGCGATCGACTGACAATACAGCTTACGGTTCAGACTTGACACAATTTATAAAAAAGAATGCTGGCAAAATAACCTTATGGTGTCATGGGCATATTCATAAGTCAGCCAATTATGAAATTTCTGGCGTAAGAATAGTGTGCAATGCACGGGGTTATCCGACGCCCAGCGGGCTCTCATCTTCTTTTGATGAAAAAAAATTGATATGCCTGTAAAACAAAATAATCGCGGCATTACAGATCAACAATAATCGGTGTGTTAACTAGACAATAATACTCGTCACTCTATGCCCAAACGTGTTCAGGCTTTAGAATAAGCACATACAAGCATCAGAGCAGCTCAACTGATTGCACGACGCCGTCCTTCATCGAGAAGTTGACTTGTCTTCCGGGCTTTAAATGCATCTCTTTTGCTGATTCGCCGACATATCCTGAAATTTTGTTTTAACTAAAAATGAACTGTTCATTCAGATCTTTAGCAAAGACATAAGCAACACCCGCATCATCGCTTACCCGAGCAATAACTCCATTATAATTGTATGTTTCTGTCGGCATTATTCTGTTATCACAAGCAGTTTTGAATGAAAAATTTACTGAAGTTCTTGCTTGATGCGAACTTCAGTAAATTTTTCATTCAGCTGGCTGCCCTGAATGTTCATCTATCCGCTGGGCATAGTGGTTTATGAAATCAATCATGCCACGTGTCATTTCGTTGCCGCCGACGAACTCAACAAGCAGCTGACCATCAACTTTTTTTACATTGATGGTTGCCGCAGGCATAGCATTGTGTTCTGTATGCCACTTCGCAGACTCAAGCAGAATTTTTACTAAAAGCGCCCAGCCGAAGCCGAGCTCCAAATCATCAACTGATGAACAATCCACATCAATTTCTTTGATTTCATGGCTTGGCCTATGACATGCGCATCTTGTAGTCAGCCAGCCCTTGTGCTCATACCGTACACCAGGAGCTCCACAAATTTCGCAAGTCACTTGCGAAATTGTATATGCCAGCATTGTTATGCCTGTTGAATATTTGTCACCAAACTGAACATAAAAGTTTAGCGCTCCCAATTTCTCTTTTACCTGCTCCGCACGTATTTTTTGGTCATGTTTGCTCAGTAAAAATGACATCGTATCAATGAGCCTACACCAGCCATCGCCGCACGCGACTCCCTCTATCATCAAGGTTTGCTGACGATTGCGATATAGCGTTGGATAGTCTCGATATAACTTCTCTTCAAGATCTTCTGTCATGTATTTTGATTTGAGTGCCAATAGTGATTAGTGACATCGATTTCATCTTGCGCATCGTTAATCGCTGTCCACCTTCGCCAGACGTATTCCGCATCTGGATGAGAGCCCGGAGCGCCATGCAAATAATAAATGCGACCGCTTTTGGTTTTTATCAACATCTTGGGTTGGTCAAACGCTTGGATTTTTGATGTTACGCGACCGTAGCAATCCAAAAGAATATAGCCGACGAGATGATGTGTTTTTTCAGTTTCTGAATTGATCAGCACTTCTCTGACTGACCAATCGACGAGTGTTTCTTCTGGTCGCTCACTGACGGGCGCTATACTAAAAATTGTCATTGTTAAGCTCTATTGTTGATTCTGGTTTGTATTGACCGTGTTTCTCCTAAGCCTAGAATACCTTTTTGTTTATTGCAAGCTTTTGTTTTTTAATGTGTTTTTATCTATATAAAATCACATTTAGGTTTAAAAAATTATGTGACTAGCCCTAAATGTTTTCACATGAGTCTAACGTTAAAAGTCAGTCTAAAGGTTTCTCAACGGTGCACAAATAGAGACTTGAATGAAATATTTGTTGTAATTCTTATATCGCACGAACTACAGCAAATATTTCATTCATACATGCTTAGCTTGATGCATATGAAGGCAGTGGAAATGTTCGCGATAGTCCTTTGAAAAGTCCGTCATCTGGCTTTTTGCTGGAATATCTCGTCGAAGAGATAAAGTATCTCCACATCGGCCCCTTCATCTTTCTCGCATGATAGGTTTAACCGATCTATCTGATTATGTCTCGTGAAAATATGTTGAAAAAACTATTAGCTCAAACAAGAAC
>SWCD01005666.1_pt1 | contig 30021 bp, 27 predicted proteins | sample 4693011 | NCBI WGS metagenome assembly SWCD01 (sample SAMN10267278, study PRJNA491770) | bioreactor metagenome | isolation source: DHS bioreactor inoculated with marine | place: Japan: Omine Ridge, Nankai Trough | reverse complement strand
CGAGCTTTCCTTCCGCGGCGAGGCTGACCAGATCGGGGCCAAACTTCTCGAGCGGATCGAGTGTGTCTTCGGGGTTCTGGCTGGTCACCCGCTGCGCTCCCCGAACAGTCTCCAGGGCGCCCATGATGGCGTCCCGAGTCAGCCCGGCGTTGCGGAGTGCATCGCCGACGGGGTCGGCAGCCGTTGCCAATGCGAGCAGCAGGTGCTCGATGGAGACGTATTGATCTCCCATTCCGGTCTTGATCGAATCGGCGGTATTGAGGATGGTGAGGCTGGCGGGAGCGAAGGCCAACTCTCCCGTGTCGCCGTACACCTGCGGGATGGAACTCAGCCCCGACTCGGCTGCGTTGCGGATCGTGGTGGGATTGATATCGAGGTGACCGAGCAGCGGATAGAGGATCGTGTCGGTCTGACCGAGCAAACCATCGAGAAGGTGGAAGGGTTGCACCGATTGATGGTGGCGACTCTCGGCGCTCTTTCGTGCGGCGAGGATTGCCTGCTGGGATTTTTGAGTGAATGCGTTGATGTCCATGGAAGAATGATTCCCCCGGTGGTGTTCGAATCTATGTCAGGATCTTACGGGCTGAATACTAGCACACTGCGAATAAGAAATCTAAGCGCATGACTATCAAGTTTGAACAGAGAAGCTTTCGGGAACGTGGGGGATGGTGGGTCGTCGCCCAGTTCCTCCTGTTTGCCCTGATCTTGCTGGCTCTTACGCGCAATCGGGATCCGATTGCCGCGATCAGGGTGCTGGGGTGGGTACTCGTCGGTGTCGCCGCATTGATCGGAGGAAGCGGTCTTGTGATGTTGCGCGAGAAGCTCACAGCCCTTCCCGCCCCGATGGACGGAGCCGTCTTTCACGACCGTGGTCCTTACGCATTGGTCCGGCACCCCATCTACAGCGGTGTCATCCTCGGATTTGTCGGTCTCGCCGTCAAGGGGGGCAATCCGTTGGCTCTCGTCCTGGCATTCACCTTGATCCCGTTCTTCTATGCCAAGACCTCATATGAGGAGCAACTGCTGAGGGCGCGGTTCCCGGAGTACAGCGACTACCAGGAGCGGGTGCGGTGGCGGGTGCTGCCCTGGCTCCTGTAGCTCCCAGTATTTATGCGAAACCTTTGAGTTCGGTCGGGGTCAAAATTCCGAGTACATTTGGAATGTCCTAGGAGAAGGAGTGGGCACATGAAGAAGATGTATGTGGAGTTCAAGGAGTTTGCGTTCAAGGGCGACATCGTGTCGCTGGCGATCGCATTCGTTATGGCCGCCGCGTTCGGCGCCCTGGTTGCCGCATTGGTCGAGTTTGTTGTCATGCCGATCGTCGGCATCATTTTCGGTGAGCCGAGCTTCGACTTCCTGACGTGGACCATCAACGATTCTGTGATTCTCTACGGCTCATTCATTACCGCGGTTGTGAAGTTCTTCGCGATCGCCCTGGGTGTGTTTTTCTTCATCGTCAAGCCCTACCAGGTTTATCTTGCCAAGACGGCAGGCGAGGATGAAGCCCCGGCGGAGCCGGCAGAGGACATCAAACTCCTCATGGAGATCCGTGACGCGCTGAACCGGTAGGCACCACACCTTCGAGAGAAAGGGCCCTCGGCTGACCGGGGGCCCTTTCGCATGGAATGAAGCTTTGCGCTCAGCCGTTGCATGGCCGTAGGCCGGACAGGAGATGCAATGGCCAGAGCAGAGTGGAACGGCGTGGTGATTGCCGAAAGTGATGACACGATCATCCTCGAGGGCAATCATTACTTCCCTCGGGGAAGCGTCAACGACGAGTACATCGTCGACAGCCCGGCGCGGACTCGCTGTTCCTGGAAAGGCGTCGCCGGCTACTTCGATGTGGTTGTCAAGGGGCAGACCAATACGGGTGCCGCCTGGTACTACGCCGATCCGAAGCCGGTGGCTTCCGATATCAAGGACTACGTCGCGTTCTGGAAGGGCATTCGGGTCACGTCCTGAGACCTGCCGTTGCGTTGATGAGCTCACTATGGAGCTGGCGCAACTTGAAGGGTGACCAATCATCGGGGTCCCCGCGCAGGAACGAGGTCAGGTCGGAACGGTTATCGAACACACCGGTGGGGAGACCAAACCGCTCCTGGCCCTTGTCGACGAACACGAAACTGCCGCCGCCTGCAGCCAGCAACCACATGAGATCGTCGGTGCCGTAGTCGTTGCGCATCACCGCTTCCGGAACGCCGTGGTTCAGTATGGAGGCATCACCGTCGCGACCGGGAACGGCCCTCTCGATGTTCTTCCTTCTGCTTTCCTCCGGTTCCACCCAGACGTAGAGGATCGAGGCAGTGCGCAGTATCTCGTCGCTGAGCAGAGACAGGGCGTGTTTGTACCCGTACGGCGCCGGCAGCGGTAGCGGAGACCCTTCCGGACCGCCTCGAGCGAATTCGATCACAACCGTTTTGCCTTCGAGATCGGCCGGTATGGCGGCAACCTTCTCGTCGAATGTTTCCTGTGCCTCATGCTCCAGGGCGGCCTCCAGGCGCTTGAGCGTTAGCGGCTCGAGCGAGGCGATCGCCGGTGGAAGCCCGATCAACTGGCGAGCCCTATCGATCCTGGCGAACATCCACCGGGCGGCCGTACCGGCGACCAGATCGTCGGGGCGGTTGGTGAGTTCGGCGTAGTCGAAGTTGAGCAGCTGCATCAGAGTGCCCCAGTCGCGGGCATCGAGGAAGGGCTCATCATTGGATGCAAAGAAGACGGGCTGATCTCCGGCGGCGCGGACCTCCTCGCCGATGCGGCGCATCATGTGCACGTACGGATAGTCGTCGAGTTGGACCGTCGGTCCCATGTGCAGGTCGTCGAGAGCGGCGACGGGGTCGAGTGACTCCATATAGCGACGCAGCTCGGATTTCCCGGACGCGGGCAGCGCCAGCAGCAGGAGAGTCTTGATCGGCATCGGGCAACGATAACCCGTCGCGCCATAGCGGAATCTCCCAGATGGCGGCCCTGTGGGTTCGCTCGGCGAAATCGGCTAATGACGCACTATTGGCTAGTCTCTGGCAGGCCATGGCAGTGCGGGCCATTGGAGGTAGATCGATATGAGAGGCGAACGTCGCCCTCGGGCTTACTACGCCGCGGGGCTGTTCAATCAGGGGGAACGAGCGTTCAATCTCGAGGTGAAAGCCGTGCTCGATGAGCTCGGCTACGAAACATGGTTTCCGCAGGAGAGTGCAGGCCTTCTCGACGATTACATCAACGAGGGAATGTCGGTCGACGAGGCGCGGCACAAGATCTTCAAGGTGAACCTGCAGGCAGTTGAAGCTTGCGATGTGCTCGTCTTCGTGCTTGACGGTCGGGTCCCCGATGAAGGTGCCTGTATCGAGGCCGGTGTTGCCTTCGGGCGAGACAAGCGATGCATCGGTCTCAAGACCGATTTCCGCAACGTTGAAGGCGGCGGCAACAACCTGATGATCGACGGGATCCTCGACTATCGCGTAGCCGGCAGTCTCGACGAGCTCCGCGGGATGTTGCAGGAGGAGCGGGCCCTGGTGGACCTGCGCAACCCCGACAACATCACTGTCGATCTACGAGCGCTCGAACGGTCGTACGTGGCGGTATCTGGTCCACTTGGGGTCGGCAAGTCATCGTTGATTGATCTTCTCGCCGGGACCGGCAACTGGACGGTTCTGCAGGAGCCGGTGATGGACAATCCCTATCTCTCCGATGTGTATGCAAACTTGTCGGACTACGCCTTCCGTAACCAGGCGTTCTATTTGGGGCAGCGCGCTCAGCTCCACCACAAGGCCCGGAGCACCAAAGGTCCGCTCATCCAGGAGCGGTGCATCAGCGAGGATGGTGAGGTTTTCACTCCCGCCCTTCGTGATCACGGCGCGTACGACGACAACGATCTCGAGACGTTGACAACGTTGTATCGCAGTCTGCTGGAGCAGGTGCCTCGCCCCGACATCCTCCTGTATCTGACCGCTCCCTTCGAAGTGACGCTGGAGCGGATCAGACAACGCGATCGGCTTGGTGAGAGCGATCTCGACATCGAGTTCCTGCAGCGTATCTATCAGCGTTACGAGGATTGGGCGGCGGCTCAGACCGCGGTTCCGCTACTCAGGGTTGACACCAGCGAACTCGACTATGTTCATCGACCAGAAGACGCCGCCGAGGTTGTCAGGCGGGTCGAAGAGTTATTGACGGAGGCCCTGGTTCTCACATGACCGACACGGTGCAGTCGCCCAAGCCATCTCTTACCCGCGCGGTCGGATTGGCTATTGCGGCTTCACTGCTGTGGGCACTGGCGATCGTGCTCGTCAAGCTCGGGCTCGAGGACATTCCCCGGTTGACATTCGCTTCGTTGCGGTACGTCGTCGGCGCCGTCACTCTTCTCGTTTGGCGGATGATCACGGTTCGTTCCGGACTCCCCAGGATCTCGACCGATATCTGGAAACTGTTGCTTGCACTCGGAGTGCTGCTCTACGGAATCGTCCCCGCGGCACAGTTCGTATCGCTCGATCTGATGGAAGCGGTGACCTTCAACTTCGTGTTCCAGGCCGGGATCCCGCTCGTGACCGCACTTCTGGCTGGAATGGTGCTCAAGGAGCGGACGTCTCGTTGGGAGTGGCTGGGAGTCGGTATCGTGATCATCGGTGTCTTCACGTTCTATCCGGCGATACCCAGCGGTGACGAGGCCTTCGGGATCTTTCTGGCTTCGGTCGCTGCGTTTGGCATAGGTGGATCCAATCTCCTGCAGCGCAAGGTGATGCGCGGTAGCCAGATATCGGCTATCGATGCCGCGGTAATTCCGATGACGCTGGGCAGTATCGGCTTGTTCGTATTTGCGATGATCGTTGAGCCGTTCCCGGAATTGGGCTCAGAGCAGGTGCTTCTGATCCTATTCCTCGGCGTGATCAACACGGCGCTCGCGTTCACTCTCTGGCACCATGCAATGAGAACGCTGAATGCGCTGCATGCCGGTGTCATCGCATCGGCACAGGTGGTTGAGGTTCCCATCCTGGCCCTCGTCATTCTTGGTGAGTCGCTTACTGCCGGCCGTGGCTTTGGTTCATTGGTGGTCCTCGGGGGGATCCTCGTGGTCCACTTCTCCAAGGCCGCAGCTGCACGACGATCGGTGACCCGGGTCCGAGCAGAACACCCGCAGGGCTTCGGTTAACGTCTAGGCCATGCTTCCTCTACGAATCGTTGAAACCGACCGACCCGAGTTCGAAGAGCCAGTTGTTGAGCTCTGGCGCGACGACGAGTTCGTCGGGATGGTGTTTTGGGACGGCGAAGAGTCGGTCGTCCAGATCTACCCCGACCACGATGGTGACGTCCACGACCTCGAGACCGGTGATCTGCTCCGCGTGCTCGACATGGCGGTTCGCATCGTCACGCCTCTTGATCAACTCGAGGAAGAAGATCAAGGTGACTATCTCGAGGCATTCAATGCCACCGCTCCCGAGGGGGAGTGGGATGAGGAGTTGCCTGCAACGAGAGCCCTCACTGCGGAGTTTGATTCACGGGTCGTGTTTCGTGCCGAGGACGGCGAGGGTTTCTTCAATCGAGACACCGCAATCGAGTTGGTGGAGCGGTGCGAGCAACTGGGCCTCGCCGTTGTAGAGATCGATGGGTTCGATCTCGAGGGCTCCGTGCTGATTCCCCGTGCCGAATTGGGGGTCTTCGTCGATGCACCCACAGGCATGGACTTCAGCGTTCGTGCGGCAGCAGCCAACGCTCAGGTCAGGGCAGCTCTCGAAGCCTGGCCCGGCCGACCATCGCTGGTTGCCGCCATCGTTGTCCAGCAACCCGACGGCGAATCGTTCGTCGCCTGAATCTGAGCGATGCAATCGCCAGATTCAGGTTGGAGTGCAATGCGATCGAACTCCTGCCTCTACAACCGCTTCCGAATAGGGAGGATTGACCGGGGATTAGTGAGGCCGTTCTCCTCTGGTTCGTTGCGTCTTGGGCCGACAGAGTGAAGAGAAGTGTCTGCCCTGTGAGGTGTGGGATGAAGCGGCTTGCGGCGATTGTGACCTTGGCGATGTTGATTGTGGCGTGCAGTGGAGATGGCGGGACCACGACCATGCCTGTGTCCCCGGTCACCACGAGCAGTGATGCACCGGAGGCGACGGCTGCGCCTACTACCGAGACCGTCGCTCCCACGACAACTTCTACGACCACCACGACAACCACCGTTCCCGACACCACGCCGCCAGATCTTGTCGTGACGTACCCGGCGGAATGGGAGACCGTTGCCGACGACGAGGTTGTCTTCCAGGGCACGGTCGAGCCGGGGGTGCAGGGTGTCTGGTCGCTGCCCGACTATGAGGCGACCGTTGATGCGGACGGCAACTGGGAGGTCAGCATCGGGCTCACCTCTGGAGCCAATGAGATCGTGTTCTTCACTCTGGATCAGGCCGCAAACGAGACGATCGTTGCGAGGCACGTGACCTATACGGCGCCCATGCCATGTGAAGGGTTTGAGGTTGTAGCGGAACATGTCTCGGCGTTTCCGTTGGGACCGACCGATTGGTGCGGTGGTTGGGGATACATCTGGTCGGCCGATGCAAACGAGATCATCTTCGATCTTGCCCAGGTGACGCTGAACGTGCCCGGTGACGAGTCGCAGGGATGGTCGATCGTCAACAACAACCCGATGCTCCGCTACCTACCGACAAGCGACGATATCGAGATACGTGCCTGCCCGCCGGAGCCGGGGGACACGTGGCCCGGCATCTGCGGGAGTCTGTGGGTCGGCCCCGAGTCCTGGCAGTTCCATCTCTGGGGCATCGGCGATCTCAACGGTTTCGTCAGTTCGGGTCCAGGTACGGAGCTGTGGCGTGTTCTGATCGATCCAGCCTCCGGCGAGGTGGTCTGGGTCGAACAATGGTGGCAGCCGTAGGGGAGCCTCACTCCCACTGGTGGAAACCGGGGTTTCGTTGGTGTGGTCTGGTTTGGCGGAGTTCGATTGTGTCGAGCTGCAACCGGGGTTTCGTTGGTGTGGTCTGGTTTGGCGGAGTTCGATTGTGTCGAGCTGCAACCGGGGTTTCGTTGGTGTGGTCTGGTTTGGCGGAGTTCGATTTCATCGAACTCCAACCTGAGTTTCGCTGATGACATCAGCGAAACTCAGGCGTTTCCCAGGATGGCGAGGCCGGCGCCTGCGCCGATGTAGAGGATCCCGGACAGCATGGGCAAGTTCGAGACTGCCGTCTCGACCCGGGACGATTCCCAGTCGTAGCCGTGCCGCAGCACATGGGCGAGGGAGAAGATGATCGGTCCGATGATGAGCATGAAAAGCCCGAAGACGATCAGGAACGTGCCGCTCATCGTCATCGGGCTAACGGGGGCGCACTCACCGCCTCGAGTCACGGCCTGGCTATTCCAGGCTACGAACTCCCTGGCGTTGATGCGGGTACACAGATCAACCCAGTGAGGCTCAAACAGGAGTCCGGCTGCGGCTGCGCTCACCAAACCGGCGACGAATAGAACCGGGCGTCTGATCAGCGGGCGCGACAGCAAGGCCATGGCCCGATGATACGACCGGGATCAGACTGTGTGAATCAGCTTTCGCCGAATGGCCGCTTGCGGATGATGTCGGGCAGGTTGCGGCGGCGGGTCACATTCACCTGGAATGTCTGCGTTGGCTGCATGTCGGCCCCCGTGCGGGCCTGGGCTTCACCCAGCAGTCTTCGCAACCGATCAACTTGACCGCGGAGACGATTGTTCTCGGCCTGCAGGCTCAGGATGCGTCGCACACCTTCCAGGTTGACACCATCTGCGGTCAGCTCCTGGATCAGGCCCAAGCGCTCCAGATCCTCGTCCGAGTATCGGCGGGTTCCACCCGGGGTCCGGAATGGCTCGATCAGTCCCTTGCGCTCGTAGATGCGAAGCGTCTGGGGGTGAACTCCGGCCAATTCGGCAGCCACCGAGATGATGTAGACAGCATTGCTTCTCTTGGTCATGGTCACACCCCCAGGTGCGATCGCGGATTGTCGTGTGGGTTCTTGAGCCGGAACTGCTGAAGCAGCTCCTTGCCTTCTTCGGTCAGCTCTGTGGGAACAGTCACAGAAACGACGACGAGAAGGTCTCCACGGTTGCCCGCGGAGTCCTCGACGCCATGGTTTCGAACGCGGAACGTCCTGCCGGTTTGGGTTCCGGCGGGGATCCGCACCCGGACTTTGCCATCGAGCGTGGGGACATCGATTTCAGCGCCCAACGACGCCTCGATGAACGTGATGGGCACATCAATCGTGAGATTCTTGCCGGAGCGACCGAAGATTGGATGCTCGGCGACACGCACCGTGACATATAGGTCGCCGGCGGCGCCGCCACTGCGGCCGGGACCGCCGCGGCCCCGCACCCTGATACGGGCACCGTCGTTGACCCCTTTGGGGATCTTCACCTTGATCGTTTGCCCGTTCACGTTGAGCTGGCGGGTGGTGCCGGAAACGGCGTCGTGGAAGCTCAGATGCATCTCGGCGGCGAGGTCGTCGCCGGCCCGTGGCCGCGACCCGACCTGACGGCCAAAGAGGTCGCCGAGACCGCCGAGGAGATCGAACGGCGATGCTCCGCCACGGCCGCCGCCCATGAGATCCTCGACGCGTACGTACTGTTGGCCGCCACCGGGCCCGCCGACGAAGTACCCCATCTCGCGGGCGTGGTCGTACTCCTTGCGGACTTCGGCATCGCCGAGAACCTCGTAGGCCTCGTTGACCTCTTTGAAGCGAGTCTCGGCTGCGTCGTCTCCAGCGTTGGTATCAGGGTGATACTGCTGGGCCAGCTTGCGGTACGCCTGTTTGATTTCCTTAGCGGACGCGTCGGACTTCACGCCTAGAACGGCGTAGTAATCCGTCTCGAGCCACTCTTTACGCATTGTGTTCAAGCATGCCTCACTGCGACCAATGCCGCTCTGACGACTCGCCCCCGCAGCGTGTAGCCGCGGCGCATCTCTGTGACCAACAGCTCACCGTCGCCCTCTCCACCCGGTCCCGTCACCGCCTCGTGGACGGCAGGATCGAAGGGAACGTCTGTTGCCTCTATTGCCTCGAACCCGTCGACACCCAGGGCCTCCATCAGCAGGCGGTGGGTATCTGCCATCCCGGCCAGAAGCTTCTCCTCGGCCTCGGTCTGGGCTTGATAGGCGAGCGCGGCATCGAAGCTGTCGAGCGTCGGCAGCAATCTCTCGATGAGGCGCTGCGATGCCCGGTCGATGATCTCGTCTCGCTCCCGCGCCGACCGCTTGCGGAAGTTGTCGAACTCGGCTGCGACCCGCTGCATTGTCTCCAGGTACCCGTTGGCATCCGCCTCAGCTGCAGCCAACGCCGCAAGCAGCACCGGAACCGCCTCGGCGGGATCCTCCGGGAGTTCGATGGTGGCAGGCGGAACGGCCACCTCTTCTTCCGCGGGCATGACCTCGACCCCCTCGGTCTGCTCGCCTTCACCGGCGAGCAGTTCCGGGGTGGAGAGATCGATCAGGGTCTCTTCGTCTGGCGTCACCTGATCCTCCACTTACGCCTCTTCGCCCGAGTCGATGATCTCGGCGTCGTCGACGATTTCAGCCTCGACAACGTCATCGCCTGCCGCGGCTTCAGCGGTCTCGCCCGTTGCTGCGCTCTCGGCTGCCGATGCCTCGTAGATCTTCTGTCCGAGGACCTGCGACGCCGTCATGACCTCTTCGCGTACACGGTTGAGATCGGCCGCAGAAGCCTGCTCCCCGAGGAGCTTGCGGAGTTCGGCGACCTTGTCGGTGATCGGAGTCTTTTCGTCATCCGTGAGCTTGTCGCCGTGCTCTTCGAGCAGCTTGTCGGTCTGATAGGCCGTGTGATCGGCCTGGTTGCGAGCCTCGGCAAGCTCTTTGCGCTCGGTATCGTCGTTGGCGTGCTCCTCGGCGTTCTTGATCATCTGGTCGATCTCGTCCTGAGCCAGGGCCGTGCCACCGGTGATAGTCACCTGCTGGGTTTTGCCGGTACCCAGGTCCTTCGCCGAGACCGACACGATGCCGTTTGCGTCGATGTCAAAGGTCACCTCGATCTGCGGAACACCACGCGGAGCCGGTGCGATTCCGGGGAGCTTGAAGCGGCCGAGCGACTTGTTGTCTGCCGCCATTGCCCGCTCGCCCTGCATTACGTGTATCTCGACCTCCGGCTGATTGTCGGCGGCCGTGGTGAAGATCTCGCTACGACGGGTAGGGATGGTCGTGTTGCGCTCAATCATCTTGGTGAAGACACCGCCCTCGGTTTCGACACCGAGCGTGAGCGGGGTCACGTCGAGCAGGAGGATGCCGCTGACGTCACCCTTGAGGACGCCGGCCTGCACCGCGGCGCCGAGGGCAACCACCTCATCGGGGTTCACCCCCTGGTGCGGATCTTTGCCGGCCAGCTCCTTGACCAGCTCCTGTACCGCAGGCATGCGAGTCGAGCCACCGACCAGGATGACATGATCGATCTCGTCCATCGTCACCCCAGCGTCCTTGATCGCCTGCTGGAACGGTGCCCGGGTGCGCTCGACCAGATCGTCGGTCAGCTTGCGGAACTCAGAGCGGGTGAGAGTCTTGAGGAGGTGGATGGGCCCTGCATCGGTCGCCGTGATGAACGGTAGGTTGACCTCAGTCTCCGCAACGGAAGACAGTTCGATCTTGGCCTTCTCCGCGGCTTCCTTGAGCCTCGTCAAAGCCATTGCGTCTTTGGACAGGTCGACGCCGTGATCGTTCTTGAACTCCTTGACGAGCCATTCCATGACCCGGTCGTCCCAGTCGTCGCCGCCAAGGGTGGTGTCGCCACTCGTGGACTTGACTTCGAACACACCTTCGCCGATCTCCAGAACGGAGACGTCGAACGTGCCACCGCCCAAGTCGTAGACGAGGATCAGATGGTCGTCGTTCTTGTCCATGCCGTACGCCAGCGAAGCTGCCGTCGGCTCGTTGACAATACGGAGCACCTCGAGGCCGGCAATCTGCCCGGCTTCTTTGGTTGCCTGACGCTGGGCATCGCCGAAATAGGCGGGCACGGTGATGACTGCTTCGGTTACCGGCTCACCGAGATAGGTTTCGGCATCCCGCTTCAGCTTCATCAAGATGCGGGCTGAAATCTCCTGGGAGGTGTAAGCCTTGCCGTCGATGTCGACCGACCATTCGTTGCCCATGTGACGTTTGACGGATCGCACGGTGCGATCAGGATTGGTGATGGCCTGCCGCTTGGCCTGCTCGCCGACGAGGACTTCACCGTTTTTGGCGAAAGCGACTACCGATGGTGTTGTTCGCTGTCCTTCGGCGTTGGCGATCACCTGAGGGTCGTTGCCATCGAGTACTGCGACGACGGAGTTGGTGGTGCCGAGGTCGATGCCTACCGCTCTAGCCATTTTGGGTTTCTCCTTGGTGCTGTTTTCCCGGTTGGGGTTTTGTGTAATTGTATATGGGGTTGAGTATACACAGAAGGTATAACTTGAGTCTAGCGTTGTCATATTCCCAAAGTCGTCAAGCTATGGCAACTCTGGGTAGCGGAACAACGCCAGCGGGGCTAGTTTTTGGTAGCTGGAAGTCGATCAGGAGTTGGTGTTGAGGACGAGGGATACTGCCGCTCCCCAGGGGGTGCCGCCGCTGGTGTTCTGGCTGCTCGCCGTGTGGGTTCTCGTCATCCTGATAACTCTTGTCTGGGGGATCGGGAACGCCGAGTCAAAACTCCGGACCGCAACCAGCGAAGCGCTCGCCGATGGCGGCTACGACATCGTTGTCGATGTTTCGGGTCGTGATGCGACGCTGTACGGATCGGTTGGTTCTGAAGAGGAAGCCGCTGAGATCGCAGCGATGATCGATGCCGTTCCCGGCGTCCGCGAGGTCAACAGTGAGCTTGTAGTCATCGAGCCTCCCGAGCCGGTGGTTATTCCCGCTCGAGTGTCGATGCGGCTGGTCGGTGACGCTGTTTCGATCAGGGGCAATCTCCCCGACGCCGAGTTGGCGTCCGATCTCATCGCCGCCGCGGAAGAGCAATATGGCGCCGATCAGGTAATCAATGCTCTCATTGTGTCTGCAGACGTGGCCGAGGCACCGTGGCTGGGTCGGATCAAGGACGTGTTCGCCCACCTCGGCGACCTGCGATCGGGTGGATTCCTCGCCGATGAGTCGGCTTTCGTTATCAACGGCGAGGTGATCTCCGAGTCGGTGCGAACCCAGATCGAACAGGAACTGGGCCTGATCTTCGATGAAGCCTTGCCGGTCACTTCGAATCTGTCGATCGCCGTCCTCCCCGCGCCAACGTTCTCTGCATCTGGATCCGGTGGTTTGGTGACCCTCGAGGGTCGTTTCCCCAACCAGGAGACCGTCGACCGGATCGCCGATGCGGCGCGACGGCTGCATCCGGGCACGACCATCACCAACTCGATGTCGGTTCGTGAGGTTGCGGGTCCCACCTGGCTCGAGTCGATCGATGGGCTGCTCGACGTCGTGACCCGGCTCGATCCGTGGACGATCGACGTGTCCGAGGGTGAAGTCACCATCACGGGGTTGAGCCTCGACCCGGATCTCGTCGGCGCAATCGACGTCCTTACCGAGGAGGTGGTCGCCGGGCAGCTTTCCGTGGTCACCGACGTGCAGGTCGATCCGGCCGCGATTGCCATCCAGCTCACCCAGCTTCTTCAGGGCTCCGCTACTTTCGCTGTTGACGATGTCGTGTTGTCGGAGGAAGGTGTAGCGCTGCTCGACGAGGCCATTGCCATCCTCGAGGCGAATCCATCGGCCCGGCTGATTGTTGAGGGCCACACGGACAATCAGGGCGATGCAGCAGACAACCTCGAGTTGTCCCAGCAGCGAGCCGACGCTGTTGTCGCTTATTTGATTGCAGGAGGTATTGAGCCTGAGCGGCTGACCGCCATCGGGTACGGAGAAGAGCGACCAATTGCCGAGAACATAACCGAAGAGGGCAGATCGCAGAATCGAAGAATCGAGTTCGCTATTCAAGAAGGAGACGGGTAGATGTTGGACGGAGTTGAGTGGGCAGCGGCCGAGATCGTCTTCTACATGCTGCTTGCGACTTTGATTGGCTTTGCGATCGCGTACGTCTTCATCCGGTGGTTCCAGAGAGGCTCGATTGCTGAGACCTACGAGGCCGAGCTTGCGGCGCAGGAAGAGCTGGCTCGGAAGGCGGAGTATCGCCTCACGGAGAGCAACAAGACCCTGGACAAGCTGCAGCTCGAACTCAGGGGCGAGAGCGAGCGAGTCGGTGAATTGGAGGCCCAGCTCCAGAGCACGCAGGCAGCTTTGGCAGCGATCGAGGAGAGTGGCACGGCTCCCGCCGACGTGGAGCGGCTCCAGGCAGACCTCGAATCGTGCGGAGCCGAGAGGGGCAAGTTGGCGGCGCAGATCGCCGAGATGGAGCAAGATCTCGCTTCCCGCGACTTGCGCATTGCCGAACTCGAAGCAGAGCTGGCAGCAAAGCCGGAGGTGACAGCTGCTCCCGTTCCGGTTGCTGCCGCCGCCGACGCGGGCCCGAGCAAGGAGGAAGGCCTCGCCCGGATCGCCGAGATTGCCGAGCGCACTGCCGGGGGCGGTCCCGCAGCCGACGATGATCTGAAGAAGGTCCACGGTATCGGGCCGAAGCTAGAGCGGACACTGAAGGACCTGGGGATCTCGAGCTTTCGTCAGATCGCCAACTTCGAGCAGGAAGACATCGCGTATGTGACCGCCGCTCTCGACGCATTCAAGGGTCGTATCGAGCGTGATGACTGGATGAGTAGCGCCGCCGAGCAGCACATGAGCAAGTACAACGAGCCGGCGTGATCATCGCGTCGAGATGTAGGCGACGAGCGCCTGGATCTCCTCTTCGCCGAGGCTGACGATCTGCATCGTGCCGGGAGAGAATCCTTCGACGATCTTGGCGTCGGGGGAACGAATTGACTCGGCGATGTAGCCCGACGTCGCCGTCACCGTTGAGCCGTCCGCAAGAGTGACCGTCGATCCGGCGAGTCCGGCCCATGAAGGGCCGAGTCCAACAGAGCCGTCGGTGGAGTGGCAATTCCGACATCCCAGGTTGGTTGCCAACTCCGATCCCAATGCTACGAAATCAATTGCCGTTGTCGTCGTTGGGGCGGCGGTGGTAGTAGTAGTCGTAGTCGTCGTAGGGGCCGCGGTGGTGGTTGGGGGTGCGGTTGTCGTCGTGGTCGTTGTTGTTGTCGTGGTGGTGGTCGATGTCGTCGTCGACGTTGTGGTTGTCGGGGACGTGGTTGCGGTTGTCGTGGTCACGGCAGTAGTTGGGGCGGCCGTTGTCGATGTCGTGGCTATCGACGTCGCCGGCACCGCGAGGGTCGAGGTGGTCGGTTCGGCAGCACTGCCACAGCCGCCCAAGGCCAGAACAAGAGCTGTAAGTAGAACCCGTCTCATGAATGCGATTATCGGTCGGTGCGTGCTGCTACCGGAGGATTATGCACCTGCGTATTCGCCAAGTACCGCGTTGAATCGTTCATCCCAGGCGACGGGCTGCCGTCCTTCGAGCCGGGCTGCAAGCATGTCGAGGTGGGCGTGCCAACCGGCACCGTATCCCGAAGCCTGCTCGCTGGGGAGCATCCTGTGCTCGAGGATGAGTCGAGTCCCATCCTCGGCCTCCTCGAGCTCGAACAGCAGGATCGAGTCCGGCTCGCCGGTGAATGTCCATGTGTACTCGAGCCGATGCGGAGGTTCGATCAGTGTGACTCCACCCTGGACCCGCTGGTCGTCACCGAAGTCGATCTGGACCGTACCGCCTACGATCGGGTCGAGTGTGGTGGGGGCGAGCCAGGCGCCGAGGTCGTCCTCGTCCGTGATGGCTCTCCAGACTGTCTCGAGCCGCGCTTTGATGTGGCGCTCGAAGCGGACGGTCGCACTGTCTTCGAAGTGGCTTACGGTCCCGTAGGTCATGGTGTCTCTCCCTCGTTGGTTCTCTTCTCAGCGACTTCGGCCAGCCGATCGAGTCGTTCCTCCCAGAACCGGCTATATCGCTCGATCCAGAGTCGCACCTCGTTGAGTGCTGCCGGTTCGAGTTGGTAAATGCGCTGCTGGCCCCGTTCGCTCACCCTGACGAGGCCTGCCTCGCGGAGAACTCGCAGGTGGCGCGAGATTGCGGGCCGGGTGATCGGGAAGGCCGCGGCGACCTCACCGGCATTGCGCTCAGCGCTTGCCAGCATTTCGATGATCGTGCGCCGGGTTGGGTCGGCCAGGGCGGTATATGCGTCCACGGAGCGTAGCGTAACGAGTTCGTTACGTAACGTCAACGTTACGAATCGCTCAGGTGTTCAGTAGATACACCGTGGCCACGAGTAACAGTCCGAGCGTCATATTGATCGGCCGCCGCCAGCGGTCGTGGGTCAGCAGGTTGCCGACGACCGTCCCGCCGACCGCCCAGGTCGAGATGCAGGGCAGGTTGACTACCCAGAAGATGGCGCCCATCGCGAGTGCCGAGCCGACGAGCGGTGTGTCGGCGGGGATGAAGGTGCCTGCCGCCGTGATCCCCATTACCCATGCCTTTGGATTCACGTACTGGAAGGTGGCGGCCTCGAGGAATGACAGTGGTCGATCGGTTTCGGCGGACTCGGCCCGGCCGGCGGTGGCGATCCGCCACGCGAGGTACAGGAGGTAGCCCGACCCGGCGAATCGCAGCGCCGGGGATAGCCACGGTTGGCTCTGGAAGACGGCGCCGACACCGAAAGCCGTGGCGAGCAGCAGGGAGGCAAATCCGATGCTGACTCCCGCAAGGTGAGGAATGGTGCGCCTGAGCCCGTAGTTGAGACCCGATGCCCACAGCATCACGTTGTTCGGCCCCGGGGTAATCGAGGCGACGAAGGCAAATGTAGCGAGCGCACCGAGTTTCATTCCGAGACCCTGGCACAATTGGCCCTATGAATCGAGTGCCAATTGCGACATAATTGGCCCTCATGTCGGCCTCTGACCTTGCGGAGTTATTGGGCAGATGGGACGTCAACGACGGACCGCTGTATCAGCAACTGAGCCGCGCCCTGCGGAGGCTGCTCGAGACCGGCGCGGTGGTTGCCGGGGCGGCGCTGCCGCCGGAACGACGGCTGGCGACGATGCTGTCGGTGTCTCGTAACACCGTATCGGCCGCATATGCGCAGCTACGGCGAGAGGGGTGGCTAGAAGCCCGGCAGGGGTCGGCGACCCGGGTCACGGAGGCGGGCTTCTCCTCGGTGGCCGCCCACAAGGCGAACGGCTTGTTTGCGACCCTGCTGCGCGAGCACCCCGATGTCATCGACCTGACGATCGCAGTTCCGCCCGCCGCTCCTGCAGTTGTCGATTTGCTTGCTGATGTCGACCGGTTCGGCGCCGCCACCCAAGATATCCTGACCGGTCACGGGTACTTCCCGCACGGATATCCACCCTTGCGTGAAGCCCTCGCTGGAGTACTCACTCGAAACGGGCTGCCGACCACCGCCGACCAACTGATTGTCACCTCGGGAGCGCAACAGGCGATTTCCCTTGCGATGACCGGGTTTGTCGGGGAAGGCGACGACGTACTTGTTGAGGAGTACACATTCCCCGGGGCTCTCGACTCCCTCTCACTCCGAGGGGGAGCCGCTGTTGCCATCGGCCATCACGGCAGCGGCCTCGATGTGCACGAGTTCGAGAGGGAGATCTATGCGGTTGCCCCGGCGATGACCTATCTGATCCCAACGTTCAACAACCCAACAGGCCGGTCCGTTCTGGGGCCGGCACGGCATCACCTGGCGCGGGTTGTCGCCACGAGCGGTATTACCACGATCGATGACCTCACGCTTGCCGAACTCGACTATCTCGACCCTGCGCCGCAGCCGCTGGCCGCACTTCAGCCAGAAGCGCCGATCATCTCGGTCGGCAGCATGTCGAAGGTGTATTGGGGTGGCTTGCGGATCGGCTGGTTGCGCGCCCATCCCAACGTTGTCGAGCGTCTGGCCGGGCTCAAGGCATTTGCCGACATGGGCACGAGTGCACCGACCCAGGCGTTGGCCCTGGCTCTGCTCGACCGGTACGACGAGGCCAGGGAGTGGAGGAAACGGCAGATCGCTCACTCTGTCGAAGCCGCTACGGACACGATTGCGAAGGCGTTGCCGGCTTGGTCTTGGGAGCCGCCAACCGGAGGGCCCCATCTTTGGCTTAGGCTCCCCGGCTCCGGCGCTGCGGCCTTCAGCCATTTCTCCCTCCGTCATGGCATTGCTCTGGTATCGGGGGCACTGCTCGCAGCAGGAGACCGCGACGGCGATCATCACATCAGGATCCCCTTGTATCACTCACCGGATGAGCTGGCTGACGCCTTGCGAAGCCTGGGCCGGATCTGGCAGGAGTGGTGCTCCCGCCGCGGCGCTGCCTAGCTGCGCTGGAGCCCGTCGATTGCTGCCGCCAGGATTGCATCCTTTTCGGTCAGCCCACCCTGGTCGTGAGTGGTGAGTGTGATCGAAACCTTGTTCCAGCGGATGTCGATGTCGGGGTGGTGATCGGCCACCTCCGACAGCATGGCAACCCGAACGACGAAACCGGTCGCTTCATTGAAATCGGCGAGTATGAAGGTGCGCCGGATGTTTTCCCCATCGAGGTCCCAATCGGGACAAGTTGCGGCAAAGCGGCTTCTCCCTTCGGCATCGAGAATTGTCATGGCGTCCTCCTTGGTCCTCGACCCTACCGGGCCGCGACGGCGATGGCGACGGTGCCGGCTCTCGCTGCTGTGGTCCCGTGTCGTCGTGTACAGTCGTAGCCGCAGCCGCTAACGCTGTGCGGGAGAGATCGGTCCATGACCGGCGCCGAAGGAGCAACCACCCCGGGAAACTCTCAGGCAAGCGAACCGCACAGACGAGGCGCCTCTGGAAAGCGAGTACGGTCGCAGGCAGCGACCGCCTCCACCGAAGGGGAAAACCGGCAAGCCGGTGAATCTCTCAGGTACCTTCGACAGAGCGGGGCAGAGACCGACGCCTCGGTCTCTGCAGCGAACTCAGGAGGAAGCGGAGATGACTCGAGAAGGAAGCGGAGGCGCAGGCTTTGCGGACCGGCACATCGGACCGAACGACCATGAGGTCGCGACGATGTTGGAGGTCGTAGGGGTCGACTCGCTCGCCACCCTGACCGACCGCGCCGTTCCCGCATCGATCCGGCTGCGCGCCGGCCTAGAGCTTCCCGATGCCGATAGCGAGCCCAACGTTCTGGCCCGTCTCAAGCGGCTCGGTGCAGCCAATTCGGTGTACACGTCTCTGCTCGGGATGGGCTACTACGGGACCTACACGCCTTCGGTGATTCTGCGCAACGTTCTCGAGAACCCGGGGTGGTACACCTCCTATACCCCGTATCAACCCGAGATATCGCAGGGTCGCCTCGAGGCGATGCTCAATTTCCAGACCATGGTTGCCGATCTGACCGGGCTCGATATCGCCAACGCATCACTGCTGGATGAAGCGACCGCCGTTGCCGAAGCGATGACCATGCTGCGGCGCCTCTCCAAGAGCAAGGCGGGCGCCTTCTTTGTCGATCGCGAGTGTCATCCCCAGGTGATCCAGGTGGTTCATACCCGGGCCGTGCCGCTCAACATCGAGGTCATCGTTGGTGATCCGGACACGATCGATCCCGAAGCCGTCTTCGGCGTTGTGCTTGCCTATCCCGGGACATCGGGCGTGGTGCGTGACTTCCGCTCCCTCATTGAAAGCCTCAAGGCTGCTGGAGTCATGGTTGCTGTGGCGACCGACCTGCTGGCGCTGACGCTGCTCACGCCGCCCGGCGAGATGGGTGCCGATGTTGCCGTCGGATCATCGCAGCGCTTTGGTGTCCCGCTGATGTTCGGCGGTCCTCACGCCGCGTTTATGGCGACTACCGATACGTTCAAGCGTTCGCTTCCCGGCCGTTTGGTGGGTGTTTCTAAGGACACCAAGAATCGGATGGCGCTCCGTCTCGCCCTCACTACGAGGGAGCAACACATCAGACGGGAGAAGGCGACGTCAAACATCTGCACAGCACAAGCGCTGCTGGCAGTCATGGCCGGGCTCTATGGAGCGTGGCATGGGCCAGACGGATTGACGGCCATCGCATCGAGGGTCCACAGACTGACATCCGAGGTGGCAAGTCGACTGGCCGGCGGCGGTATCGAGGCTGTGAACCAAACCTGGTTCGACACACTGACCGTTCGGGTGCCCGGGCGCGCCGAGGAGGTTGTCGCCGCTGCGGAAGATCGTCGCGTCAACCTCCGGCTCGTCGATCGTGATCACGTTGGCGTCTCGCTGGACGAGACCACGACGGATGCCATCGTCGCTGCGGTTGTCGAGTCGTTCTTTGTCAATGGTGATCGCGGCGACGTCGTCAGGGGCATCCCCCCTGAGTTGGCGCGGACGTCGGAGTTCATGACGCACGAGGTGTTTCACAGCTACCGCTCCGAGACTGAGATGATGCGCTACCTGCGCAGGCTGCAGGGCCGTGATATCGCCCTCGACCGGTCGATGATCCCGCTCGGGTCTTGCACGATGAAGCTGAACGCGGCGACGGAGATGGCAGCGGTGACTTGGCCCGAGTTCTCCGACATTCACCCGTTCGCCCCGCTCGATCAGGCTGCCGGCTATCTCGAGATGATCAATGATCTGGAGCAATGGCTGGCTGTAGCTACGGGCTACGACGCCGTCTCTCTGCAACCAAACGCCGGCTCGCAGGGCGAATACGCCGGGTTGTTGGCCATTACCGCCTACCACGAGAGCCGTGGCGAGGGTCATCGCGACATCTGTCTGATTCCGGCGTCGGCCCACGGCACCAATCCGGCGAGTGCGGTGATGGCCGGGTTGAAGGTTGTTGTGGTGGCTACCGACTCCGATGGCAACATCGATATGGCGGACCTCGAGGCAAAGGCAGCCGAGCACTCGGCCAACCTGGCCGCTCTCATGATCACCTACCCGTCGACCCACGGCGTTTTCGAGGAGTCGGTGCGTGAGGTCTGCGATGTGGTGCACGACCACGGAGGCCAGGTGTACATCGACGGGGCGAACCTGAACGCTCTCCTCGGCCTGGCCAAGCCGGGGGAGTTTGGTGGGGATGTCTCGCACCTCAATCTGCACAAGACGTTTGCCATCCCCCATGGTGGGGGTGGCCCCGGCGTGGGGCCGATTGGCGTCAAGTCCCACCTCGAACCGTTCTTGCCGGGCCACCCTCTGATCAACGATCAGGAAGGCTTCCGCGACGGAGTGGGGGCGGTGTCGGCGGCGCCGTGGGGCTCGGCCGGCGTGCTGTCGATCTCATGGGCATACATGGCCCTGATGGGGGCCGGCGGATTGGAGAAGGCCACGGAGGTAGCCATCCTTTCCGCCAACTACATCGCGGCTCGACTCGCCGACCACTATCCGGTTCTCTACAAGGGAGCCAATGGTCTTGTCGCTCACGAGTGCATCCTGGACCTGCGCGACATACGGCACGACTCCGGCGTGACCGCCGACGATTTCGCCAAGCGCCTCATCGACTACGGATTTCACGCACCGACCATGTCGTTCCCGGTAGCGGGCACCCTCATGGTGGAGCCGACCGAGTCCGAAAGCCTTGCCGAGTTGGACCGCTTCATCGAAGCGATGATCTCGATCAAGGCAGAGGTCGATGAGATCGCCGCCGGCGTGGTGCCGATTGAAGACAGCCCGTTGCGTAACGCTCCGCATACTGCGGCGGACCTCGTCTCCGATGAATGGGCTCACGGCTACGGGAGAGAGCAAGCGGCGTTCCCGGTTTCGGGTCTACGGGTGGACAAGTACTGGCCGCCGGTGGGCCGAATCGACGGAGCGTATGGCGATCGCAATGTCGTGTGTGCCTGCCCGCCGATGGACGTGTATAGCGACGGGATCGCCGACTGACCGGTACGCTGCCGGCATGCGACTGACCCTGGTTCTGGCCCTGGTACTTCTCATCGCGGCCTGCTCCGATGCTGAGCCCGCCGAGACATCTGTCGCGCCCTCGACAACAACAACGACTTCGACTGCGCCGGCAACGACCACCCCTGCCCCTACCACTGCCGCGGGTGCTGCCACTGCCACGACGACGAGTACAACGACAACCACCACGACCACCGAGCCGCCTCCTGAGCTATTGGGCGTCGAGTTGCAGGTGGCAGCTGAGATCGATCGGGTGCTCGCCATCGATGCCCCTGTTGGTGACTCGCGTGTCTTTCTGGCCCAGCGTGACGGAGTCATTCATCTCATTGACTCTGCAGGAGAGGTGCGGGATGAGCCGTTTCTCGACATCACCGATCGAGTGAGGGCTAGCGGGATTGAACAGGGCCTCCTCGGTCTGGCTTTCCACCCCGATTACGCAAACAACGGTCGGTTCTTTGTGTACTACACCGGTGAGAACGACGACTCGCAACTCTCGGAGTTCGGGGTGAGCAGCGATCCGAACGTTGCCGACCCTGCTTCGGAGCGGATGCTGCTTTTCTTCGATCAGCCAACCGAGCGGCACAACGCCGGCATGCTGGAGTTCGGGCCGGATGGCTATCTCTACGTTGCAGTCGGTGACGGAGGCGACGGCGGCCACAACGGTCAGAAGACCGACACGTTGTTCGGGACGATTCTCCGTCTCGATGTTGATCGTGGTGACCCGTATGCGATCCCCGCCGACAACCCGTTTGTCGATGGCGGAGGAGCGGCGGAGATCTACCTATACGGTCTCCGTAATCCCTGGCGCTTCACGATCGATGACGACTACATCTACGTGGCGGATGTGGGCCAGCAGGAGTGGGAGGAGGTGACGGTTCTCCCCTTGTCCGCGGGTGGCTCCAACCTCGGTTGGGCATTCCGCGAGGGCTCGGCGTGCTTCAACAGTCCAGAGTGTGAGGAGACCGAGACGGTCCTCCCTACTCTGGAGTACGGGCACGCCGAGGGATGTTCGATCACCGGCGGATACGTCTACAGGGGTGACGCCATCCCCGAGCTTCACGGCATCTACTTCTATTCAGATTGGTGCCAGGGCTGGATCAGGTCCTTCCGGTATGCCGACGGCGAGGCAACCGAGTTGACGGAATGGCCCGACCTCGACCCGGGTCAGGTCAACACCTTTGGCACCGACGGGTTCGGCGAGCTGTACATCGGAGTCTGGGGCGGTGACGTCCTGAAGCTCGTTCCGATCAGAGCCGAGGAATAGGATCCTTCGTCATCCGCATCCGATAACCGCAGCAGCACGCAATCCCGTTTCCCCAAGCACATGCCGCTTGATGCAGATACAGTGTTAGGCGGAGGGAGCATATGGTGCTTGCAGGACAGGGCCTGACACCACGACCCGGCTCGCCCGAAGAGCTGGCTGCCTTTGCTCGTATTCAGGACCGCATGGCACCCATGTACCGTCGTGTCTTCTCTGATGACCAGGCCCCACGCACGGTTGTTGTGATCCCCAGCCTGAGTTTGGACCCGATCGAACTCCGCAAGATCCGGGGCGTCCGCCATTACGAAGAGCGGATGCTCTGTCTGCTCATGCTCTTGCGTTTGCCCAACACCAACATCGTGTACGTCACCAGCAGGCCGATGCACCCTTCGATCATCGACTACTACATCCACCTGCTGCCCGGGGTTCCCGGGCGTCACGCCCGCAATCGGCTCACCCTGCTCGATTGTGACGATGAGTCTCCCGAGCCGCTCACCCAGAAGATCCTCAATCGACCCAGGTTGATCCGACGGATCTCCGATGCCATCCCGGACAAGGCGGCAGCCCACATCACTTGCTTCAACGCCAGCCACATGGAGAGGTCGCTGGCGGTGCGGCTCGGCATCCCACTCTATGCGGCCGATCCCGACCGCGTTCATCTCGGGGACAAGAGTCACGGCCGGGACCTGTTCGGCAAGGTAGGCGTCGATTACCCGAAGGGCGCCGAGCATCTTCGCGATGAGGACGACATCGTTGCGGCTCTGGCCAAACTGCGTTCAGAAGATCCATCCCTCCGCCGCTCAGTCGTAAAGCTCAACGAGGGTTTCTCTGGTGAGGGCAATGCGATGTTCGAGTATGGCGACGCCCCCGCGGGCTCGTCGCTGGAGCCGTGGATCCGGCGCAACCTATTCGAGCGGCTCCGGTTCGAAGCCGAGGGTGAGTCATTCGAGCCGTTCATGGCGAAATACCGAGAGATGGGCGGCATCGTCGAGGAGTACCTGGAGGGGGAGAAGGCATCGCCCTCCGTGCAGGTCCGGATCGATCCAACCGGTGCTCATCAGATCGTCTCCAGCCATGACCAGATACTCGGGGGCCGGACGGGACAGGTGTTCCTCGGCTCGACCTTTCCTGCACATCCGGAGTATCGGAGCGATATCCACGACGTTGCCGACCGGGTAGCCGCTGAATTGTCGACGGCCGGAATCATCGGAAGGTTCAGCGTCGATTTCGTATCAGTGCGGAGGCCGGAGGGCTGGAAGCATTATGCGTTGGAGATGAATCTTCGCAAGGGAGGGACAACCCTTCCGTACCTCATGCTCAAGTTCCTCACCGGTGGCAGCTACGACGCCTCCACCGGCATCTACACGACTCCGACGGGGCAGGCCCGTTACTACCACGCATCTGACAACGTCGAGAAGGACCAGTACAAGGGCCTGACCCCGGACGACCTCATCGACATCGTCGTACAGAACGAGCTGCACTTCCGCTCGCACCGGCAACAGGGTGTTGTGTTCCACTTGATCGGTGCGCTGTCGGAATTCGGCAAACTCGGCGTTGTCGGCATCGGCCATAGTCCAGAGCGAGCCACTCAGTTATATCAAGAAACGGTGGCTGTGCTTGATCGTGAGACCGGCGGAGATGTCACGATTGACCTGACCGAGAGAGCCACGAGTTACGCCGTCTCCGAGCGTTAGGCAACGACGCTCAAAACCAGCAGGACAGCTGGGCGACCGTCAGCGGCAAGGGAAAGCGCCCCACCACCACGGGTGAGGCGCTTCCAGCGGACTGATCTGGTTCCTAGTACCGGCTCGAGTAGGTGACGAGAGAACGCATGTAGTTGGTGCGCTCGAACGCCTCCGGGTCGGAGGCGGACGCCTGGCTCAGGCTGCCCTTGCCCTGCTCGAGCGATGTGTATTCACGCTCGGAGAACCAGGACTCCATCTCGAACAGCACCGTTGCCAAATGGCTGGGCCCGTACTTGAGAAGGGCCGACGCCATTTGGGTGACGTCAGCACCGGCAAGCACCAGCTTGACCACGTCTTCACCGGTGTGAACACCGGAGCTGGCGGCCAGCGAAGCATTCACGCGGCCACGCAGTATTGCGGTCCAGCGCAGCGGCAGCCGCAGGTTGACCGGACTCGACAGGACGATGTCCGGCTGCACCTTCAGCTCGTCGAGGTTGATGTCGGGCTGATAGAAACGGTTGAACAGCACAAGGCCGTCGGCACCCGCCTCGACCAGGCGGCGGCACATCGACGCCAGTGACGAGAAGTACGGGGAGATCTTCACCGCAAGCGGGATGTCGATGGTGCCCTTGATGTCCTCGACCAGTTGGATATAGCCGGCTTCGATCTCACTGCCCGTCATGTTGACGTCGGTAGCGACGCGATAGACGTTGAGCTCGAGCGCATCGGCGCCCGTATCCTCGATCGTCTTGGCGTACTTGGTCCATCCACCGGGCGACATGCCGTTGAGGCTGGCGATGACGGGAATCGTCAGGTTGTCCTTGGCCGTTTCCAGCAGCTTGAGATAGTGCTCGGGCCCGGTGTTGTAGACCTCCATCTCAGGCACATAACCGCCGAATGCCTCGGGCGAGATTGCCCCGCCGTACTCGTAGAGGTCATGGACGGCCCAGGAGTCATGCTCGATCTGCTCTTCGAACAGCGAGGGCAGGACCACCGCAGAGGCACCGGCTTCCTCGAGCTGGACAAGGGTGTCCAGCTTCGAGGTCAGCGGCGACGCTGATGCGACGAGGGGGTTAGCCAGGTCTAGCCCGAGATACTTTGTTGAGATATCAACGGTCATTCGTCTTCCTCCTCGTCGGCAAGTTCAGCTGTCCGCTCAACATGGATCATCTGCTCATACAGGTGCCACCTGTTGTCGATGTCGTCCTGAGCCTGATCCATGAGCTCTTCGTAGTGCTCCGGGTTGGCTCGGGCCAGCATCGCAAAGCGGCCTTCGGACTTGGCGAAGTCCCGGAAGGACATCTTTGGTGCCCGGCTGTCCAGTTTCATTGCCGGACGACCCTCGGCCTCCTCTGCCGGGTTGAATCGGTAGAGCGGCCAGTAGCCGGAATCCGCAGCTTCTTTCTGGTGCGCCATCATTGTTGCCATGTCGATGCCGTGGGCGATACACGGGCTGAGGGCGATGATCAGCGACGGACCATCATGCGCCTCGGCCTCGGCGAAGGCCTTGGCGACCTGCGTCATATTGGCACCCATCGATACCTGGGCAACGTACGCCGTGCCGTAGGACATGGCGATCATGCCGAGATCCTTCTTTCCGGTGCTCTTGCCACCGGAGGCGAACTTGGCGACCGCGGCCCGTGGCGTCGACTTGGACGCCTGGCCACCGGTATTGGAGTACACCTCGGTGTCCATGACCAGGATGTTGACGTTGCGGTCGGATGCAAGGACGTGATCCAAGCCACCGAATCCAATGTCGTATGCCCAGCCGTCGCCACCGAGGATCCAGACGCTCATCTTGACCAGATAGTCGGTCAGCGTGTCGAGCCTCTTGGCCGCAGCGCTATCCAGGGAGGCCAAGATTCGCTTGAGCTCGGCAACCCTTTCCCGCTGCTTGGCGATACCCTCTTCATCCGACATGTCGGCATCGAGGATCTCGCCGGCGAGGCCGCCGACCTGCGGAGCCAACTCGGTGAGCAGGTTGCGAGCCATCTCGGTCTGCTGATCGACTGCAAGCCGCATGCCGAGACCGAACTCAGCGTTGTCCTCGAACAGCGAGTTCGACCAGGTCGGGCCGCGTCCGTTCTCATCGACTGCGTATGGCGTGGTCGGTAGATTGCCACCGTAGATCGACGAGCAGCCCGTTGCGTTGGCGATGATCGTCCTGTCGCCGAACATCTGGCTCATCAGCTTGACGTACGGGGTTTCACCGCATCCGGCGCAGGAACCGCTGTACTCGAACAGCGGTTTGAGCACCTGCGAGCCCTTCACCGTGTCCGTCTTGACCTTGGTCCGGTCGATGTCCGGGATGCTCATGAAGAACTCGAAGTTCTCCTTCTCGACATCGAGGACTTCCATCTTCGGGACCATGTTGATGGCCTTGTGCTTGACCTCTTCCTTGCTCTTGGCAGGACAGACGTTGACGCAGACCATGCAGCCGGTGCAGTCCTCGGGAGCCACCTGGATGGTGGTGTTGAGCCCTTCGAAGTCGCGGCCCTTCCACGGCTTCGACTGGAAGCCGGCGGGGGCACCTTCGAGCTCGGATGGGTCGTAGACCTTGAGCCGGATCGCCGCATGCGGGCAGACCAGAGCACAACGGGCACAGTCGATACAGATCTCGGGATCCCACACTGGTACCTCGAGAGCGATGCTGCGCTTCTCGTACTGCGTCGTAGCCGTCGGGAACGTGCCGTCTACCGGCAGCGCGCTGACTGGGAGCAGATCGCCCTTGCGAGCGGCGATCATTCCGGTGACACGTTGGACGAAGTCCGGTGCATCGGCAGGCATTGCCGGTGGGAATTCGATCGTGGACGTGACTGCGGAGGGCACGGTCACCTCGGCCAAAGCCGCCAGCGAGGAGTCAACGGCAGCGTTGTTCTTGTCGATGACGACCTGGCCCCGCTTGCCGTAGGCCTTCTTGATGCCGTTCTTGATGGCAGCAATTGCCTCGTCCTGGGGGAGCACGTTGGCAAGAGCGAAGAAGCACGTCTGGAGCACGGTGTTGACCCGACCGCCAAGACCGGCGGCCTGGGCGACGGACACAGCATCCACAACGTAGAACTTCAGCTTCTTGTTGATGATCATCTGCTGGGTGTCGGCGGTCAGGTGGTCCCAAACCTCGTCGGGCCCGTATGGGCTGTTGAGGAGGAAGGTGGCACCCTCGGCCGCGATATCCAGAACGTTGACCTTTTCCATGAAGTTGAACTGGTGGCAGGCCACGAAGTTCGCTTCCTGGATCTCGTACGTCGAGTTGATCTTGTTCGGGCCGAAGCGCAGGTGGGAGACCGTCATGGCGCCGGACTTCTTCGAGTCGTACACGAAGTGTGCCTGGCTGAACATGTCGGTGTTCTCACCGATGATCTTCACCGAGTTCTTGTTGGCACCGACGGTGCCGTCAGCACCAAGACCGAAGAACACGGCCTGGACGACCTCTGCCGGCTCTGTCCACTTCTTCTCGACCGGCAAGCTGAGGTGCGTTACGTCGTCGGTGATACCGATGGTGAAGTGGTTCTTCGGCTCGTCCTTCTTGAGTTCGTCGAGGACGGTGATGGCCATCGCCGGGTCGAACTCCTTTGACGACAGGCCGTAGCGGCCGCCAATGACCTTGGGGCCGCCACCTTTTTCTGCGAATGCAGCGACGGCATCCAGATAGAGCGGTTCGCCCGTGGCGCCCGGCTCTTTCGTGCGGTCGAGGACCGCAATGCTCTTGACGGTTCCCGGCAGCGCATCGATGAAATGATCGATCGAGAATGGCCGATACAGGTGCACGGTCAGCATGCCGACCTTCTCGCCCGCCTTCACCATGGAGTCGACCGCCTCGGTGGCAGCGCCGACGCCGGAGCCCATAAGCACTACCACGTGCTCCGCATCCGGGGCGCCGTGATAGTCGAACAGGTTGTACTGGCGACCGGTCAGCTTGGCCAGCTTGTCCATCTCTTCCTGGACGATCCCGGGCACTGCGTTGTGATAGGGGTTTGACGCCTCACGGGCCTGGAAGAAGACATCCGGGTTCTGTGCAGTACCGCGCAGCTTCGGAGCATTTGGATTGAGAGCGCGGAGTCGGTGCTGAGCGACGAGATCGTCATCGATCATTGCCCTGATGGTGTCGTCGTCAATCGCTGCAATCTTGGAGATCTCGTGCGATGTGCGGAAACCATCAAAGAAGTGCATGAAGGGAACACGGGAGCGGAGGGTGGCAGCGTGGGCCACCATGGCCATGTCTTGTGCTTCCTGGACCGAAGCCGATGAGAGCATCGCAAACCCGGTCTGACGGGCCGACATGACGTCCGAGTGGTCGCCGAAGATGCTCAGCGCATGGGTGGCAAGAGTACGGGCGGCTATGTGGATGACCGTGGGGGTCAACTCGCCTGCGATCTTGTACATGTTCGGGATCATCAGCAGGAGACCCTGCGATGCGGTAAATGTTGTACACAGCGCACCGGCCTGGAGAGCGCCGTGCACGGCGCCGGCGGCACCGCCCTCGCTCTGCATTTCGGTGACATCAGGGATGACCCCCCAGATGTTGGGCTTACCAACCTGCGACCACGAGTCGGCAAGTTCACCCATCGGTGAAGCAGGCGTAATCGGGTAGATGGCGATCACTTCAGAGACGGCGTGGGCGACCCTTGTGGCAGCCTCATTCCCGTCGACCATTACGTATTGGGCAGTCAATTCAGCTCCTCAGCTTGAGGTGTCCCAATAATTGCGACTGAGGTGGCCCGGTCGGTAGGCCCATAAGTCCCCAGGAAGTAGGCCGACTGTCGAGAAAACGTGCAATGGTTCACTACAGATTTGACCCCATGGAGGGGCCTGCAGCGGCTGTGTTCGGCTCAAGAAGCCGCGCGGCGGGTATCGATCTGGCTCTTGCGTCGAATCGTGATCACCTGGGTGAGGAAGACCCCGATCGACACGAGGACGATCCCCGCGATCTCCGGGGCGCCCAGCGCTTCGTCGAGGAACAGCCATGCCAGGAAGGCGATTTGAACCATCATCGTGTTGTTGATGCCGGTTGACTCAACGGCAGAGAGACGCTGGAGCGAGAGGTTCCACAGGGTGAACGCAACCGCTGTGTTGACCACGGCCAGCCAGCCGATGATGAGCCACGCCTTGAGGGACACCGACGGCACACCTTCGGCAATGATCCCGACAATCACCAGGAGGGCCGCACCAACACTCATGCTCAAGGCCGTGACGGCGACCGGAGAGACGCTTCTGTCTCGGTTCACGTGGCGTCCGAGGATCGAAGCCGACCCATTGGCCACGAGGCCGACAACGGCTGCGGTCATTCCAATTGCCGTCGCTCCGAGGTCTCCGGCGAAATACAGCCAGGCGCCTCCGGCGACGAGGGCGGCACCGACGATCTGGCGAGCAGATGGAACTTCGGCCAGAGACACAACGCTGAACCCTGCAACCAGCAACGGTGATAGCGAGAGGACGAGACTGGTGGTGGCTGCGGGCTGATTGTCGATCGCAACGAATTGTGCCCCCTGGGTGAGGGCGTACATGAAGACACCGAGAGCCACGATTCGCCACCGCATCGAGCTGCTCATCGCGGAGACCAGAGCCGCAGGTTCTTCGCGGAAGAGCATCCACCCGACCACGAAGACGGCCGCTAGTCCGTAGCGAAGCGCCGCAAAGGTGATGGGTTCGAGGCCTTCGCCGTCGAGTCCCCACCGAATGAGAACCCACGAGGAGCTCCACAGGGCGGTAACAAGCAGGGCAATCCCGATGGCTGCCAGATGGGAGAGGTGTTTGCTGCTGGACAAGGTGCTCGGGTCCTTTCAATCGGCACATCAAAGAGTGCCGACCTATCCCCTCGAGGCTTTTGTCCGGTGAGGTGCGAGCCCTATCGGGCCTTCTGTGGCGCTTGGACCAAGCCCCGCCGGTAGGCGAGTGGAACCCTAGCCACCCTTCGGTCAACGCAATAAGGATATCGCAGCGCCGCGTCTAGTCGGCGGAATCAGTCGAGCTTTCCTCTGAGCAGGAGCTGCGGAGCCTGTCGAGGACCGGAATAACGATGGCCCTCTCGTCATCGGTCATGGCGTTGAGGAAGTGCTTGTCGAGATCGACCAGGTGAGTTTCGAGCGCCGTTGTGACGGTTTCCACACCGCGGTCGGTCAGTTGTGCCCAATGGACCCGTCTGTCGCTTGGACAGGAAACGCGAGCGACGTATCCGTTCTTGGCCAGGCGATCGACGAGGCGAGTCACGCCACCGGAGGTAAGCACCATCTGGTCGGCCATATCCGACATCGACATCTGCCGATCGGGGGAGCGACCCAGCCG